>FWPU01000062.1_pt1 | contig 321949 bp, 275 predicted proteins | sample 2228361 | NCBI WGS metagenome assembly FWPU01 (sample SAMEA103939777, study PRJEB20133) | metagenome
AGCGACCTGCAGCGAGGCGACCTCGAAGGGGCGCGCGACCGTGCGGCGCGCGCGGCCGCCGAGCTCGGCGAGGCCGCAGGGACGCTGCGCGGCGCCAGCCGGGACGTCGTCGCGCGGGCGCTGGCGAGCGAGCTCGAGCGCGCCCGCGAGGTGCGCGAGCGGATCGGCGCGCTCGCGCGGCGACTCGACGAAGCGGTGCGCCGGGGTCGCAACGCTCCGGAAGGTGGGCGAGGTGGGCGTGGGGAAACGGGCGTGGAGGAGCTGGCGCGCCTGCAGGGCGAGTACCTGCAGGCGCTGCGCGAGGCCCAGGACCTCCTGGACCGGGGGCGGGTGAGCCCGGAAAACGCGGGCCGCGGGCCGACACCCGAGACTCACGAGTACACGATGGGTGCCCCGGGGATCGAAGCGTTCAAGCAGGATTACGCCCGCTGGGAGTCGCTGCGCCAAGGGGTCTCGAGTGCGCTCGAACGCTATGAGCTCGTGCTGTCGGCGGAGCTCGTCGAGCGGCTCGGCGCCGACCGGATGCAGGCTGACATGCTGGCCGAAGTTCCCGAGCCGTACCGGGCGATCGTCGCGCGTTACTACCTGGCCCTCGCGAAGAAGCGGCCATGACGATCGTGTTCGAGCATGCTCTGCCGGTCTGGATGCTCGCGGTCCTGCTGGCCGCGGCGCTCGCGACGGCCTGTGCGGCGTACGCCGGGGCAGGGGCGACCCTCTCGACCTGGCAGCGCCACGCGCTCCGCGCGGTGCGAGCCGCGGCACTCGGCGTGCTGGTGGGGTGCTGGCTGCAACCGGTGCGCCTCGACCGGACCGCGTCGAGGCAGGATGCGGCGGTCCCCATCCTCATCGATGTCTCGCGCAGCATGAGTCTCGCGCATCTGGGCGGCGAGCCGCGCCTCGCCCGCGCGCGGGACCTGGTGTCGGGTCGACTGCTTCCGGCGCTCGACCGGCGCTTCCGCGCGGAGGTGTTGAGCTTCGGGGACACGCTGGCCAACGCTTCGCTCAACCGGCTCGAGCCCCGGGCGCGGCGGAGCGATCTCGTGGGGGCCCTGGGCGAGGTGCGCGAGCGGTACGCCGGCCGCGCGCTGGCAGGTGTGGTGGTTGTCTCCGACGGCGGCTTGACCGGGCGCGCTCGTCCGGACCTGCCGGCGCTCGATGTCCCAGTCTTCACGGTCAGCCTCGGGGCGAGCGCCGTCGCGCGCGACCGCGAAGTCGCCTCCGTCACCCTCGGGGACGCGTCGCTCGCCGGGTCGACGGTCGATCTCGCGGCCGCGGTCGTGAGCCGGGGCTTCGGACGCGCACCGCTGTCGGTCACGCTGCGCGAGAACGGGCGGCCGCTTCAGGTCCAGTCGGTCGAGCCAGCGGAGGACGGCACGCCGGTGGCGGTCGTCTTTCCGGTGTCGCCGCCGGCGGAGGTCCCGACCGTGTACACCGTCGAGGTCGCGCACGATGCTGCCGAGGTCACCGGGGAGAACAATGCCCGCAGCGTCGTGGCCGGTCCGGCGGGGCGCCGGCGGCGCGTCCTGCTCGTCGAGGGCGCGCCGGGGTTCGAGCACAGCTTTCTCAAGCGCGCGCTCGAGGCCGACCCTGCGCTCGAGGTCGACGCGCTCGTGCGCAAGGGGCAGAACGACCGCGGGGCTGACACTTACTACGTGCAGGCGGCGGCCTCGCGCGCGGCACGTCTGCTCGCGGGCTATCCCACGTCGCGCGAGGCGCTGTTCGAGTACGACGCCCTGGTGTTCGCCAACGTGGGGGCCGAGGTCTTCACGCGGGAGCAGCTCGCCCTGACCGCCGACTTCGTCGGCGAGCGCGGTGGCGGGCTGCTCGTGCTCGGCGCGCGGTCCTTCGAGCACCAGTCGTGGCTGCGAACGCCCGTCGAGAACCTCCTGCCCGTCGAGCTCGCCGACCGCAGCGGCCTGGCCCTGCGCGCCAGTGTCGGGCCGGCCGCCGACCGGTTCCACCTCCTGCCCACCCCTGACGGCCTCGGTCATCCGATCCTGCGCGTGGGGATGACGGGGGAGGAAACGAGGCGCCGGTGGGCAGCGGCGCCGGCCCTCGCCTCGGCGGCGGCGCTGGGCGGGCCGAAACCCGGGGCGACGGTGCTCGCCGAGGTGCTGGGCGACGGGGGCATGACCCGCCCGCTGCTCGCGGTCCAGCGCTACGGCGAGGGCCGGACCATGGTGTTCACGGGCGAGGCGGCGTGGCGATGGAAGATGCTGCAGCCGTCCGAGGATCGGCTCTACGACACGTTTTGGCGGCAGGCGCTCCGCTGGCTTGTCATCGGCGCGCCCGACCGGGTCAGCCTGGAGGTGCCAGCGACGGTGACGCCGGGCGAGGTGGTGCCGCTCGGCATCACGGTGCGGGACGCGGCGTTCGCTCCCGTGGCCGATGCGGCGGTTCGGGTGCGCGTCGAGGCACCGGGCGAGGCAGCGCGCGAGCTGACCGCGCGTCCGGTCGACGGCCAGCCGGGCCGCTACGAGGCGTTCGTGACGGCCGGCGACGCCGGGGTTCACCGCCTCGAGGCCGAGGCGCAGCGCGGCGGCGAGACGCTCGGTTCAGCCGCTCGAGTCGTCCTCGCCGGCGGCGCAGACGAAGAGTTCGCGGACCCGCGGGTGAACGAGGCCGTCCTGCGGCGGGTGGCGGAGGCGACCGGGGGCGAGTTCGTCGATCCGGAAGCGCCGGAGGCCATCGACGCCATGATAGAGGCACTCGCCGCTCGGGTGGTGGACGAGAGCCTGCCTGTGCGGCGCGAGCTGTGGCACAGCGTGTGGACGTTTCTCGCGGTGGTCGTGTTCTTGAGCGTCGAGTGGACGCTGCGGCGGCGCTGGGGGCTGCGGTGACGCGCGGACGGCTGGGGGTTGCGGTGCTCGTCGCCGCGCTCGGGCCGGCGTCGGCGGCGGCTCAAGCTCGCTACGCCCTCATCGTCACGGGCGCCTCCGGCGGTGCCGCGTACGCGGCGCAGTACGCCGCGTGGCGCACGGCCCTCGCCGACAAACTGGTCCGCGTCTTCGGCTTTTCGCCGGAGCACGTGCTCGTGCTGACCGAGCAACCCGGTCCCGGCGAGGGGCCGGCCACACGAGAGGGCGTGCGGCAGGCGGCCGCGCGCCTCGAGCGCGCGCTGGGCCCGAGCCATCTCCTGCTCGTCGTGCTGATCGGGCACGGGACTTATGATGGGACCGACGCGAAGTTCAACCTCGTCGGGCCGGACCTCGACGCCTCCGCGTGGGCGGACCTGCTCGGGCGCCTGCCAGGGCGCCTCGTCGTCGTCAACACGACCGAGGCCAGCGCCCCGTTTCTCACGGCGCTCGCCGGCCCGCGCCGGGTCGTGATCGCGGCGACCGATTCGCCGGCACAGCGGTTCAGCACGGTGTTTCCCGAGTATTTCGTGTCGGCGCTCGACGACCCGGCGGCGGACGTCGACAAAAACGGGCGCGTCTCGGTCTGGGAGGTGTTCATGCTCGCGAGCACCCGGGTGCGCCGGCACTACGAGGCGCGCGGGCAGCTCGCCACTGAGCGCGCGCTCATCGACGACACCGGCGATGGTGTCGGCAAGGAAGCCAGGGCGCCCGGGCCCGATGGACCGCTCGCGGCTCAGATCTATCTGGATGCTCAGCCGGCACCGGCGGCGACCGACCCCGAGCTGCTGGAGCTGTTGCGCCGGCGGGCCGAGCTCGAAGCCGAGGTCGAGGCGCTGAAGACGCGCGAGCCGCTCATGCTCGACAGCGATTACCTTCGGGAGTTCGAGCGGCTCATGATCGAGCTGGCGCGCGTCTCGCGCGCGATCCGACGGAGGACGTAGCCGGGCCCGATGCTGCCCCTGCGCGACGTCATTCCCTCGCGGCGAGCGCCGCTCATGACGGGGGCGCTCATCGCAGCGAATACCCTCGTCTGGCTTCACCAGGAGTTCCTCGAACCGCGCGACCTCGATCAGTTCGTCGGCACCTTCGCTCTGGTGCCCGCCCGCTGGCGCCCGGAGACGTATGTCACCTCGATGTTTCTCCACGCCGGGTGGCTGCACCTCGTGGGCAACATGCTGTATCTGTGGATCTTCGGCGACAACGTCGAGGACCGTCTCGGGCGCCTGCGCTTCCTGGGGTTCTATCTGGCGTGCGGGCTGGTGGCGGCGGCGGCGCAGGTTGCCGCTCACCCCGCGTCGCAGGTGCCGATCGTCGGGGCGAGTGGTGCTGTCGCTGGCGTGCTCGGGGCGTACTTCGTGCTGTTTCCGCGCTCGCGCGTGCTGACGCTGGTGCCGATCTTCATCATCCTGCGGCTCGTGGAGATTCCAGCGGTCTACTTCCTCGGGTTCTGGTTCTTGCTCCAGGTGGTGGGCGGCCTGCAGACGGGTGGCACCGCCGACGTGGGCGGCATCGCGTTCTGGGCACACGTCGCCGGATTTCTCGCCGGCGTCGTCGGTGTCCTGCTCCTCGGCGGACGACGTCGCCGGTCGCGCTACTGGACGCGCTGGTAGGGGGCACTGCGGGATCGACGCGCGCGGACCGGCGTCGCGACTACCGATCCACCTTGCGCCCCCGGGCGACGCCCCTCTATAATGGGGGCCACCGATGCAAGTCCTGGGCGGCGGCATCCGGCGTCGGTTTGCTTCGGCCGTGCTGGCGGCGCTGGCAGCCTACGTCCTGGTGCTGGCCACGGGCCCGGTCGGGCATCACGACCTCCGGTGCCACCTCAAGTCGACGACACACTGTACGGCGTGCGTCCAGGCGTCGGTTGCCGGCGCTGACGTCAGAGGCGCGACGGCGTCGAATCCCCTCGTCGCGGCGGGCACAGTCCTCAGCGAACGTCCCGAGCGGCCCGGGCCGACCCCGGTGGCCGAGCCTGGCAGTCGCTCACCTCCCGTTCTCTAACACCATCGCCCCTCGCTCCGTTCTCTGCGCGGAGCGTGGCGCTCCAGTCGACGATTGATAGGCCGCTGCGAGGCTCCGGGCGGGCTGTACGTTGGCGGCCGTGTTGAGGAGGATGTCGTGCTGACGCGCACTCATCGCCGTGGCGTTCGGCGTTCGTTGGGTCTGGTGGCCGCGGGCGCGGCCTGGATCTGGTGGCTCATGCTTGGTGCCGCGCGGGCGGCGCCGCAGGTGACGGGACCGACAGCGGGGGCGGAGGCGCCCCAGGCCCAGGCGTTGGCTGACGAGCTCGCGCGCCTGCGCCGGGAGCTCGAGGCGCTCCGCCAGCAGACCGCGGCGCTCGAGACGCGCTTGGCGGCGCTCGAGGCGAGGCAGGCAGAAACCACCGCGGCGCCCGCCGCACCCGCGGCGACGCCGACCGAGGCGCCGGTGCCGGCCGGAGCGGCGGGTGCGGGCGGGCCGTCAGGCGCCCTGCCCGTGTACGGGAACCCGAACCTCTTCTCGAAGATTTTCAACCCCGACATGTCGGTCATCGGGAACGTCGTGGGGACGGCGGGCCGGAACCGGCTGGCGCCGAGCCCGGGCCTCGCCTTCGATGAGGCCGAGGCTACGTTCCAGGCGATCGTGGATCCGTACGCGCGGGCCGACTTCTTTTTCGGCATCAGCCCCGAAGGGATCGAGATCGAGGAGGGCTACCTCACGTTTCCGACCCTGCCCGGCGGGTTTTTGATGAAGGTCGGCCAGATGTACGCGCAGGTCGGCAAGGTCAACACGCTGCACACGCACCAGATTTCCACGATCGACCGGCCGCTCGTGGCCCGGGCGGTCTTCGGTGAGGAGGAAGGGCAGTTCAACGACGTGGGCGTGTCGGTGTCCCGTCTGCTCATGAACCCGTGGCTGTTCCTCGAAGCGACGGGCGAGGTCCTGAGAGGTCATTCGGCCGTCTTCGAGGCGCACGAGCCTGGCCAGCTGACCTACGTCGGTCGCCTGCGGGGGTATCGGGACGTCACCGAGGCGACCAATCTCGATGTCGGGGCCTCGGTGGCGTACGGGCACAACGACGCCGGGCCAACCTTCAGGACGCGGCTCGTCGCCCTCGACGCCACGTTCCGCTACCGGCCGTTGCGGCGAGCCATCTATCGGCGCGCGCTCGTGCGCACCGAGCTCCTGTGGAGTCGGCGGGAGCAGGAGGACGGTGTGGCGTCCGCCTTTGGCGCCTACGCGCAGGGTGACTATCAGTTTGCGCGGCGCTGGTTTGCAGGCGTTCGGCTGGATTACGCGGAGCGTGCGGCGATGCCGGCGCTGGCCGACCGAGGGGCGTCGGTCATTCTGACGTACTGGCCGAGTGAGTTCAGCCAGATCCGGGGGCAGTACCGGCGGACGCGGTATGCCGAGCGCGTCACCGCGCACGAGGTGCTGTTCCAGTTCCAGTTCTCGATTGGCGCGCACGGCGCGCACGTGTTCTGAGGTGTGGACCCATGAGCCTCATGGAGACACTGACCGGCGTGGTGCGGGGCGTCGCCCTCGGGCTCGTGAGTGTCGGGCTTGCGGCGACGCCGGCCGCGGCGGCCGTCAAGGTCGTCACGACTACGGAGGATCTGGCGGCGCTCGTGCGGGAAATCGGCGGTGACCGCGTCGAGGTCGAGGCGCTGGCCCGAGGCTATCAGGACCCGCACTTTGTCGAGCCCAAGCCGAGCTTCATCCTGAAGCTCTACTCCGCGGATTTGCTCGTCGTCGTTGGGCGCGACCTCGAGGTGGCCTGGCTGCCGCCGCTCATCACGCAAAGTCGCAACAGCAGGATCCAGCCGGGTGCTCCCGGCTATCTCGACGCGTCGCTGAACGTGCGGATCCTCGACATCCCGACGGGCCAGATCACGCGGGCGATGGGCGACGTGCACCCAATGGGTAACCCTCACTACTGGCTGGACCCGGACAACGGGTTGCGCATGGCCCGGACGATCGAGCAAAAGCTCTCGGCGATCAGTCCGAGGGACGCGGCGTACTTCGCCGCCCGGTACGCGGAGTTCGAGACGCGGCTCAGGGACGCGGCGACCCGGTGGCGCGCGGCCATGGCGCCGTATCGAGGGACGAAGGTCGTGACGTATCACCGGTCGTGGTCGAACTTCGCCGAGGTGTTCGGCCTCGACGTGGTCGGTCATGTCGAACCCAAGCCGGGGATTCCGCCGTCGCCGTCGCACACGCTCGCGCTCATCGAGGAGATGAAACGGCAGCAGGTGAAGCTGATTCTGATGGAGCCGTACTTCGACCCGCAGACGCCGAACGCCGTGGCGCGGCAAACGGGCGCGCGCGTCGTCGTGCTGCCGCCGTCGGTCGGCGGCACGAAGGCCATCAAGACGTACTTTGACCTGTTCGACTACGATATCGATTTGCTCGCCTCGGCGATCGCGGAGGTGGCGACGAGGCCGCAGGGCGGGAGGTGAGGGTGCACGCGGCCGCGTGCGGCTCGCGCGGTGGAGCCAGATGGAGCTGAGCCTGGTCGTCCGGTTTCTCGCGGCGCCCTTCGTCGCGAGTCTCACCCTCACGGGCATTCATGCTTACTTGGGTCTCCATGTCGTCGAGCGCGGCGTGATCTTCGTGGACCTCTCGCTCGCCCAGATCGCGGCCCTCGGCGCCACGATCGCGTTGCTGCTGCCGGCCTCCGGTGGGGACCCGCACCATGCGTCGGTGTACTGGCTGAGCCTGGGGTTCACGTTCATCGGGGCGGCGATTTTTTCGACCATCCGCAGCCGCCGCGCGCGCATTCCCCAGGAAGCGATCATCGGCATCGCATACGCCGTCGCCTCGGCCGCCACGATCCTGGCCATGAGCAAGTCGACGTCGCAGGCAGAGCACCTGAAGGATATGCTCGTCGGGAACATCCTCGCCGTGTCGTGGCGGCAGGTCGCCGAGTCGGCCGTCCTCTACGCTGTCATCGGCCTGTTCCACTACGTCTTCCGCCAGCGATTCCTCAGCATCTCTTTCGAGCCCCAGCGTGCTGAGCAGGCAGGGGTCTCCGTGCGCCTCTGGGACTTCCTCTTCTACGTGTCGTTCGGGTTCGTCGTGACCCGGTCGGTCGCGATCGCTGGCGTGCTTCTCGTCTTCTGCTACCTCATCGTCCCCCCAGTCGCTGCCATGCTGTATGCCGACCGCGTCGGCCCGCGGCTCGCGATCGGCTGGACCATGGGCACCATCGTGTCGGCGCTCGGCGTCTACCTGTCGCTCGTCCTGGACCTGCCGACCGGCGCGACCATCGTGTGCACGTTCGGGTTGGTCCTGATCCTGATGGCGGCCGTCCGGCCGGTCATCCAGCGAACGGGATAGCCCATGGTGTGCGCCGCCTGCGGAACCGAGATCGCCGACAAGGCGCTCATCTGCTACCGGTGTGGGGCGGCGACCCACGCGCCGGCGCCGGTCGGGCGCGCCGGCGCCGCGGATCGCCGGAGGCGCGTGCGGTGGATGCTCGCGGCGCTGGCCGCCGTGACGGCGGCGGCCATCGCCTGGTTGCTGGGGTGACGCCGGGTGGGGGACCGGCGCGTGGCCGCGCCGGTTGCCGGCCCGAGAGGCCTTCGGCTACACTGGCGCAGGTTCCACGCGGGAATCCGCCCCGATGCCCGACGCGCGGCTTGACGTCACCGACGTGGCCGGTCGGCGGATCGTGCCGATCGACCGCCACCCGTTCACCATCGGGCGGCGCGAGACCAACGACCTCCAGCTCATGGGGAGCGAGGTCTCGCGCGACCACGCGGAGATCGTGGTCGAGCAGGGCGTGTTCACGCTGCGCGACCGGCAGTCGCGCTACGGCACGTTCGTCAACGATCGGCCCGTCACGGAGCACCGCCTCGCGCACGGCGACCGGATCCGCCTCGGTCGCGGCGGCGGCGCCGAGCTCATCTTCCTGCAGGAGGCCGCAGCGGCCGCGGTCGACCGGCTGACCACGACCGCGGTCGGCGACCTCCGCCACGTCGCGGCGCTGCTCGAGGGGCTCCGTGCGCTCGGTACGGGCCGCGTGCTCGACGACGTGCTGGCGCTCGTGCTGGATTCGGCGATCGAGGTCGGGGGGGCCGAGCGCGGGTTCATCATGCTGGCCGGACCGACGGGCGACCTGGAGTTCAAGCTCGCCCGGGGCCGGGGCGGCGTCAGCCTGCCGGCGGGCATCGCCACGAGCCGCAAGATTCCCGACGAGGTGTTCCGCACGGGAGAGAGCCGCGTCGTGGCTGACCTGCTCGACGGCGACCTGGCGCACCTGCATGTCGGCACCGTGCGGCTCGGCATCCGGCACGTACTGTGCGTCCCGCTCCGCCTGGTGCGCTACGTCGATGGGCAGGCCGCCTCGCCGGAGGCGGAGAAGCGCATCGGCGTGCTCTCTCTCGACAGCCGAGAGCGGGGCACGCTCGTGTCGGAGGCGACGCGGACGGCCCTCGAGACGCTGGCCACTGAGGCGGCCGTGGCGATCGAGAACGCGCGCCTCTACCGCGAAGCGCTCGAGAAAGCGCGGTTGGAGCAGGAGCTGCGGATCGCGGCCGAGATCCAGCAGGCCATGTTACCGCCGGCCGTGCACGCCGGCGGCTGGTACCAGGCCGCGGCGGGGACGCTCGCGTGCCGGTCGATCGGCGGGGACTTCTACGAGTATCTCGACCTGGCCGGCGGGGGCTTCGGCTTCGCGCTCGGCGACGTCGCGGGCAAGGGGCCGGCGGCGGCGCTCCTGAGCGCGCTCGTGCTGGGCATCCTCGCGGCGCGGGTCGACGCGTCGGCCGGACCGGCCGCCACGCTGGCGCAGGTCAACCTCGCGCTGCTGCGCCGCGCGGTCGAGGCGCGCTACGTGACGCTGTTCTACGGCGTGCTCGAGCCCGGCGGGCGACTCGTCTCGTGCAACGCCGGACACAACCCACCGGTCGTCCTCGGTCGCGGCGGCGTGCGGCGCCTGATGAGCGGCGGTCCGCCGCTCGGGTTGTTCGAGGGCGTGCCGTACGTCGAGGAGACGACGGTGCTCGAGGCCGGCGAGTGCGTGATCGTCTTCAGCGACGGCGTCTCGGAAGCGGTCGACAGGGACGGCGCCGAGTTCGGCGACGCGCGGATCATCGACTGCAGCGCCGCCCGCGCCGGCGCGCCGCCCGCCGTGCTCCTCGACGAGCTGTTCGCGCGCGTGCGGTCGCACGCGGCCGGCGCGACGCAGCACGACGACGTGACGGCGCTCGTCGTGCGATACGAGGGGCGAGCCTGAACCCGGCGGCCATGCTTCACCATCCACTCATCTACGACTGGAACCGCACGAGCGAGACGGTCACCCGTCTTGTGATGCTCGACGACGAGACGCTACGCGACGGGCTGCAGTCACCGTCGGTCAGGGCGCCTTCCATCGAGCAGAAAATCCGGCTGCTGCACCTGATGAACGACCTGGGCATCGACACGGCCGACATCGGGTTGCCCGGCGCGGGCCCGCAGGTGATGGCCGACGTCGAGCGCCTCGCGCGCGAGATCGTTGCGAGCCGCCTGGCCATCCGGCCCAACTGCGCGGCGCGGACGCTCGAGGCCGACATCAAGCCGATCGTCGAGATCGCGCAGCGCGTCGGGGTTGCGATCGAATGCTGCGCCTTCATCGGGTCGAGCCCGATCCGTCGCTACGCCGAGGGGTGGACGATCGACCAGTTGCGCGGCCGCACGGAAGAGGCCGTGTCGTTCGCCGTCAAGGAAGGCCTCCCGGTCCTGTACGTGACGGAAGACACGACGCGGGCCGACCCCGAGACGCTGCGGCTGCTCTACCGCACGGCGATCCAGGCCGGCGCAGCGCGCGTGTGCGTCGCCGACACGGTGGGCCACGCCACGCCGGCGGGCGCTGCCGCCGTCGTGCGATTCATCCAGAGCGTCATCGACGAGTGCGGCGGCGGCGTCGGGATCGACTGGCACGGCCACCGCGACCGGGGCCTCGACGTCGTCAACGCGATCGCCGCGCTCGAAGCCGGCGCGACGCGTCTGCACGGCACCGCCCTCGGCATCGGCGAGCGCGTGGGCAACACGCCGATGGACCTCCTGCTCGTTAATCTGGTTCTGATGGGGCACCTCGCGCGCGACTTGTCGAGGCTCGGTGAGTACTGCGCGCTCGTCGCCGAGGCGTGCGGCGTGCCCATCCCCGCCAATTACCCCGTCGTGGGCCGCGACGCGTTCCGCACGGCGACCGGCGTGCACGCCGCCGCCGTCATCAAGGCGTTGAAGAAGCAGGATGCGGCGCTCGCCGACGCCGTGTACTCGTCGGTCCCGGCCCGGCTCGTCGGGCGGGAGCAGGAGATCGAGATCGGTCCGATGTCCGGCCGGTCGAACGTCGTCTACTGGCTGGAGAAACACGGGCTGCCCGCCACCGACGACATCGTCGACCGGGTCTTCGCCCGAGCCAAGCGGAGCGACCACATCCTGACGTCGGAGGAAGTCCTCGACCTGGTCGAGACCGCGAAGCTCGACGTGCCGGACACTACGCCCTGACCGGCAAGACACCTCCGCCCTCCGCCGCGCGCTCGGTCGCGCGCGCGGCGTTTCCGCCCGCTGCAGGCGACCCGCCCCCGCACGGCCCAGGGCGCGCCCCAGGCCTCGGGCGCACCTGCTGTGCTAAAGTTAGCTGTTCGGCCCTCGCTCGACCGAGCCGCCAAGGCCGTCGGGACCGCCGCTAGGCTCCATCCGAGACCCCGCAGGGCGTGCGGGGCGCAGTGCTGTGGCCCCTTCGGCTCCCGTGGAGGCATCGCTCATGCCTGCTGAGAGGTCGCTCCGCGTCCTCAGTGTGAGCACGTCGCGGGCGCTCCAGGAGGCGGTCGGGCGCACGCTCGAAACCGCTGGGATCGTGGTGACCGCGGCGGAGGGCCCGGACGTGTTCGACCGGCTCGCTCGGCCGCCCTCGGTGATCGTGCTCGGGCCCGATCTGGCCGGCGGCCGGCGCGACGAGTGGTGCCGGCGCCTCAGAGCGGACCCGCGCACGGCCGGGATACCCCACATCCACGTGGACCCTCCGCGCGGCGATCGGCCGCTTAGCGAGGAGCCGCCGAGACGGGAGGATGACTGCGAGACGTTGCCGCTCGACGCCGTGGGGTTCGTGTCGCTCGTGCGCGTCTCGGCTAGGCTCGGCGCCCTGCGTCGCCGCGCGCACGAGTTCGAACGCCGCGTGCGCGAGTTCGGCGACCGGGCCTCCGACCTCTTCTACCGCTACCGGCTGTGGCCCGACCGTGGGTTCGAATTCGTCAGCCGCGCCGCCACGGCGGTGACGGGGTACACGCCCGGGGAGCACTACGCCGACCCCGACCTCGGGTTCAAGATCGTGCATCCGGACGACCGGCCGATCCTCGAGGCCATCACCCGCGGCGAGGTCGGGGCCGACGAGACCCGGACGCTGCGGTTGATCCGGAAGGACGGCCGGGTCGTGTGGACCGAGCAGTGCAACGTGCCGGTGTTTGACGAGGCGGGCCGGCTCGTAGCCATCGAGGGGGTGGCGCGGGACGTCTCGGCGCGCGTCGAGGCCGACCGGGCGCTGCGCGAGAGCGAGCAGAAGTTCCGGCTGCTCGCCGATAGCACGTCGATGGCCATCTTCATCTACCAGGGCTCGAAGTTCCAGTACGTCAATCCGGCGTGCGAGCGGCTGAGCGGGTACAGCGCCGAGGAGCTCCTGGCGATGGACTTCTGGGAGATCGTGCACCCCGACTTCCGCGAGCTGGTGCGGACGCGCGGGTTCACGCGGCAGGCCGGCGGGCGCGTCCCGAGCCGCTACGAGTTCCAGATCGTCACGAAGGTCGGCGACGTGCGCTGGGTCGACTTCACGGCGACCCTGATCGAGTACCAGGGCCGCCCGGCGGGGATGGGGACCGCCTACGACATCACCGAGGCCAAGGAAGCCGCGGCTCGCGAGGCCCGGATCGCGGCCGAACTCAGGCAGGTCCAGAAACTGGAGGCGATCGGCCGGCTAGCGGGCGGCGTCGCTCACGACTTCAACAACATGCTGAGCGTCATTCTCGGCTACGTCGAGGTGGCCCAGAACCGGCTCACCCCGCAGGACCCACTGTCGATGGACCTCGCCGAGATCCGGCGAGCGCCCGAGCGCTCGGCGGACCTCACGCGCCAGCTCCTGGCGTTCTCGAGGCGTCAGGTGAGCGAGCCCCGCATCGTGGCGCTGAACGCCATCATCCGCGACCAGGCGGGCATGCTGGGGCGCCTGATGGGAGAAGACATCGAGCTGCGCCTCGTGCTCCAGGAGTCGCTCTGGAACGTGCGCATCGACCCGGCGCAGCTCACCCAGGTGCTGACGAATCTGGCGGCCAACGCCCGCGACGCGATCCGCGGCCCGGGAACGGTTCTCATCGAGACCGCCAACGTGGAGCTGGACGACCGCTACCGCGAGGGACGTCCCTACGTCGAGCCGGGCGCGTACGTCATGCTCGCGATGACGGACTCGGGGGTCGGCATGGACGCGGCCACCCGGGTGAACATCTTCGAACCGTTCTTCACCACGAAGGTGGGCGGCACGGGCCTCGGCCTCGCCACCGTCTACGGCATCATCAAGCAGCACGGGGGCTACATCCACGTCTACAGCGAGCCCGGGCACGGGGCGACCTTCAAGATCTACTTGCCGAAGGCGACGGGCGAGCCGGAAGCCGTGACGGCCAGTCCCGCAGGGGTTGCCGAGGGACGCGGCGAGACGATCCTGATTGTGGAGGACGAACCCACCGTGTTGAACCTGGCTCGGGCGATCCTCGAGCGGTCCGGGTATCGGGTTCTGACCGCGCGGACGCCTGGCGAGGCGTGCCTGCTCGTCGAGCAGCTCCGCGACCCGCTCCACCTGCTCCTCACCGACGTCATCATGCCCATGATGAACGGGCGCGAGCTCGCAACGCGCCTCCAGACGATGAAGCCTGGGCTGCGCGTGCTCTTCATGTCGGGCTACACGGCCAACATCATCGCGCAACGCGGCACGCTCAAGCCGGGCGTCGAGTTCCTGCAGAAGCCGTTCTCCGCGCAGGCGCTCGCGCAGGCCGTCAGGCGCGTGCTCGACCGGCCGGCCGAGTCCTGACGGTGTTTCAGCCCGCCCTCACCAGGCGCGCGAGGGGTCGTACGAGAAGGCGATGAGGTCGGTGTAGCTGCGGAGGCTGCCGTCGGCGTACGCGTCGAGGACGCCCTGGATTGGGCTCACCAGCGTCACCGACCGGTCCGCGGGGCTCGCGGAGCGGCGGCTGCGGTACCCGAAATTGAAATAGGCCCGGACGAACAGGCTGCGCTGGTCCACCGGGAGCGCCGCGACGTTGTCGAGGAACTTTGGCCAGCCGCCGCCGCGGAACAGGTACTGCTCGACGTTGGAGGTGTAGAACGTCGTCACGGTCGCCCCGCGCGCCCGCAAATACCGTCCGATGGCCCTGAGCGCCCGGTCGCCGGCGAAGTCGCCCACCACGGGGACGACTCGGTTGGCGAGCTGCAAGTCGCGCAGCGTGCGGTAGTGGGTTTCGGTCGCCAAGTACCCGTGCTGCACGCCGCGGCCGTCGGTCGCCTGGGCGAGCTCCGCGAAACTGGGGAAGCGGCGCCAGCCGTACCCAGCGTAGCCGCCGTAGCCGGCGTACTGCGTGGGGTAGCCATAGCTCAGCTCCGGCCCGCCGGCGTAGAACGCGTCGTACACGTAGTCGATCGTCCGAAGGTCCTCGCCCGTGAGGGCGAAGCCGTGGTCGCGCGTGAGGCGGTCCGTCGCGGCACGGAGCGTGTGGCGCTTGAGGACCGCGCTCGGCGCCGTGCGGGCATACGCCTCGAGGAGCGTCCGAATGCTGGCGTCTCGCGCGAGTCCGGGCGGTCGCGGGCGCGCGAAGAGCCGCGAGAGGAACTCGGCCCGATCCGCCGAGAGCTCGATGAGCGCCTTGTAGAGCAGATGCAGCACGAGGTTCTGCCGCCGGATATCGACGATGAAAGCGATCTTCGGCCGGAGCGCCACAATGTAGGTGAAGTTCTGCTCGGGTCCGACGCCGAGGTACGCCCCGCCAGGCCCGTGCCGGGCGAGCTCGGGGACGACGCGCTGGAAGCTCGTCTCGTTCGAGACGAAGTTGTCGGAGCGGAAGGAGCCACCGGGCTCCGAGCACTCGCTGACGAGGGTCCAGAACGCACGGTCGCTCAGGCGCTCGGGCAGCGTGTCGGCCGCGCGCGGCGGCGCGCCCGGCGTGACGTAGACGATGCCGAGCGCGACGGCGGCGCCGGCGCCGAGCGCGAGCCAGGCGCGGGTCCATCGGCGAGCCATCGGCCGACTCCACCCGCCGCGTCGCCGGCGGCGGAGGCGAAGGTTCCGGCGGGACGGCCTATGCTAACACACCCTCGACCCGGGGCGTCGCGCACGACCGTCCCGCGAGCGATCCGGTCGCGGGACGAGCGAACGGCGTGGCCGGCGCGGCGGTCAGCGGCGCGCGGCGAGGCGCGCCTCGATCGCCGGGAGCGCGTCGAGCACGACGTCGCCCACGATCTGCAAGCTGGCCGGCGAGATCTGGTCGACCGTGTCAGCGCTCGTGTGCCACGGGGGGTAGTCGAGGTCGATCAGGTCGACCGCCGGGACGCCGGCCTCGAGGAAGGGCACATGGTCGTCCTCGATGAAGGTTGTCGTGTCGAGGAACCGTGCGGCGTGGCCCCGCCGCCGGGCCGACGCCCAGATGAGGTCGGTCAGCCAGGGCGTGGAGTGCCCCTCGCGCCGCAGCGCGAGGTGCCGGTCGCCGATCATGTCCACCAGAACGAGGGCCTTCAGGTTGGCGAGCGAGCCGTCGCGGCGCGCCGCCTCGACGTAGTGCCGGCTGCCGTAGGTATGATCGGTACCCTCCCACTCGACGACGGCTTCCTCGCCGTCGAAGAAGAGCAGCTCCATCGTGAACGCGTTAGGGCGCCGCGCGAGCGCGCGGGCCATCTCAAGGACGAACGCCGCGCTCGAGCCGCCGTCGTTGGCGCCCACGAAGGAGAACGCGTCGAAGCGCTTCGTGTCGTAGTGGCCCGCGATGGCGATCCGCTCGGCGCGGTCGCCCGGAAGGGTGGCGATCAGGTTGACCATCCGGATCGGTCCGGCGGGCGTGGTGGCGTCAAACGTCTGGCGCCTGACCGCCGCGCCGGCCGCCGCGAGCTGGCCCTCGAGGTAGCGGCGCGCGTGCTCGATGGCAGCGGAGCCGGCCGGGCGCGGGCCGAGGTCCACCAGGCGCTGCAGATCCTCGAAGGCGCGCCGGCCGTCGAAGCCGGACGCGGCGCTCGCGCAGACGCCCGCCGCGAGGGCGGCGGCGATCGCGGCCCCCTGCCTCACGACGTGACCGCCGTCTCCCGCCGGTCGCACGGCACGTAGTCACGTCGCCCGCGGCCGATGTAGATTTGCCGCGGCCGCATGATCTTCTGCTCGGGGTCGAGCAGCATCTCCTCCCACTGCGCCATCCAGCCGGCCGTGCGCGGAATGGCGAACAGCACCGGGAACATGTCGGGGGAGAACCCCATCGCCTGGTAGATGAGCCCGGAGTAGAAATCCACGTTGGGGTAAAGCCGCCGCGACACGAAGTAGTCGTCCTCGAGGGCGATGCGTTCCAGCTCGAGGGCGATATCGAGCAGGGGGTTGCGGCCCGTCACCTCGAACACCAGGTCGGCGATCCGCTTGATGATCTTGGCGCGAGGGTCGTACGACTTGTAGACGCGGTGCCCGAAGCCCATCAGGCGGTCCTCGCCGGCCTTCACCTTCCGGATGAAGGCCGGGACCTGCCGGACCGCGCCGATCTCCTGGAGCATCCGCAGGACCGCCTCGTTCGCCCCGCCGTGGAGCGGGCCGTAGAGCGCGGCCGCCGCGCCGGCCAGCGCCGAGTACGGGTCGACGTGCGAGCTCCCGATGCCGCGCATCGCCTGCGTGCTGCAGTTCTGCTCGTGGTCCGCATGCAGGATGAAGAGGACGTCCAGGGCGCGTTCGAGCACGGGATTCGGCTGGTACTTGAGCTCGGTCATCTTGAACAGCATGTTCAGGAAGTTGCCCGTGTAGCTGAGGTCGTTGTCGGGATAGACATAGGGGAGGCCCATGCTGTGCCGATAGGCGTAGGCCGCGATGCTCGGCACCTTGGCGATCAGGCGGAGCGTCTGGAGGCGGCGCTTGTCGGCGTCGAAGATCTGCCTGGCGTCCGGGTAGAAGGTCGACAGCGCCCCGACCGTGCTCAGGAAGATGCCCATCGGGTGCGCGTCGTACTGGAAACCATCCATGAATTTCTTGATGTTCTCGTGCAGCATCGTGTGGAGCGTGATCTGTCGGCTCCACCGCTCGAGCTGCTCGACGGTCGGCAGCTCGCCGAAGAGGATGAGGTAGGCCGTTTCGAGAAACGTGCTGTGCTCGGCGAGCTGCTCGATGGGATAGCCCCGGTAGAGCAACACGCCCTGCTCCCCGTCGATGAAGCTGATGCGGCTACGGCACGCCGCCGTGTTCTGGAGCGCCGGGTCGTAGGAGAGCAGGCCGAAGTCCTCCGGTCCGACCTTGATCTGGCGCAGGTCCACGGCGCGAATCGCGCCGTCGGTGATCGGCAGCTCGTACTGCCGACCGGTCCGGTTGTCGGTGATCGTCAGGGTATCCGGCATACGTGCGTGTCCGTCAGCGGGTGGGGCCGCCGTCGCGCGGCGGCGATTCGTCCTCGGCGTCACTCGGGACCGGCTCGCCCGGAATGCGGTAGTCGCCGTGCAGCCACTTCCACAGGTCGGCCAGCCGACACCGCTCGCTGCAGAAGGGCCGCCAGGCGGGGTCGACCGGCCGCGCGCGGCAGTAGACACACGGTTCCTCGGGCGCCATCGTGTCATTCTAGTATGGGAGCCGCCGGGCCGGCCGTTCAGCCTGCCTGCTGGTGCCGGACGTCCCGGGCCGAGACCATAAAGATGACGTCTTCGGCGATGTTCGTGGCGTGGTCCCCGATCCGCTCGAGGTGGCGCGAGACGAGGATGAGGTCGAGCGCCGGCTCGATCGTGTGGGGATCCTGCAGCATGTAGGTCAGCAGCTCACGGAATACCTGGGTCTTCAGCTGGTCGAGCTCGTCGTCTCGATCAAGCACCTGCTGGGCGAGTGCGGTGTCGCGTCGCACGTAGGCGTCGAGCGCGTCGCGCAACATCCCCTGGGCGATCTCGGCCATGCGCGGGATGTCGATGAGCGGCTTCACCGGCGGGTGTTCGAGGTAGCGCCGGGCGGCCTCGGCGATGTTGACGGCGAGGTCGCCGACGCGCTCGAGGTCGCTGTTGATCTTGATGGCCGCCATGAGGGTGCGCAGGTCGACGGCCATCGGCTGGTGGAGGGCGAGCAGACGGAACGCGCGGCCGTCGACCTCGATATGAAACGCGTTCACCGGGCCATCGCCGGCGATGACCTCCTCGAGCCAGTCGGCCCGGCGCTCCACCAGGGCGGCCACGGCGCGCGCGACGCGCTCCTCGGCGAGGCCGCCCATCTCGAGCAACCGCGTCTTGAGCGTCTCGAGCTCTTCTTGGAAGTGGGGAACGATCGATTCCGTCATGTGCGCTCTGCCGACTAGCCGAACCGGCCCGTGACGTAGTCTTCGGTCAGCTTCTCGCGCGGGGCGGTGAAGATCTGGTCTGTCGACCCGAACTCGACGAGGCGCCCCAGCCAGAAAAAGGCCGTGAAGTCCGACACGCGGGCGGCTTGCTGCATGTTGTGCGTGACGATCACGATTGTATACCGCCGCTTGAGCTGGTAGATGAGCTCCTCGATGCGCTGGGTCGCAATGGGGTCGAGCGCGGAGGCGGGTTCGTCCATGAGCAGCACCTCCGGTTCCACCGCCAGGGCGCGCGCGATGCAGAGGCGCTGCTGCTGGCCGCCCGAGAGCGCCAGCGCGGGCTCGCGCAGCCGGTCCTTCACCTCGTCCCAGAGCGCGGCCGCCTCGAGGCTCGCCTCGACGCGCGCGGCCAGCTCCGCGCGGCTTCGGGCCATCCCGTTGATGCGCAAGCCGTAGGCGACGTTCTCGAAAATCGACTTGGGAAACGGGTTCGACTTCTGGAAGACCATGCCCACGCGCCGCCGGAGGTCCACCACGTCCGTGCCCGGCGCGTACACGTCCCGGCCCCCGATGCGGATCCGGCCTTCGACGCGGGCCCCGGGGATGAGGTCGTTCATGCGGTTGAGGGTGCGCAGAAACGTGCTCTTCCCGCAGCCCGACGGCCCGATGCACGCGGTCACCAGGTTGGGTGGGACGTCGAGCGTGATGTCGTCGAGGGCGCGCTTGGCGCCGTAGGAGACGCTCAGGTGCTCGACCTCGATGTGCGGCGATGGCGCCGCCGCGGCCACCGACTCCGCGGTCGGCCGGGCCGCCTGGAGCCTCCAGCGCGTCGGAACGGTCATGACCACCGGCTCCTGGCGCGGGCGCGGTCGCGCCACACGATCGCGGCCGCGTTCATGGCGACGAGCAGCACGAGCAGCACGAGGATGCCCGCGGCGGCGTTCGCGCGGAACCCGGTCTGGGGCCGGGACACCCAGTTGAAGATCTGGATCGGCAGGACGGTGAACGGCGAGCGCAGCCCGTCTGGCAGGAAGGGCACATAGGTGAGCGCGCCGATCGTGATGAGCGGCGCGGTCTCGCCGATGGCGCGAGACATCGCCAGGATGAGGCCCGTCAGGACCCCCGGGAGCGCCGCCGGCAGTACCTGGTGCCGGACGGTCTGCCACCGGGTCGCCCCGAGTGCGTACGACGCCTCGCGCAACGGCGCCGGCACGGCCCGAAGCGCCTCCCGCGTTGACAGTACCACGACCGGAAGCACCAGCAGCGCGAGCGTCGCGGCGCCCGCGATCACGCTGCGCCCGAGCCCGAGGGCGCGCACGAAGAGCCCGAGCCCGAGCAGCCCGTAGACGATCGACGGTACGCCGGCGAGATTCGCGATGGTGATCTCAACGAGCCGGGCCCACCGCCCGCGCGGTCCGTACTCCTCGAGATAGACCGCGGCGGCCACGCCGGCCGGCAGCGCGAGCGCCGCCGTCAGGATCATCACGAAGAAGCTGCCGGCCAGCGCGGGCAGGATGCCCGCCTGCTCCGGGCGCCGCGACGGGAAGCTGGTGAGGAAAGCCCACGTCAGCCGCCCGGCGCCGTCGCGCGCCACGACGATGAGCAGCGTCCCGAGCGCCGCGAGGGCGAGCAGCAGGACGACGAGACCCGCAGCGTGCAGCAGCCGGTCGTCCCACCGCGCGCGCCGCCGCGTGCGCGCGGTCGCGCCCGCCACGACCTGGCCGCTGTGGGCGCTCATCAGGCCGCCCCCCGCACGCGTTGCCGGACCCAGTAGCTCGCCGCGTTGAGCGCGAACGTGCTGGCGAAGAGCAGCGCGCCCACGGCGAAGATCGTCCGGAACTCGAGCGTCCCCGCCGGCGTGTCCCCGAGGCTCACCTGGACGATGTAGGCCGTCATCGTCTCGACGGGGACGAGCGGGTTGAGCGTCAGGCGTGGCTGCTGCCCCGCCGCGATGGCCACGATCATGGTCTCCCCGATCGCGCGTGAGACCGCGAGCAGCGCCGCCGCCGAGATCCCCGAAAAGGCCGCCGGCACCACGACCCGGAGCGCCGCCTGCGCGCGCGTCGCCCCGAGGGCATACGCCGCCTCGCGCAGGCCCTGCGGCACCGCCTGCATGGCGTCCTCGGAGAGGGAGGAGACGAGCGGCAGGATCATGACGCCCATCACGATTCCGGGACCGAGCGCGTTGAAGCCCGCGAGCCCCGGGACGACCTGCTGGAGCAGCGGCGTCACGAAGAGCAGGGCGAAGTAGCCGTAGACGACCGTCGGGATGCCTGCCAGGACCTCCAGCATCGGCTTAACGACCCTCCGCAGCGCGGGCGAGGCGTACTCGCTCAGGTACATCGCGCTCAGCAGGCCGGCCGGCAGCGCGACGACCATGGCGATCGCCGAGACGAGCGTCGTGCCCGCGACGAGCGGCAAGACGCCGAAGCGCTTCTCGAAAAAGAGGGGTGTCCACTCAGTGCCGAAGAGGAATTCGTTCACCGGGACCGCGCGGAAGAACGCGACCGTCTCGAAAAGCAGCACCAGGACGATGCCGGCCGTGACGACGATCGACAGGCCGCTCGCGAGCGCCAGCGCGCGCTCGATCGCTGCCTCAACCAAGTGCCCCGCGCGACGCGTCACTGCCGAGGCGTTCCCTTCGCGGCCGCCAGCCGAGCCTCGAGCGTCAGGTCCGCCGCGGCGCCCGGCCCGAACATCGTCCCCGGACGTCGCGCTGCGAAGCGTTCGCGAACGAGGGCGTACTCCCCGTCGCTCAGCGGGACGTAGCCCGCCTCGCGGGCGAGCGCGGGCACGTGCGCCAGGTAGAACTCGACGAACGCGCGGACCTCCGGCCGATCGACGGCGCGACGACTGAGGTAGATGAACACCGGGCGCGAGAGCGGCCGATAGGTCCCGGTCCGCACGGTGTCCGCCGACGGCAGAATCGGCCCCCTCCCGTTCGTGTCATCCTCGTCGTCGATCGGGACGAGCTTGAGCTTGCCCCGGTTCTCCTCGTAGTAGGCCAGGCCGAAGAACCCGAGCGCGTAAGGGTCGCCGGCCACGCCCTGCACGAGCACGTTGTCGTCCTCGCTCGAGGTGTAGTCGCCGCGGCTCGCGTCTTCCTGCCCGACGATCGCCTCGGTGAAATAGTCGAACGTGCCCGAGTCGACGCCGGGACCGAACAGGTGCACTTCGCGGGCAGGCCATTCGGGCCGGATCTGGTTCCATCGCGTGATCCGCCCCTGGGCCGCCGGTTCCCAGAGGCGCTTGAGCTCGGCGACCGTCAGGAAGTCGACCCACGTGTTGTCGGGATGCACGACCACGGCCAGGCCGTCGTAGGCCACCGGGAGCTCGATGTAGTCGATGCCGTGCTGGCGGCACGCGTCGACCTCGATCGTTTTGATGGGGCGCGAGGCGTTGGAGATGTCCGTCTCGCCGCGGCAGAACTTCTTGAACCCACCGCCGGTGCCGGAGATCCCGACCGTGACGCGCGCGCCGGGCGTCGTCTTCTGGAATTCCTCCGCGACGGCCTCGGTGATGGGGAACACGGTGCTCGAGCCGTCGGCGCGGATGACCGAGGCCGCCGTCTGAGGAGCTCGGTCGGTCCCCCCGCCGCACGCGGCGGCCGACGCTGCCAACGCGGCCAGGACGAGGCTGACGCGGGCAGCCCTCGCGGCGCGTGCAAACGAACGGTGTCGTGAGCCTGTCGTTTCAGTCGCCGTCATGGCCTCACGGTAGCGCGCTGGGATTACGCCCGGGTTACGGCCGTGTCACGAGCGTGTTAAATCCCCGGTGGCCGCGCCGACGGCCGACAGACGCGGGAGATGACGAGGTCACTCGCACCCAGAACTCGACCCGCGGGCCGTCAAAACGCCACCCGCGCGTCGATCTGGAGGCGCGTCAGAAGGCCGTTCGGGTCGCCCGGCGCCACCACGATCTTCCGCGTCAGATAGACGGTCGTGTCGAGGTTGACGCGCGGCAGCGGTGCGTACGAGAAGCCGGCGATGTGGGCGAGGGTGTTGGACGAGGGGATGTCGCTGAAGGCAAAGGCCGAGATGACCGCGTCGCGCTCGATGCGCGCGAACACGTAACTCACGGCGACCGTCTTGGGGACGTCGGCGCGGCCGTAGCGGGCTTCGACCCATAGCCCCGTCTGCTCGGCGTCGACGGCGCGCGTGTTGTGCACCCAGTGCGCGACGATGAGCGCCGGGTACTCGGGCCGGGTGGTCGCGAGCGTGGCCTGCCCGATGAGGTCCACCAGGCGGAAGCCCGACGCGAAGCCGACGACCCGGCCGTCCCGCGCGCGCAGCAGGTTCCAGTTCTGCGACCTGAGGTCGCCGCTCGCGAGGGCCTGCGCCACGCGGTCGACCTGGCGGAATCCGTAGACCGAGGTGCCCACCTGGACCTGCCACCGCGCCGTCTTGACGGCGACCGAGCCCTGCGCCGCGAACATGGCGGCGTCGGGTCCGGCGCTCACCTCCTGGAGCGGCGACTGCACGGCGGTGAAGCGAACCGCGACGTCGCCTCGGGTCGCCACCTGCTCGTAGACCCCGTCCCAATTCAGGTCGTCGTCCCATGTCATCTGCGTGCGGAGGACCGGGAAGGGAAACTTGCCAGCGCCGACCGACAGGCCGTGGCCCTGGGTGGGCCGCCACACGATGTAGGCCTGGTCGATGTAGAAGGGCTTGCGGCCGAAGAAGTCCTCGAGCGTCTGGTTGGTCGAAGTCGGATCGCGCGGGTCGCCGCTCGCCAGACGCAAGCCGACGTCGACGGTCTCGCCGAGGCGCGTGCGCAGGCCGAAGCGGACGCGCACGCGCGGGCGATGGCGCAGGGGGCGGCCTGCCTGGAAGAAGCTCTCCGACCGTGCGCGGAGGTCGCCGGAGAAGGTCAGGCGTTCGTACCACGGCGCCGGAGCGGCCGTCGGGGCGGCAGGCTGTGCCGCCGCCCGTCCGCCGGCGGCGATCGTCGCTGCGGCGCAGACGGCGCAGGTCATCGACGATCGGACCAAGAGGAGTCGGCTCGCGAGCATGCCGCCCAGTCTACCCGCCCTCGGGCGCCGGCGGTGAGCGCCGTCGCAGATTTCACGCAGGTTTAACCTTGCCCGTGCGACGTGCGTCGACCCGCGGCCGCGTGCAGGATCCGGGGTGAGCGGGGAGCGCCGCGCAAAGCGTCCCGGTCCGAATCAGATGACGGTGCCGGGCGGAATGGTCGCGCCCTTCTCGATCACGATGATGCCGCCGCGGATGGCGTAGCCGTCGCCGTCGGCGTGGTCAAGCCCGCGTTCGTTGACCAGGCGCGCGCCCTCGCCGACGCGGGCGTTCTTGTCCACGATGACCCGGTCGAGCACCACGTCGCGCCCGATGCCGAGCGGGATGCCGGCCGTCGCCTTGTCGAAGGCCTCCTCGTCGTAGAAGTCGGCGCCGAGGAGCACCGACCGGCTGATCCGGGCGTTGCGGCGAACGGTGGTGCGGATTCCCACGACCGAGTCGCGCACCGTGCACCGGTCGAGGTAGCAGCCTTCGGCCACGATGGCGTCGGTGATCGTGGAGCCGTAGATCTTCGAGCCCGCCAGAAACCGCGGCCGCGTGTACACGGGTCGACGCGGGTGGAAGAAGTTGAACGGGGCGCCGCGCCGGGTGAGCAAAATGTTGGCATCGTAGAAGGACTCCACCGTCCCGACGTCGGCCCAGTAGCCGCGATGGAGGTAGGCGTGGACCCGGTAGAGGCGCAGCGCCGCCGGGATGATCTCCCGGCCGAAGTCCACGCCCGGCTGCGTGAAAATGAGGTCGAGGAGCACGTCGCGGGAGAACACGTAGATGCCCATCGACGCGACGAACGGCTTGTCCGGCGTCGGGCTGCCGAAGGGGGCACCCTCGGGCGCGCTCGACCCGAGCGCCGCCAGGCGATCCGCGTCGGGTTTCTCGAGAAAGTCGACCAGACGACCGTCGGCATCGAACACGAAGATGCCGAGCGCGGGCGCGTCGGCCGCCGACACGGCCTGTGCGCCAATCGTGATGTCGGCGCGCGTGTCGATGTGCGCTTCGATGAGGGCCGCGAGGTCCATCCGGTACAGGTGGTCGCCGGCCAAAATCAGGTAGTAATCGGCGTCGTACGCCACGAAGTGCCTGGACGCACGCCGGACGGCGTCGGCCGTCCCCTGAAACCAGCTCGAGTCCTCGAGCGTCTGCTCGGCCGCCAGCACCTCGACGAAGCCGTTCGAGAAGTGATCCATGCGATAGGTCTGGGCAATGTGCCGGTTGAGCGAGGCCGAGTTGAACTGCGTGAGGACGAAGATCCGCTGCAACCCGGCGTGCAGACAGTTGCTGATCGGCACGTCGATGAGCCGGTAGCGGCCGCCGATCGGAACGGCCGGCTTGGACCGGTGCTTCGTCAACGGGTAGAGGCGCGCGCCCCGCCCGCCACCGAGAATGAGCGTGAGCACGTCGGTCATGGGCGTACTATCGCACGAACCGGCCCGGGCGCGGAACGCACAGCGCCTCCCCGTCTCGTGCCCGCGCGGGCCGACCCGAGGCGGGCGTCGGGAGGCCGCCCTGCCTCAGCCTCGCCGACGCGGCAGAGCGGGTCGGACGAGCCATCCGCCGGGGGTCAGTCGACGAACCGATACCCGAGGCCGACGACGGTCTCGACCTGCCGGCGGGCCGGGCCCAGCTTGCCCCGCAGCCGTGCAACGTGCGCGTCCACGGACCGGAGGTCGATCGAGCTGTCATGGCCCCACACGCGGTCGAGGAGGTGCTCCCGCGAGAGGACGCGGGGCCGGCACTGGACCAGGCTCCGCAGCACCTCGAACTCCAGCCGCGTGAGCTGCACCGGGCGGCCGTTGACCGACACCGCGACGGCGTCGAAGTCGATGGCGAGGATCGTCCCTCGATAGGCCCTGGTGTCGGCCGGTGCGGACCCCCCTCGGGTGCGGCGGAGCACAGCCTGGACGCGCGCCGTCAGCTCGCGCAGGCTGAACGGTTTCGTGACGTAGTCGTCCGCGCCCAGCTCGAGGCCCGCCACTCGGTCGGCCTCGGCGGTCCGGGCGGTGATCACCACGATCGGCAGGGCGGCCGTCGCCGGGCGCGCCCGCACGGCGCGACAGACGTCGAAGCCGCTGAGGTGAGGGAGATTGAGGTCGAGCAGCAGCAGGTCCGGCGGCTCGCGTCGCACGGCGTGCAGGGCTTCGTCACCGCTCGACGACACCCCGACGATGAGGTGGCCAGCACGTTCGAGCGCATGGCGCACGAGGGCGGCGATGTCGGGGTCGTCCTCGACGATCAGGATGCGAGCCGGCGGCATCGCTGGATCCATCGGAAAAGCCCTGGCGGTGCGGGCCCACCGGGACCAACTCGTCACGCGATCGGGCCGACCGCTAGAAGCTCACGCGGACGCCCAGTTGCGAGACCAGCGGCCCACCCATGGTGCGGGCGATCCGTCCGAAGTCGGGATGGTCGAAGTTGTTCTCCGGCAGGTCGAAGTTCGCCCAGTTGAACAGGTTGAAGACCTCGTACCGCAGCTCGGCTCGCGCGCGCCCGAGGGGCACGACCCGCGCGACGGCGAGGTCCACGCGCTTCTGGGCGGGCCCGCGCAAGAAGTTGCGCGGCGTCCGGCCCGGGCCGAACGGCCGCACGAACGCCGCCGGGTCGAAGTACTGCTCCACTGGATCGGGACCCTGACGCCGCGCCGAGGCGGCACTCGCGCCGGGTGCGAAGTCGAGGCGCCCGAACGGCAGACGCATGAGCGGGTCCGTCTCGGTGGTGTAGACGCTGAAGGGACGACCCGACTGGATCTGGATGTACGTGGCGAACGACCACTCACGCCGCCACCACGGCCCCGTGCCCGGCGCCCGCCAGACCGCACTCAGGCTGAGCCGATGCGGGCGGTCGAAATCGGCGGGACCCCAGTTCGCCTCAAGGTTGCGGCCGTCGTTCTCCACCATGAATCCTTTGTTGGGTTCATCCGGGCGCCCGGAGCCGGCCGTGCTGCCGGGATCCGACGAGAAGAGGTCACGCGCGCGCGCCCAGGTATACGAAGCGTTGAACCCCAATCCTCGCGAGGGCCGGCGCGTGAGGGTCACTTGCAGGCCGTGATAGCTGGACCGGCCGCGCGAGCGAAGAATGATGGCCTCGGCGTCGTTGAAACCCAGGTAGTTGCCGCGTGCTTCGCTGGGAATGAGCCGGCCGCCTGGTCCGAAGTTTCGGTCAGGCCGCCCGGTCGCGGGGTTCGGATACCCGTAGCCAAGAGCGTTCGGATCGAGCGCGTTCGCCGTGCCTCCGCCCGCCCGGTAGGCGGCGGTGATCCGCTCGAGCACGTACCCGGGGACGTCGGGATCGTTCAAATCCCACGGTTGGTTGAGCGGCTCGGCGAGCAGGAGCTTGTGACCTCGGCTGCCCTGGTAGCGGACTTCGACCGCGGTGTCCCATGCGAGTTCGACCTGATAGCCGACATTCCACTGCTGGTAGAACGGCGTCCTGAGGCTGCGGTCGACGGCGCGGAACTCCACAGTCTCGGCGATGTTGCCGCCGTTCGGACCGAGGCCTGTGCTGTCGTAGATTGCATAGCGCCCGCGCGAGTAGACGAGCCGGTAGGGGAAGTACCGGTAGAAATCCACCGGCGTGCCGCCTCGCACCTGACCGACGAACGCGGTCCGCATGTCGATGGGCCGGAGCGCCGTCGGGATCTCGATCTCCCGCAGGAACGGGTAGTTGCTGAACACGGTGTTCATGAAAGCCGCAGAGGGGCGGTCGTAGAACAGCCCGTATCCACCGCGGAGCACGTGCCGGCTCGTGCCTCCTGGCCGGTAGGCGAACCCGAGGCGCGGCGCCACGTTGTTCAGATCTTCTCCGTTCAAGGTGCTGCGACGCGCGGCCCGCGGCAACCGAGCGACGGTCGAATCGATCTGGGGGAACGTGGACTTGACCGTGGCGGGCACGATGAAGGCGCTGAAGGGATTGTCCGGGTTGGTCACGAGCGCCGGGTCGAAGTTGGCCAGGAAGCCGTCTCGCTCGTACGGCCAGCCGTACCAGTCCCACCGGACCCCGAGGTTGAGCGTGAGGCCAGAGCCGACTCGCCAGTCATCGGCGAGGAAAACCGAGAGGTCGCGTGCACGAAAGTTCTTCCGGGTGAACCCGAACTGCGTGTCGGCTTCGCTCGTGAAGCCCAGCAGGAACTCTTGGAAGTTCGTGATCTTCTCGAACTCGGTTGCCTGCTCCTCTGGCAGAGTGGTGCCGATCGCGTGCAGTTTGAGGTCACCACCGATCCGGAAGCTGTGGGCGCCGACGAGCCAGGTCAACGTGTCCGAGACGTGGAACGTGCGTTGCTCGCGACGATTGAAACAATCGTTGGTGCAGCCGAACGACCACGGGCTGCCCAGCGCGACGAAATGTCCGAGACGGCGCGTGGCGTCGGAGTCGTCGAAGAGGCGTGCGGGATTGTCGATGCCAAACCGCTCGTTGGTGAGCTCGAGGAACGGGTCGTCGAGCGCCCGCGTGTTGCGCAGGCTGAACCAGCCCGCCCGTAGCTCGTTGACCATGCGGTCGCTGAGGACGTGCGTATCACCAAGTCCGATGATCTGCCCGCGGTTCTTCCGCCGCATCACCCAGGGGGAGGTCATGGACGAGGGGTCGGGAAACGAGTCCAGGCTGGGGAAGTCCGCAGCGAAATAGGTAAGGTGCAGCCGGTTGCCGTTGCTCAACCGCGCATCGGTCCGGAGGCTGCCCTGCAGCTGGTCGAAGAGGGAGGGGACGACGAGCCGAAGCTCCGCCAGGGGATCACCGCCCTGGGGCCCACTGAAACCCGGAAAACTCGCGCTCCGGTCGATCGCCACGATCGGACCATTCGGCGCTTCGATGAGGTACCGGCCCGTCTTCGGGTTCTTCGCGTTGAGCACCTGCAGCGCGAGCGGCGAGATCTGCGACGGCTGGATCGCGAAGCTCGGGTTGAGTGCCCGGAACGCCGCGACGATCTGCTCGGCTGTGCGCTCCCCGTCGATGAGGGCGAGCGCCGCCGGCACGAGCGCCCGGCTCGAGGCCGTCGGGACGTAGCCGGTTTCGGCGTGGGACCACTGCAGGCTGCTGAAGAGAAACGTCGCGTTCGGACGGAGGGGCCCGCCCAGGGTGAACCCGGCTTCGACGCGGCGCATCTTGGGCTTGGCGAGCCCGTCGCGCGCAAAGAAGTAGTCGTTGGCGTTGAGCGCGTCGTGCTGACCGAAGCCGTACAGCGACCCGCTCGCCGTGTTCGACCCCGCTTTCGTCACGAGCTGGAACGTGCCGCCGCCGTTCCGGCCCGTGGACGCGTCGTAGAGGCTCGTCTGCAGCTTGACTTCTTCGATCGTCTCGGGCGCGGGCACGGGAGTTTCGTCGAGCGACCCGGCGTTCGACAGTAGGCTCGTGACGTCGACGCCGTTCAGAAACACGCTGTTGCTCGTCGTCTTGGCACCGTTCACCGAGGGGGAGATCGAGCCTGCATCGTTGGTGCCGACAGCCGGGAGATCCGCGCTCACGCCGGGCGCTGCCGTGAGCAGGTGCGTGAAGTTGCGGGTCGCCGAAGGCACCTCGGCCAGTTCATCGGTGCCGAGGCGCCTCGACACCGCCGCCGTACTGGCGACCAGGATCGGCGTCTCGGCCGCCACTTCCACGAGCTCGCTCACACCACCCACGGGCATCGTGACGTCGATCGTGATCGGAACGGCCGCTTCTACCGCCACGCCCACGCGCTGGACAGTCCGAAACCCCTGGAGCTCGAACGTCAGGTCGTAGCTCCCCGTCGTCAGGGCCGTGAGGGCGTAGCGCCCAGCCTCGTTCGTCGTGGTCGTCCGGACCTCGCCGGTGGCGCGGTGCGCGGCGGTGACCGTGACACCCGGCAACACAGCGTGGCTCTGGTCAACGACCTGGCCCTGCACCGTCCCGGTCGGCGCGTGCTGCGCCGCCGCGCCAGGCGCGGCGAGCGCTATGGCGACCGCGATGAGGAACGTCGTCAGGCGAATCGTTCGGTCCGACATGGTCCTTCTCCCTTTGCTCGACAAGATTGCTCGATGCGTCCTGCGAGCAAGCTACTCGGCCCGTGTAACCCCGGCGTGACGAAACGGTTTCGCCGGCGTTAAATCTCGAGGACCTGAAGCCCAGGGAACGAAGGGACAGAAGGGGAGGGCGTCGCGCGGAAACCACGAACCGCAGGGGACGAAGGTCGCGTTAGCCGGCGATCGCCTCCCGCACCCGTTCGAGCAGCACGGCGGCCGTGAACGGCTTGTGGATGAGGCGGACGGTAGGGCCGAGCACTCGGCGCGTCCCGAGCACCTCGTCCGGGTAACCTGACATGTAGAGGACGCGTAGCTCTGGACGCGAGGCCGTCAGGCGCTCGGCGACGTCGCGCCCGCTCAGACCCGGCATGACGACGTCGGTGAGGAGGAGGTGCAGCGGGCCGCCGTGGCTGTCGGCCATCTGGAGCGCCTGGTGGCCGTCGGCCGCCGCCAGGACCGAGTAGCCCTTGGCCTCAAGGAGCGCCCGCGCCAGCTCGCGCACGGCCGGGTCGTCCTCGACGATCAGAATCGTCTCGCCGTGCCCGTTCGTCTGAACCCCGACCTGGCGTTCGGCCACCCCTTCGGGCTCGGCCTCGACGCGCGGCAGCAAGATCTCGAAGGTCGTCCCGCGGCCCGGGGCGCTTTCGCACCAGATGAAGCCGTTGCTCTGCTTGACGATGCCGTAGACGGTGGCCAAGCCCAGCCCTGTGCCGCGGCCGACCGACTTCGTCGTGAAGAAAGGCTCGAAGAGGTGCTCCCTAACCTCGGGCGGCATCCCGACGCCCGTGTCGCTCATGGCGAGGCGGACATAGGCGCCGGGCCCCATCGGGGCCCGGTGGCGGACGGCTTCCGGGCTGAACACCACGTTGGCGGTCTCGATGGTGAGGGTGCCCCCCTCGGGCATGGCATCGCGAGCGTTGACCGCGAGATTCAAGATGATCCGCTCGATCTGGCCCGGGTCGGCCGACACCCGCCACAACCCGGGCGCGGGGATCACCACGAGCTCGATGTCCTCGCCGATGACCCGCTCGAGCAGCTTGGCGACCGTCGCCATCGTCTCGTTGAGGTCGAGGACGCGCGGCTCGAGGACCTGGCGGCGGCTGAAGGCCAGGAGTTGCCGGGTCAAGGCCGCAGCTCGCTCGCCGGCGCGCATGACCTCGGCGATGTCGTCGTGCAGTGGGTCGCCAGGCGGGTGGTTGTCGAGCAGGAACTGCCCGTAGCCGAGGATGGCCGTCAACAGGTTATTGAAGTCGTGCGCGATGCCGCCGGCGAGCCGCCCGACGGCTTCCATCTTCTGGGCCTGAAGGAGTTGATCCCGCGTCTGCCGGAGAACCTCCTCGGCCGCCTTGCGCTGGGTGACATCCTGGATGGTCGCCGTCACGCCGACGATTCGGCCGAGCGCGTCGCGCAACGGCGCGACCCGCCCCGTCAGCCACCGCGACCGCCCGGCGGTGTCGTCGGGATACGCGGTGTCCGGGATCTCGACGGTCTCTCCCGCCAGGGCGCGGTCGAGCAGGGCGTCGCCGACACCGTCGCGGAAGAGGGGCAGCACGTCCCAGGCCTGTTGGCCGATGACCTCGCTCAGGGGACGACCCGTCATGGCTTCCATGTAGGCGTTCCACAGCCGACAGCGCTTCTGCCGGTCGACGACGACGATGCCTTCCTGAGCGCTGCTGATCACCTCGTAGGCGAACTGGTGGGCATTCTGGAGCGCCCGCTCCACGAGCGCTCGGTCGGTGATGTCCTGCACGACGCCGACCGACCGGCGGGCCCGGCCGCGGGCGTCGTACCGGGTCTCGAAGCGAGCGTGCACGTGCCGCACGCTCCCGTCACGTCGGACGACGCGGTACTCGGCCTCGAACGGCGCGCGGCGCGCGAGGACGTCGCGGACCCGGCGCGTCACGCGCTCCCGATCCTCGGGATGGACGCGGTCGAAGAAATCGCTGGCGCGCCCGCCGAACTCGTGCGGGGCCAGGCCGAAGATCCGGAACATCTCGGGGGACCAGCACAGGCGGTCCTCGACGTGGTCGTACTCGAAGCTGCCCAGGCGGGCGAGCCGCTGGGCTTCGGCCAGGTGCGAGTCGTTCGAGCCGACGGCGGGGCCTGGTGCCCGTCCAGGGCCGCGGCGCACGGCAGTGGCGTCGAGCCGCCGCTCGGCCGGCGCTGGGTGGCCGCGCTGCCCGCTGTGTCGACGGTGACGTTCGCGCATGCCGCCTCCGCACACCTCCCGTGGGGCGCTGTGACGCTTCCGCCCGGTGTGCGAGTACCCCGCTCGGCGGGATGCGAGAAGCGTGCCCGTCGGGTCCGGTCGGTGGATGGTGCGGGAGGGGTCGGGTGGATAAGGAACCCGACCGCGCCGGCGCGGCTCTGCCGCGTGCTACAATCCGGCGGTCGAGGTGGCCCGTGCGATTCCGGTTGATTCCCAGGGCAGAACGCTTCTACGACGACTTCGTGACGCTGGCTGCCGAAATCTGTCGGGGCGCGCGCCTGCTCGAACAGATGCTCGCGCCGGACCGGCCGATCTGGGACAAGGCCGAGGAGATCAAGGAAGTCGAGCACAAGTGCGACTTCCTCACGCACGAGATCTACCAGCGGTTGCACCGCACGTTCGTGACGCCGCTCGATCGCGAGGACATCCACGCCCTCGCCCGGACGCTGGACGACGTCATGGACGCGATCGACGCGAGCGCGACGGTGCTGAAGGTGTACCAGGTCCGCGAGGTGCGCTCGAGCGCCCGGGACCTCGCGCGGATCATCCGTGACTCGACCGAGCAGATGCGCCTGGCGCTCGCGGCCCTCGAAAAACGCGACGGCGTGCTGCCGTGCGCGATCGAGATCAACCGCCTCGAGAACGAGGCGGACCGGGCGCATCAGATGGCCATCCAGGCGTTGTTCGCCGAGGAACGGGACCCGATCGCGCTCATCAAGTGGAAGGAGGTCCTCGACATCCTCGAAGCTGCCACCGACCGCTGCGAGGATGTCGCCAACGTGCTCGAAGGCGTCGTGCTCAAGCACGCCTAGCGAGGGTCGCACTCGTCGCCGATCGCCGCGACGGGACGCACGACGCGGGCCACACGGTCGCAGCCCGTCGAGCGAACGGGCGGCAGCCCCACCGGAGCGTTCAGTTCGGCAACCTGACGGAGAACACCGCCCCGCCCTCGGGCCGGTTGGCGGCCTCGACCGTCCCCCCGTGCAGCTCGACGAGGTGCTTCACGATGCTGAGGCCGAGACCCGTGCCGCCCGCCTCCCGGGTGCGCGCGCGGTCCACGCGGTAGAAGCGCTCGAACACCCGGGCGAGGTCAGGCTCGGGAATGCCGGGGCCCTCGTCGGCCACGGTGAGGACCACGCGGGTGGCGTCGCGCCGGGCGGCCACGGCGATGGTCGTGCCGTCGGGGGCGTAGGCGGCGGCGTTCTCCACCAGATTTCGCAGGATGTCGTGCAACTTCGCCGCGTCGGCGGTCACGGTCTCCGCGTCGGGGGCGAGGGTGACGGCCAGGCGCTGCCGCTTGCGCGCGATGAGCGGCTGCAGCTCGGCCTCGACACCGGCCACGACCGAGGCGAGGGCACACGGCGCCAGTTCGAGGGGTTCCTGCCCGGCGTCGAGCCGCGCGAGCCGGAGCAGGTCCTGCACGAGCCGCTCCATGCGGCAGGCGTGTCGCGCGATCATGCCGAGGAAGCGCGCCTGCGGCGCCGAGCCCTCCCCGTCGGCCTCCTGGAGTGCCTCGACGGCGCCGCGGATCGCCGTGAGGGGCGTGCGCAGCTCGTGCGAGACGTTGGCCACGAAGTCGCGGCGGATCTGGTCGGTTCGCTTGAGGTCCGTGACGTCGTGCCAGACGACGAGCGCCCCGTGGCCGGCGCCCGAGATTGGAGCCCCGCGCACCTGGTACCACCGGTCGGGCGCGTGCGGGAGCGCGAGGGCCTCGCCCGTCGTGGAGCGTCCGGCGAGGGCCGCCTCGACGATCGCAGCCACCTGGGGATGACGGATGACCTCGACGATGTGCCGGCCGGCGACCGGGTCGTCCGACCGCAGCATGCGCCGGGCGGCGTCGTTGGCGAGCTCGACGCGGCTGTGCGCGTCGATGAGCAGCACGCCCTCGGCCACGCCGCTGAGGATCGTCTCCAGGCGCGCCCGGTCGCGGGCGAGTTCGGCCATCCGCTCGCGGAGCTGCCGCGCGGTGGTGTCGAGCGCTCGTGCCACGGTGGCCAGCTCGTCGGCGCCGCCGGCGTCGAGCGCCACCGAGGCGTCGCCCGCCGCGTATTGCGCCGCGGCACGCGCGATGGCGGAGACGCGGCGCGCGACGAGCGCCGACCCGGCGCCCGCGGCGACGAAGGCCACGAGCAGCGCGACCGCGAGTGCCACGCCGCCGGCGCGTCGCACCGCGCCCAGTTGCTTCTGCACGTCGGTGAGCGGCAGCGCCACGCGCACAACGGCGACCTCCGGGGAGCGCGTCGGCACGGCGACATAGAGGAGGTTCGCTCCGACGGTGGTGCTGTAGCGCTCGACGACCCCGAGGCCTGTGGCTTTCGCGGCCACGACTTCGGGGCGCCGACCATGGTTATCGAGCGCGGCGAGTCCGGCGTCATCTTGGGCCGAGTCGCCCACCACCCGGCCATCGGCCGCGATGAGGGTGACCCGGACGCCGAGCCGCTCGGCAATCGCGTCGGCTTCGGCGTCGACACCGCCCGGCGGCGCGCCGCCGCGCCGCGACAGCAGCTCGGCCGCGAGCCGAGCGTCGCCGACGAGCGTGCGCTCGATCTGGCCGCGCACGTGCGCGCGCACCGAGAGTGACACGAGCGTCGTCGCCACCGCGACGGCGGCGCCGGCTGCGCCGAACGCGGCGAGCCAGAGCTGGGTGTGAAAGCGCAGGGTCATGACGGTGCGGCGCCCGTCGGCGGAGGGTCGACCAGCTTGTAGCCAAACTGCTTGACGGTCTGGATCGCGTGGGCGAGCATCGGGATCTTCTCCCGAAGCCGGCGGATGTGGACGTCGACCGTGCGCGTCCCGCCGGTGTAGCGATAGCCCCACACGTCGGTCAGCAGAAGATGGCGCGACAGCACACGGCCCGGCCGCTCGACCAGATACTGCAGCAGGAGGAACTCCTTCGCCGTGAGCGTCACGTCACGGCCGCCCACCGTGACCGTGTGGCGGTCCAGGTCGATCGCGATCGGACCGTAGGTGAGCGGCTGCGTCGCCGGCTTCGCGCGGTCCACGCGACGGAGCAGCGCCGCGACGCGCGCCGCGAGCTCCCGCGGACTGAAGGGCTTGGTGACGTAATCGTCGGCGCCGAGCTCGAGCCCCGCCACGCGGTCGGATTCCTGCGCCCGCGCCGTCAGGATGAGGATCGGCACGGCCGCCGTCGTCGGATCGGCGCGGATCGCCTGGCACACGGCCAGGCCGTCGAGCCCAGGCAGCATGAGGTCGAGAATCACGAGGGCCGGCGGGGCGCGGCGGACCTGCGCGAGCGCGTCGGGACCGCTCGCCGCGAGGACCGTCCTGTAGCCGGCGCGGGTGAGCGTATGCGCCACCAGCTCGGCGATGTCGGGCTCGTCCTCGACGATCAGGATCGTGCTCACGGGTGCCTGCGACGATTGTAGGGGCGGGATCCGTCCGCGGGCAAGGCGGCCCGAAGTAGAATCTCGCGAATGTGGCTCGTCGGCTCCGCCCTCCTGCTGGGCTTCGTCCACGGCCTCGGCGCCGATCACTTGATGGCGATCGCCGCACTGGCCACCGGTGAGCGGTCGGGCGAGGCGGCGCGCGCGCGAGCCCTCGGTGTCGCTGTCCGGTTCGCAACGGGCCATGCCCTTTTCCTTGCGGTCGGCACCAGCATTATCTTCCTCCTCGGGTGGACCGTGCCGGTGGCCGTCGAGCGGGCCGGCGAGCGCATGGGCGGCCTGCTGCTCGTCGGCCTCGGCGCGTTCGGGCTCTGGGCAGCCGCGACCCGCCGCGTCTACGGCCACGTCCACGGGGACCTGGACGAGCCGCGGCCGCACTGGCACCTGCACGTCGGCCGGACCGAACGCCACCCGACGGCGGTGCACGTCTCCCATCTGCCGACGCTCATCGGTGCCCTGTTCGCCGTGAGCAGCCTGCGAACCCTGAGCCTGCTCGGCCCTCTCGGTGTCGGCCCCCGAGAGCCGACCTTGCTGACCGTACTGGGGCTGGTCGTGCTCTTCGGCATCGGGATCCTCACCTCGATGTCGCTCTTCGGCGTGCTTCTGGCGCGCACGATCTCGGCGCGCGTCGTCTCGCGGCTGGGCACCGGCGTGAGCATCGTCACCTCGGGGGCGTCGGTGACCCTGGGCCTGTTCTGGATCCTGCGCACCTAGCAGCTATTCCCGCAGCGCGTGGCGGCGGACCAGGAAATAGCCCCCTACCAGCGACAGCAGCACGCCGTTGACGACGAGGACCGCCGGGGCCGAGGTGAGGCTCGCCGCGTAACCCCCGACGAGGCTGCCGAGCGGCATGCCGCCGCGAAACGCCACCATGTAGATGCTCACGACGCGACCGCGCAGCGCATCGGGGGCGAGAAGCTGCACGAGCGAGGCGGTGAGGGAGAAGACCGTGATGAGTGCGGCGCCAGCGGCGAAGAGCAGCAGATGACTCAACCACAGCGACCGTGAAAGCGCAAAGGCGACGAGGAGCAGACCGAAGACCACCTGAACCGCCAGCAGGGTGCGCGCCATGTGGCGGAACTTGCCCAGCCACGCCACCACGAGCGCGCCGGTCACGGCCCCGGCCCCCGAGAACGCCATCATGACCGCGTACTCGCCCGCCTCGCGGCGGAAAATCGCCTGGGCGAAGATCGGCAGGAATGTCAGGAGCGGCAGCGCCAGGAACGTGCTGACAAAGGCCAGCGCGGTCAGGACGAGGAGCATCGGCTGGCGCTTCACGTACGCCAGGCCGCCGCGCAGCTCCTCGACGAGCCCGTTCCGAGCGGCGGGCGGCGTGGGCGGCACGCGCAGCGACATCAACGCCACGATGACCGCGATGAACGACAGACCGTTGAGCCCGAAGCACGCCGCCGTGCCCCAGGCCGCCAGCGCCACGCCCGCGACGAGGGGACCGACTACACGGGCGAGGTTGAACTGAATCGAGTTGAGGGCAATCGCGTTCGGCAGATCCGCCCGCGGCACGAGCGAGGGAATGAGCGACTGATAGGCCGGACCGCCGAACGCCTGGGCGAGCCCGGTCACGAACGACAGCGCCAGGATGTGCCAGACCCGCACGACGCCCAGCAGGACGAGCGTCATGAGCGTGAACGCCGCCGCCATCTGGACATATTGCGACGCCATCAGCAGGCGGCGACGATCGTGCCGGTCGGCGATGACGCCGCCGATCATGGTGAAGAGCAGGATGGGGAGTTGCGCGAGAAAGTCGTCGAGGCCCAGATAGAATGCCGAGCCGGTCAGGCTCAAGACCAGCCAGCTCTGCGCCACCTTCTGCATCCAGGTGCCCACCGTCGAGGTGAACGCCCCCAGCCAGAGCGTGCGGAAATCCCGGTAGGTGAACGCCTTGGCGACGCGCTGGAGGACGCCGGTCGGAGGCGGGGCCTCGACGGCCGTCTCCTGGAGAACCGAGTTGCCCAAAACGCTTCATTGTAGCCCTTGACCCCACCTCGCGCCCGCGCTATACTCCGGGAAGCGAAGAAAAAGCGAAACACGACGCGCTGGAAGCGCGTCGCTGGAAGCTGCCTTATGCCCGTCCTGGCTCGCGCCGACCTGGAAGCGCTCCTCCGAACCCGAAAGCTGGACGTCACCCTCCTCTCGGCCAGGCCTCCTCTCGGGGCCCAGGGTCCCGACGCGGACCACTTGGTGGCGACCGGTGTGGCCGAGGTGGATCTCCGGCTGGGAGGCGGGGTCCCCCGAGGTGAGGTGTCGAGCATCGGGGGGCCCCCGTCATCGGGGCGCACCAGCCTGGTCTGCGGCCTGCTCGCCACGGCGACTCGTCAGGGCGAGCTTGCCGCGCTCGTGGACACGCGCGACACGTTCGACCCGGAATCGGCAGCCGCCACCGGGCTCGTCTGCTCGCGCCTGCTGTGGATTCGCGGTGGACCGGTCTCGGTGGCCGGGAGCACCTGGACGACGGTGGCGCGGCAGGTCGATCGGGCGCTGAAGGCGAGCGTCCTCGTGCTGGAGGCGGGTGGCTTCGGTGTCGTGGTGCTCGATCTCGCGGACATTCCGCCGGCCCTCGTCCGGCGCCTGCCATACACCACCTGGCTGCGCCTGGCGCGGCTCGTCGAGGGTCGGCGCACGGTGTGCGTCATCGTGGCGCAGCAGCCGGTGGGGCGAAGCGCCGGTGGGGTCACGATCCGACTCGAGGGGGGCGTGGGCGTGAGCCGCTGGTCCGGCGTGCACGGCCGGAATCGGTTGTTCCGGGGGCTGCAGGTGGCGCCGCGGGTCGTGTCGGCGCGCCCTGTGGCGGTCAGGGCCTGAGGCGAGGCGATGTACGCCTGTGTGTATGTGCCGCACCCCCCGGCGGATGGCGGCCGGGGATCGGATGACGAGCCGGGGGTCGCGACCTCGCGCCGGCGGCGTCGGGCGCGGACGCTCGCCGATCTGGCGCGCGAGTGTTCCCCGCGCATCGAGGTGCAAGACGAGTGGCTCGTCGTGCTCGACGTGAGCGGGCTCGGGCGGGTGCTGGGCGACGCGCGGGCGATCGGCCTCGAGCTGGGACGGGCAACGCTCGAATGCGGCTGGGCGCCGCGCGTGGCCGTGGCGGCGACGCGCACCGCGGTGCAGCTCCTGGCGCGGGCGCGGCCGGGCCTGACGGTCGTGCCGCCTGGCGACGAAGCGCGCGTGCTCGCGCCGTTGCCGATCGAGGTGCTCGAGACGCTTCCCGAAGCGACTCCGCGCGGCGGTTCGTCCGAGGGCCGACTGGTCGACCTGGTGGCGACCCTCCGGCGCTGGGGCGTCCGGACGCTCGGCGACTTCGCGGCACTCCCTGCCCCCGAGCTGGCGGCGCGGCTCGGGCCTGCCGGGCCGAGACTCCAGCGCCTGGCGCGCGGCGCGGACCTGCGGCCGCTCGTGCCGGACCCGGAGCCTGCGCGGTTCGAAGCGTCGTGCGACCTCGAGTGGCCCGTCGCGGCGCTGGAGCCGCTCGGCTTCGTCCTGGCGCGCCTGCTCGACCCGCTGTGCACCGAGCTCGAGCGAGCCGGCTGCGGCGCTGTGGGCGTCGCGGTGCGCCTGACGCTCACGACGCGCGACGTCTACGCGCGGACCCTGCAGCTGCCGTCGCCCACGCGCGATGCGCGTCTGCTGCGCACGCTCGTGCAGCTCGACCTGGAGGCGCATCCGCCGCCCGCGGGGGTCGACCGGGTGGCGCTCGCCCTCGAGCCGGCGCCGGGGCGTGTCACGCAGTGTTCGCTCCTCGAGGCGCCGCACCCGTCGCCGGACCGCCTGTCGACGCTCCTGGCGCGCCTGACGGCCCTCATGGGCGACGGGCGCGTGGGTGCTCCGGCGCTCGTCGAGACGTATCGGCCTGGCGCGTTCGCCGTGGTGCGGTTCGACCCTCGAGATCGACCGCCCGCCCACGCGTCGGGCGCGTCGTCGGAGGAACCTCGGGAGCCCTCGAAGCTCGCCTGCGGCGTGCTCCGGCGCTTCCGCGTGCCACTTCCCGCGCGGGTCGCGCTCGAGGACGGTCGGCCGGTCTGGCTCGCCACGGGGCACCGCGCCCTGGCGGGCGGCCGGGTGGTCGAGTGGGCCGGACCGTGGCGATCGTCCGGGTGGGGGGGGGATTCCGGCCCGATCTGGGATCGCGACGAGTGGGATCTGCTCGCCGCCGATGGGCTCGTCTACCGCGTCGCTCACGACCGGCAGGCCGGGCGCTGGGTGGTCGACGGCCTCGTCGATTGAGGCGTGGCGGTGTACGTCGAGCTGCACGCGGCCTCGGCGTTTTCCTTTCTCGAAGGCGCTTCGACGCCCGAGGCGCTCGTCGACCGCGCGGCCGCGCTCGGCTATCCCGTGCTGGCGCTCCTCGATCGCGACGGTGTCTACGGCGCGCCGCGCTTCTACGCTGCGGCCCGGGCGGCGGGGATCAAGGCGATCGCGGGCGCGGAACTCACCCTGGCCGGGCCTGACGGCCGGCGGTGGGATCGCTGGCGGCTGCCGGTCCTCGTGGCGTCGCGCCAGGGGTATCGCCAGCTCTGCCGCCTCATCACGCAGATGAAGCTCCGCGCGCCGAAAGGCGAGGGGGCCCTCACGCTCGACGAGCTCGACGGCCACACCACCGGGCTCATCGCCCTCGTCGGGCGCCCCGCGCTCGCCGGCGGGCGCTTCGGCGTCGGAGGGCTCGTCGATCGCCTCGTCGGGCTGTTCGGTCGCGACAATGTGTACATCGAGCTGCAGCGCCATCTGGTGCGCGAGGAGGAAAGCGACAACCAGGCGCTCGCCGAGCTCGCCTCGGCGTTTCGTGTGCCGGTCGTGGCGACCAACGACGTTCGCTACGCGGACGCAGACGCCCGGCCGGTCTACGACGTGCTCACCTGTCTGCGCCACAAGACGACGCTCGCCGAGGCGGGTCGGCGACTGAGCGTGAACGCCGAACGCTTCCTGAAGCCACCGGAGGAGATGGCCCGGCTCTTCGCCGATCGCCCGGACGCGGTGGAGGCGACGCGCGCGCTGGCCGATCGGATCGAATTCACGCTCGCGGACCTCGGCTACCGGTTTCCCGACTATCCGGTGCCCGCGGGGGAGACGCAGGCGTCGTTTCTCCGGAAGATCGTGGAGGTCGGCGCGCGCGAGCGCTATCGGCCGTATCACGAGCGGGCGCGGCAGCAGATCGCGCGCGAGCTGGATCTCATCGAGAAGCTCGACCTCGCCGGCTACTTCCTCATCGTCTGGGACATCGTCAATTTCTGCCGGCAGCAGGGCATTCTCGTGCAGGGGCGCGGGTCGGCGGCCAACAGCGCCGTCTGCTACAGCCTGGGGATCACGGCGGTCGACCCCGTCGGCATGGACCTGCTCTTCGAGCGCTTCTTGTCGGAGGAGCGCGGCGAGTGGCCCGACATCGACCTCGACCTGCCGAGCGGCGAGCGCCGCGAGCGCGTCATTCAGTACGTCTACCGGCGCTACGGCCCGCACGGCGCCGGCATGACCGCCAACGTGATCACGTATCGCGAGCGCAGCGCGGCGCGCGAGGTCGGCAAGGTGCTCGGTTTCGACCCGGACCGGCTCGACCGGCTCGCGGCGCTGATGCCGCGGTTCGAGTTTGAGGCGGAGCGAAGCGAGGGGTCGGAGGCGCCGCTCGAGCGATCGCTGCGCGAGGCGGGGTTCGACCGGGACGACGCCGTCGTGCGTCGGTTCGCCGACCTGTGGACGCGCCTGCAAGATCTGCCGCGCCATCTCGGCCAGCACTCGGGCGGCCTAGTCGTCTGCCAGGGCCGGCTGGACGAGGTGGTGCCGCTCGAGAACGCGGCGATGCCGGGCCGCGTGGTGATCCAGTGGGACAAGGACGATTGCGCCGACCTGGGCATCGTGAAGGTGGATCTGCTCGGCCTGGGCATGATGGCCGTGCTGCAAGAGGCGATCGAGCTCGTCAACGGCGCGCGCGCCGCGGCGCCGGCGGCCCGCCCTGACGGCGAGGCGGCGCGCCCCGAGGCGCCCGCGCGCGGGCGTGGGGGATTCGACCTCGCGCATCTGCCGCCGGACGACCCGGAGGTATATCGCTTGCTGCAAGAGGCCGACACGGTGGGCGTCTTTCAGGTGGAGTCGCGCGCCCAGATGGCCACGCTGCCGCGCCTCAAGCCTGCGTGCTTCTACGACCTCGTCGTCGAGGTCGCGATCGTCCGGCCGGGCCCGATCGTGGGCCAGATGGTGCATCCGTATCTGCGGCGGCGCCAGGGGCTCGAGCCGGTGACGTATCCCCATCCGTCCCTCGAACCGATCCTGAAACGAACCCTGGGCGTGCCGCTCTTTCAGGAGCAGCTCCTGCGGATGGCGATGGTGGCGGCGGGCTTCAGCGGCGGGGAAGCGGAGGAGCTGCGCCGCGCGTTCGGGTTCAAGCGGTCGGTCGCGCGCATGAAAGCGATCGAGACGAAGCTCTACGCGGGCATGGCGCGGCAGGGGATCACCGGCGCGGCGGCCGAGTCGATCGTGCGGTCGATCGCCTCGTTCGCACTCTACGGATTCCCCGAGTCGCACGCGGCCAGCTTCGCGCTGCTCGTCTACGCGAGCGCGTACCTCAAGGTGCACTACCCGGCGGCGTTCTACGCGGCCCTGCTCAACAACCAGCCGATGGGGTTCTATCACCCGGCGACGCTCGTGAAGGACGCGCAGCGGCGCGGGGTCCGGTTTCGGCCGATCGATGTCCAGCGATCGGGCTGGGCGTGTACCGTCGAGGCGGACGGCGCGATTCGCCTCGGCCTGTCCTACGTGGCCGGCCTGCGCGAGGAAGTCGCGCGCCGTATCGCCGCCGTGCCCGCCCCAGGAGCTGACGCGGGCGACGACGGGTTCGCACGCTGTCCGAAGTGCGGCGGCGACGATCGGTCGATGATCGAGGTCGTCGAGACGCCCGGGGGCGCGCGCCGCGGCTTCTGCAACGTCTGCGCCCACGACTGGGCAGGGGCGGACCGGGCCGAGCCGAGGCCGCGGTTTGCGTCGATCGAGGACCTCGTGGCGAAGAGCGGGGTCCGCCGCGACGAACTGGCGACGCTCGCGGCAATCGGGGCGCTCGCCAGCTTCGGATACGAGCGGCGAGAGGCCCTCTGGCAGATCGAGCGGGCAGTCCGGCCGGCCGGGCCGCTGTTCGACGAGCGCTGGGAAGCGGGCCGCGAGAAGACCCGGGGCGCGGCGCCCGGCGGCGACGGAGGAGAAGGGGAGGAGTCCGGAGAACGGCCTCGCGCGCCCGTGCGGCCCATGTCTGCCCTCGAGCGCGTCGTCGCCGACTACGACGGCACGGGCCTAACGATCGGGCCGCACCCGATGGCGTTCCGGCGGGCGGAGCTGGCACTCGGCGGCGTCTCTCGGGCGGCCGACCTGCGCCGTGGGCGCGACGGGCGGCGCGTGCGCGTTGCCGGGGCGGTCATCACGCGGCAGCGGCCCGGCACCGCCAAAGGGTTTGTCTTCCTCACCCTCGAGGATGAAACGGGCCTGGCCAACGTCATCGTGCGGCCGGATCTGTTCGACGCTGAGCGCCTGGCGATCGTGAGCGCCTCGTATCTCCTGGTGGAGGGGATCCTGCAGGTCCAGGACGGGGTGGTCTCGGTCAAGGCCGAGCGGGTGCGCCCACTCGGCTCCGACGCGCCGGCCCCCGAGTCCCACGATTTCTGCTGAGCGCCGGCGGCTCCGACCCGGGCGGTCACGGCCAGCCGCCGGGCAGCTTCGCGCGGCCCCGCCTCTCGATCACGCCGCTGTCGACCGTTTCGCCCGTGCGCGCGACCGCCTCGAAGTGGAGCCGATCCCCGTCGATCTCCACCAGCATGAAGTGGCGGTCCGTGTCGAACCCCGCCGCCGTCAGGGCTGAGGGGCGCCGAAGGTCTCCGCGGCGCAACTTGCCCGCGCCCCCGGAGATGAAGTAGGCGACGCCCTGCTGGGGGCGCAGACGTTCGTAGAAGTGCTCGTGTCCGGCGAACACCACCGCGACGCCCGTCCGCACGAAGAGCGGCTCGAGCACCTGCCGGAGCGACAGGTTCGGCCCGTGGGTGCGGCCCGAGGAGTAGATCGGATGGTGCATGAAGACGATCTTCCACGCGTCGGTTGACGCCTCGAGCTCACGCTCGAGCCACGCGAGCTGCTCGCGCGTGAGGTAGTCGCTCTCGAGCGCGAAGAACCGCACGCTCTGCCTGGGCGCCGCCACGCTGTAATAGGTGCGGCCGCCCATGTTGAACGCGGGGTAGAACCGCTGCGACCGCGCGTCGTGGTTCCCGAGCGCGGCGTAGAACCGGATGCCCGCGTCGACCAGGGCCCGGTACGGCCGCTCGAACTTGCGCTCGAAATCCCGAGGGCCTTCGCCGCCGTACAGGTTGTCGCCGAGCATCAGGACGAGCTCGAAGGGAAAGCGGGTCCGCGCCTCCGCCAGCCGCGCGCCGACCTCGTACTGCGGGCGGTCGCCGGTGCCCGAATCGCCGATGACCGCGAACTTGAGCGAGTCCGGCCTGGTCGGCAGCGTGCGCGGCTGGGCCCAGAGCGGCCAGGCGGCCGCCGACCAGGCGACGAGCAGCAGCCCGCGCCGCACGCCGGCCCGCCCGATCACCGCCGGCGCCCCCGTGGTGGCAGGGCATCGTGCACGAAGTCCACGATGAGCCCCGCGCGGGCATCCCGAAGGATCAGGTGCTCCCCGACGAATCGGTATTCGAGGTCGGGCGGCAGCGGCGGCAGGTCGAACAGCACCTCGGGCGGCGTGGTCACGAGACCTTCAGATCCGAGATAGGCGGCGCCCACGCGCACGTCCAGACGCGGGGCTTCGTCGCTCGCCAGCTCGGCCCGCAAGCGCGCCAGCTCGTCGGCCCCGAGCGACCGGGCGATGAGGCGGCGCATCAGGCCGCGGATCGGACGCGTGAAGAGGGCTCCTTCGCCCGTGCGCCCGCGCGCCACGCGGATGCGCCGCGCGAGCTCCATGCGGCGCGCGTGCACCGCGGCCGGGTCGGACTCGGGACCGACGGGCGGGAGCTGGGCCTCGAGACGCGTGCGCAGCTCCGCGTAGTCCTGCAGCCGGCGCGAGAGCTCTTGCAGCAGCCGCGCGTCTTCGTTCGTCCGGACCTGGCCGGGCGACCGACGGTCGAAGGCCTCGGATCGGCCCGGCCCGGCGGGATCGCCGCCCAGGCCGAAGATCGCCGAGAGCACGAGCACCAGGAGCGCCACGGGATGCCGCGATTATACCAGCCGAGCGTATACTGGCGCTGGCGCGCCGCCCCGCCTGCCATGCACGTGCTCTACCTGCACGGCTTCGCCTCGTCGCCGGCGTCGACGAAGGCCACCCGCATCGCCGAACGCCTGGCGCGCCACGGTCTGGTCCTTCATCGTCCGGATTTCAACCAGCCGGACTTCTCCGGCCTGACGGTGAGCCGGATGATCGACCAGACGCGCCGCGCCATCGCCGCGCTCCCGCCGGGGCCGGTGGTGCTCATCGGCTCGAGTCTCGGGGGACTCGTCGCCCTCCACGTGGCCGCGCGCGTCGAGGCGACGCGGGTCGAGCGGCTGGTGCTGCTGGCGCCCGCGCTCGACCTCGGAGCGAGCTGGCGGCGCGAGCTCGGCCCGGACGGACTGGCCCGCTGGCGGGAGACCGACCGGCTCGACGTTCACCACCACGGCGACGGGCGGCTTCGTTCCGTGCGGTACACCCTCTACGAGGACGCGCTGCAGTACGACGCCTTCGCGCTGGACCTCGGTCGGCCCACGTTGATTTTCCAGGGTCGGCGCGACGAGGCGGTCGACCCGGCGGTGATCGAGCGCTACGCCCTGGCGCGTCCTCGCGTCACGCTGCGGCTCCTCGACGATGACCACCAGCTCCTGGCGAGCTTGCCCGTGATTCTGGACGAGATCGAAGCGTTTCTGGGGTTGAGGTGAACCCGTTCCGCAAAGGAGGTCAGCCATGGCAGTCACGATCAAGCGCGTGCAGCTCTGGCGGAGCCAGGTCGAGAGCCGGCCCGGCGTGTTGGCCGGCGCGCTCGGGGCGCTGGCGAGCGCTGGCGCGAACCTGCAGGTCGTGATGGCGTACCGCTATCCCGGCAATCAGACCCTGGGCGCGATCGAGCTCTACCCGATCCGCGGCAAGCGCCTGGCGGCCGCCGCCGAGGCCGCGGGCCTCAAGCCCATGCCGATGGCGGTGCTCCACGTCGAGGGCGACGACCGGCCGGGGCTCGGGTACGCCACGACGCGCGCCATCGCCGAGGCCGGCATCAACGTGGCCTTTCTCGTGACGCAGGTCGTGGGCCGCAAGTACACCTCGCTCATCGGGTTCGAGACCGACGCGGACGCCGCCAGGGCGACGACGCTCATCAAGAAGGTCGTCCGAGCCGCCCGGCCGCGGTGATGGCGCCCGAGCCCGGCGGTGGCGACCGCCCCGGCCTCACGCCGCTCGGCTCGCCGAGGTCGGCAGGCGCACGAGCGTGGCCGAACGGCCCGGGTGCGTCGCGAGCGTCCAGACGGCGCCGTCGTGCAGCGCCACCAGCCGCGCGGCCAGCACGAGCGCCAGCCCGTGGCCGCTGCGCCAGCAGTCGAACGCGTGCCAGGTGCCGCGCACCTCGGGGCCGAGCTCCGCGACCGTCGCTTGGGGGCCCAGCGCGATCGACACGTCAAGCTGGTCGCTGTCCGGCTGGACCCACGCCAGCGCGGCCAGCTCGCCCGTGGCTTCGTCGCGGCGCAGCCCCGCGACCGCAAGCGCGCTCAATGCTGCGCGCAGCCTCGCGCGGTCGGCGTCGACGACGACCTCCGGCACCGGGCCCAGGACCTGGATCGTCGGCGATTCCGGCGGCGCGGCGCGGGGCACCAGGTGCGCGAGCAGCTCGCCGAGCGCCACCGGCTGCCGGTCGAGCGCCGTTCCGCCCGACTCGAGGCTCGCCAGATCCGCGAGCTCGCCGAGCAAGTTCACGATCCGCACGGTCGAGCGGTCGGCGGCCTCGATGAGCGCGCGCTGCGGCTCGGCGAGCGTGCCCGCCTGGCCCTGCCGGAGCATGCGCAGGTAGCCGACCACCACGTTGACCGGCGTGCGCAGCTCGTGGGCGGCGAGCGCCACGAGCCTCGGCCAGTCGGGGCTCGGTTCCGGCACGGCTTCATCTTATTAATATAGGGGTATCGTTCGCCAGACACGCCGGCACGGGCACTGACCTCGTGTGCCCGTGTCCGGGATTCGGGTGACTCAAGAGGTGCGCCCGCGGCAGACGTGGGCGCGCCGGAGGACCAGCCATGCTGATCTTGCGCGCGCCGGCGCTCCGGTGGTCCGACGTGACGCCGGAGGCCGTCTATCTGAGTCGTCGCGACTTCATCCGCCGGGCGTCAGCAGGGGCGCTGGTTGGTGCGGGCGCGCTGATGGCGGCTGGAAGGGCCACGGCGCGGCCCCAAGTGCCGGCGGGGACCGGGGCCGAGCCGCTCGGCCCCGTCGCGAAGAGCCCGTTCAGCACGACCGAGCGGCTCAACAGCTTCGAGGAGATCACCGGCTACAACAACTTCTACGAGTTCGGCACCGAGAAGACGGACCCCGCGCGGTACTCGGCGCGCTTCCGGCCGAGGCCGTGGACCGTGCGGGTCGAGGGCCACGTGAAGAAGCCCGGGGACTGGGCCCTCGACGACCTCATCAAGCCACACCGGTTGGAGGAGCGGATCTATCGACTGCGGTGCGTGGAAGGGTGGTCGATGGTGATTCCGTGGATCGGCATCCCGCTCGGCGAGGTGATCGAGCGATTCGAGCCGACGTCGAGGGCGAAGTTCGTCGAGTTCACGACGGTCTACCGGCCGACCGAGATGCCCGGACAGCGGCGTTCCGTGCTCGACTGGCCGTACGTCGAAGGGCTGCGCCTGGACGAGGCGGTGCACCCCCTCACGGTCCTGGCGGTGGGGCTCTACGGCCGGACGCTGCTCAATCAGAACGGCGCGCCGCTCCGCCTGGTCGTGCCGTGGAAGTACGGGTTTAAGAGCATCAAGTCGATCGTGCGAATCCGCTTCGTCGAGAGGCAGCCGGCGACGTCCTGGTCGCTCGCCAGCCCCCACGAGTACGGCTTCTACTCGAACGTCAACCCCGAGGTGGACCACCCGCGCTGGAGCCAGGCGCGGGAGCGGCGCATCGGCGAGTTCTTCCGCCGGCCTACCTTGATGTTCAACGGCTACGCCGACCAGGTCGCCCATCTCTACGCCGGGATGGACCTCAGGCGGTACTACTGACGCGCATGTCGACGGCCTGGCTCGTCGCGCGCGTCGTCAAGCCGGCGGTGTTTGCCGCGGCGCTCACGCCCTGGCTCGGGCTTGCGTGGCGCGCGGCGACGGGGACGCTCGGCCCTAACCCCATCGAGGCCGCGATGCTGGGAACCGGACGATGGGCCCTGCGTTTGCTCGTCGCGACGCTCGCCGTGACCCCGGTCCGACGGCTGACGGGCTGGCACGAGGTCATCCGGCTGCGACGCATGCTCGGCCTGTTCGCGTTCTTCTACGCCGCGACGCACCTGGCGATCTACGTGGCGGTCGACCAGTTCTTCGCGTGGCGCTTCATCCTCGCGGACGTCGCCAGGCGGCCGTACATCACCGCGGGGTTCGCCGCGTTCGTCCTGCTGGTGCCCCTCGCCCTGACGTCCACGCGCGGCTGGATGCGGCGCCTGGGGCGGCGCTGGCAGATGCTGCACCGCCTGGTGTACGCGAGCGCCGCGTGTGGCGTGCTGCACTACTACTGGAAGGTGAAGGCCGACACTCGGTGGCCGTTCGCCTATGCGACGGTGGTGGCGGGGCTGTTCGCCGTTCGCCTCGCCTGGCTGTGGCGGCGCCGGCTGGTGGCCCCGGCGCAGGTGAGGGGCCGCCTGCCGGGCGCTAGGGCCTCGTCCGAGGTCCAATGAGCGCACCCGGCGGCCGCCGCACGCCCGCCGAGGCGCCTGCCCCGAGGCGGTCGCCGGTCCGTTCGGTGCTCGCTGGTGCCGGTCAGGTGGCGGGAGCGCCCGTTCGCTGAAAGTTGACGCTGTGAGGCGGAGGGGCGGTGTATCCTCGTGGGCCGGCGAGGGATTCGAGACCAAGACGGACACCGGGAACCTGCCGCGGCCTTGTGGCAGCGGCGCATCTCGGAGCGGGAGACACATGCACAAGCCGATCAAGTACGTCGAGAAAGGCCTTTCGTACGTGGCCAACGCGGCGTGGGTTGTCTTCGACGCGCTGAACCAGATTCGACCGAACCCGTCGTTCACACCGAAGTGGTCGGATCAGCCGCTCTTGAAGTCGTGGGAGAAGGTGAAGCCGCCGCTCGGCTGGCCGCGCGAGACCGACTCGCTGTGCCCGGTCTGCGTGCGGGAGGCGCGCCAGGCCATCCTGGACGGGAAGATGGACTACCGGGTCCTGTTGACCGAGAAGGTCGGCGAGATCAAGGCGCAGATCGTCGAGCGCGACGGGAAGATCCTGATGGTCAAGGACTGCCCGCAACACGGGCACTTCGAGGACGTCATGTCGATCGACCCCGCGTTCTACCGGCACCTCGAGGAGATGTTTCCGGGCAGCGACATCCGGGCGCACAACGACGAGAAGCTTCACAACCACGGCAGCAGCACGATCCGGTACGGGCGCGGCGCGGTCCTGACGATCGACCTGACGAACCGCTGCAACATGATGTGCGAGCCGTGCTTCATGGACGCCAACCAGGTCGGCTTCGTGCACGAGCTGAGCTGGGAGGAAATCAAGACGCTGCTCGACAACGCGATCTCGATCAAGCCGCGGCGCCAGATGTCGGTGCAGTTCTCGGGCGGGGAGCCGACGCTCTCGCCGTATTTCCTCGACGCCGTCCGCTACGCGACGCAGATCGGCTACAACAGCGTGCAGGCGGCGACCAACGGCATCGAGTTCGCCAAAAGCCCGGAGTTCTGCCGGGCGGCGGCGGAGGCGGGGCTGCGCTACGTGTACCTGCAGTTCGACGGCATCGGCAACGCGGCGAACGCGCACCGCATGGTGGGCAACCTGTTCGACGTCAAGCTCCGGGCGATCGAGAACCTCTACAACGCCGGGGTTGACATCGTGCCTGTCGTCACGATCGTCAACGGGGTGAACAACGAGCAGGTCGGCCACATCATCCGCTTCGCGCTGGACAACCCGAAGAAGATCAACTTCCTGTCGTTCCAGCCCGTCTCGTTCACCGGGCGCGACGAAGAGGTGACGCCGGAGCGGCGGGCGGCCCAGCGCTACACCCTGTCGCACCTGGCTCACGACGTGAAGCAGCAGACCGGCCTCGGCGAGCCAACGCGCGACTGGTTTCCGATCTCCTTCGTCAGCACGTTCACCGACTGGGCGGACCTGGTCCACGGCCCGGCGGCCGAGTGGGGCAACCTCACGTGCGGCTGCCACCCGAATTGCGGCGTCGGGATGGCGGTCATGATCGACAAGGAGACGAAGGAAGCCCGGCCGGTCACGCAGTTCATCAACGCCGACCGGCTGGCCCGGGACGTGGCCCGCGTCAACGACGCGGCGCGCGGCCGCTTCCTGTCGGTCCTGGGGATGGCGCTGGCGCTCATGCGCAACTACGACCCGTTCCAAGCGCCGACGCATTTTCGGCTCGTGGATCTGCTCGCCAAGTTCGACAAGACGTTCGGGGCGACCGGGCGGGACTACGGCAAGGTAGGCGCCCAGCGCACGAAGGCCGACATCGAGCGGCGCCGCGCCGACCGCTGGAACTTCCTGTTCATCGCCGGCATGTGGTTCCAGGACCTCTTCAACTACGACTTCCGGCGGACCGAGCGCTGCATCATCCCGTACGCGACCGAGGAGGGCGAGATCTCCTTCTGTGCGTACAACACCGGCATCGGCTGGCGGCAGATCGTCGAGAAGATGCACATGACAGCCACCCTGAGCAAGTGGTACGAGGCGCACGGCCGCCACGAGATCTTCGCCGGCGGCAAGGCTGTCCAGCTCGAGTCCACCGACCACAGTCTGGTGCTCGACCCGGTCGCCGTCGCGAAGGGCCGTCAGACCGACCTCGACGAGAAGGGGATCGCGAAGAACTCGCGCGAGGAGCGTGCGCGGCTGCGCGACGAACGGCTCAGGAAACAGCGCGAGCACGAGCGCATGATGGCGCTCTACCGCCAGCACGTGCTCAAGGAACCTCCGCTCATCCAGATCCAGGGCCTCGGCGAGAAGAAGAAGCGCGTCGAGGAACCCGTCGCCACCGCGTGACGCGCCGCCGGGCGGGTCACCACAGAGAAACGCTCAGGCCGCAGGAGGCCCCGCTCCCTGCGGCCTAATGGCGTACGACCGCCGCCACACGGTCTCGGGCGCGCCTGCGCCCCGGCGGCGCGAGGCGGGCCGAGTCCCGCAGGTGACATCCGTGTGCGCTCAGAGCAATGTCCCCCGAAGGACGAGCGCGGCCACCGAGAAGTAAATGACCAGACCCGTGACGTCTACGAGCGTCGCGACGAAGGGCGCGGACGAGGTCGCCGGGTCCGCACGGGCCGCGCGCATGATGAACGGTAGCATGGCGCCGACGAGCGTACCCCACAGCACGACCCCGACGAGCGAGAGCATGACGGTGAGCCCGATGAGGAACCAGTGGGCACCGTAGACCCCGAAGAGCTGTTCCCAGAGCGTCACCCGCACGAGGCCGATCGCGCCGAGCAGGATGCCGAGCGCGAGCCCCGAGAGAACCTCCCGGCGCAGCACCCGCCACCAGTCGCGCACCGTGACCTCCCGAAGCGCAAGCGCCCGGATCATCAGTGAGGCGGCTTGCGAGCCACTGTTACCGCCCGATGAAATGATGAGCGGGACGAAGAGCGCGAGCACAACCGCGCGTGCGATCTCCCGCTCGAAGTAGCCCATCGCCGTCGCCGTCAGCATCTCGCCGAGGAACAGAAAGACAAGCCAGTGCCCGCGCTTCTTGACGAGCGTCCAAAACGGGGTGCGGAGGTACGGGTCGTCCAAGGCCTCGAGGCCACCCAGCTTGTGGAAATCCTTCGTCGTCTCGTCCTTGATCACGTCGATCACATCGTCGACCGTGATCGTCCCGACCAGGCGGTTGTGCTGATCCACTACGGGGATCGCGAGCAGGTTATAGGCGGCCACCCGACGCGCGACTTCTTCTTGGTCGGTCTCCACGCTGACGCGAATCACGTCGGTGGCCATGATGTCCGAGAGGGGTGTCGTCGGCTTAACGAGCAGCAGCCGCCGGAGTGACGTGACGCCGACCAGTCGACCGAGACGGTCAGTGAGGTAGACGTAGAAGACGGTCTCGACGCCGGCCGACCGTTGCAGCGCCGCCACCGCCTCGCCCGCCGTGGCGGTCTCGGGCAGGGCGAACACTCGCGGGTTCATGATGCGCCCCGCCGTCCGCTCGGCACGCCCGAGAAGGTAGTCGACGTCCTGGCCACGGTGCAGACGCTCACGCACGGGCTCGGCCACTTCCGGCGGCAGATGCTTGAGCAGCCGGGCGACGTCGTCCGGCTGCAGATCTTGCAAGAGCCGAGCCAGCTCGTCGACCGACCGGCCGCTGAGCACCTCGGCCGCGGTCTTCGCGTCGACGTGCGCCAACACCCGGGCAGCGAGCGGGTGAGCGCGTCCGACGAGCAACTCGAAGCAGTCGCGGCGCTCGCGCGCCGAGATCCGCTGGAGCACGTCGGCGAGGTCGGCGGGATGCTGCTTCTCGAGCAGCTTCACGAGGTGGTCCTCGGCGCCCAGGTGGAGCAGTCGCCGCACCGCCCGCACGACGAGATCACTTTTGCGCAGGAGTACCGGCATGTCCTGATGGTACTACGCCTGTGGCGATCAGCTCTGGTTTCACCTGTCGCGGATCGGACCTCGCCACTGGCTCGACCCGCGCCTCCGCTCGGGCGCCCACCGTGAGGCGGGGCAAGCGCCGATCCGGCGTCATCAGACCCTGGTGATCCTGGCGATCCGATTCTCGTCCGGCTGGTGTGTCGCGGTGACGGCGCCCTGCGTGCGAGCCATGGTTTCGCCACGGCGCTTCAGCCGCCTCACCCGCGTCGTGCAGTGCGCCGGGCGAGCGTTGAGCTGGCTGGCGTGGTGCGGGCTGGCCCTGCGACGCTCAGCGTCACCGGGCTCGCGGCGTTTGGCTGGCTCGGTTTCGCGCTCGTGCGGGGGTGGTGCAGCGTCTCCGATCGTCAGCAGCGTGGCGCGTGCCTAGCCGCCCCGGGTGTGCATTTCCAGGTGCGCGTTGCGCTTGAGCGCCGCGACCGGAATAAACGCCTCGCGTCGGGTCGCCCGCAGCCGGTCGACGGCGCCCTGGTCGGTGCGGACGCCCCAGCGGTCCGCGATGAGCGCGCGCAACTCGTCGGGCGTAGCGCCCCGCCGGAGCGGATTGCGCAAGTCGACCCCGTCGGTGGCGTAGAGGCAGAGCAGCCACATGCCATCGGCGGTCAGGCGGCTGCGGTTGCACGCGTCGCAGAAGGGCTCGGTCGTCGAGGAGATGACCCCGAACACAGTCCCGTCGGGCAGTCGGTAGCGGTCGGCCGGCGCCGCGCTGTGTTCGATGACGGGCTCGACGTGACCGTAGTGGCCGGCAATCGTCGCTAGCATGTCCCGGCGGGTGTAGACCGCGTCGGGAGACCAGCGCGTGGCCCCGCCGACGTCCATGTATTCGATGAAGCGGATCTCGGCGCCGATGGCCCGCGCATACTCGAGCAAGTCCACCAGCTCGTCGTCGTTGACCCCACGGATGACCACGGTGTCCAGCTTGATCGGGGAGAACCCAGCGGCGCGCGCGGCATCGATCCCGCCCAGGACGCGGTCGAGCGCGTCGAACCGACCCAGGCGGATGAACCGGTCTCGCCGGAGCGTGTCGAGGCTGACGGTGACGCGGTGCAAACCAGCCGCCTTCAGGCGGGCGGCATGATCGGCGAGCAGTACGCCGTTGGTCGTAAGGGCCAGGTCCCGTATCCGCTGCTTCGACGCGAGCAGACGGACCAGCTGCTCGAGGTCCCGTCGAAGCAGTGGCTCACCCCCAGTGATGCGTACCTGATCGACGCCCAGATCGAGGAAGATCTCCACGAGCGCGCTGGTTTCTTCGAAAGTGAGGATGTCCTCGCGCGGTAGCCAGAGATACTCGTCCTCCGGCATACAGTACTCGCACCGCAGGTTGCAGCGGTCCGTCACCGAGACGCGCAAGCTCCGCAGCGGACGGCCGTGTCGATCGATCGGCGGCATGAAGCTCTCGGATTATCGCCTGGAGCGCGGGTTCGAAGCCAGTCCCGGTTTGCGTATAGAATATCGCGCGTCGCCCGGTTCAAGGAGGCGCGTCGATGAGAGGCAAGCGTGCGTGGCTGGCGGTGGGCATGGTGGCGAGTGTGATGGTCGTGGCGCGGGCGAGCCAGGGGCCGCCGGCGAAGTCGACCGCGGCTCAGCCCAGAGCGGCGGCTCCCGCCAAGGAAGACCCTCGGCTGGCCGGCTGGAAGCAGGAGGCCGCCGCCGCCGTCGACGAGATGGCGACCTTCACGCAGCAGATGGTCGACTCGGTGTTCAGCTTCGGGGAGCTGGGCTTCCAGGAGTTCGAGACGAGCCGGTACTTGACGAACATCCTCGAGCAGCACGGCTTCCGGGTCGAGCGCGGGATCGCCGGCATCCCTACCGCCTTCATGGCGACGTGGGGGACGGGGCGGCCAGTAATCGCCCTCGGGTCGGACATCGACGGCATCCCGCGGGCGTCGCAGAAACCCGGGGTGGCCTACCACGACCCGATCGTCGAGGGCGCTCCCGGTCACGGGGAAGGCCACAACTCGGGCCTGCCGCTCCAGATCACCGCGGCGCTCGCCGTGAAGAAGATCATGGAGCGCGAGAAGCTCCCGGGTACGCTCAAGATCTGGCCGGGCGTCGCAGAAGAGCTGGTGGGGACGAAGGCGTATTACGTGCGCGAAGGGTACTTCAAGGACGTCGACGTGGCGCTCTTCACGCACGTCGGCAACAACCTCGGCGTCTCCTACGGTCCAGGCGGCGGTACGGGCCTGGTGTCGGTCGAGTACACCTTCCGCGGCGAGAGCGCGCACTCGGCCGGTGCGCCGTGGCGCGGCCGCAGCGCCCTCGACGCAGTCGAGTTGATGAACATCGGTTGGAACTACCGGCGGGAGCACCTGCGGCTGCAGCACCGCTCGCACTACGTCGTTCGATACGGCGGCGACCAGCCGAACGTCGTCCCGCCCGTGGCCACCGTCTGGTACTACTTCCGGGAGACCGAGTATCCGCGGATCAAGGAGTTGTGGGCCCTCGGCGACCGCATCGCGCAGGCCGCCGCTATGATGACCGACACGAAACTCGAGCGCACCCGCGTGCTGGGTTCCGCTTGGCCGCAGCACTTCAACAAGCCCGTCGCCGAGGCCACCTACGAGAACATCAAGAAGGTCGGCCTGCCCGCCTGGAGCGAGGCCGATCAGACGCTCGCCAAGGCGCTCCAGCAGGAGATCGGCGTCGAGCCGCGGGGCCTCGCCACCGAGCTCGATTCGCTCGGCACAGGCGTGCCGCCCGAACGGAACACCGGGGGCGGGTCGGACGACATCGGCGACATCTCCTGGAGCGTCCCGACCGTGACGTTGCGCTACCCGGCCAACATTCCCAATCTGCCGGGTCACAACTGGGCGAACGCCGTCGCGATGGCCACCCCCATCGCCCACAAGGGCGTGACGGCCGGCGCGAAGGTGCAGGCCCTCACCATCCTCGACATCCTCACTAAGCCAGACCTCGTCAAGGCGGCGTGGGACTACTTCGACACGGTGCAGACGAAAGACGTGAAATACACGCCGCTCATCCGGCCGGAGGACAGGCCGGCCATCGAGCTCAACGCCGACATCCTGGCGAAGTACCGGGACGCGATGAAGCCGTACTACTACGACCCGGCGCGCTACCGGACGTACCTGGAGCAGCTCGGCATCAAGTATCCGACGGTGAGACGCTAGTGTGCCACCCGTCTCGTGCCGCGAGCCTCGACGACCCCTGGCAGGGCGCGGCCGACCGCGTGCGGGTCCGGTCGGGCGGCCTGCGGCCGGCGGCTTTCGATGCGCCATGACAACCACCCAACCGGCTCGCGGCATGCGCGATTTCCTGCCGGAGGACGTCCGGCGGCGCCAGTACGTCATCAGCGTCGTCGCCGACGTCTACGAGCGCTACGGCTTCGAGCCGCTCGAGACGCCGGCCGTCGAGAACATCGAGACGCTGCTCGGCAAGTACGGTGCCGAGAGCGACAAGCTGATCTTCAAGATCCTCCGCCGCGGTGAGGCGGGCGCGGCAGGCGAGACGGACCTGGCGCTCCGCTACGACCTGACCGTCCCGCTCGCGCGCGTGGTGGCCGAGTACCGCGCCAGGCTGCCCCGCTTTTTCAAGCGCTACCAGGTTCAACCCGTCTGGCGCGCTGACCGGCCACAGAGAGGGCGCTACCGCGAGTTCTACCAGTGCGACGCCGACGCCGTCGGGTCCCGCTCCATGGTCGTCGAGGCGGAGCTGCTCGCGGCGGCCAGTGACGTGCTCGCTCGCCTGGGCTTCCGCGACTTCCTCGTCCGGATCAACCACCGGCGAGTGCTTGCGGGTCTCCTCGACGCGAGCGGCGTGCCCGGCGAGCGGCACGACGCGGTGCTCGTGGCCCTCGACAAGCTCGATCGCCGCGGCCCGCGGGAGGTGGAGGAGGAGCTGGGGCGGCTCGGACTGGCCGCGGAGGCCATCCGGTCCATCGTCGGGCTCTTCGAGGGCTGCGCCGAGCAGTCGCCCGAGCAGGTGGTTGCCCGCCTCGGCGAGACCCTACGCGACCACGCCGGCGGCCGGGGGGGAGTCGCCGAGCTGGAGCAGATCGTGGCTCTCAGCTGGGCGACGGCGGCCGGTGGGCGGCTGCGCGTCGACCCCGCGCTCGCGCGCGGCCTGTCCTACTACACAGGGGCGATCTTCGAGATGGCCGTGCCGGATCTGGCCGTCAGTCTGGCCGGCGGGGGGCGCTACGACCAGCTCATCGGGCTGTTTCTCGGCGAGGACGTGCCGGCGTGTGGCATCTCCCTTGGGTTGGAGCGGATCCTGGTCGTGATGGCCGAGCGCGGCTTGTTTCCGCCGGATCTGGCGGCGCCGGCGGCGGATGTGCTCCTGACGATCTGGAGTCCAGAGACCCGGGCCGACACGCTGGCCCTCGCCGCCGAGCTCCGCCGCGCCGGGGTCCGGGTGGAGGTGTACCCGGAACCCGACCGGCTCGGCAAGCAGTTGAAGTATGCGGCCGCGCGCGGCGTGCCGTTCGTCTCCGTCGTCGGGGACGACGAACGCGCTCGGGGGGTCGTCGCGGTCAAGGATCTGGCGACCGGCGTTCAAGAGGCCGTGCCCCGCAGCCAGCTCGCCGAGCACCTCCATGCGCGGCGCCGCGAGCGGGCGCAACGAGAGGCGCGATGAGAGAACCGCTGGGGACGCTCGTACGCACGCACACCTGCGGCGCCCTGCGCGCGACAGACGTCGGAGCCGAGGTAGTCCTGCTCGGGTGGGTGCACCGGATCCGGGACCTCGGGGCGCTGGTCTTCGTCGACCTTCGCGACCGCTACGGGCAGACCCAGGTGGTCGTCCGCGATGACGACGCGCTCGTGGCGAGGGCCAAGCGGCTGCGCCCCGAGTATGTCGTCGGCGTCGTCGGTCGCGTCGCTCCGCGCACACCGGACACCGTCAATCCAAGGCTGCCGACCGGCGCAGTCGAGGTGGTGGCGGCCGAGATCCGGCTGCTCAACGACGCCAAGACGCCGCCGTTTCCCATCGTCGACGAGCCGGCCGTGTCGGAAGAGACGCGTCTCAAGTACCGCTATCTCGACCTTCGGCGCGCGCGGATGCAGCGCAACCTCCTGTTGCGCCACCGCGTGGCGCTCGCCGCGCGCCGCTACCTCGACGACCACGGCTTCGTGGAGGTCGAGACCCCGGTGCTGACTAAGTCGACGCCGGAGGGCGCGCGCGACTATCTCGTGCCGAGCCGCGTGCACCCGGGCAAGTTCTACGCGCTGCCGCAGTCGCCGCAGATCTTCAAGCAGCTCCTGATGATCGCCGGCCTCGACCGCTACTTCCAGATCGTCAAGTGCTTCCGCGACGAGGACCTCAGGGCGGACCGGCAGCCCGAGTTCACCCAAGTCGACATCGAGATCGCGTTCGCCACGCGCGAGCTCGTCTTCAGCGTCGTGGAAGGGCTGCTCGTCGAGATGTTCCGGGCGGCCGGCCGCGAGCTCGCCGCGCCCTTCCGACGCGTGCCCTATGCCGAAGCCCTCGCCCGGTACGGCTCGGACAAGCCCGACCTGCGCGTGGGCCTGGCCATCGAGGACCTCTCGGCGGTCTTTGCCGACTCGGCCTTCAGCCCCTTCCGCCGCGCCCTCGACGCCGGCGGCGTCGTCCGCGGCTTCGCCGTGCCGGGCGGCGCCGGGCGCTCGCGGCGCGAGCTGGACGAGCTCGCCGCAGCGGCCCGGACCCACGGCCTCGAGACCCTCGTGTGGGCCCGGCGCACGGAGGACGGGACCGTCCAGAGCCCGGCGGTCAAGTCGGCCGGCGAAGGGCCCATCGCCAGAGCGCTCGAGGCCTCCGGCGCCGGCCGAGGCGACTTGCTCCTGATGGCTGCGGGGCCGGCCGACGCGACCTCGCGCGGCCTCGGGGCCCTGCGCCTCGCGGTCGCGCTGCGAGAGGGCTGGATCCGCCGCGATGAGTTCGCCATCGAGTGGGTGGTCGATTTCCCCCTCTTCGAGTGGAACGCGGACGAGCATCGCTGGGACTCGGTCCAGCACCCGTTCACCGCTCCGGTCGATGAAGACCTCGAGCGGCTCGACGAGGACCCCGGCGGCGTCCGCGGGCAGATTTACGACCTGGTCCTGAATGGGTGGGAGATCGGCGGTGGGAGCATCCGGATTCATGACGCCGCGCTCCAAAGCCGCATCTTCCGGCTCCTCGACATCGGCGAGGAGGAAGCCGCGCTCAGGTTCGGGTTTTTCCTGGAGGCGCTGCGCTACGGCACGCCGCCCCACGGCGGCATCGCCCTGGGCCTCGATCGCATCGTCGCGCTGCTCGCCGGGGTCGACTCCATCCGGGACGTGATCGCGTTTCCGAAGACGACGGCGGCGCTCGACCTGATGGCGGAGGCGCCGTCCGAGGTGAGCCAGCGGCAGCTCGACGATCTGCACATCCGCGTGCTAAGATAAGGCAACTAAAGGAGATAGCGATCGCCCATACCTCCATGCGGAAGATCGCCCTCCCGGCCGAGGGCCTGGCCACCCTGTTCGGGGCGTTCGATGAGAATCTTCGCAGCCTCGAGAGCCTGTTGCACGTGCAGATCCGGACGGACGGTCAGGACGTGCTGGTGGAGGGCGAGCCGGCCGACGTGGTGCGGACCGAGCGCGTGCTGGAACAGCTCGGGGCCCTCGTGCGCGAAGGCTATCGGCTGTCGAACGAGGATGTCCGCACGGCGGCGCAGCTCGTGCACGAGGACCCGGGGGCCGAGCTGTCGGCCCACTTCGTCAAGGGCAGCGTCCGGCCGACACCCAGGCGCCAGGTGGTGGCCAAGAGCGTCAACCAGCGCCGCTACCTCGAAGCCATCGAGCGCTTTGACATCGTGTTCGGTATCGGCCCGGCCGGCACGGGCAAGACGTATCTGGCGATGGCGCAAGCCGTATCGTTCTTGACGGCCAAGCGGGTGAGCCGCATCATCCTGGCGCGGCCGGCCGTCGAGGCTGGCGAGAGGCTCGGGTTTTTGCCGGGGGACATCGCCGAGAAGGTCAACCCATATCTGCGGCCGCTCTACGATGCGCTGTACGACATGATGGAGATCGAGCGGGCCGAGCGGCTCGTCGAGCGGGGGCAGATCGAGGTCGCGCCTATCGCGTTCATGCGGGGCCGGACGCTGAACGACGCGTTCGTGATCCTGGACGAGGCTCAGAACACGACCTCCGAGCAGATGAAGATGTTCCTGACGCGCCTGGGCTTCGGTTCGAAGGCGGTGATCACCGGGGACATCACGCAGATCGACCTGCCGGTGGGCCGCACCTCTGGGCTGGTCGAGGCCATGAAGGTGGTGGGGCACATCGACGGCATCGCCTTCGTGTATTTCGACGAGCGCGACGTCGTGCGTCACACGCTCGTCCAGCAAATCATCAAAGCTTACGAGTCGTACGCCAACGGCGGCAAGGACGGCGCGAAGGCGCTGTAGAGGCGTATGGCCGAGGATCCGGACAGTCGGAGCACGCCCAAGCGCCGGCCCGGGCGAGGCCGTCTGCGCGGTGCGGGGGCGCGCCTCGTGGTCGAGGTCGTCGGTGCGCGGACGTCCACCGAGCGCCGGGCGGCGGCGGGGCTGGGCCGGTGGCTGGCGGGGCTGGTGCCCGCGGAGGTGGCCGGCGCCGTGACCGTGGCCCTGGTGAGCGACGCGCGGATCCGGTGGCTCAACCGGCGGTTCCGCGGCGACGACCGGGTGACCGACGTCCTGTCGTTCGCGGCGGGCACCGGACCCGGGGTGGGAGCGGACCTGCCACCGCTCGGCGACATCGTGATCGCGCGCGGCCGCGCGCAGCGGCAGGCGCGTGTCGCCGCGCACAACCTGCAGGCGGAGCTCCGCACGCTGGCGCTGCACGGGATGCTGCACCTGCTCGGGTACGATCACGCGCACGATCGCGGGGAGATGGCGCGGCTGGAGCGCCGGCTGCGCCGCCGGGGCGGGCTACCCGAGGGCGTCATCGAGCGGGCCTCTGCGGCCTCATCCGTGGCGGGGCGGAAGGAGGCGCCGTGAGCCTGATCCCCCTGGCGCTCTTTCTGCTCGGCTGTCTCGCAGTTTACGTGGGGACCGTGCAGGCCGCCTTCAGCGAGCTGATGCGCCTGTCGCTCCGGTTGATCGCGGCGCGGCGCGACCGCCAGCCGCTGCTCGCCCGGTATCTGGAGGACCCCATCCTGCTGTTTTTCCCGGCGCGGCTGCTGCTCGGCCTGATCTTCTCGGCCTCGGCGGTGCTGTTCGCCGTGCTCATCGGCACGACGAGCGCCCGGCGCGATGCGGTGCTCCTGCTCGTCGTGGCCGCGTTCATCCTGCTTGTCGAGCACATGCTTCCGGTGCTCGTGGCGCGGGGCAATCCCGAGCGCGTGCTGGAAGTGCTGTTGCCCTCGTTCCGGGTTCTCACGGGGTTCCTGCAGCCGATGGCTCGCGGGCTCGTCCGCCTGATGCACACGCCGGTGCGCGCGGGAGCCGCCGAGCGCCGCGAAGCGGGGCCCGCGTCGCCGCTCCCGGGACCGGACACGCCGCCTCCGCCCATCGAGGGGGAGGAGCGGCGGCTGCTTCGGTCGGTGGTCGAGTTCGGCGAGACGCTCGTGCGCGAGGTCATGACGCCTCGACCGGACATCGTGGCCATTCGCGAGGACGCGACGCTGGCGGAGCTGCGGGCACTGTTTCGGGAGCAGGAGTATTCGCGGTTTCCCGTCTACCGGGACAACCTGGATAACATCGTGGGCGTCGTGGTGGTCAAGGACCTCATTCAGCTTGAAGCAACAGGTGGGGAGCAACGGCCGATCTCGGGGATTATGCGCCCCGCCGAGTTCGTGCCCGAGACCAAGCGGGTTGCCGACCTGCTCAAGGAGTTCCAGCGGCGCCAGGTCCAGCTCGCCGTCGTGGTCGACGAATACGGCGGCACCGCCGGCCTCGTGACGGTGGAGGACCTCCTCGAAGAGATCGTCGGTGAGATCCGCGACGAGTACGACGTCGAGGCAGAGCCGGTGGTCGACGAGGGCCGCGGCACCTTCGTGTTCAGCGGCAAGGTGAGCATCGACGAGGTCAAGGACCGCCTCGGCGTGCAGATCGAGCCCGGCGGCTTCGAGACCGTGGGCGGCTACCTGCTGACCTGCCTCGGGCGCGTGCCGGCCGTCGGCGAAACCTTCGAGGTCGACGAGCTCGCCGTCGAGGTCCTCGAGGCCGAACGGCGGCGCATCCACAAGGTGCGCATCCGGCGGCGCCATCCCGTCGCCCAAGAGACCGGCGCGTGAAGGCAGGTTTCGTCTCGCTCATCGGGCGGCCGAACGCCGGCAAGTCGACGCTGCTCAACCGCCTGCTCGGCGTGAAGCTGGCGATCGTGTCGGACAAGCCGCAGACGACGCGCACGAGGATCCTGGCGGTCAAGCACTACCCCAACGGCCAGGTCGTGTTCCTTGATACCCCGGGGATTCATCGGCCCCTCCATCGGATGAACGTCCGGATGGTGGACGCCGCCCTCGACACGCTGCACGAGGTGGACCTCCTGGTCTTGCTCGTGGACGTGACGGCTCCGCCGGGCCGGGGCGACGCCTACGTGCTGGATCTGGTCCGCCGGGCGGCGATTCCCGTGGTGCTGGCGCTCAACAAGATCGATCTGGTCAAGAAGAGCCGGCTGCTCCCGCTCATCGATCGGTATCGCGCCGCGCACGACTTCCGGGCCATCGTGCCGATTTCGGCGTTGACGGGCGACGGGGTGGATCGCCTAGAGGGGGTCATCCTCGACGGGTTGCCGGAGGGCGAGCGGGTGTACCCGGAGGACTACTTGACGGATCAGCCCGAGCGGGTCCTCGCGGCGGAGCGCGTCCGGGAGAAGCTGCTGCAGCACACGCGGAACGAGCTGCCGTTCAGCACTGCGGTGGTGGTCGATCGATTCGAAGACGTTCCCGGACGGAGCGGCGGCCGGGCGCTCTTGCGCATCTTCTGCACGATCGTGGTGGACAAGCCCTCGCAGAAGGCGATCGTGATCGGGCACGGCGGCGAGCTGATCAAGCGCATCGGCATCGAGGCCCGCCGCGATCTCGAGCGGTTCTTCGACACGCACGTCTATCTGGACCTTCACGTCAAGGTCACGCCGGCCTGGCGCGACGACGAGCGGCTGCTCGACGAGGTGGGCCTAGCAAAGGGCGGCCCCCGGTCCTGACGACCCGCCGGCTCTGGCCGGCGCGGGCCGGACGGCGCGCTGCCCCGAGCCCGGGACGGCGGGCGTCCGCGGCGTTGGTGGGGCTCGAGCCTGTGTGCTAGATTGAAGAGATCTTGGGAGCGGGAGGCCGATTGCCATGGCGCCGCACCGCCGACTCGACGTCGTGCTCGATTCCGTCCGCCGGCTGCTGCGGATGGGGGCGACGGCCAACCTGCTGAACCTCCTGCAGAAGCAGCACCCGGCCGACCTGGCCCAGGTCTTCAGCGAGCTCAGCGACCGCGACCGCAAGGCGGCCTTCAACGTCCTGCTCGAGCGCAACGCCCGGCTCGCCATGGAGGCGTTGAGCGAGCTGGCCGCGGAGATGGCCGCGGACCTGCTCGCCGAGCGCACCGGCGAGGAGATCGCGCGGCTGCTGCAGGAGATTCCCTCGGACGACGCCGCGGCGATCGTCGACTACCTGCCGGACGAACTGAAGACGGCGGTCCTCAACCTGATGCAGGCGAAGGCGCGGGCGGGCGTCGACGAGCTGCTCGAGTACGACGAGCAGACCGCCGGTCGCATCATGAACCCGAACGTCTTCGCCCTCTCCGAAGATCAGACGGCGGGCGAGGCGATCACGGCGCTGCAGGCGGCGCGCGACGTGGAGATGGTGTTCTATCTCTACGTCGTGGACGAGCGCCGTCATCTGGTCGGCGTGGTGTCGCTGCGGCGCCTGCTGCTCGTACCGCCCGACACGCCGCTCAAGCGGATCATGACGACCGACGTGATCAGTGCGCGGGTCGATACGGACCAGGAAGAGGTCGCGCGACAGGTGGCCTCCTACAACCTGCTCGCCATCCCGGTTGTCGACGAGGAAAACAAGCTCGCCGGCGTCATCACGGTGGACGACGTCATCGATGTCATCAAGGACGAAGCCACCGAGGACGTCTACCGGCTCGCGGGCGTCGCGAGCGACGACCACGTCCACACGCCGGCCGCCGAGTCGATCCGCCGGCGACTGCCCTGGCTGCTCGTGAACCTGGCCACCGCGTTCGTCGCCGCGTCGGTCGTGGCGCTCTTCCAGGGTACGATCAGCAAGGTCGTGGCGCTCGCTGTCTTCATGCCGATCGTCGCGGGCATGGGCGGCAACGCCGCCACCCAGACGCTCGCCGTGATCGTCCGGGGCATTGCGCTGGGCGAGTTGACCTGGAGCAACAGCCGCAAGGCGCTCGTCAAAGAGGCGCTGGTCGGGCTCGGCAACGGTGTCGGCACCGGGCTCGTGGCGGCCGCGGGCGCGTTGGCCTTCAAGCAGGACCCGATCCTCGGCTTGATTCTGGCGCTGGCCATGATCATCAACATGTTCGTGGCCGCCACAGCGGGGACGCTCATTCCGCTGGGGCTCCGCGCCCTCCGGGTCGACCCGGCGCTGGCCTCATCGGTGTTCATCACGACCTTGACGGACGTGTTCGGGTTCCTCTCGTTCCTGGGACTCGGCACGCTCTTCCTCCGGTACCTGCATCGGGCGGGGTAGAATGAACGCCGGGTCATGCCGCTCTATACGGGCGAGGCGCTCGTGCTGCGCACGTACCGGCTCGGCGAAGCGGACCGCATCGTGGTCGTGCTGACCCGGGACCGAGGGAAGAAGCGGGGCGTCGCCCGGGGCGCCCGCCGCATGCGGTCGCGATTCCTCGGGGCGCTCGAGGTCATGACGCGCGCGCGCGTGCGCTACTTCGAGCGCGAGCACCGCGACCTGGTGCGGTTCGACGAGGTCGACGTGATCCGGTCGCCGCTCGCCATCGGCGCCGGCGCGGCCCTCGGCTACCTCCACTATTTCGCCGAGCTCATCGACGAGTGGGCGCCCGAGGGAGACCCGAACGAGAAGCTGTTCCGCCTCGGCGTCTCGGCCGTCGACGCGCTGGCGGCCGGGGTGGCGCCCGAGCGCGTGGCCCGGTACTTCGAGTACTGGCTGTTGCGGTTGCAGGGCGTGTATCCGTCGCTCACCAGGTGCCCCGTGTGTCACGGCGACCTGGCGGCCCGGGGGGCCGGCGTGGCCCCGCACCCGCCCGTCTTCGTGTGCCGGCGATGCGCGGGCGCCGACGCCGCGGCGATCTCGCCACAGGCGCTGGCCTTTCTCCGGGCCGCGGCGCGCCGGCGGCCGGACCGCCTGGCGCTCGTGCCGCTCTCAGCGCACGCCGCCCGCGAGCTCGAAGCGGCGCACGAGCGGCTGATCGAGGCGCATCTGGCCAAGACCCTAAGATCCTCGCGCGTCCTCCGCGCCCTCACGGCGCCGTGACGGCGCGAGGCACCGACGACGTGTGACCCTCCAGGACCTCGTCTTCCGCTTGTCCGCCTTCTGGGCCGCTCGCGGCTGCCTGATCCAGCAGCCGCTCGACGTCGAAGTGGGGGCCGGCACCATGCACCCCGAGACGTTCTTGCGCGTGCTGGGTCCGACCCCGTGGCGTGTCGCCTACGTGCAACCGTCGCGGCGTCCGGCCGACGGCCGCTTCGGAGAGAACCCGAATCGCCTGTTCAAGCACCACCAGTTCCAGGTGATCCTCAAGCCAGCGCCCGACGAGGTGCAGGACCTGTATCTGCGGAGCTTGCGCGCGTGCGGCATCGATCCGCGGGCCCACGATATCCGCTTCGAGGAAGACAACTGGGAATCGCCCACGCTTGGCGCGTGGGGCATCGGCTGGCAGGTCATGTACGACGGCCTGGAAATCACCCAGTTCACCTATTTCCAGCAGGCCGGCGGCCTCGACCTGTCGCCCGTGTCGGTCGAGCTCACCTATGGCCTCGAGCGCATCGCGATGGCGCTTCAGGGCGTCGAGAACGTCTACGACCTGGCGTGGGCGCCGGGCGTCCGCTACGGGGACGTCCGCCGGCGGGACGAAGTCGAGCAGTCCCGGTATGCGTTCGGGCGCGTCGCCGTCCCGGCCGCCGAGTTCGCGGCGTTCCACCGCGACCTCTTCGACCGATACCAGCGGTTCGGGCGGACGCTCATCGAATCGGGGCTCGTTCTGCCGGCCCTCGACTACTGCTTGAAGTGCTCGCACGTCTTCAACGTGCTCGACGCGAGCGGCGGGATCGGCGTGACCGAGCGAACCGCTTATATCCTTCGCGTGCGCCAGCTCGCCGTGGCCATCGCGAAGCGGTACCTGGACGATCTGGCGGCCGGGTCGGCCGCGCCGGCGTGACCATGCCGAAGCGCGAGCTCCTCCTCGAGATCGGCGTCGAAGAGCTACCGGCGGCGTGGCTGCCGGACTTGACGCGGCAGCTCGCCGAGCGCCTGGCGACGCGGCTGGCGGATCATCGCCTGGCCGCTACGCCGCCCGAGACCTTCACCACGCCGCGGCGGCTCGTCGCGCACGTCGGCCGTGTCGCCCCCCGCCAGGCCGACCGGGAAGAAACCGTGCTCGGTCCCCCGGCGTCGGTGGCCTTCACGGCCGATGGGCACCCCACGGCCGCTGGGCTGGGGTTCGCGCGCAAGCAGGGTGCCGCGGTCGCCGATCTGGTGCGCGTCGCGACGCCCAAGGGCGACTACGTGGCGTGTCGCAAGTACGAGCCTGGGCGTCCGGCCATCGAGGTGTTGCCGGGTGTGGTCGCGGCGGTGCTCCGCGACCTGGTCTTCCCGAAGCCGATGCGGTGGGATGCCCAGCTCGATGACGGCCGCGGCGAACTGCTCTTCGGGCGCCCAATTCGGTGGCTCGTGTTGCTGTACGCCGGACGCGTGGTGCCCTTCGTCATCCGGCGCACGCCGGCCGCGAGGGGGCCTGCGGTCCGCGACCTCCGGGCGGGATCGGTGACCTACGGCCATCGGGTCCTCGCGCGGGACGGCCGACCCGGTCGTCCGATCCGGGTGACCGGCTTCGCGGACTACTGCGCGAAGCTGGCCCGGCACGGTGTTGTGCTGGACCGGGCCGCGCGCGCGGCGCGAATCAGCCGTGCGCTCGAGCGGGCAGCCCGGGCGCTCGGGGGCCAGGTGCTCGCCACGGCGAGCGCGCCGCTGCTCGAGGAGTTGCCCGACCTGGTCGAGTACCCGTCGGTTGTGGCTGGCCGGTTCGACGAGATCTTCCTCCGACTCCCCGCCGAGGTCCTGACGACCACAATGATCCATCACCAGCACAACGTGCCCGTGGTGGACGCCGCCGGGGCGTTGAAGCCGGTCTTCCTCGCCGTCCTCAACACGCGCCCGCTCGACACGCGCCCGGTCGTGACGAACGCCGAGCGCGTGCTCGGCGCGCGGCTGCGCGACGCGGCGTTCTTCTGGGACACCGACCGGCGGCAGCCGCTCGAGGCACGCCTCGACCGCCTGGACACGCTTCTTTTCCACCAGGCGCTCGGCAGCTACCGGCAGAAAGCCGAGCGTGTAGCGGCGCTGGCCGAGTGGATCGCGCAAGTGCCGTTCGATCGGCCCGACCAGGCTGGCCACGCGCGTCGGGCGGGGCTGCTCGCGAAGGCGGACCTGACGACCGAGATGGTCGGCGAGTTTCCCGAACTGCAGGGGCGGATGGGCGGGATCTACGCGCGGGAGGACGGCGAGCCGGAGGAAGTCTGGAAGGCGATCTATCACCACTACCTTCCGGTGGGGGTCGAGCCCGACGCGCCGCCGGCACCGGGCGACCTCGGGCGTGCCGCCATCGTGTGGGCAGCGGTGTCGCTGGCGGACAAGCTGGACACGCTCGTGGGCCTCTTCGCCGCCGGCGAGCGCCCGACCGGGTCCCGCGATCCGTTCGGGCTGCGCCGGCAGGCCCAAGGCGTCGTCCGACTGCTGGCGGACCTGCGTTCGCTCACGGGGGTAGACCGCCGACCCCGGCTCGCGGAGCTCACCCACGAGGCTGCCAGGTTGTACGCGCGCGAGCACCCGGACGCGTCGTCGGGGCCGCGGGCCGCGTTCCTGCTCGACCGCCTGGCGTTCCTCCTGGAGCAGCGCGGCGCCTCGCCGGCAGTCGTCAGCGCCGTCCTGTGGCCGGGTGGAGAAGAGGTCAGCCCGGCGGACGCGTGGGACCGTGCGCGGGCGATCGAGGCGCTTCGGGACGCTCCGGAGTTTGTTGAGCTCGCGCGCCTGTACAAGCGGGCGGCCAACCTGGTCGCTGACGAGCTCGGTCCGGCCGGCATCCGCGTCATGACGGCCGAGGAGCGCAGCCGGCTGGTCGAGCCCGCCGAGCGGCGGCTCCGGCAGGCGATCGACGAGGCGACGCCGCTCGTCACGGCGAAGACGGCGTGCGGCGACTACACCGGCGCGACCAAGGTGTTGGCTCGCCTGGCGCCGGCGGTCGACGAGTTCTTCGGCCAGGTCCTGGTCATGACGGACCAGGCCGACCTGCGGGCGGCGCGGCTCGCCCTTCTCGGGGAGCTGCGTCAGCTCGTGCTGCGGGTGGGCGACCTCTCGTCGTGTGCACCGGCGAGCCCGGGCGTGGGCGCGAGCGGCGCCGACCCCTCGACGAAGACGAAGACGAGGAGTGGGATTTGATGGCGAAGCAAACACGGTCACGAAGTGGAGCGAAGCGGGGCCGGTCGCGGACCGAGGCGGTGGTCGGCAGGCCAGCGGCCGCGCGGCGCCGGCGGAAGCAGTACGTGTATTTCTTCGGGAACGGCAAGGCCGAAGGGAACCGCGCCATGAAAGACCTGCTCGGCGGCAAGGGCGCCGGGCTCGCCGAGATGACCAACGCGGGCCTGCCCGTGCCGCCGGGCTTCACGATCTCGACGGAGGCGTGCGCGCTCTACACCGCGCACCACGGCCGGTTGCCGAAGGCCGTGGACGACGAGATGCTGGCCAAGCTGCGGAAGCTGGAGCGCGCGGCGGGGGCGGTGCTCGGCGACCCGGGCCGACCGCTGCTCGTCTCGGTCCGCTCGGGCGCCAAGTTCTCGATGCCGGGCATGATGGACACGATCTTGAACCTCGGGCTCAACGACGTCACGGTCGAGGGCCTGAAGCGGCGCACCGCCAACGGCCGATTCGCGTACGACAGCTACCGGCGCTTCATCCAGATGTTCGGCGCCGTCGTGCTCGAGATCCCGAAGCGCGAGTTCGAGCAGGAGTTCGAGGCGGTCAAGGCGGCGCGCGGGGCCAGGCTGGACACGGATCTGGACGAGGCGGCCCTGCGCGAGGTCGTGGCGCGGTTCAAGCAGGTGGTCGTCGAGAAGACGGGTCGCGCTTTCCCGCAGGACCCGCTCGTGCAGCTCCGGCTGGCGCGGGATGCCGTGTTCCGGTCGTGGGACAACCCGCGGGCCGTCGAGTACCGACGCATCTACGGCATCCCCGACCACCTCGGCACGGCCGTCAACGTGCAGGCGATGGTGTTCGGCAACACCGGCCCGCGCTCGGCGACCGGCGTCGGCTTCACGCGCAACCCGGCCACCGGTGCGCGCGAATTCTACGGCGAGTTCCTCGTGAACGCGCAGGGCGAGGACGTCGTGGCCGGCGTCCGGACGCCGCAGCCGATCGCGGAGCTCAGGACCCTGATGCCCAAGGCCTTCGCGCAGCTCCAGGCCATCACGTCCCGCCTCGAGCGGCACTACCGGGACGTGCAGGACTTCGAGTTCACGATCCAGGACGAGCAGCTTTACATGCTGCAGACCCGGAGCGGCAAGCGCACGGGCTACGCTGCCGTCGTGATCGCGACCGACCTGGTGGACGAGAAGCTCGTGACCCCGAAGGAGGCCCTGCGCCTGGTCGAGGCCGAATCGCTCTCGCAGCTCCTCGCCCCCATCTTCGATCCGGACGCCTGGCGCGCGCTGCCCGTGGCGACGCGCGGGCTGCCGGCCTCGCCCGGGGCGGCCTCGGGTCAGGTGGTGTTCACGGCTGAACGCGCCGTCGAGTGGGCCCGTGAGGGCAGGCCGGTCGTCCTGGTCCGCAAGGAGACCGTGCCCGACGACATCCACGGCATGTTCGTCTCGCAGGGCATCCTGACTGCCACCGGCGGCATGACCTCCCACGCGGCCGTCGTCGGGCGGCAGATGGGCAAACCGTCGGTCGTGGGAGCTGGTGGCCTCCAGATCGACGAAGACACGGCGAGGCTTCGGGTCGCCGGCCAGACGGTCGCGGAAGGCGAGTGGGTGTCGTTCGACGGCCTGACGGGCGAGGTCAAGGTCGGACGCGTGGAAACCCAGCCCAGCGAGATCGTGCAGGTGATCTCCGGCCGACTGGCGCCGGAGGCGTCGGCCATCTACCAGCGCTTCTCGCGGCTGCTCGCGTGGGCGGACGAGGTGCGACGCCTGGGCGTCCGCGCCAACGCCGACCTGCCGGACCAGGCGGAGATCGCCTATGCCTTCGGGGCGCGCGGCATCGGGCTGTGCCGCACCGAGCACATGTTCTTCGGAGAAAGCCGCATCCCCATCGTGCAGCGGATGATCCTGGCCGACACCGAAGCCGAGCGCCGCCGCGCCCTGGAGGAGCTTCTGCCGCTGCAGCGCGAGGACTTCTACGGGGTCTTCAAGGCGATGCGGGGGACGCCGGTCACGATCCGGACCATCGACCCGCCGCTCCACGAGTTCTTGCCGAAGCGCGAGGAGCTGATGGTCGAGCTGGCCAGGCTCGAGGCGGCCGGCGGCGACCCGCGGATCATCGAGGAGAAGCGCGCGCTGCTCCGGCGCGTGGACGCGCTGCACGAGTTCAACCCAATGCTCGGCCATCGCGGGGTCCGTGTGGGCATCACGTATCCGGAGATCACGGAGATGCAGGTCCGGGCCATCATGGAGGCCGCGTGCCGCCTGAAGCGGGAAGGCCTGGCGGTGACCCCCGAGATCATGATCCCGCTCGTCGGGCACGTCAAGGAGCTCCGCGACCAGAAGGCCGTCGTGGACCGCGTGGCGCGCGAGGTGCAAGCCGAGCAGGGCGTCGAGGTGCGCTACCTGGTGGGGACCATGATCGAGGTTCCGCGCGGCGCGGTGACCGCTCACGAGATCGCCGAGGTGGCCGAGTTCTTCTCGTTCGGGACCAACGACCTCACGCAGATGACGTTCGGCTTCTCGCGGGACGACATCGGCAAGTTCCTGAGCGTCTACCAGGAGAAGAAGATTCTCGAGCGCGATCCGTTCGCCACGCTGGACACGGCCGGCGTCGGCGAGCTCGTCCGCCTCGGTGTCGAGCGAGGCCGGCAGACGCGCCGGGACCTGAAGATCGGCGTGTGCGGCGAGCACGGCGGCGACCCGGCGTCGATTCACTTCTTCGATCGGGTCGGCCTCGACTACGTGAGCTGCTCGCCGTACCGCGTGCCCGTGGCGCGGCTGGCCGCGGCCCAGGCCGCGCTGCAGGCCGAGGTCGTGGACTGACCAGGCTCTCCACGCGGGCGGGGCGGGCCCCGCCCGTGCGGCACCCAATGGGCCGGATCCATCGCCTGCCGCCGGAGCTCGCCGACCAGATCGCCGCCGGGGAGGTCGTCGAACGCCCAGCGTCGGTCGTGAAGGAGCTGGTCGAGAACGCGCTCGATGCCGGGGCGCGCCGTATCGGCATCACGGTCGAGCTCGGCGGCAAGGCGCTCGTCCGGGTGGAGGACGACGGCGAGGGCATGGACGCGGAGGACGCCCGACTGGCCGTCGAGCGCCACGCCACGAGCAAGATCGGGCGGCTCGCGGACTTGACGGCCATTCGCACCCTCGGCTTCCGCGGCGAGGCGTTGCCGAGCATCGCCTCAGTGTCGCGCTTCCGCTTGGGCACACGCGCGCGGGGCGCAGCCGTCGGCACGGAAGTGCGCGTCCACGGCGGCACGCTCGTGTCGGTGCGGGAGGCGGGGCTTCCCGAGGGAACGCGCGTCGAAGTAGCCGACCTCTTCTACAACGTGCCCGCGCGGCGCAAGTTCCTGAAATCGGACGCGGCGGAGAGCGCTCACATCTCTCGACTCGTCACGCAACTGGCGCTCGCCCATCCCGAGGTGGGGTTCACCCTGACCAGCGCGGGCCGGACGGTGCTGGCCTGGCCGCCAGCCGGCGGGTTGCCCGACCGCTTCTTCCAGATCTACGGCGAGCGCCCCGACCTGGTGGCGGTCGAGAAAACCGTGGGGGAGACCCGGCTGAGGGGCTACGTGGCGGCGCTCGGCGACCGCGGCCCGCTGCGCGGACCCCAGCACGTGTTCGTCAACCGGCGCATCGTCAAGGATCGCACGATCGCGCACGCGATCGCCGAGGCGTACGCCGCAGCGACGATCAAGGAGCGGAGCCCCGAAGTGCACCTCTTTCTCGAGGTGCCCCCGGCGCGCGTGGATGTCAACGTGCACCCGACGAAGGCCGAGGTGCGGTTTCTCGACCAGTCGCTCGTCCACGAGGTTGTGCGCCGCGGCGTGATGGAGGCAATCGGCCAGGCGCCGGGGCCCGGTCTCGCCCTGACTCCGCCGCCGGTCGGCGCGCCGGCGGCCTACGCCGTGGGACTGCCGGGGCTCGCCAGCGCGCGCGAGCCCGACGTCGCCACGCCGGTGACGTCCGAGGGGCGCAGCGGCGTCGAGGGGCCGATGGAGCGCGCGGGCGAGGGCGTCGGCGCCATGGTGGCGCTCGGCCAGTTCCTCGACACCTACATCATCGCGATCGACGGCGACGCGATCGCGATCGTGGACCAGCACGTCGCGCACGAGCGGGTGCTGTTCGAGCGGATCATGGAGCGGCTCGCTGCCGACTCGCCGGAGATCCAGCGGCTCCTCGTGCCGGTGATCGTCTCGCTGCCGCCGGCGGCGGCCGAGGGGCTCACGCGCCGGCGGCGCGAGCTGGAGCGGCTCGGGTTCGAGATCGACGCGTTCGGAGCCGGTGCCGTTCGACTCGTCGCGGCCCCGGCGTGGCTCGAGCACGAGCGGGTCGAGACGGTCGTGCGGGCGCTCGCCGCGGACCTCGACGCGCTCGACCGCGCGGCGCCGGTCGAGGAGGCCCTCCGGCGGATGGCCGCGACGACGGCGTGCCACGCGGCGGTCAAGGCGACCGACCGCCTGACGCGGGAGAAGATGGTTTACATCCTCGACGAGCTGCGCCGCACGGCGTACTCGACGGTGTGCCCGCACGGCCGTCCGGTCGTCTTGCGCCTGACCCGGCGCGAGATCGAGAAGAACTTCCAGCGCCTCTGATCCCACGCGGCGCGCCGGCGAGGCCCGCGCGCACCAAAGTCGCCTCGCCCCGCGCCTCGATGAAGGGCGGAGGGGGCCCGCTCAGCCCTGCGCCAGGATGTCGCGCAGGGCCTGCGCGAGTCGGCGGCTCTCGGCGTCTCGCGGCGTTACGATCTCGATGTCGTCGGGCCGGCTCACGCCGAGCTTCAGCTCGACGGCCCGGGCGATCTGCTCCTGCTCGAAGATCCGGCGGCGCATGATGGCCTCGTTGGCACCGAGGTGCTTGAGCATGGCGAGCCCGACCGCGTCCACGGCGACCCGGTCGTCGCCGGCGATCATGACGTTGCCCGCCTTGCGCTCGCCTCGCGACGGCCCGCCGTCGGTGAACGCCGTCACGCCGTCCAGGACGATCACGTCGGGGCGATAGCCGAGGTTCAGTTCGGCGATCATGCGGCGCATGTCGGGCGACCGGTGCATGGGGCGCCGGATCGGCTTGGGGGTCAGCCCGACCGCCAGCTTGAGCGACATGGAAAACACGCCGCCGGCGCCGTGCGTCTTCAAGCAGCAGGTCGCGACGGTGTAGTCGGACCGGACGATGAGGCGCGGCAGGTGGAATCCGTCGGGCCAGTGGGTGCCCTGGGCTGGGAAGGGCTGCCACTCGCGCTCGGGCATCTCCTCGAAATTGACCACGTCGAACCGGAGCTCGCGCGCGAGGTCGAAGATGCCCTTCTGCTCCATGACGCGCCGCGTCTGAGGCGGTCCGCTCGACTCGCCGAGCGTGACGGCCCGCGCGTCGCGCTCGTACAGCTCGGTCACGAGCTGTGCGAGCGTCTCGTTGTCGGTCGAGCCCGGCGCCTCGTCCGCGGTGTTGAAGTTGGGTTTGAGCACGACGTGCCTGCCGGCGACCCGCTTGAGGTCGACGAGCTTCAGGACTTCGGTGACGCCGCGCCGCCGGTCCGTCGTGGAGACGAGGGCCACGCGGGCGCGGCGCCGGGCGGGGCGCTGCACGAGGTCGTCGAGCGAGGCGAGCGGCGCGAGCGCCAACCCCGCCGAGACCGTCCGCACGAACTGCCGCCGGGTGGGTCGTGACGCGCAATCCTGCATGAGAGCCTCCGTCGATGAGCGTCCGGGTGGGCCGATCACCGTTGCCTGCGCTTCCGCTTCAGCTCTGCCCAGGCCGCCAGGCGCTGCGTCAGCTCCCGCTCGAACCCTCGGTCCGACGGGACGTAGTAGCGTCGGCCTTTCAGCGACTCCGGGAGGCAGTCCATGTCGGCGACGGCCTCCGGCTCGTCGTGCGCGTAGCGATAGCCCCGCGCATAGCCGAGGTCGTGCATGAGCGCCGTCGGCGCGTTCCGCAGGTGGAGCGGCACCGGCTCGGCGACGTCGTGGAGCGCATCGGCCGCGGCGGCCTCGTAGGCTCGGTAGACGGCGTTGCTCTTGGGCGCGGCCGCCAGGTACAGGACCACCTGGGCGAGCGCCGTGTTCCCCTCGGGCATCCCGATGAAGTGCACGGCTTCCTTGGCCGCCACGGCCACCTGGAGCGCCTGAGGATCCGCGTTGCCGATGTCTTCCGACGCAAAGCGCACCAGGCGCCGCGCGACGTACAAAGGGTCCTCGCCGGCTTCGAGCATCCGGGCCAGCCAGTAGACGGCGGCGTCCGGGTCGCCGTTGCGCATCGACTTGTGCAACGCGGAGATCAGGTTGTAGTGCTCCTCCCCGGCTCGGTCGTAAAGCAGGGCGCGGCGCTGCAGCAGGCTCGAGACGAGCGTGACGTCGAGGCGTCGCGGCACCGGTGAGGCACTACGCGTGTCGGCCCGGCGTCCGGAGGCGATCGCCGCAGCGAGCTCGAGCAGATTCAGCGCCACCCGCGCGTCGCCGTTGGCGTGGCGCGCGATGGCGTCGAGCGCCGCCGGCTCCACCTCGAGACCCCAGGCGCCGAGCCCTCGCTCCCGATCCTCGAGCGCGCGCTCGAGGATCAGGCGGGTCTCGCGATCCGTGAGGGGCCGGAGCACGAACACCTTCGACCGGGACAGGAGGGCCGAGTTGACCTCAAACGAGGGATTCTCCGTCGTGGCGCCGATGAGGACGATGTCGCCGGCTTCGACGCGCGGCAGGAACGCGTCCTGCTGGGCCTTGTTGAACCGATGGATCTCGTCGACGAACAGGATGGTCCGCCGGCCCCGGTGCCGCCGCGCCGCCTCCGCCTCGGCCATCACCTCGCGAATCTCCTTGATGCCCGACAGAACCGCGCTAAAGGCGATGAAATGCGCCCGGGTCATCCGCGCGATCACCCGCGCGAGCGTCGTCTTGCCGGTTCCCGGTGGCCCCCACAGGATGATCGACTGTAGCGTGTCGTGCTCGATGGCCTCCCGCAGTGGCCGGCCGGGCGCCAGCAGGTCTTCCTGCCCCACGATCTCGTCGAGCGTGCGCGGCCGCATCCGGTCGGCGAGGGGGGCCGGGGCCTCTCGCGCCTCGCTTCGCTCGTCATCCGCGAACAGGTTCATCGCCGGAGGCCTCGACCCGGCGCCGCTGCCGGTAAGCCTCGTACGCCACGAGGGCCGCCGACACGGCGACGTTGAGCGAATCGACGGGCGCCCGCATCGGGATCGAGAGCCGGTCGTCGGCGAGCGCCCACGCGCCGTTGTCCAGTCCGCCGCCCTCGCCGCCGAGGAGGATGGCCACTGGACCGGTGAGGTCCATCTCGTGCAGCGAGCGGCCGCCGCGCGGCGTGGCCGCGACGACCCGGAGGCCGTACAGCCGCGCGGCGGCCACGGCGTGCCCGAGCGGCAGGCCCGCGGCCACCGGCACGCGGAATGTGCTGCCCATAGCGCCCCGCAGGGCCTTCCAGCCGAACGGGTCCGCGGTCCCTTCGCAGGCGACGACGCCGGTGGCACCGGCGGCATCGGCTGCGCGAATGATCGCCCCGACGTTGCCCGGGTCCTGCAGGCCGTCGAGGATGAGGACCAGCGGGGCGTCGCCCGCGAAGACGCGCTCGGCAGGGGACGAGCGCCGCTCGGCGACGGCCACGATGCCGGACGGGGTGCGCGCCGGGCTCATCGCGGCCATGACCGCCGGCGTGGCGGCAACGACCCGAACGCCCGCGGCGTCCAGGGCCGCGAGCAGCCGCTCGATCGCCGGGTCGCCGACGTCCAGCACCCGCGCGCTCACGGCGACCGTCCGCAGGGCGGCGCCAGAGGCCAGAGCGTCCTCGACGAGCCGCCGTCCCTCGAGCAGCACATGATCGTCGGCCCCCCCGCGCGCGAGGGCCCGACAGGTCTTGACGATCGGGCTCTGCCGGCTCGTGATGAGCTCCATGGCGTTCCCGAGACCAGCATAACAGATGTCCTTCTCGGCCATCGCCGGCGTGACCGAGTAGTGCTAATATTCCGGGTGATTCGATGAAGGCGAGCATCCTGCGGAAGTACGAGGAAGCGATCCAGCAGCTCGAACGCGAGCTGAAGACCGAGCTGCCCAAGGAGATCAGGCGCGCGCGAGAGTACGGCGACCTGAGCGAGAACGCCGAGTACCAGGCCGCCAAGGAGCGCCAGCGGTTGCTCGAGGCGCGGATCGCCATGCTGCGCAAGCGGGTCAGCGAGATCTCGCTGATGAACCTCGAACGCATTCCGCGGGATCGGGTGGGCTTCGGTTCGACGGTGCACCTGCGCGACGCGCACAACGGCCAGACGGTGGCCTACCAGCTCGTGATGCCCGAGGAGGCGGACCCCGCTAAGGGCTGGATCTCCACGGCGTCACCCATTGGACGCGCGCTGCTCAACCGCCGGGAAGGCGACGAGGTGCAGGTGGCGACGCCGAACGGGATGCGGGTCTTCGAGATCGCCAAGCTGTCGACCATCCACGACGAGTGACCGAACCGTCCTATACCCCGCGCCGCCGCACCGCGCTCGTGCTCGCGGGAACCGGCACCGCCGGCGCGTACCAGGCTGGCGTCCTTCGAGGGCTCCACGAGGCTGGCATCAAGATCGACCTGGTGGTCGGCCGGGGCGTGGGCGTGGTTACGGCCCTGTTTGCGGCGATCGACGGGGGCGTGCACCTGTGGGGCGCGCAGGGGCTGTGGCGCGCGCGCGCCGCGCGGAGGGCGTACCGGTTCCGGCCGGCGCTGCGCCTCGCGGCGTGGTGGCTGGGCGGCGCCCTCCTGATTCTGGTTGCGCCCCTGCTCGTGCTCGGGCTGGCCGCGCTCGCCTACGTGGCGGCGCTCGTCGCCGGGCTGGCAGGCGCCGACGCGGCCGCCGCCGCGGTGGCGGCGCGCTTCCAGGCGCTGCTCGACGAGTGGTTCGCGCCCGGAGGATTGCCCGCGCTCGTCCCACGCGGCGTCGCGCTCGCGCTCGTCGGGATGCTCGCGGTGCTCGCGGGCACCACCATCGGGGCGGCCGTAGGCGGGCGCCGCCGGGCCCGGGGCGCGCCGTGGTGGCGGGTCGTCGACGGGCCCCTGACGGCCGGGCCGTTGGCTCGTCGGGCGACCCGCGCGCTGTGGCACCTCATCCGCGGCGCCGCGTCGACCGCGCCGCGCGCCCGGGTCGACATCGGCCGGCGCTACGCGGAGCTGTTGGGAGAAAACCTCGGCCAGCCCGGGTTTCGCGAGCTCCTCATCGTCGTGCACGACCTCGACGCCCGGCGCGATCTCGTGTTCGCCTTCCTGCGCGAGCCGTTCCGCGCACGCTTCTTCGCGGGACGCACGGCCGACGGGTCGCCGCGTGTCGCCGAGGCCTTCGACCTCGCGGGCGTCGCGCGCGACTACGTGGTGGACGTGCTGCGCGGAGCCTTGTCGCTTCCGGTCGCCACCGCCCCGGGGCCGATCCTCTTCGCCGCCGACAGCTACTGGCGCGGTGAGGAGCATCGCCTCTCGGACCGGCCCGACGGCGTGCTGCGGCCGCTCGTCGAGGCGGCGGCCGCCGGGGCTGAGCAGGTCATCGTCGTGAGCGACGCCCCGCCGCCTGGGGGACCGCACCGGCTCGAGCCGGCGCGGCTGGACTGGCGGGGTGCGGCGGGCGACTGGGTTCGGGCCAGCGAGACCGCGGCGCTCGACGAGGCGCTGGCGGTGCTGCGGTCGCGATTCGCGGGGGTGTATCTCATCCGCCCGCTGCACAACCCGCTCGGTCCTTTCGATTTCGGCGGCCGGCACGACGAGGCCTCGGACCGCTGGGCGGCGCTGGACGACCTCGTGGCGCGGGGCTACGAAGATGCCTATCGCCAGTTCATCGATCCAGTCGTCGGCGCGAGCGGCGACCAGCTCGCCGCCTCGAGCGCCGCGGCACGAGGGACACCATGAGGCGCGCATCGACCGAAGTCATTCATCGTGGCGAAGGCCAGAGCCCCACGGCTGACCCGTTGACGACGCCCGTCTACGAGACGACGACGTTCGTCTTCGGGTCGGCGGAGGAGGTCCGCGCGTACAACGAGGGACGGTCGCCCAAGTTCCTGTACACGCGCTACGGCAACCCGACGGTGCAGGCAGTGGAGGCCAAGCTGGCGGTCCTGGAAGGGGCGGAGGCGGCGCTCGTCCTGAGCTCGGGGATGGCGGCGACGTCGACGGCACTGTTTGCGCTCCTCGGGTCCGGCGACGAGGTTGTGTGCAGCGCCGCGATCTACGGCGGCACGCTTCACCTGATGGAGGAGCTGCTGCCGCGCCTCGGGGTGTCGGTGCGCTTCGTGACGCTGGATGAGCTGGCGGATCCGCGGCGCGTCATCGGGCCGCGGACACGCGTCGTCTGGTTCGAGTCGCCGATCAATCCCACGCTGCGGTGCGTGGACATCGCCGCGGTCGCCGCCGCGTGCCGAGATCGGGGGGTCGTGTCCATCGTGGATAACACGTTCGCCACGCCGGTCAACCAGACGCCGATCGCCCTCGGGGTCGACCTCGTGATGCACAGCGCCACGAAGTATCTCAACGGCCACAGCGACGTGACCGCGGGGGTGCTCGCCGGGTCCGCCGCGCTCGTGGGGCGCATCGCGTCGACGCGCAGGCTGCTCGGCACGATCCTCGATCCGCACGCTGCCTACGCGCTCGGGCGGGGTCTCAAGACGCTCGACGTGCGCATGGCGCGCCACAACGCCAACGCGCTCGCCCTGGCCGAGCGGTTCGAGCACGACTCGCGCGTCGTGCGCGTGTACTACCCGGGTCTCGCGTCCCACCCCGATCGCGCCGTCGCCCTCCGCCAGATGCGCGGCTTCGGGGGCATGGTCTGTCTCGAGCTCGCCGACTACGACCGCGCCGCGCGGATGTTCGACCGGCTGCAGGTCTTCAAGCGGGCTGCGAGCCTCGGCGGCGTCGAGAGCCTGTGCAGCCTGCCGGTGCTCACCTCGCACTGGGGTTACACCGACGACCAGCTCCGGCGGGCCGGCGTGACGCCGGGCATGGTCAGGCTCTCGGTCGGTCTCGAGGACGTGGAGGATCTCGCCGCCGATCTCGACCGGGCGCTCGGCTGAGGGCCGCCTCAGCGGGCGAGCGCCTCCTTCTTCCGTTCCGTCCCCGGCTCGCGGAGGAATTCGTCGACCATCTCCCGCAGCTTGGCGAACAGGCCGGGGCCGTCCAGGACGTCGTACCGCGCCCGGAAGCGCTCCAGCGGCACCACGGCCTTCGCCATCGACCGGTGGCCGCCCGCGCTGCCGAGGTCCCCGAACCAGCGCTTGACGAACTCACCCGCATTCCGCGTGTAGCCCAGGTTGCGCACGCAGACGATGAGCGTGTCCTGGACGATACCCGCCAGGATGACCCACTTGACGTCCTCGAGCTGCAAGAAGAAGTCGGCGGCGTAGGTGATGAGGTCCTCGCGCGGCACCTCACCGAGGAAGCCGCAGAAGACCTGACCTTCGAGGCAGCCGCTCTTGGCCGCCCGCAGGATGTGCTCGAGTCGCTCCATCGTCATCTCGGCCCCCTCCATCTTGCGGATGAGAGCGGGGTCGGCGAGGGGGTAGAGGAAGGTGAACGCCTCGAGGTCCACGCGGTTCGTGTGCCGGGCGAAGAAGAGCGTGTCCGACTTGATCGCGTAGAGCATGGCGGTCGCGGTCCGCTCGGAGATGTTCCAATCGACCGCCCGCAGGTGCTCGGTGAGGATGGTGCACGTTGACCCGTAGTCGGGCCGGATGTCCTTGAACGCCGCGCTGTAGCCGGGCTGCTCGGGATGGTGGTCGATGACGAGGTCGACGCGGTCGACATAGTCCGCGAAGTAGTGCGGCTGCACGTCAACCGTGGCGATGCGGTCGAACGAGGCGAACGCGGCGGGCGTTAGGATCTCCACCTGGATATCCAGCAAGTTGGCCATACGGATGTTCTCGGGCCGCGTCATTCCCTGCATCGCCCCGATGATGGCCGTCGTCTTCGTGCGCCGCAGCAGCGCGCGGAGGGCGAGGCCGCTCGCCAGCGCGTCGGGGTCCGGGTCGTTGTGCAGGAGAATCAGGATTCGGCCGGCATCCGCGAAATACCGCTGGTACTGCTGGACGCGCGCACGCGTGAGCGCCCGGCCCAGCTCGGTCTCGAGGGCAGGGCCGACGAGCTCGGCGAGCTCGAGTTCGGTCACCTCGGGCACCTGGCCGCGCAGATCCGGCGTCCGGGTAGGCCGCCGGCTCCCGACGCGCAGCACGTAGATGAGCGTGCCGCCCGCGTCGCTGACCGCCTGGACCGTTCGCTTGACGCTGCGGCGTCCGTTGTCCTCGACCAGCACCGGGGTGGTGGGCGTGAGGTCGGCCTTCAGGTAGGTCTCGACGCGGCGCGGGTCCCCGGTGATCACCGGCAGGCCCGCCTCGGCCAGGCGCCGCGCGAGGGGCCGGCTCTCGACCAGGAACTCGACCTCGTAGCTGGGCGCCAGCACGCTCGCGAGCGTCCGGATGACCAGCTCGTCCTGGCAAACTGCGAGGGCCCTCATGGGCGCGAAGCCCCGTGCACTCGGCCGCCTGGCATGGTGCCCAGTTCGAATTATACGCTCCGCCCGCGCGCCGGAGCATCCCCTGGCGAGGACCGACTGGCCTCCTTGGACGCTCGGGGCGCGGTGGGTTATCTTGTGACCGTCGGGGGAGTCCCCGGGTGTTCCGATGACGCGACTTGTGCTCGCCGGGCTCCTCGCGGTCGCCTGGACCGCGGCGCCCGAGGCGCAACGGGTCTTCCGCAGCGGCATCGACCTCGTGCACGTAGCGGTTACGGTCCTGGACCGCCGCGGTGCCCCGATCAAAGGCCTGACCGCGGACGATTTCGAGGTCTACGAGGACGGGGTTCGCCAGCGGATCCGTTACTTCGCGACCGGCGAGGATCGCGAGCTGCCCCCGCTGCACCTCGGCCTGCTCTTCGACACGAGCGGCAGCATGTCGGAGGATGTCGCGTTGTCGCGGACGGCAGCGGTGAAGTTCCTGAACGCCGTGCCGAGGGCCGAGGACGTGACCCTGGTGGACTTCGCGACCGAGGTCCGGGTTGCGCGCTACGGCCCGCGCGATCTGCCGCGGCTCATCGAGCGGATTCGCGGGCGCCGGCCGGAAGGGTACACGGCGCTCTACGACGCGATCGGGGTGTACCTCGACGGCGCGGGCGAGCAGGACGGGGAAAAGGTGCTCGTCGTCTACACCGACGGCGGCGACACCGCGAGCGCCATGAGCTTCAGCGAGTGCCTGAGCCTGCTGCGGCGCTCCGACGTGACCCTGTACGGCATCGGGTTTCTGCAGCATCAACCGTCCAGCGTCCGGACCGCGCAAGAGCTGCAGTTGCGCCAGATGGCCGCGGCCACTGGCGGCGAGGCGTACTTTCCGCTCTCGGCGGACGACCTCGACAAGGTGTACGGCCGGATCCTCGACGAACTGGCCGCGCGCTACAGCATCGGGTACGTGTCGACCAATACGCGCGCCGACGGCGCGTGGCGGCGGCTCGAGGTGCGCGTGACGAGACCCGAGCTGAAGCGAGCCCGCGTGCGGACGCGCGCGGGCTACTACGGGCCGGTCAAGCCGCCGTCGCTTCGCTGACCCGACCGAGACTTCCGTCGCCGACGCGGGTCGCGCCGCGCCTCGAGTGCGCCCTCCCGCGGGTCGTGCCGGGCGCCGTCGGCCCACGCGAGCCCGTATGGTACGATCGGGGGTTGCGGCGCGCGCCGTCGGGCGCGCCGGGGACGCACCGCGATGTCCTCCCGGTCCGACCGGTTCCGACTCGTGTCCGACTTCGACCTGCGCGGCGACCAGCCGGAGGCCATCGAGCAGCTCGTCGCGGGCATCGACGCCGGCCGCCGATGGCAGGTGCTGCTCGGCGTCACCGGATCTGGCAAGACGTTCACGATGGCGCACGTCATCGCACGGGTGAATCGGCCGACGCTCGTGATGGTGCACAACAAGACGCTGGCCGCGCAGCTCTACCAAGAGTTCCGGCGATTCTTTCCCCACAACGCGGTGGAGTATTTCGTCAGCTACTACGACTACTATCAGCCCGAGGCCTACGTGCCCGCGAGCGACACCTACATCGAGAAGGAGGCCACGACCAACGACGAGATCGACCGGATGCGCCTGTCGGCGACCCGGTCGCTCTTCGAGCGCCGCGACGTCATCATCGTGGCGAGCGTGTCGTGCATCTACGGACTCGGGTCGCCGGACGCCTATTACGGGATGCTGCTGGCGCTCGAGCGCGGCCAGCGGATCGACCGCGACCAGATCCTGCGGAAGCTCGTCGACATCCAGTACGAGCGGAACGACCACGAGTTCGCCCGCGGTGCCTTCCGGGTGCGCGGGGACATCATCGAGGTCTTTCCCTCGTACGAGGACCACGCGGTGCGCATCGAGCTCTTCGGCGACGAGATCGACGCGCTCGTGAGCATCGACCCACTGACGGGCCGGGCGCTCCGGCGACACGAGCGGATCGCCATCTATCCGAAGTCGCACTTCGTCACGCCGAGAGAACGGATCGAGGCGGCGATCGCGTCGATCAAAGCCGAGCTCGCCTGGTACCGCGCCCAGCTCGAGCGCGAGGGTAAGCACCTCGAAGCGCAGCGGCTGTACCAGCGGACCATGTTCGACCTCGAGATGATCAAGGAAATCGGCTACTGCCACGGCATCGAGAACTACGCGCGCCACCTCTCGGGCCGCGCGCCCGGCGAGCCGCCGCCGACGCTGCTCGACTATCTGCCGCCCGACGCGCTCGTGATCGTCGACGAGAGTCACCAGACGGTGCCGCAGATTCGAGGCATGTACCACGGCGACCGGTCGCGCAAGGAGGTGCTCGTCGAGTACGGCTTCCGCCTCCCGTCCGCCCTCGACAACCGGCCGCTCAATTTCGAGGAGTGGGAGGCGCGCGTGCCGCAGGTCGTCTTCGTGTCGGCGACGCCCGGGCCCTACGAGCTCCAGCAGGCGGGCGGTGTCGTCGTGGAACAGATCATCCGGCCTACGGGCCTCGTCGACCCGGTCATCGAGGTGCGGCCCGTCAAGGGGCAGGTCGATGACCTGCTGCAGGAGATCCGCGCGCGCGCGGCGCGCCGCGAGCGCGTCCTGGTCACGACGTTGACCAAGCGCATGGCCGAAGACCTCACGCAGTACTACCACGAGCTGGGCGTGCGCGTCCGCTACCTCCACTCGGACATCGAGACCCTCGAGCGCGTCGAGATCCTCCGCGACCTGCGGCGCGGCGTCTTCGACGTGCTGATCGGGATCAACCTGCTGCGCGAGGGCCTCGACCTGCCTGAGGTCTCCCTTGTGGCCATCCTCGACGCCGACAAGGAAGGGTTCCTCCGGTCGGCTGGGTCGCTCATTCAGACGATGGGCCGAGCGGCCCGCAACGTCCACGGTAAGGCGATCCTGTACGCGGACGTGATCACCGAATCGATGCGCCAGGCGATGGCCGAGACCGAGCGGCGCCGGGCGATCCAGGAGGCGTACAACCGCGCACACGGGATCACGCCCGCCACCATCGTCAAGGCGATCGACGAGGTGCTCACGAGCGTCTACGAGCGAGATTACGTGACCGTGCCGCTCGTGCGTGAGGAGCCGGAGGTCTACCGCACGGAGGCGGAGTTGCGCGCGGCAATCGCCCGGGTCGAGGCCGAGATGAGAGCGGCAGCGGCGAACCTCGAGTTCGAGCGCGCCGCGACGCTGCGCGACCGGCTGCGTCGTCTGCGCACCCGGGACCTGGGCCTGGTCGAGAGCCAGGCCTGAGGGGCGTGGGCGGGACGCGCCTGCGTCGGGAAGGACGGCCCGGCCTGGGCACCGTCGGGCGGCGCTCGGGCGCCTCGCCGCCCGGGTGCGGGTGGGGCGACGGGGCACTCGGTGGGTGGCTGCGCGACCGCCGGTTCTGTGAGAACATGAATGAGGCGGTCGGGGAGCTGCGGGCGCGCGTGAAGAAGGACCCGCGCAAGAACCCGGTCGTCGGGGTCAGCCTCTGCTGACCAGGGGTAGGCGCAGGATGAATCCGCTAGAGGTTTGGTCGGCGATCTTTCTCGGGGTCGTGGCCCTCTCGACGCTCGCGCTCGCCGTCGGGGCGGGCGTCGCGGCCGTTCGGGTCTCGCGGACGGCCGGGCGTCTCGAGCAGGCGATCGCCGAGCTCCAGACGGATGTGCGGCCGCTCATCGCCCGGGCCGCGGTGGTGACCGAGGACGCCGGCCGCATCGCGGCGCTGGTGGCGCGCCAGGTCGAGCGGGCCGACGCGCTGCTCGCCGACGTGAGCGCGCGGCTCGACGAGGTGGTCGGCCTCGTCGAGACGGCCATCGTCCGACCGGTCCGCGAGGTCGTCGGCGTCCTGGCGGCACTGCGAGCCGTGGTCGAGGCGCTGCGCAGCCCGCGCCGCCGGCCCGAGGACGGCGGCCGCGTGGAGGACGAAGAAGCGTTGTTCATCGGCTGAGACGCCCGCTGGCCGGGCGCACCGGGGCGGCCTGGCCGACGCGGCGATTGACGCCGCACCGCGCCGGGTGGTAGAAACGGCCGACTGTTCGAGACGGTTCATCATCCCGCGAGGGCGCCCATGATCATCCCTTCCGCATGTCCGGTTCGTTCCGCGGTCTGGTTCGTGCTCGGTCTGATCACGGTGGGATCGCTCGGCCGACCTGCCGCCGCCCAGGAGCCCAAGTCCGCCCCGCTCGTGAAAGAGCTCACGCAGTTGCTGGACGAGCGCAAGCTCACGACGATCGCGGCCAAGGCGCCGGGCGCGGAGGACCAGTACGTAGCGGCCCTGTACTTCCCCGGGAGCCAGCTCCTCGTGGTGTCGGCGCGGTACGCGGCGCCCATCTACCTCGACGAGAAGCTGTCGAAGAAGCAGTTCATGGAGATCTACATCGATCTGAACAGCGCCTCCGTGCCCGAATCCAAGGTGTTCGTGTCGGACCTGCAAGCCAACGGCTTGCAGCCACGGCCGGAGGAGGGCCAGCCGTTCGACACGTTCGAGGCCGCAGGGACCGCGTTCACCTTCGACCGGAACTGGCGCAAGAAGAACATCACCGAAGAGGAGTACATGAAGCGGTTCACCGAGGCGGACGACCGCTACGCGCAGCTCCTCTCCATTCTGGTGACGCAGCTCAAGAAGTCCTAGCCCGGACGATTCGTGAATCGCACAGCCGCAGCGGACCGTTCGCGCAGAACACCGTGTGGAGCGGCCCATTCGGCCCGCGCGAAAAACGCTGCGGAGGTTGCGGAAGCGCTTTTCGGCGCGCATGCACCGCCGCGGTGACGGCGGCCATGAACAACCCGCCCTGGGAGACCGCCGACAACAGCGTCTGGAGAGACGAACGCCCTCGAGACCCCGGGCCAGGTGGCTCCGTCAGCGGCGACGCCGGAGGAGCACTCGCGCGGCGCTGGTGGCGGGAAGCCTGGCCAACCGCGACCTGCCCGAGCCCCGAGGGCGGATTGACGCGTCGCTCGGACGCCGCCCGCTGCGGCGCGCCCTGCCGTACGGCTGGGGCGCGTGCTTGGGCGGCCGTCGCCGCGCGTCCACCCGCAATATAGGAGCGGGTCCGGTTGCTGTCAACCGTTCTGCTGGGCGGGTGTTCCGGCACCTGGCGGGCGCGGGCCTGTCGGCGGATTGCCGGCGAGGCCGGCGTTAGGCTAGACTGACCCTGGCCGGGCGCTTGGCTCAGCGGTAGAGCATCGCCTTCACACGGCGGGGGTCAGTGGTTCGAATCCACTAGCGCCCACCATCGTTCTTCCCGCTCGATCGGAGCACCCCGCTGGGGCGGGCGGCGACCGTGGCGCCCCGGTCCCGCTCGGTGTCGGGGCGGCGTTCCCGCGCATGATCCCTTCGGTGTTGGGCTAAGATGACGCGGTGGTTCGACCGCTCATCGCAGGGGCCCTTCTTCTGGGCTCGGCGTGCAGTGCGTCCGACGGCCGCCGAACGGTTTCCCTCATCGTGACCGGCGGGACCGTGGTGACGCTGGACGCCTCGCGGCGCATCATCTCGCCTGGGGCGGTCGCCATCGACGGTCCCACGATCGTGGCGGTCGACCGGGCCGACGTGATCGCCTCGCGCTACGACGCGGCCGACACGATCGATGCGCGCGGGCGGGTGGTGCTGCCGGGTCTCGTCAACGCGCACACGCATGCTCCGATGGTGCTGTATCGCGGGTTGGCAGACGACCTGGCGCTGCGAGAGTGGCTGGAGCGGTACATCTTTCCAGCGGAGGCGCAGACGGTGACGCCGGAGTTCGTGCGTGCCGGCACACGCCTCGCGGTGCTCGAGATGATCGAGTCGGGGACGACGACGTTCGCCGACATGTACTACTTCGAGGAGGCGATCGCCGAGGAGGCGCGGCGCGCGGGGCTGCGCGCCGTGCTCGGCCAGACCATCATCCAGTTTCCGGCGCCGGATGCCCGAACGCCGACGCAGGGTCTGGCGCGGGCCGAGGCGTTCGTGCGGGCGTGGCGGGGAGACACGCTGGTGACGCCGGCGGTGGCGCCGCACGCGTTGTACACCCTGGACGCGGCGACCGTGAGGGCCTCGCGGGCGCTCGCGGATCGCTACGGCGTCCCGCTGCTGATCCACGCGGCGGAGACGCGCGACGAGTGGGAGCGCGCCGAGCGCGAGTACGGCGCTTCGCCTGTGGCGGCGCTCGACAGGCTAGGGGTGTGGGCACCGCGGACCGTGGCGGCGCACGCCGTGTGGGTTTCGAGCGAGGACATCGCGGTGCTGGCGCGTCGGGGCGTCGCGGTCGCCCACAACCCGGAGAGCAACATGAAGCTGGCGAGCGGCGCCGCGCCGGTCGGCGCGATCCGGCGCGCCGGCGTCCCGGTCGGCCTGGGGACCGACGGGGCGGCCAGCAACAACGACCTCGATATGTTCGAGGCGATGCGCCAGGCGGCGTTGCTGCAGAAGCTGGAGACCGGAGACCCGCGCGCGCTGGGCGCGGCTGATGCGCTCGAGATGGCGACGCGCGAGGGCGCCCGGGCGCTGGGGCTCGAGGCGCTCGTCGGGTCGCTCGAACCCGGCAAGCGGGCCGACCTCGTCGTCGTGGCGATGGCGGCGGCGCGCCAGGTGCCGATGTACGACCCGATTTCGCACGTCGTCTACGTCACGCGCGGAGACGACGTGCGGACGAGCGTGGTGAACGGACGGGTCCTGATGCGCGAGCGCCGCGTCCTGACGCTCGATCGGGATCGGGTGATCGCCGAGGCGCGTGCGATGGCCGAGCGCGTGCGGGTCGCGGTGGGACGCGCGCACTGAGCCTGGGGGGCTGCGCCGCGGCGGGCGCGCCCGCCGCCGCCGATCGGAGGCGAGTCGTGCAGGTCTTGTTGACCCGCGAGCAGATCGAGCGCCGCGTGCAGGAGCTCGCGGCGGAGATCCGTCGCGATTACCCGGAGGACGAGGAGATCCACCTCGTCTGCGTGCTGAAAGGTGGGTTCGTGTTCCTGTCGGACCTCGTCCGGTGCCTCCACGGGAGGGTCACGCTTGATTTCATCGCGCTGTCGAGCTATGGCAAGGGGACGCAGTCCTCGGGCGAGGTGCGGCTGCTCAAGGACGTCGACCACGCGCTCGAAGGCCGCCACGTCGTCATCGTCGAAGATATCGTCGACACCGGGTTGACGCTGCACTACCTGCAGGAGATCCTGCGGGCGCGATCGCCGAAGAGCCTGAGGACCGTGTGCCTGCTGAGCAAGCCCAGTCGGCGCCAGATCGACGTCCGGGTCGACTACATCGGGTTCTCGATCGAGGATCGGTTCGTCGTGGGCTACGGGCTGGACTTCGACGAGCGCTACCGCGAGCTGCCGTACATCGCCGTGCTGGACGGCGAGGACGCCGCCGGCGCCGCAGACCCTCGAAGCTAGCTCGGGATTCGATCGTGCCGCCCCGCTTCGATCTGATCACGGACGCCGACGCGCGCCGCCTGGATCCGGGGTCGACTGTCGAGCTGGCCGCCGGTGGTCACATCACGCCGCTCGCGCGTGAGACGCTTGCGGCGCGAGGCGTCACCGTCGTGCGCGCGGGGCTCGCCGACGCGGAGCTGCCGGCCGACCTGGCGCCCAAAGGCGACGTCCGTCGCGTGGCCGTGGGGAGCGATCATCGCGGTGTGGCGCTCAAGCGAGCGCTGGTGCGGCACCTGCGCGCGCAGGGGCGGCAGGTCGACGATCTGGGCGTGCACGTGCCGGAGCCGGCGGTCGACTATCCGGACATCGCGGCGGCGGTCGCGCGCCGGGTGGCGCGCGGCGAGGCCGACGCTGGAATCGTCATCGACGCGACCGGCATCGGGTCGGCGATCGCGGCCAACAAGGTCTCGGGCGTTCGCGCGGCGCTGTGCGTGGACGAGACCATGGCGCGGTTCTCTCGGGCGCACAACGGGGCGAACGTCCTGGCGCTCGGGGCCGCCCTCGTGTCCGGTCCGGACGCCGCGTGCCGGATCGCCGACGCGTGGCTGGCCGAGTCGATGCGCGACCCGCGCTATATCCGCCGCGTGCTGAAGGTCCGGTGGCTCGAAGAAGAGGAGCGTCGACGTCGATGACCGGCCAGCGGAGTCCCGACCTCCAGCGTTTGATCGAGATCGTCACCGAAGAGGTGCTGGCGGCGACCGGGTCGCTCGAGACCGCGCGGCACTGCGCCTGCCACGCCGTGCTCTACGAATGCTGCCCCGACCGGCTGGCGGGCGTCCTCGACGCGGGGGCGACGCGCCTCGGCCTGCACGCGACGGGGGGACCGCCCGGCAGCGTGGCGTCGATGATCGACCACACGCTCCTGCGGCCTGACGCGACACGGGGCGATATCGAGACGCTCTGCCGCGAGGCCGCCGAGTATCGGTTCGCGACGGTGTGCGTGAATCCGACGTGGGTGGCGCTCGTCGCCGCCCGCTTGCGCGGTACGGGCGTGGGCGTGTGCTCGGTGGTGGGCTTTCCGCTGGGCGCCACGACTCCCGACGTCAAGCACTACGAGACGCGGCGAACCATCTTCGACGGCGCGACCGAAATCGACATGGTCATCAACCTGGGCGCGCTCAAGTCGGGCGACCTGCGACTGGTCGAGCGCGACATCGAGGCGGTCGTCGAGCCCTGCCGGGACTGCGGCGTGGTGAGCAAGGTCATCATCGAGGCGGCCTACCTCACGGACGAGGAGAAGGTGACCGCCTGCACGCTGGCGAAGGCGGCGGGTGCCGACTTCGTGAAGACGTCGACGGGATTCGGCCCGGGCGGGGCGACGGTCGCCGACGTCGCGCTCATGCGTCGCGTCGTGGGCGCGGAGATGGGCGTGAAGGCGGCGGGCGGCGTGCGCGACTACGAGAAACTCAAGGCGCTCGTGGCAGCTGGGGCGTCGCGGATCGGCGCCAGCGCCGGCGTGCAGATCGTCCGCGAGGCCCAGGGCCTGCCCACCTCAGCGGGTTCCCGCGGCGGATCCTCGCGGTAACCGCCTGCGCGCGCGTGCTCACGAAGACGAGGGTCCCGGCAGCTCGCCCCCGCGCACGATCACGGTCCGGTGCGGAAAGGGGATCTCGATGCCGCGCGCGTCGAAGGCCTTCTTGATCCGACGCCGCAGCTCGCGCGCCACCTCCCACTGTTTGAGCGGCACGGTCTTGAGGCGCACCTTGATCGTTACCTGAGAGTCGCCGAACGCGTCGACGCCGAGCACCTCGAGGTGGCCAAGCAGGCTCGACGCGAACGCCGGATCGCGCGCGAGATCGTCGGCCACCTCCTGCAGCACGTTCACGACCTCGTCGGTATCTTCCTTGTACGCGACGCCCACGTCCAACACGGCGTAGGAGTAGTCCTTCGTGAGGTTCGAGAGCCGCGTGATCGAGCCGTTCGGGATGACGTGCACCGTGCCGGCCAGATCCCGAAGAACGATGGTCCGCAAGTTGATTGCCTCGACAAGTCCGGTCGTTCCGTCCACCGAGACGACGTCGCCAAGGCGCACCTGATCTTCGAGGATAAGAAAGAACCCGCCGATGACGTCGCGCACGAGGGTCTGAGCGCCGAAGCCAACGGCCAGGCCGGCGATGCCCGCACCCGTGAGGACTGGCACGATGTTGACATTCAGCTCCTGCAAGACCATCAAGATGGCCACGGCCCCGACGGCGGTGTTCGCGACCTTCCGCAGGAGGGCCCCCATCGTCCGGGCGCGCTTCGCCCGTTCGAGCACGGCGGGCCCTTCACCGACGGCCAGGTCGGCCTCGAGGCGGCTGACGAACACCGACATGACCCGAGTAGCGGCGTAGGCGAGAAGGATGATCAGGAGGACCCGCACCCCCGAGCGCAGGAGCCAGGCGGCCACGGCCTGGGCGTGCAGCCCGTACCGAATCTCGGCGCCGGCCAGTTCGAGCGCCGGCCCCACGAAGGTCAGCACCAGGAGCAGAAAGACGATGGCGCGAATGATGCGCACCGGGGTACGAACGACGGGCGCGGAGAAGCGGACATCGGTCTGGCCGGCGAGGCGGAGAAACACCGTTCGGACGGCGCGCGCGGTGAGAGACGCGGCGATCCACGCGAGCGCCACGGCCGCGACCACCGCAAGCGCACCGGTCAGCCACGAGGGCTCAGGCGCCAACACCTACCTCCAGGCCGGCCGACTCGTCCGGCCTCGCCAGCGATCCCAGGCTACACCGGCTCGAAGCGCGCCGTGAAGTGCCGGAGCACGTCGGGCGCCGAGACGATCCGGTAGCCGCGCAGGCGGTGGCGTTCGGCGGCGACCGCCGCGACCGCCTCGGCCACGTAGTCGATGTGCGACTGCGTGTAGACGCGGCGCGGCACCGCCAGGCGCACGAGGTCCATGGCCGCCGGCGTTTCGGTGCCGTCAGGGTGACGCCCGAACATGACGGTGCCGACCTCAACGCTCCGGATACCCGCTTCCACGTACAAGGCGTTCACCAGCGCGATGCCCGGATACTGCAGGGGCGGAATGTGGGACAAGAGGGCACGCGCGTCGATGTAGATCGCGTGACCGCCGCAGGGCTGGACGATAGGTACGCCCGCCGCCAGCAGCTTCTCGCCCAGGTACTCGATCGAGCGGATGCGGTACCGCAGGTACGGCTCCTCGACGACCTCCTCGAGGCCCCGGGCGATCGCTTCGAGGTCGTAGCCCGCCAACCCGCCGTAGGTGGGGAAGCCCTCGGTCAGGATGAGCAGGTTCCGCGCGCGCTGTGCCCAGTCGTCGTCATTCAGCGCGAGAAAGCCGCCGATGTTGGCGAGCCCGTCCTTCTTCGCGGACATGGTGCAGCCGTCGGCGAGCGAGAACATCTCCTGGGCGATGGCCTTGGGCGTCCGATCCGCCTGGCCAGGCTCGCGACGCTTGATGAGGTACGCGTTCTCGGCGAAGCGGCACGCGTCGAGGAAGAGCGGCTTCCCGTAGCGGTCGCAGAGGCGTCGCACCCCCCGCAGGTTCTCCAGCGAGACCGGCTGTCCCCCGCCGGAGTTGTTCGTGACCGTCACCATGACGAGCGGGACGCGCGAGCCGAGCTCGCGCAGCAGGCGGTCGAGGCCGTCGAGGTCCACGTTGCCCTTGAACGGGTGGATGAGCGACGGAACCAGGCCCTCGGGAATCACCAGGTCCCGCGCCTCGGCCCCTTCGACCTCGATGTTCGCCCGCGTCGTGTCGAAATGGGTGTTGTTGGGGACGATGTCACCGGCCCGGAGGATCGCGTGGAACAGGATGCGCTCGGCCGCGCGGCCCTGGTGGGTCGGGATGATGTGCTGGTACCCGGTGAGATCGCGCACCACGGCCTCGAACCGATAGAACGATCGGCTGCCCGCGTACGACTCGTCGCCTTGCATCAGGGCGCCCCATTGCGCGGCCGACATAGCGCCCGTGCCCGAGTCGGTGAGCAGGTCGATCAGGACCTCGTCCGCGTGGAGGGCGAACACGTTGTAGCCGGCACGCTCGAGGGCTGCCACCCGATCGTCGCGCCGGGTGAACTTGATAGCCTCGACCGACTTGATCCGGAACGGCTCGATGATCGTGCGAAACGTCATGGCTCTGGCCGCCGGACGCCCGCGGCACGAGCGCCGGCGGCTTCCGCGGCGCCTCAGAACGGCCGGGCTTCGAGGCCGCCGTGAGGCTGCGGCGAACCCGGCTCGCCTTCGAGTTCACGGTCCACAACGCGCCCGTCGAAGAGGTGAATCGTGCGGTCGGCGTGGCGCGCGTACCGCGGGTCGTGGGTCACCATGCAGATGGTCGCCCCCTCGCGATGGAGCTCGGCGAGCAGGGCCATCACCGCTTCGCCGTTCTTCGAGTCCAGGTTGCCGGTCGGCTCGTCGGCGAGCAGGATCGACGGGTGCCCCGCCACGGCGCGGGCCACCGCCACGCGCTGCTGCTGACCGCCCGAGAGCTGGCTGGGCACGTGCTTCGCCCGGTGCGCCAACCCGACCTTCTCGAGCGCCGCCATCACGCGGGTCCGACGCTGGGCGGCCTTCATCCCGCGATAGGTCAGCGGCAGCTCCACGTTCTCGTAGACCGTGAGGTCGCCGATGAGGTTGAAGCTCTGAAAGATGAATCCGATCTCGCGGTTCCGTACCCGGGCCCGCTCGGCGAGTGGCAGGTCCGCCACGGGGCGACCCTTGAGCCAGTAGCGGCCGGAGGTCGGCGAGTCGAGCAACCCCAGGATCGACAGCAGCGTCGACTTGCCGCAGCCCGAGGGCCCGGCCACCGACACGTACTCGCCCTCTCGAATCTCGAGGCTGACCTCGGCCAGCGCGTGCGTTTCGACTTCGTCCGTGTAGAAGACTTTCGTGACGTCCTCGAGCTTGATCAACGGATGCGTCGTGGTGGTCATCGCGGCTGCCTTTCAGCTCAGTCGCACGCGGTCGAAGCCTTCGTACTGGGACATGTCCGACAAGATCACCCGGTCGCCCGGCTGCAAGCCTTCGAGCACCTCGATCGTCTGCACCGAGCTTCGCCCGAGCTTGACGGTCACGCGCACGGCCTCTCCGTCGGAGGCCAGCTTGAAGAGCGACACCGTGCTGTGCTCCTGCCCGGACGCCGGTCGCCCCACGTACACCACGTCGTCGAGGCGCTCGAGCTCGATCGTGCCGTCGACGTTGAGGTCCGGGCGCGCCCCCCGCGGGTAGCGGCGCGTCTTGAAGGTGATGTCGACGCCGACCGTGCCTTGTTGCGCCGCAGGGTCGATGCGCGAGACGGAACCCTCGATGACGCCGTTGCGCGTGTCGACCACGGCAGGCTGGCCGACCTGCACGTCGCGGGCCTGCGTCTCCGCGATGCGGATCTCGGCCTTGAGCCACGTCGGGTCCGCCACCCGCGCCAGATTCGTCCCAGGCCCGACCTGCTGGCCGACCTCGACCGTCACCTGCTGGAGCACGCCGGGGATGCCTGCCTGCACCCGCAGCTCGTCGAGCAACTTGCGCTGCAGCTCGTAGAGCGTGCGGCGGCGGTCGACCTCGGCCTGCTGCGGGGCGAGCTGCGAGGCGAGACCGCCTTGCAAGATCGCCAGGCGGCGCTGCTCGATCGCCACGCGGCTCTTGAGCTCGTCGGCCTGCGACCGGGACCGCTTCAACTGCAGGTCGGAGACGAGCCCGTCCTTCGCGAGCTGGGCGTCGGCCTCGTACTGCAACTGCGCCTGTCGATACGCCGCTTCCGTCTGGGCGACGAGCGATCGCTGGGTGAGCACCTGGCTTTCCAGCTCGGCCTTGCGGTTGTCATACTGCGCCTGGGCGACTTCCAGGTTGAGCCGTGCCTCGATCACGGCCTGCTCGAGCGCGGGGTTGGAAAGCTCGAGAATGACGGTGTCCGGCTCGACGCGCGCCCCCGGTCGCAGCAAGATCCGTTCGACCTTGCCGTTGCTCGTCGCCGGAATCCATCGGATCACCTCGGGAACGAGCACGCCAGAGCCGCGGACCTGCCGGACCATCGACCCTCGCTTGACCGTGTCGATCCACACCGTCGCCCGGTCCACGGTGGGCGCTGCGGGCCGCAGGCGCGACACGCCCACCGTCACCAGGATGACCGCGACCGCGGCGAACCCGGCGTAGGTGTAACGCCGGATCTTCTTTCGCCGGAGTACCGATGGGTCTCGCTGGATGTCGACCATGGGGTCTGCCACGCCCATCTTAGCGACCGAGGTGAATCGTGACAAGCGCCGCCGCGCAGCTCGGCCTTTAGACGTCGCTCCAGGGGCGAGGGTTGCTCAGCCCCAAGTAGGCTTTCTGCACGGCCTCGCTCGCCCGCAGCGCATCGGCCGCGCCCGCGACGACAAGCCGCCCGTGGTCGAGCACGTACCCGCGGTCGGCCAGCGCCAGGGCCTGGGGCAGCACCTGCTCGACGATGAGCAGCGTCACGCCCGTCCGGCGCACCTCGGCCAGCGCGTCGTAGATCTCGCGGATGACCCGGGGAGCGAGTCCGAGCGACAGCTCGTCGATCATGAGGAGCGTCGGCTCGGCCGCCAGGCCGCGCGCGATGGCGAGCATCTGCTGCTCGCCGCCGCTCAGCGTGCCGGCGAGCTGGCGGCCCCGGTCGGCGAGCCGGGGAAAGATCCGCAGGACGAGGTCGCGGAGTGGTGCGCGGCGCGACGGAGGCACGCCGTGGAGGGCGAGCGCCAGGTGGTCGTCGACCGCCAGCCGCGGCCACACGCGTCGACCTTCGGGCACGTAGCGCAGCCCGTGGGCGGCGACCCGGTGGGCGGGCCAGCCCGTGATGGGTCGTCCGTCGAACACCACCGCTCCGCCGACCGGCCGCAGGACTCCCGCGATCGCCTGCAGCAAGGTGGTCTTGCCGGCGCCGTTCGAGCCGGCGAGCACCACCACCTCGCCGCGCCGGACCTCGAGCGAGACGCCGTCGACGACCGGGGTCGGACCGTACGCCACCGAGAGGTTCGTCACCCGCAGCAGGGGCTCGCGCTCGGCCGAGGCGGTCGGCATGGGTTCAGGGCGCGCCGAGATAGGCCTGGCGGACCTCCGGCCGGTCGAGCACGTCCGAGGGGCGGCCGTCGGCGATCGCCTCGCCGTAATCGAGGACGACGGCCCGGTCGCACAGGTCGAGCACCGCCGGCAGGACGTGCTCGATCAGGATCATGCCGCGCCCCTCGCGATGCAGGCGCCGCAGCAGGCGTACGGCGTCGCGAGTCTCCTCCGGCGTCAGACCCGCCATCGTTTCGTCGAGCAGCAGCAGCCGCGCGCCGGTCGCCAGGGCGCGCGCGATCTCGAGCCGCTTGCAGAGCGCCAGGGTCAACGTCCGCGCGGGCCGGTCGGCATGGGGTGCGAGCTCGGTCACGGCGAGGACCTCGGCGAGATCGACCGGCCTGCGCCGATGGCGGACGCCGAAGGCGGCCGCGGCTCGAAGGTGATCGCGGACGGTGAGGTGCCAGAAGGGTCGGACGACCTGGAACGTGCGGGCAATCCCGAGCCGACATACCTGGTCGGGCGAGAGCCCTGTGATGTCGCGACCCTCGAAGCGGATGCGTCCTGCGGACGGCTTGGCGGTCCCGGCGATCATGGCGAAGAGGGTCGTCTTGCCTGCCCCGTTGGGTCCGATGATCGCCGTCAGCTCCTCGCGCCGGAACGAGAGGGAGAGATTCGACACGGCCCGCAGGCCGCCGTACAGCTTGGTCACGCCGCGAAGCTCGAGCCATCCGTCCATCGGTCAAGAGGCCCGCGCGCGGGCCGCGGCGAGCCGCGCCCGCCCGCGCCGCGCGAGCGCCAGCGCGCCCTGCGGCTCGAATAGCACGACGCCTACGAGCAGCAGGCCGTAGATGCCGAGGTGAAACGTCGGCGCCGACGTGAGCAGCACCTGTTCGAGGCCGAGGAAGAGCAGGGCGCCCAGCGCCGGCCCCCACAGCGAATCGACGCCCCCGATGATCGCCATCAGAATGAACCCGATGCTGCGGTTGAAGGCGAAGACGTCGCCGGGCTCGACATACGAGAGGTCATGCGCGTAGACGGCGCCGGCGGCGCCCACGATCGCCGCGCTGAGGCCGAGCGCCTGGAGCTGGAGCCAGCCCGAGCGGATCCCGATGGCTTCGGCGGCGTCGAGGTCTTCCCGGATGCAGGCGAGCCCGAGGCCGAGGCGCGATCGCCGCACCGCGCGGGCCGTAGCCAGGGCGAGCCCGCCGATCCCCAGGGCCAGATAGTACGTGGCGACGCGCCCGGTCCCGACCGGGAGGGTGAGGCCCGTGGCGCCGCCAGTCACCGACTCGGCGTTGAGGGCCACGAGGCGGGTAGCCTCGCCGACGCCGATCGTCGCGATGGCAAAGAACGGTCCGCGCAGCCGCAGACACGGCCAGCCCCACAGCGCGGCGAAGAGGGCGGCCGCGGCCCCCGCCGGCGCCAGCGTGAAGACCATGGGGACGCCCGCGCGCACGAGTACGGCGGTCGTGAACGCGCCCGCCCCGAAGAACGTCGCGTGGCCGAAGGAGACCTGCCCCGCGAGCCCCCCGACCAGGTCCCACGCCACCGCGCAGGCGACGTAGAGCCACGCGATGACGAGCAGGCGAAGCGCGTAGGCCGAGGCGCCGGCGACGTCGAGGATCGCCGGGGCGGCGACGAGCCCGATCGCGACGGCGACCGCCACCGCGCGTCCCGTCCACGGTCGCCTCTCTGCGGCGGCCTTCATGAGCGCTGGAAGAACGACGGGAGCCCGCCCGGGCGCAGCACCAGCACCGCCACGAGCAGCACGAAGCTCACGGCATCCTGCAGGGCCGCGGCTCCGTAAACGCCGGCCGCCGTCTCCGCGAGCCCGAGCAACAGCGCACCGGCGAAGATCCCGAGCATGCTGTCCATGCCGCCGAGCACGATGATGCAGAAGCTCTTGAGGAGGAACCCGCCGCCGAATTCGGGATTGACGACGTACAGGAGCGAGAGCAGCACGCCACCGAACGCGCCGAGCGCGGTGCCCAGCGCGAAGGCGTGCGCCGAGATCCGCGCGACGCTGACGCCCGTGAGCTCGGCCGCCACCGGGTCCTGGGCGACCGCCCGGATCGCGCGCCCGGCGTGCGTGAATCGGAAGAGCCCCCAGAGCCCAGCCGTCGCGGCGAGCGCCGCGGCGAAGGCGACGAGCTTGGTCGCCGGAACCGGCACGCCCAGCGGCACCGTCGTCAGGGCATGGGCCACGGTCACGGTGCGGTCGTCGCCCGTCCACACCAGATAAGCCACGTTGCGCGCGCACAGCGAGACGCCGAACAGCAGGAGCAGCGAGGCCATGGGCGGTCCACTCGCGACGCGGCGGACGAGCCCCGCGTACAGCGCGAGTCCGGCGAGATAGGCCGCCGGCACGACGACCGGGAGCGCGACGAGCGGGTCGAGCCCGAGCCGCGCGTTCGCCGTCCAGGCCACGTAGGCCGCCAGCATGAGCACGGCGCCGTGCGCCAGGTTGACGATGCGCATGACGCCGTAGATGAGCCCGAGCCCGTACGCCATCACGGCGTAGACGCCGCCGAGCAGGAGCCCGAAGACCACGACGCTCGCCCACGTCGGCATGAGGAACGGTCGGCGCCCACTAGCGCGGCCGCGGCACGACGGCCTCGCCGGTCACCGCGTCGGGCGGATAGATGATGCGCGCCGTGCCGTCGGGCAGGTTCTGCACCAGCACGGCCGGATTGTCGATCTGCTGCCCGGTGCGCGCGGGGAAGTAGACGCGGCGTCCCGGGATGATGGCGCCGCTCCGATCCATCGTCGCCAGGGCGTGCCGAATCGGAACGCGGTCGAGCGAGCCGGCTGCCTCGATGGCGGCTAGCATGGTCCGCGCCGTCTCGTAGGCCAGCCCGGGATAATAGGCGCTGGCGTCGCCGAACCGCGCTGTGTACTTGGCGAGGAAGGCCTTGGATTCAGGATACGGCAGCTCCGGTGTCCACCACTGACCGCTGACCAGATAGTCGACGCCCGAGCCCAGCGCCTCCCGCGCCGAGGCCTCGGCGCCGCGGGGACCGTAGGAGACGACCGCGTGCCAGAGCTTGAGCTGCAGGTACGTTCGATGCTGGAGGATGAAGTCGGGGTAGTGGGTGTCGGACAGGAAGACGTCTGCGTTCGCGGCCCGAACCTTCAGCAAGAGCGGGGTGAAATCCTTCGCGTTGAGCTCGAACGCTTCGTTGAGCACGACGAGGAAACGGTCGGGCGTGCGGCTCGCGCGCGCCACGACCCCGTCGCGAAAATCCTGCCCGTGCGCCGTCTGCTCCCAGGCCAGGGCGATTCGGACCGGCCGCGGCAGTCGGCCGCGGTCCTGCTCGGCCGCCATCCAGTCGAGCAGGCTGGCGCCCATCGCCTCGACCGAGGACAGCAGCCCGAAGACCCACTGGAAGCCGCGCCGGTAGATCTCGCTGGCGCCGCCGCCGCCCGCGACATACGGGATGCCTTCGCGCTCGGCGACCACCGTCTGCGCCAGCGTGAGCTTGGTTTCGTAGGTGCCGAGCAGCGCGTGGACGCGCCGCACGGAGATCAACTGCTCTGCGAGCTGCACGGCCGTCGTCGAATCGCTCTTGTCGTCGAGGAGCTCGAGGCGGACAGGGAGGCGCCGCTTCAGGCTTCGGACCATGACGCCGCCGGCCTCGTTCGCCTCGTCGATGGCGAGGGTGTACCCGTTCTTGAAGTACAGGCCGGCGCGCGCCTCCTTGCCCGTGAGCGGGAGCGTCGCCCCGAGGACGATCTCGGCGGCGGGAGCGGCGCCGCGGCCACAGCCGACGCCCAACCCCGCGAGGAGCGCCAGCGCCGCCCCCCTCGCGCGGGCCATCCGCAGCCTCCGCCGCTGCCCCCCAGCCGGACCCGCTCTCATCCAGATGCGTGTGCGAGGGATGCTCATCGCGTGACTCTGCGCGCGCCCGCCGTCGGGACGGCCTAGCGCGGGAGCCGGTCGACCAGGGCCGCGAAGTCCGGGTCCAGCGCGCGCACCTGCTCCGGATCCAGCCGGCGCGTCACCGTGACCGCCTGGTGCGCCACGACCGGCGCGGGCAGGTCGATCACCTGGTCGAGGCGCTCGAACCACCTCAGGCTCTCGAGCGCCGCCCGCTGCATCTCGCCGACCACGGGCCGCCGCGCCCGCTCGTAGGCCGCGAGCGCGGCCCGCACTGTCTCGTGCTCGGCGAAAGCGGCCGCGAGCGCGATGGCGTCTTCGATGGCCATGCGCGTCCCCGCACCCGTCGAGAAGTGAACCGTGTGCAGCGCGTCGCCGATGAGCACCGCGTGCTCGTGGAACCAGCGTTCGTTCGAGACCAGCAGAAAGCTCCGCCACTTCATGCGGTCGGCCGTCAGGACGAGGTGACCGCCCAGTTCCTTCGCGAAGAGTTCCGACAGGTAGGCGCAGGCATCGGCGTCGGCCATGACGTCGAGACCGGCCCGCGTCCAGGTCGCTTCGTGACACTCCACCACGACGGTACTCGACGTGGGCGAGTGCGGATAGAGGTGCGCCGCGATCGGCCCGGCCGGTGTCGACCGAATCGCCAGCGTGTAGCCGTCGAGCCGGTGGTGCACCCCGAGCCAGACGTACTTGTTCGCACCGATCCGGAGGTCCGGCTGAAAGTGCTCGGCGAAAGTCTGACGCACGAGGCTGTTGGCGCCGTCCGCCCCCACGAGCAGGTCGCCGTCGGGTAGCGTCCGCAGGTCCCGCACGTTGGTCCGCACCCGCAGGGCGATGCCCGCTTCCAGGCACCGGTCACGGAGAACCTCGATGAGCGCCAGACGCGTGACCCCGGCGAACGGCGTACCCCGCACGCGAACACGTTCGCCCCGATGGACGACGTCGAGATGGTTCCAGAAGACAGCCCGGCTCGACACGCGCTCGTGGACGACCGGGTCGGTCTCCTGCAGGTACTCGAAGCCCTGTTCGGAGAAGGCGACGCCCCAGCCGAACGTCTCGGCCAGCGCATCGCGCTCGTACACCGTGATCTCGTGCGCTGCGTCGAGGCGTTTCATCAGGAGGGCGAACGCCAACCCGCCAGGTCCGCCTCCGACGATCTGGATCCGCATCGGTCCGCTGCTGTCTTGCCTGCCGGCGGACCCATTCTAGCAGGACTCCAGCGCGCTGTCGCGCGGCGGGTGGGGCGGTCAGACGCCGAGGGCGCGGGCAGCCGCCTGGAAATCGTCGGCCCGGACGTACACCAGGTAGCCGTAGCCCCCGCGTCCGTCGGTGACGCCGCTCGACGACAGCACGTTCACGCTGGCATCGGCGAGTTTGCGATGAATCTCCACCAACGCCCCGAGCTCATCGTCGCCCTGGATGAGAAACGCGCGGTGCGGGCCTCGGAGCATGAGGCCCAAGCTTTCTGCCGCCCGGGCGAGCCTCCCGGTGTCCTCGGGAAAGAGGACGAGCTCGGTCTTCTCCATGCCGAGCGGGATCGCGTTGAAGGCGAGCAGGTTGATCTCGGCCGAGGCCATCTGCTTCAAAACCTTGTAGGCTTCTCCCGGCTTGTCCTCGACAATGGCGTAGAAATATTCCACGGAGCGAACCGTAGCAGCCATGGTTGGTCTCCAGCCTTCACAGCGCGTATAAAGTATGCCTTTTTGGGGCCTCGCGCCAGTGTTCGCTGACCTGTGGGTGGTTCCACCTCTCGGCCGCCCCCGGGGCGTCCGGGCAGACCGGAGGGCGGGAGCGGGAGCCGGCGCCTTCACGGCCCGCCGGGCGGGTCCAGCTTGGCTGGCCGCGACCTTGAGTGTGGCGGTCTTTGCCCGGGGAAGCTGGACCGCCGCCGGACGGCCAGCACTGCCCGGCGAGGGGCAGTCGCTGGCGCTCGACCGAACCCCACTCTTTCGAGCGCCCGTCCAGATCGCTCACGAAGACCTGGACCTCCGCTTCGACCGCGGGGCCGTGTTCGCAGCACGGGCGAACGACGAGATCGTGATGTTCGTGCTGGCCGGGTCCGGAACCCTCACGGTCTCCCCACCCATCCCTTCCGAGCAGCGTCAGCTCCAGATGTTCACCGGCGCGCCGCAACTTCGCTTGCCGGTCACTGCGGCGCTGCTCGAGGCGCCCTCGGGCGAGCTGGCCGGTGTCCTGCGGGGCGCCGCGCAATGGCAAGGCGCGCCGCCAGCGGACCTCGCGGGGCGGGCCGCGCGCCTGATGACCGAGTACCTCGACCGAGGGGCAGGACGAGTCGCCGCGGGACCCGGGGCGGTGGGATATCAGGCACTTCCGCCTGGAGACCTCGTGCTTCTGGCGGCCACGTCGCGGGGACGGCCGCTCTATACGCGCGCCGCGGCTCGGCCCGAGGACCTGATGCTTGTGGACCTGACGGCGGGTCGCCGGGTGCTGGCGTATCCGTCGGCGGCGCGCCGCCTGGCCTGGGGATGGCAGTTTGGCGACGAGTACGGGCGCCGAGACGAGGTGATTCACTATGACATCGACGTCACGGTGGATCCTGTGCGGCGCGTGCTGACGGGGCGAACCGGGCTGACGGTGAGGGCGCTGCAGCCGGCCGAAGTCCTGTCGCTGCGGCTCGACCGCAACCTGATCGCCCGCGGTGTGGTCAGCCGCGCGCGCGGCGCGCTTCCGTTCGTTCAGCAGCGGGAGCAGGACACGCTCCTCGTCCGCGTGGATCCGCCCCTGCGGGCCGCCGACGTCCTTGGACTGGAGGTGAGTTACTCGGGGGTCGTGGCGCCGCAATCCGTGCAGCCGGCGTCGCTGCGGGATCGCGAGGACCTCGCGACGGGCGGAGCCGCCGGGCCCGACATGCTCCTGTACAGCAATCGGGTTTACTGGTTTCCGCAATCGCCTGTGCGCAATCATACGACCGCCACGATTCGCGCGACGGTGCCTCCAGGGTTCGTCGCTCTCGGTACGGGAATTCCGCAGCCGGCATCGCCTATCGTCAACGCCGACGGCACTGTGACGTTCGTGCTGCAGGCGACGGCGCCCGCGCGCTATCACGCCTTGCTCGTCGGCCGCTTCGTTCCCGTGGTCACGCTGCCAGCCGATGCCCGGCAGCCTGTTGCCATCGAGGTCGTGGCCGTGCCCGGGCTGGTCGAGCGCGCCAGGCCGCTGGCTCCGCAAGTGGCGGAGATCGTGCGGTTCGTGGCGTCGTGGGTCGGTGAGGCTCCGTATCCCCGCCTCACCGTGGCTCTGGTGGACGCGCCCCTGCCGGCGGCCCATAGCCCGGCGTACCTGACTGTGTTCGGGGAGCCCGCCGGGTGGGACGCTCGTTCGGCCGAAGATGACCCGGCGTACTTTCGCGAGGACACGACGTTCTTTCTCGCGCACGAGATCGCGCACCAGTGGTGGGGGCATGCCGTGGGCTGGCGCAACTACCGGGAGCAATGGTTGAGCGAAGGCTTCGCCCAGTATTTCGCTGCGTTGCACCTCCGGGAGGCGCGGGGCGAGGCCGCCTTCGCCAGGGTGCTCGGCTGGTTGCACCGCTGGGCGCGGCGCGCGCGGGCGCAGGGACCCATCAGCCTGGGGCTGCGCGCCGGCGAGCTCGGCGACGACCCGCGCCGGTTCACTGCCGTCGTGTACTGTCGGGCGGCGTATGTGCTCCACATGCTGCGCGCACTCGTCGGCGAGGAGACGTTCAGGGCGATCCTGCAGCAGTACGCGGAGCGGTGGCGATTTCGCCGGGCGGGCACCGACGACTTGCGCGCCGTCGCCGAGGCGGTCTCAGGGCTCGACCTCGCGCGGTTCTTTGACCAGTGGGTGCGTCAGGATGGCGAGCCCGACCTGCGTTACCGCGTGGTCGCCCCCGCCCGCGCGGGCGAACCGCTTCGCCTCGACGTCGAACAGGTGGGTGAACCGTTCGACGTGCCGCTCGATGTCACCATCGAGTACCACGACCGGCCGGCCTGGACCACCGTGGTGCGCGTGTCGGCCGCGCGGCAGCAATTCCAGTTCGCCCTCGATGGCCGACTCCGGCGGGTGCGGGTGAACGACCGCTTGACGGCGCTCGGTGAAGTTCGCCCGCGCTAGCCGCATCGTCCGAACGGGTTCGCGGCTGGGGGAGACGGCCCGACGAAGATGCGGGGAGGACCGCTCCGTCCCCCCGGCATCACCCGCGTGCCAGGCAGAACGTCTCGCCGTGGAGCCAGCACGAGTCCGTGGGCGTGTGCGCATCGCGGCGCAGCCGGCGAAAACCGGGCCAGGGCCCACGCCCGAACGCCTCGCGGAGCCGCTCGTTGAGCGCTTCGTCGCGGAGCCCGACTCCCGAGTAGATGACCGTCATTCCCAGCGCTCGCGCCGGGTAGGCGACGCTGTCCTCCGTCTTCGAGATCAGCGCGACCACGCCCTTGCCGACGGGGCCCATTTCCCCCACCGTAAAGGTCAGTGGGAGTGCGAGGTGGCCGCCCGAAGCGAGTGCTGCCAACCACGCTTCCTCGGGGTGCGTCACGCCGACGTTGACGAGGATGGCGTCGTAGGTCTTGCCCTCGACCTCTGTCCCGCGGCCGTGGCGAAGCTCGACCTGCGGGTAGGCCGCGAGTCTGCTCCGCGCCTCCCGGGCGAGCCCCTCGTCCACTTCTATGGCCACGACCTGCCCGGTCGGCCCGACGCAGGCGGCCATCAGGGCGGTGTAGTAGCCCAGCCCGCAGCCGACGTGGAGCACCCGAGCGCCTGGAGAGAGGGCGAGGGCGTCGATCCAGGGGAGCACCACGCCCGGGGCGCCGTTGAACAGCCGTCGACCCGCGTCGATCGCGATCGAGACGTTGTGGTAGACGTGCCGCGGGTCGGCGTCGGGCGTCAGCCGCGGCCCTGCGGCGAAGTCTCCTTCGCTCGCGACCAGCCACGGACCCGGGGGCAGAAAGTGCTCGCGCGGGACGGTGGCCAGGGCTTCGACGAGCGCCCGCGTGCGGAGGCCGCAGACGGCCTGGAGTTCTTCTGCGAAGAACTGCCGCCACGCGCTGACGTCGCGCACTGTTGTCATCGCCCGCCCCGGAGAAGCTGCGGCACCCGGTCAGGACTGGAGGCTGCCGGTGCTGCAGCGAGAGGGACTCGCCCGGCGTGGCGTGGGAACTCTGCGCAGCAGCAGGAAACCGTCAAGGCAGTGAGCGATCGTCTGCGGCGAGGGGCGGATGCGGTGGTTGGTGCCGAGGGGCAGAATCGAACTGCCGACACCGTGATTTTCAGTCACGTGCTCTACCAACTGAGCTACCTCGGCCTCGCGGGTGCCCGGCTCCACGATGGTAGCACACGCACGAACGGCCCGGCCAGCCGCAGCGCCGCGTGGACCGGGACGGCCGGCCGCGAATTCTGCTGTCCACCGCGGCCGCTCTTGCGTTACCCTACAGGCGCGCATGCACCGTCCAGACACCCCGGCGGAGCGACCTCAGCCCATCTCGATGCGGCACCGCGGCCGGCGGCGGCTGCCCCTGCCGGTTCGCCCGGTGCTGCTGTTCGCCGGCCTCGCACTGCTCGTCAACTCCCTGGTGGGGGAGCGCAGCGTGCTGCAGCGGGTGCGGGCGAGGCGCGAGGGCCGCGCCCTCGCGTCGATCATTTCGACCCTGAGACGCGAGAACGTCGAGTTGCGCGAGCGGGCGCGGCGACTGCGCGAGGATCCCGCGGCAGTCGAAGCTCTCGCGCGCCGAGAGCTCGAGCTCCTGCGCCCAGGGGAAGTGCTCGTCATCGTCCGAGGCAGTCCCCCTCGCCCTGACGCTGTGCCGCCGTAGTCCCCGCTCAGACGGCCGCGGGCTCGGCGACGGGCGCGAGGCCCAGCTCCTTGCGCAGCTTCTCCTCGATGGCCTTGAAGATGTCCGGATTCTGCTTGAGGAACGCCTTCGCGTTCTCGCGACCCTGACCGAGGCGCTCGCCCCCGTAGGCGAACCACGTCCCGCTCTTCTCGACGATCCGGCGCTCGACGGCGAGGTCCAGCAGGTCGCCCTCTTTGGAAATGCCCTCGCCGTACATGACATCGAACTCCGCCTCGCGGAACGGCGGGGCCACCTTGTTCTTGACGACCTTGACGCGCGTGCGGCCGCCGACGACCTGGTCGCCGTCCTTGATGGCGCCGATGCGCCGGATGTCCACGCGCACCGAGGCGTAGAACTTGAGCGCGCGCCCGCCGGTGGTCGTCTCGGGGTTGCCGAACATGACGCCGATCTTCTCGCGAAGCTGGTTGATGAAGATGAGGCACGTCTTCGACTTCGACACGACGCCCGTGAGCTTGCGGAGCGCCTGCGACATCAGGCGGGCCTGCAGGCCGACCTGCGCATCGCCCATCTCGCCCTCGATCTCCGCGCGCGGCACGAGGGCCGCCACCGAGTCGACGACGACCACGTCGACGCCGCCCGAGCGGATCAGCACCTCGACGATCTCGAGGGCCTGTTCGCCGTTGTCGGGCTGCGAGACGAGCAGGTTGTCGAGATCCACCCCGAGCTTGCGCGCGTACTGCGCGTCGAGGGCGTGCTCGGCGTCGATGAAGGCTGCGAGGCCGCCCGCGTGCTGCGCCTGCGCGATGACCTGAAGCGCGAGCGTGGTCTTCCCCGACGCTTCGGGCCCGAAAATCTCCACGACGCGGCCCCGGGGCATGCCACCGACGCCGAGCGCCCAGTCCAGACTGATGGCTCCCGTGGGGATCACCGGCACCGGGGCGACGGCTTCCTTCTGACCCAGCCGCATGATCGACCCCTTCCCGAACTGCTTCTCGATCTGCCCGACCGCCAGCTCGACGGCCTTCAGGCGCTCGCGATCCGGACGCTCGTCTGCCATGAGAACCTCGCGGGCGATGCCGTTCACTGCCCCGGGGCGTCGGCGACGCCCTCGGCTGCAGCTTGCGTGCATTCTAGGGGCGTGCCGGGCGGAAGTCAAGCGAAAATTCGTCGCGCCAGACGAGTATCGTGAAAAATCTCAACCAGTTATGGGAATCCTGACTTTCGCCCCTCCGCAGCGGCGTTGCAGAATCTGCCGCCGTCCAGGGGCTGACCATGGCTGGTTTCCGCACGGTTCCCCCGCAAGCCCCCGTCCGAGGCGGTTGATGAAGCTCTCCCGGATTGACTAAGGTCGGGAGGTGCCCAGTCCCCTTGGACACGCGCTGGGCGGCGTGCTCGCGGGCTGGCTCGCGGCGCCAGTCAGGAACGCTGCCGAGCGACCCGGGTCGCCCACGCGGCCCCGCGCTCGAGCGAGCGGGCTTCTTCGGTGGCCCGAGGATGCTCGTCGCTGGTGGTGGCGGGAGGTGGTCGCCTTCGGGCTACTCGGAGTCGCAGCGGATGCCGATTTTCTCATCGGCCGACACAACCACGAAACCCACAGCGTCGGGGCGGCGGCGCTGGTGGCCGCCGCGGTCTGGCTGGCGACCGGCGGTCGCCTCCGCTGGGCCCTGGCGGCTGGGCTCGCGTACGGGTCGCACGTCGTGCTCGACTGGCTCGGCAGCGACGCGACGCCACCCATCGGGGTGATGGCGCTCTGGCCGTTCACCGACCGCTTCTACCAGTCAGACCTCCACTGGTTCGTGGCGATCTGGCGCGAGTCCTGGCGGCCGGGGTTTCTCGCGCACAATCTTCTCGCGGTCGGGCGCGAGCTCCTGCTGCTCGGTCCGCTCGTCGTCGGCGCGTGGTGGTGGCGCGCGCGGGGGCGCTCGCCAGCGTAGCGCGTGACCACGATGTCGGCCGGTCTGGCGGCGGGCGGCCTGGCGGCGGCCGGTCTGGCGGCCGGTCTAAAGACCGGCCGCTACGCTGCGGGGGGACCGGCCGCTACGCTGCGGGGGAGCGCCTCAGTACGTGTAAAAGCCCTGCCCGCTCTTGCGCCCGAGGTGTCCCGCAGCCACCATCCGCCGCAGCAGCGGGCACGGTCGGTACTTCGGGTCGCCGAGACCCTCGTGGAGCACCTCGAGGATCGCCAGACACACGTCGAGGCCGATGAAGTCCGCGAGCGCGAGCGGGCCCATGGGGTGGTTCATTCCGAGCTTCATGACCGTGTCGATCGCCTCGACCGACCCGACGCCTTCCATCAGCGCGTAGATGGCCTCGTTGATCATCGGCATCAGGATGCGGTTCGAGATGAAGCCGGGGTAGTCAGCCGCCTCGACCGCGGTCTTGCCCAGCCGGACGCACACCTCGGCGGCCACGCGCATCGTCTCCGCCGACGTCGCCTGTCCGCGGACGAGCTCGACGAGCGTCATGATCGGCACCGGGTTCATGAAGTGCATGCCGAGCACCCGGTCGGGTCGTCTTGTGGCGGCGCCGAGCGCCGTGATGGAGATGGAGGAGGTGTTCGAAGCGAGCACGACGTGCGCACGCGCAACGCGGTCGAGCTCGCTGAAGAGACCGCGCTTCGCCTGCACGTTCTCGACGATGGCCTCGACGATGAAGTCCACCGCGGCGAGATCGGCGGTGGTTCCGCCGAAGGTGATGCGCGCGAGGGTGCGTTCGCGATCCCCGGGCGCGAGCTTGCCCTTCTCGACGAGCTTGCCGAGGCTCTTCTCGATGGTCGTGCGAGCGCGATCGAGGGCCGCGGGAACCGTGTCGAGCAGATGCACGCCGTAGCCGGCTTGCGCGAAGACCTGCGCGATCCCGCTGCCCATCGTCCCCGCGCCGACGACGCCGACCGTGCGGATGTCGGGAGGGGTGCCAGACGGTGGCGATGACGCAGATGACATCGGCGAGAGTCCCCCGAGCGGAATGGGCGCGCGCGTGGCCGCCGCCCGTCAGACGCGCTCGACGGCGAGGGCCACGCCGTTGCCGCCGCCGAGACAGAGCGTGGCGATGCCGCGCGCGGCGCCGCGCCGCTGCATCGCGTAGAGCAGGGTGGTCAGGATGCGCGCGCCGGAGGCCCCGATGGGATGCCCGAGCGCGACGGCCCCCCCGTGCACATTGACCCGAGCCGCGTCGAGGCCGAGCTCGCGGATGACGGCGATGGCCTGCACGGCGAAGGCTTCGTTGAGCTCGACGAGGTCGACCTCGTCCAGTCGCCAGCCGACCTTCCCGAGCAGCTTCCGCACAGCTTCGACCGGTGCCATCATGACCAGCCTCGGGGGCACACCGCTCACCGCTTGCCCCACGATTCGGGCGAGCGGCGTCAGGCCGCGGGATCGTGCGCGATCGGCGCCCATCACCACGAGCGCGGCGGCCCCGTCGTTGACGCCCGGCGCGTTGCCCGCCGTCACCGTGCCGCCGGCCTTGAAGACGGGCGGCAGCTTCGCGAGGGCCTCGAGCGACGTGTCGTCGCGAATGGGCTCGTCTCGATCGACGACGACCGGGTCGCCCTGCTTCTGCGGCACCGCGACCGGCACGATCTCGTCGCGGAACCACCCCTCGTGCGTGGCGCGCGCGGCCTTCCGGTGACTCTCGAGCGCGTAGGCGTCCTGCGCCTCGCGCGCGACGCCGTACCGCTCGGCCACGGTCTCGCCGGTCAGGCCCATGTGGCACTGCTCGAACGCGCACCGGAGCCCGTCGTGGATCATGGCGTCGACGACCTCGCCGTCGCCGAGACGCAGGCCCTCGCGCACGCGCGGCAGCAGATACGGCGCGTGACTCATCGACTCCATGCCGCCGGCCACCGCCACGTCGATGTCGCCGGTCGCCACGGCTTGCGCCGCGAGCATGACGGCCTTGAGCCCCGACCCGCAGACCTTGTTGACCGTGACCGCCGCGACCTGCTCGGGGAGTCCGCCCCGGAGCGCCGCCTGTCGAGCCGGGTTCTGGCCGAGGCCGGCGGCCACGACGTTGCCCATGATGCACTCGTCCACGTCCGCGGGGTCGATGCCTGCCCGGCGGACCGCCTCGCGGACCACGAGCGCGCCCAGCTCGGGTGCCGTGAGCCTCTTCAGCGCGCCCAGGAACTTCCCGGTCGGCACGCGCGCGGCGCTCGCGATGACAGCCTCTCGCATGGATGGTCTTCCTCAGGGGACGCGGACATCCAGGCGCACGACCGAGTCCGGTCCAAGCAACGCCCGCAGCCGCTCGAGCAAGACCGGCCGAGCGCGAGCGATCTCGCGTGCCCAGTGGGCGTCGGTGACCTGCAGCACAAAGACGCCCTCCGGGCCCAGCGCGGGCTCGGCCGCCCGTCCCATGGGCCGGCCGGCGGCCAGCTCCCACGCAAAGCGCAGCTTCGCCGGGCAGATCGGCTGGCGGCGAAGCACAGCCGCGAGCGCGGCGGACGAGACCTGCTTGACGGGCACCATTGCGCGCGCCGGGGTCGCCCGGCCGCCCAGTGTACCCCGAATCGCGCGAGGACGAGGAGGGGGCTGCTCCTCGCCGACCGTGCGGCTATGATCGCTCTCGTGCGCCTCATCCTCGCCTCGGAGTCGCCGCGACGGGCCGAGTTGCTCTCGGCCGCGGGGTTCGCCTTCGACATCGTGCAGCCTCGGATCGAGGAGGCCCCGCGGCCCGGCGAGTCGCCCGAAATGTTCGTCGAGCGCGCGGCGCGGGAGAAGCTCGCCCAGGTGGAGTGTCGGGAATCCGGCACGGTCGTGATCGCGGCCGATACGGTGGTGGTGATCGATGGAACGATACTGGGCAAGCCGCGCGACGCCGAGCACGCGATGAGCATGCTCAAACGGCTGTCCGGACGGCACCACGAGGTGCTCACCGGGGTCGCCGTCCGGGCAGGGGAACAGGTGGTGACGGCCGTCGAGCGGACGGCGGTACATTTCTTGCCCCTCTCGGACGAGGAGATCGCGTGGTACGTCGCCTCGGGTGAACCACGCGACAAGGCCGGCGCGTACGCCGTGCAAGGGCTCGGGTCGCGGTTCGTCCACCGGATCGAAGGGTCGTATTCGAACGTCGTGGGGCTTCCGGTGGCCACGGTGTACCGGCTTCTGCGGCAGCTCGGTTGACCAGGGAGGCGGGCCGGGGTATTCTGGGCCCACGTGGTTTCACAACCCCTTATGAGACAACGAGCTATCAAGATCGGCCTGACGACCGCGGTGCTGGCCGTTGCGTTCGGTGGGCTCCTGTACTCGACGCTCAGCGAGGGCACCGAGTATTACAAGCACGTCGACGAGGTCATGGCGAACCCCGAGGCGTGGTACGGCAAGCGCTTGCAGCTTCACGGGTTCGTCGTCGAGGAGTCGATCCTGCGGAAGCGGGACTCGCTCGAGTACCGGTTTCAGATCGAGAACAACGGGGCGGTCGTGGCGGCACGGTATACGGGGGTCGTGCCGGACACGTTCAAGGGCGGCGCGGAGGTCGTGCTCAAGGGGCGGCTCGGTCCGGACGGGTTCGCCGTGGACCCGAACGGCGTGATGGCGAAGTGCCCCTCGAAGTACGAGCCGCAGCGGCGGCCGACGAACTAGCCGCGCGCCGCCCTGGGTCGATCCTGGATCGCCTTCCCTGCAGGCGGCCGTCCGCGGCGCCGTGGCCGCGGTGACGCGGTCGGCGCGGAGTCACGGGTATGGCCAGTCTCGGCACGTTCGTCCTGCTCGCCGCGTTCGTCGTCTCGGCCTACGCCGTGGCGGCCTCGGTCGCCGGCGCGAGGCGCCGCTCGCGGCGGCTGGTCGAGAGCGGCGTGGGGGCGCTCTACCTGACTGCGGCGCTCCTGACGGTGGCGTCGATGGTCATCGTGCAGGCGTTCGTGACGGGTGAGTACGCCATCAAGTACGTCCAGCGGTACTCGGACGCGGCGATGCCGCTCTTCTACAAGATCACCGCCTACTGGGGCGGGCTCGACGGCTCGATCCTGTTCTGGGTGTTTCTGCTGTCGGTCTTCGGGTCGCTCGCCGTCCTCGTGAACCGCGAGCGGCATCGGGAGCTCATCCCCTACGTCGTGGCCACCATCGCCGTCGTGCAGATGTTCTTCATCTTCTTGATGGTGGTCCACAACAATCCCTTCGAGACGTTCCTGACCGAGGCGCCGGCCGAGGGCCGCGGGCTCAACCCGCTGCTGCAGAACTTCTACATGGTCGTCCACCCGCCGTCGCTCTACGTCGGGTTCGTGGCGATGACGATCCCGTACGCCTTCGGGATCGCCGCGCTCGTCACGGGTCATCTCGACGACGCCTGGCTGCGGGCGGTCCGGCGCTGGACGATGGTGGGGTGGCTGTTTCTCTCGTTCGGGCTCGTCCTCGGCATGTTGTGGGCGTACGAGGAGCTCGGCTGGGGCGGCTACTGGGGGTGGGACCCGGTGGAGAACGCGGGTCTGCTCCCGTGGTTCACGGCGACGGCGTTCTTGCACTCCGTGATGGTGCAGGAGCGGCGCGGCATGCTGAAGGTGTGGAACGTCACGCTCGTGATCGTGACGTTCTTCCTCACGATCTTCGGCACGTTCATGACGCGGTCGGGGGTGGTGCAGTCGGTGCACGCCTTCGCGGAGGATCGCGAGCTGGCGTGGATGTTCACGGTCTTCATGGTCGCCATCCTCACGGTTAGCTTCGGCCTGGTGATCGCCCGGCTGCCGCTGCTGCAGGCGCGTCACGAGCTCGACTCGTGGGTGTCGCGGGAAGCGGCGTTTCTGGCGAACAACTGGATTCTGCTGTTCTCCGCGTTCTTCGTCCTCTTCGCCACGATGTTCCCGACGCTGGCGGAGGCGTTCGTGGGCGAACGCCTGACGGTGGGTCCGCCGTTCTTCAACAAATGGATGCTGCCCATCGGGTTGGCGATCCTCGCGCTCACGGGGATCGGACCGCTGCTCGCGTGGCGGAAGTCGACGCTATCGAGCCTCCGTGCCCAATTCCTGTGGCCGGTCGGCGCGGGCCTGGTCACCGGCGCGGCCGTCTACCTGCTCGGGTTTCGCGTGTGGAGCTCGGGGCTGTGTTTCGCGTTGTGCGCCTTCGTCGCCGCTACGATCGTCCAGGAGTTCGTGCGCGGCGCCTGGGTGCGTCGACGGTCGACCGGGACGGATTTCGTCACGGCCCTCATCGGCCTCGTCGCGCGATCGCGGCGTCGCTACGGCGGCTACATCGTGCACCTGGGCATCGTTCTGATGTTCCTCGGGTTCGCCGGCGAAGGCTACAAGCTCGACGAGCAGGTGCTGCTCAAGCCGGGCCAGCAGACCGCCGTCGGCCGCTTCACGATTCGCTACGACGCGCTGAGGGTCACCGACGACGGCCAGAAGCAGATGATTACGGGCCACCTCGCCGCCTTCAAGGACGGGAAGCCCATCGGCGAGATGCGGCCGGCCAAGTGGTTCTTCCGCAAGCACGAGGATCAGCCGACCACCGAGGTGGCGATCAACCGCAGCCTGAGCGAGGATCTGTACCTGGTGCTCGCGGGCTACGACCTGCAGACCCAGTCGGCGACGCTGCAGATCGTGGTCAACCCGCTCGTCAACTGGATCTGGTTCGGCTTCGGCGTGATGGTCGTGGGCACCGCCGTCGCGCTGTTGCCCGAGAGCGCGCTGGCGTTCGCCACGGCGAAGGTGCCGGCGGGAGCGGCGACGGCGAGCCTGCTGCTCCTGGCCATCCTGACGACGGGTGGGGCGGCTCGGGCCCAGCACGTCGAGAGCGCCGCGACGGTGCCGGCGTTGCCGCAGAACGCGCTCGAGCAGGAGCTGCGCCGCGCAATCATCTGCATGTGCGGGACCTGCGGGCGCCAGCTCGTGGCCGAGTGCACGTGTGGCTATGCCGCCCAGATGCGGGAGGAGATCGCCGGGCTGGTGCGGCAAGGTCTGAGCAAGGACGAGGTGCTGCAATACTACGTCCGCAAGTACGGGAGCCAGCAGCCCCTCGCGATGCCGATCGACCGCGGGTTCAACCGCCTGGCGTGGCTCCTGCCGTACGCGCTCGGCGGAGCCGGAGCCCTGCTGGTCGGCGGGGTGGCGGCGAGCTGGGCGCGCCGCGCCCGCGCCGCCGCGCCAGCCGCGGCGGAGGTCTCGGCTGAGCTAGACCCCGCGCTGCAGGCCCGCCTCGACGAGGAGCTGCGGGACCTCGAATGAGCGTTCGGGAGTCGTGATGGCACGCCGTCGCACGCACACGCCCCAGGGGCCGCCGGATCGCCGCCGCTCGACGCTGCCGGCCGTGGACGCCCAGGCGCGGCCCGACACCGGGTTTCGTCCGTGGCACTTCTTCGTGCTGGCGTCGCTCGTCGCGGCGACGGGGGCGGTCGTGCTGTCGCGCGGCGCCGGTCTCGACCGCCTGATCCTCGTGAGTCTCGCGATCGGCGCGGCCGGGGCGGCGGGGCTGGGCTTCTATCGTACGGTCGCGCCGCTCGTCGCGGCCGAACTCGGCGGCGGCGCCGAGTGGGCCGGCACGCGCACGCGCGCCGCGCTCGAGCGGGAGAAGACGCTGGTGCTGCGGGCGATCAAGGAACTCGAGTTCGACCGCGCGATGGGGAAGATCGCCCCGCGCGATTTCGAGGAGATGGTGGCTCGCCTGCGCGCGCGCGCCGTGGCCCTGATGAAGCAGCTCGACCAGGCCGGCGCGGGCTACCGCGACCTCATCGAGCGCGAGCTCCTCGCGCGTCTGGGGCCGCCTCCGGTCCGCGGCGGCGCCGCCGCGACGGCGAGTCCCGAGCCCGTCTCGGCGGAGGGGTCGCCTCGGTGCGGGGCGTGCGGCACGACGAACGACGAGGATGCGCGATTCTGCAAGCGGTGCGGCTCGCCGCTGAGTGCGCCGCCCGCGGCGGGGTGATGCCGGCGATGCTGAGCGAGTCGACACGCCGCGCGCCCCTTCGAGTCCTCGCCCTGATCGCGCTCGCCGCGCTCGTGACGATGGCCGAAGGGGCCGCGGTCGCCGACGCCCAGGCGCCGAGCGCCGCCCAGATGTCCGGCGTGCCTCTCCCGGCTTCGGATCTCCCGGACGGGACGGTCACGGTCCGGGTGGTGCGTGGCGACGTCTCCCACAACGTGCCCGGTCAGGCCGTCGAGCTGCACGGCGGGCCGACCGTCCTGACCGCCAGCACCGATGAACAGGGACGGGCACGATTCTCCGGCCTGACGCCGGGCACGCGCGTCCACGCCGTCGCGGTGGTCGACGGCACGCGCCTGGCATCGGAGACCTTTCCGGTGCCGGTGGCGGGCGGCGTGCGCGTGATGCTGGTCGCGCCGGGCCCCGCGGCCGCGTCGGCGCCGTCGCGGCCGGGCACGATCACGCTCGGGCGCGAGACGCAGTTCGTTGTGGAGCTGAACGACGACGAGCTGGAGGTGTTCTACCTGCTCCAGATCCACAATCCGGCGACCGCGCCGGCCGAACACGCCCCGCTCGTCTTCGAGCCGCCGGCCGGGGCGCGCAGCGCGACGCTGCTCGACGGGTCGAGCCCGCTCGCCTCCGTCCAGGGCTTGCGCCTCACGGTGTCGGGGCCATTTCCGCCGGGCGCGACGCCGGTGCAGGTGGCCTACCGGCTTCCGTACGAAGGCGACCGGGTCACGGTCAGCCAGACCCTCCCGGTCGCGCTGGACGCCGTGGCGATCGTCGCGCAGAAGGTCGGGTCGATGCACCTGACGTCGCCGCAGATGGCGAATCACGGCGAGATGCCCGCCGAGGGCAAGGTGTATCTGGTGGCCACGGGCCCCGCGGTCGCAGCGGGTGAGACCCTGAGCTTCACGCTGACCGGACTGCCGACGCGCGCACGCTGGCCGCGGACGGTCGCGCTCCTTCTGGCGGTCGGGATCCTGGCCGCCGGCGCCTGGGCGTCGGCCGCCGCGGGCGACGCGGCTGGTCGGGTGGGTGAGCGGCGGCGCACGCTGCAGCAGCGTCGCGACCGTCTCTTCGCGGAGCTGGTGGATCTCGAACAGGCGCATCGCGCCGGCACGCTGGAGCCTCGCCGCTACGAGGCGCGGCGCCGCCTTCTGATGGCGGAGCTCGAGCGCGTGTACGGCGAGCTGGACGAGGGCCTGGCGGCCTGACGGGCAGACGTGGGCGACGGGCACGCGGGCGTGGATTTCGCGCGACTCACCCTCTCGGAGGTCTCGCGACAGTTCGGACGTCGGTGGGCGCTCGTCCGCGTGTCGCTCACGTGCGACGCCGGGGAGATCCTCGGCCTCATCGGGCCGAACGGTGCCGGCAAGTCGACCCTGCTGGCCATCGTGGCGACCCTACTGGCGCCGACGAGCGGAGAGGTTCGCTACGGCGCCCACACCGCGAAGCAGGCGGGTGCGGCGCTCCGCGCGCGCATCGGGCTGCTCGCGCACGACCTGCTGCTCTATCCGGAGCTGACGGCGCGCGAGAACCTGGAGTTTTTCGCGCGGCTCTACCGAGTGCCCGACCCGCGCCGCCGGGCGGCCGAAGCGCTCGACCGGGCGGGCCTCGGCGATCGGTCGAACGAGGTCATCTCCAGCTTTTCTCGCGGCATGCGTCAGCGGCTCGCCCTCGAACGCGCGCTGCTCCACAGCCCTCGGCTGGTCCTGCTCGACGAACCCTTCACGGGGCTCGACGACGAGGCGACGAGCCGGCTCGTGGATCGGCTGCGCGAGCTCAAGCGGGATGGGGCGATCGTGGTGCTGGCGACCCACGACCTCGAAACCGTCCAGGACGCGCTCGACCGCGTCGCGGTGCTGCGGGACGGGCGGCTCGTGGAGCTCGGCGCGCCGGCTGGGGCGCTGCGGGAGCGCTACCGGCTGGCGCTGAGGCGCTGATGGGCGCGTTCATCCGCACAGCCTGGCTCATCGCCCGCAAGGACTTCACGATCGAGGTCCGGAGCCGCGAAATCCTCGACACGACCCTGTTCTTCGCGGTGGCGTGCGTCCTGGTCTTCGCGTTCAGCTTCGTGCGCGAGGGGCGGCCGATGGAGGACGCCGCCGCGGGCATCTTGTGGATCGCTGTGGCGTTCTCGGGCACGCTCGCGCTCGGGCGCACCTTCGAGCGCGAGCGGCACGCGGAGACGCTGCGGGCGCTTGTGATGGCGCCTGCGGACCGTCCGGCCATTTACGCCGGCAAGCTGCTGGGCATGCTCGTCCTCATGGCCAGTGTGGAGCTCGTCGTCGTGCCGCTCGTCGGCCTGCTGTTCCAGGCGCCGATCTTTGCCCGACCGCTGCTGCTCGCGGCGCTCCTGGCTGCGGGCACCCTGGGGTTCGCCGCGGTCGGGACGCTCTTCGCCGCGATGCTCGTCCGCGCGCGCGGCCGGGACGTCCTGCTGCCGATTCTGCTGTACCCGATCACGGTGCCGGTGATCATCGCGGGCGTTCGCGGAACGGCCGCGCTGTTCCAGGCGGAGGTGGACGAGCCGATGGCGAGGCTGTGGCTCGCCATGCTCGTCTTCTTCGACGCCGTGTTCGTGACGCTCGCGCTCTGGACCTTCGAGCCGGTCATGACGGAGTGACCAGGGAGACGCTTCATGCCGACGCGTGGCTTCACGCCGTTGCTCGCGGTCGCCGCGGCCATGTTCGCGGCGGCGCCCGTCCTCATCGCCCAGGCGCCGTACGAAGCGACGATGGGGCTCGTGCAGAAGATCTTCTACTTCCACGTGCCGGCGGCCATGGCGATGTTCGTCTCGGCGTTCGTCTGCGGCATCGCCGGCGTCGTGTTTCTCTTCGGCCGGCGCCCGCGGGCCGACCGCGTGGCCGTCGCCGCCGCCGAGCTCGCCGCGCTCTTCGGGCTCGTCGTGCTCGTGACCGGCCCGCTCTGGGCGCGCAAGGCGTGGGGCGTGTGGTGGCAGTGGGACGCGCGGCTGACCTCGACGCTCGTGCTGTGGATGATCTTCCTCGCCTACCTGCTCCTGCGACGCTACGGAGGGCCAGGCGCGGACAAGCTCTCAGCCGGCGTGGCCCTGTTCGGCATGGCGAACGTGCCGTTCGTCTACTGGTCGGTCAATCTCTGGCGCACGATCCATCCGACGACCCGCGTGGTCATGACGCTGGCGCCCGGCATGCGCGCGGCGTTCTGGTGGTGCGTCGCGGCGTTCCTGCTGCTGTACCTCCTGATGCTCGCGGTGCGGGTGCGCCTGGAGGACGCACGAGCCCAGCTCGAGCGGCTGTATCTGGAGGTCGAAGAATAGCGTGTCGGGTTCGAGGTGCGCGGGAGATTCGAGAGGCGCCGGCTGAGGTTCCGGCGCGTGGAGGATCGATGAGAACTCGCGTCTTCGTCACACCGCTCGTCGTCCTGCTGGCCGTGGGGCTGGGTGTCGGCAGCCGCCCGGAGCCGGTCGCGGCGCGCGCGGCGCAGCCGCCGCCGGCGCAGCAGGAATTCGTGCCGGTGAACGAGTTGCCGCCAACTGAGGCGATTCCGGCGGCGCCGCTCGTCATCGCGGCGTACGCCTTCGTGTGGGTGGCGCTCTTCGGCTACCTGTGGTCCGTGTGGCGCCGTCTCGGCAAGGTGGAGCGCGAGCTGGCGGACGTGGCGCGGCGCCTGGCCGCCACGCCGCGGAGCGGCTGATGGGCGACATGACCGCGGCACACTTCATCTACATCCCGGCGGTGCTTCTCGTGGGCATCGTGATCGGCTGGGTGCTGGCGTCGCGCGCCGCGCGCGACCAGCTCGCTGCCGAGCGGCGGCGCCGCGAAGAGCGTGCCCGAAGACAGTCGCAAGCCGAGAGCTGACCCGCGGGCCGCGGAGGCCGGTCACCGGCCCGCGACCAGGCGATGCGCGAGGAGGGCAGGCAGGCCGGCCGACAGGATCGCCGCCTGGGCCCGCTCGATCGGGTAGGCGACGCGCCGGAGTTCGACTCGGCCGGCCTCCTCGTCCAGGATCGCGAAGGCGGCCCGCGGGTCGCCGTCCCGCGGCTGGCCCACCGAACCCGGGTTGACGAGATAGCGCCGCCGGGGATCCAGCCCGACGACCAGCCCGTCGTCCGAGTGCGGCAGGCGCACGAGCAGCCGGTCGTGGTCGCGCTCGAAGACCACGGCCAGGTGGGTGTGGCCAAACAGGCAGATGGGGGCACGCGCGGCCGCGAGCGCCTCGAGCGCGTCGACCGAGCCGGTCACGTAGGCGTCCTCGTCGACGGGCGAGCCGTGACAGACCTCGACGCGCTCGGACACCAGGCACGGGCCCGCCGGCAGCGCGTGCAGGTACGCGCGGTTCTCGGGCGTGAGCGCCGCCGCGGTCCAGGCGATCGCTTCGCGCGCGAGCGGCGTAAACTCTTCGTCGGACGCCAGGCCGCAGGCGACCTTGTCGTGATTGCCGCGCACGATCGCCACCGGGTCGAGGGCGCGCACGCGCTCGACGACGAAGTTCGGGTCCGCACCGTAGCCGACCAGATCGCCCAGAACCACGACGCGGTCGAAGGCGGAGGGCGGCACCGCCTCGAGCACCGCCTCGAGCGCGGGCCGGTTGCCGTGAAGATCGCTCAGGATCAGGTAGCGCACCCGGCCTCCAGCCAGTCGACCACCCGGTCGACCAGTTCGCCGACCGGGGCGCGGGCCGCGTCCAGGCGCAGGTCCGCCTCCTCGTAAGCCAGCCGGCGCATCAGGAACAACCGTTGGAGCTGCTCGCGGTCGGCGGCGAGCGGCCGGCTGCCGTCCGTAGGCAGGCGCCCGAGGAGCTCCTCGAACGGCACGTCGATCCAGACCGAGACGCCGTCCTGCTTGATGACGGCGCGGTTCGCCGGGTCCATGAACGTCCCGCCGCCCGTCGCCACGACGGCGTAGCGCAGAGGGACGACGAGCTGGAGGACGGCCTGCTCGACGCCCCGGAAGTACACCTCGCCCCGGCGCGCGAAGATGTCAGCGATCCGCATCCCTTCGCGGGCTTCGATGAGATCGTCGATGTCCTCGGCGCGCCAGCGCAGGCGCGCGGCGAGCGCGCGCGCCAGGCTCGACTTGCCCGAGGCCATAAATCCGACCAGGTAGACCTTGTCCGTCCTCACGCGCACAGCCCTTCGAGGACGTCGAAGAACCCCGGATACGAGACGTCGACAGCGTCGGCGCCGCGAATCGTCGAGGGGCCATCGGCACCGAGCGCGGCGATCGCGAAGGCCATGGCCAGGCGGTGGTCGCCGGCGGCGTCGGCCTGGCCGCCGCGGAGGCGGCGCTCGGCCCGGATGTCGAAGCCGTCGGGCAGCTCCTCAACCTGAGCGCCGAGCGCGCGCAGGCCGGCGGCGAGCGCGCGGATGCGGTCGCTTTCCTTCACGCGCAGCTCGCCAGCGCCGGTCACGCGGACCCCGCCGCCGTAGGTGGCGAGCGCGGCGAGCGCCGGCAGCTCGTCGATCAGTCCCGGCACCGCGGCGGGTGCGACTTCCACCCGGCGGAGCGCCTCGTGGCGGATGCGCACCCTTCCGACCGGCTCGCCGGCGGCTACGCCCTCGACGCAGACCCCGACCCGCGCGCCGGCTCGACGCAGCACGTCGAGCAAGGCCGTGCGCGTCGGGTTCAGCCCGACCTCCACGACCTCGACGTCCGAACCGGGCAGCGCCGCCGCCCCGACGAGCCAGAAGGCGGCCGCGGAGAAATCGCCGGGGACGCGCGCGGCGATGCCGCGGAGGCGCTGACCACCTTCCAGCCCGACCCTCGAGCCCTCGACCGCGAGGGACGCACCGAACGCGGCGAGCGCGCGTTCCGTATGATCCCGCGTGGTCGCCGGCTCCTCCACCTCGGTGCGACCCTCTGCCTGGAGTCCAGCCAGCAGCACCGCGCTCTTCACCTGCGCGCTCGGGACCTCGGGCCGCCACCGGATCCCGTGCAGCACGCTTCCGTGCACGGTCAGGGGCAGGCGCCCGTCCTCCGAGTCGATGTGCGCACCCATCTGCTCGAGCGGCTCGATAACCCGCCGCATCGGCCGCCGGCGCAGCGAGTCGTCGCCCGTGATCCTGGCGGTGAAGGCGTGCGCCGCCAGCATTCCCGCCAGCAGCCGCGCCGTGGTGCCCGAGTTCCCGGCGTCCAGGGGATCCTGCGGTGGGGCCAGCCCGCGCAGCCCGCGCCCGACGAGTTCGACGGTGCGGCCATCTTCGCTAGCCCGGGTGTCGGTGAGGTCCACACCGAGGCGCCTGAGGCACGCGAGCGTGGCCGACGCGTCGGCGCCCGGCGCGAACTCCGTGAAACGCGAGCGGCCGTCGGCCAGCGCAGCGATGAGCGCGTAGCGATGTGAGATAGACTTGTCGCCCGGCACGCGCAGCCGGCCGGCGAGGCGCCGAGCCGGCTTGACGGTCGCCACCGATGCGCACGGCATCGAAGGCACTATAACATTGAGGGCGGGTGCGCGGTGCCGCCGGCCGGCGGCCCGTCGAGCGCGGCGCCGCGACGAGGGGGTCGGGGCGCCTGGACGCATGCGGATGAACGGCGAGATCGTACGCCTCGAGATTCAGAGCAGCTTCGACATGCTCGATTTCGTGCAAGTCGTCTGCGACCGCATGGGGCGGCTTGCCGGGTTCGACGACGAGAGCGTCCACTGGATCGGCGTGGCGGTGCGCGAATCGGTCATCAATGCCATCAAGCACGGCAACCGCGAGGACTTGGCCAAGCACGTGACGGTCGAGTTCGCCCTCGAGCCCCCGGCGGCGCCCAAAGAGCTGGTCGTGCGCGTCGTCGACCAGGGCCAGGGCTTCGACCCGTCCGGGGTGAGCAACCCGCTCGAGCCGGCCAACTTGCTCAAGGCGAGCGGTCGCGGCATCTTTTTCATGCGGAGCTTCATGGACGACGTGAGCCTCGAGCGCACGCCCGAGGGCGGCATGGAAGTCCGGATGGTGAAGCGGCTCGCCTGAGGCCCGCGTCGGCACCCGCCCGGCTGCGCGCATGTCTTTCCCGTCTCCCGATCCCCGGTTCCTCGCCACCGCCGTCGAGGTCGTCGTCAGGGCGGGAGAGCTGCAGATGGCACGGTTCGGCCGAGCCATCGAGGTCGACAAGAAGGGCGTCATCGACCTCGTAACGGACGTGGATCTGGCCGTGGAACGCATGGGCCGGGCGCTCATCGCCGAGCGATTCCCGAGCCACGGGGTGCTCGCCGAGGAAACGGCGCGCGAGGAGGCCACGCGGGCGTCGGCGCCTTACTGCTGGATCTTCGATCCGCTGGACGGGACGACCAACTACGCGCACGGGCTGCCCATCTTCTGTGCGTCGCTCGCTCTCGAGTACGAGGGCCAGGTGATCGTGGGGGCAGTCTACGACCCGACGCGGCGCGAGCTGTTCACCGCAGAGCGCGGGCAGGGCGCCCGCCTGAACGGGGCGCCGATCGCGGTGTCGACCACACCCGCCCTGATCGATGCGGTGCTCTGCACGGGGTTCCCGTACAACGTGCACGAGACCGCCGACGAGGTGCTGGGGCTGTTCGGGGCGTTCGTCCGGCAGGCACGCGCGGTGCGGCGGCTCGGGTCGGCGGCGCTCGACCTCTGCTACGTGGCGGCGGGCCGGCTGGACGGCTTCTGGGAGCAGCGCCTGCACCCCTGGGATACCGCCGCGGCGGCGCTCGTTGTCGAGGAGGCCGGCGGCCGCGTGACCACGTTCTCCGGAGCGCCCTTCATGCCCCGGGAGGGAACGGCGGTGGCTTCGAACGGGCGCCTTCACGAGGCGATGCTCGTGACGATCAGGACGTTCCTCGATGGCGCGTAGCGCCTCACAGGAGGCTACAGGGTAGCGGCCGGTCTTCAGACCGGCCGGCCCCTGTCTCCCGCTGGGAGCCTAGCGGAGTGGGTAAAGGGTCTGCCGCGGCGTTCACGGTTGCGGACGTCCTGATATCCGGCAGGGACACGTCAGGGGGATCGCGGCGGGGGTGCCTCACACATCCGGTGCGAGATCGGGCAAACCGAATGTGGCATCCTTCATGCTCCGCCCGACAGCGGACTTCGGTGGTCGGGCCCCGAGGCCACGCCTGAATCGGTGCCCTCCCCTTCGGGGGGAGGACCAAGGTGAGGGGGTGTCGCATGCGGCGCACGCTGGCGGTTGCGGTGGCGGTCATAGCGGCGGTGGCAGGCCTCGGTGCGCGCGACGCGCGGGCGCAGAGCCGCCAGTCGGTCAGCCTCAACGTCGGCTACTTCGCGGTCCGGGCCGAGGATGCCCGCGGCGCCGACGATGTGCTGAGTCAGAACCTGAGCTTCCTGCTCTTTCAGCTCAAGGACTTCAACGGGATCTCGGTGGGTGGTGACTGGCTCGTCGGCGTCGGCGACCGGGTCGAGCTCGGGGCCGGCGTCGGTTTCCACCGTCGGGCCGTCCCGAGCGTGTACACCGATTACGTCGACCTCGACGGGACGGAAATCGCCCAGGAGCTGAAGCTGCGCGTCACGCCGGTCACCCTGACGGTGCGGTTCCTGCCGCTGGGTCAGCAGACCGCGGTGCAACCGTACGTCGGCGTCGGCGTGGGGCTTTACAACTGGCGGTACGCCGAGGTGGGGGAGTTCGTCGACTTCCGCGACCTCAGCATCTTCCGAGCGTCCTATGTCGACAGCGGCAACACCGTCGGGTCGGTGGTGCTCGGCGGTTTGCGGTTTCCGGTCGGCGACACTGTGTCGGCGGGCGTGGAGCTGCAGTACCAGGGCGCGAGTGCAGATCTCGATCCGGAGCAGGACTTCGCGGGAACCAGGGTGGACCTGTCCGGCTGGGCCACGCACTTCACGCTGCGAATCCGGTTCTGAGGGGTAACGGCAGCGAGTCAGCGGTCGGCGCGCGGCAGCGTGCGGACTACTCCGGGGCGGTGGCCGGGCCGCCCTTCGTCACATACAGCGTCAGGCGCGGAAACGCGAATGTCTCTGCCACGTCGTCGATCACGTTGACCTGACACGTGTAGAGGCCGGGCCCGAGCGCGCTGGGCGGGACGGTCAGCTCGAAAGCCACCGCGCCCCGCTCGTGTGCCGTCAACTGGCGGGCCTCGACGAGATCGGTCTGGTAGACGCGGCGAGCCCCGCGATAGCAGGCGACACTCGACAGCACGCGCGGCGCCCCACTGGCGGCAGGCCCGGAGGCGTCGCCCCCGGGCCGCGCGCGCTGCGGGTCGTACACCTCGTAGTAGAACGTGACGGCCTGGTTCGCCGAGACGACGCGCGCCACGTTGGCCACGAGCGCCTGACCGCCCCGGACGAGCGGGTTCGCCGTGCGACGCGGGGCAGGCGCGCGCTGCGTCGACAGCACGACCGAGCTCAGGCGCGGCGCCTGCGTCGTCACGTCCGGCACCACGAGCGTAGTGTCGAGCGAACCGATGGTGCCGTCATGGTTCTCACGAACCACGAGCTTCAGGCGATAGACGCCGGGTGGCAGCTCGAAGTTCGTCTCGTACTGCACGTTCTTCCGCCGCACGTTCTGCGCCGCCTCGACGTTCAGGCGCACCGTGTCGCGAATCCAGGCGACCGGCTGCTGGCGCGCATTGCGGACGACGCCGAAGACATCGAGGGTGGCACGCTCGCGGGTGGCTGACGTCGACAACGGCACCTGCGAGCCGGGGACGATCAGCCACAGCGGTACGAAATAGCGGTGCTCGCCGATGCGGAAGTAGCCGGCCGCGGCGTGCACGGGCAAGTCGGTCGGGGGTAGGTCGGACAGCAAGAACTCCTGGAGCTGGACCTCGCGCTCGTCGCGCCCGGCGTGGGCGAAGTCGCGGGGCGCGAAGTAGCCAGGGCGATACTCCAGCTTGACCTGCTGGAGTTCGGGGCGGGTCACGGTGACGCGGATGCGACGGTAGCGCCCGTCGCGGGCCGGGTTGGTGCTGGTGTACCCGATGAGGTAGTACGCCGTCGTATCCTGCACGACCTGCGTGAAGACCTCGCCGAACTCGTTGACATCGAAGAACGCCTTGCCGCCCGTGTCCTCCGCAAGCGTCGTGAGCGCATCCTGCGCCGCGGCGAACCGGTCGCGCGCGCTCATCAGGGTGCGCCCGGAGAACGCCCCGACCCCCCTCGCGCTCGCCTGGCTCGCCTCGCCACCCGGCACGACCGCCTGCAAGCCGCGCGTATCGGCGGCGTAGAGCGATACGTTGGCCCGGACGGCGCGGTCGATGACCGAGCGGAGCGCCGCTTGGTTGTCGAGCCCCGACGAGCTCAGGCCACTGCTGAAGTAGATGACCGACTTCTTCTGCTCGATCCCGCCGAGCACGTCGGCCAGCCGCCGCAACGCGTCGAGCCGCCGGTCGATGTTGAAGATGAGAAACTCCGTCTCGTCGGGAACGAATCCCGCGCCGGTGTCCGGCAAGGTCTCCGGGTCGCCCGCGACGGCCTCGAACCCTGCGCCCTCGACCGGGCTCAAGCGGTCGAGCGCGGCGAGAAGGTCCTCGCGGTCTGCCGTAAAATCCTGCACGACGTCGAGCGAGGTGCCCAGGGTCACCACCGCCAGCGTATCGGCCGGCGAGATCCGATGGGTCACGTAGTCGCGGGCCGAGTCGACGGCGCGCGCGAGGTCCTCGGGCGGCATCGAGCTCAGGTCGAAGAAAAGCACGATGAGACGCTTGTCCCTGAGGTTCGCGAGGGGACGCGACTCGAGAGGCGGCGCGGGCGGGGTGCCCGGGGCGGCCGGCCTGAGTTCCGCGCTCAGGACCGGGGGCGGCGCCCCCGCGCCCGGCGTAGGTGTCGGTCGATCGAGTTCCTCGAAGTCGAATGTGGTGATCGTTTGAGGCCGGTTGTCCTCGAACACCGCGAAATCGTCCCGCGTCAGGCCCCGCACGAGCTGGCCCTTCCGATCGCGCACCACGACGTTGACCACCACGAGGTCGCGCCCGGACCGGAAGGTGGGTTTCGGAACTTGCTGCGCCGGGCGGGTCTGGGCTGCCGGAGCGGCCGCGCCCGAGCGGCCGACCTCGAGGGTCGGCCCGAGCGCGCCGATCCCCAGCGCCACCAGGACGGCTACCGGCGTTCGGCGGACCGGCACCGGCATGGCTTAGAACGACACCCGGGCCACGACCTGGACGCTCCGCATGGGACGCATCGAGGTCACTTGGCCGAAGGTGGGCGAGTTGACCACCGTGTCGACCGAACCGAACTGCGGCCAGTTGAACACGTTGGTGGCCTGGGCCCGGAGGTTCACGAAGCGCGATCCGGGCAGCGTGAACGTCTTCTGGAGCGCCATGTTGACCGTCGCGGACCCGGGGCCGGGAATCGTGTTGCGTCCGGCGTTGCCGAACGTGCCGGGAGCCGGAATCGCGAAGGCCGCCGTGTTGAAGAAGCGCTCGGCGGTCGGGTCGGCGAGCCCAATGGGTTCGCCGGTGTAGTCGGCGCGCAGCGTGCCGTTGGTGCCGCGCGCGACGTCGGATGCGCTGCTCAAGACGCGCGCCGTGAGGGGCGTGCCGGAGCCGGCCGAAAGGGTCGCGTTCCACTGCCACCCGCCGAAGACGAGCGACGGCCACCCCTCGCGCGTCAGCCAGCGGCGGTTCGGCCCGAAGGGGAGCTCGATCGTGACGCCCGCACTGAGGCGGTGCCGCTCGTCGAAGCTCGAGAGCCCCCATTCGGCATCCAGATCCTGATCGTTCTGCGCCACCACCGCCTGGCCGCCCCCGATCGTGGACGCGTTGTCCATCGACTTCGAGAATGTGTAGGCGAGGCTGCCGCCGAAGCCCCGCGTCGGCCGCTTGCGGAATCTGAGCGTGAGCGCGTGCATGACGGAGCGGCCCTCGGAGGTTTCCCAGATGAACGGCTGGACGCCGGCAATCCGCAGACCGTCAGGCCCGCGGTTGGGCGCCCGCTGGACGTCGAGGCTGGATCCCTTCGTGCCCGTGTACATCACGCCCGCGCTCAGGGTCCGCGTGAGGTCTCTCTGGATGTCCAGGTTCCAGATCTGGAGCACGCCGAGCCGGTAGGATCGATCCACCCCGAAATTGTTCGTCGTCTGCGCCGCAGGTGGCGTGGTGAAAACGTCGGTCAGGCTGAGCGGCCAGGCGCGCGTGCCGATCCGCGTGTCGGTCGTGGCAAACGGCGGCTGGCTGGCCAGTTGCCGCACGATCGAGGCGTAGGTGGGCGAGCTGTAGTTGATGCCGTAGCCGCCCCGGACGATGAGGCGAGGCTTCGGCCGCCAGGCGATGCCGAGGCGAGGGGCCAAGTTGTCCCGGTCGGGCTCCACGCCCGTGGTGGGGAAGCGCCCCGTGAACGGACCCACCTCGCCAGCCCGCACAGGCACCGCGGCCGTGAACTCCGGCGTCACGTCCAGGTTGACGAGCCGGTTGTCGGCCTCCCGGAAAGGTGACTGGTATTCGTAGCGGACGCCTGCGTTGATGGTGAAGGTGTTCCGCACGCGCCAGTCGTCCTGGAAGAACAGACTCCACGCTCGCGAGCGGAAGCGCTGAAGGCCAGGCCCGTACTGAAGCGTCGCCTGCTGCGCCAGACCGAGCAGAAAGTCGGCGAAGTCGAGGCCCGCGCCGCGCCCGGCGCCGCCACCCGTGTACAGGCCGGTGAACACAAAGCTGCCCCGCGGGTTGGCGTCGGTCCGGCTGTCGGTGAAGGCGAGGCGAACATCGCCGCCCCAGCGCAGCATGTGGCGGCCTCGCGGCTCGCCCTGCGTGAACCCGAACGCCAGGGTCTCGTCCACGCGCAGCGACGGCACGACGTCGCGCAGGCCCGTGACGCTCGAGAACGACAGTGACGGCACGCCCCAGGCGAACGGGTCGGTGGATACGCCGAGGATGCCCGCCTCGCGCGCCGCGTCGCGCACATACGCATACTGGTTGGTCGTGGTCGACCGGTTCCGGTTGTACTGCGCGCGAACCGTGGTGAAGATCCCCCATCCCGAGAACGTGTAGTTCACGGGGACATCCCACCCCGTCCGCTCGGTCGTGCCCGAGACGGTGGGGAAAACACCCGGCTGGTCACTCGACGAGCGGTTGTAGCGGAACCCGAGCATCAGGTTGCTCCCGCCGCCCATCCGGCCGCCGCGACCGCCGAAGCCGCCGCGCCCGCCGCCAAACCCTCGACCCGTGGCCGCGCCAAACGAGCGCGTGAACCGCACGTTGAGGTCGTCCGACGAAGTCACGGTCGTCGTGACATAGCGATAGTTCTGGCGGCTCCCTGGCTGGTTCGGGAGCGGCACGTATTGCAGGAGGGCCAGGGCCGAGGGGCTCAGCCGATCCGCGGGAATCCGATTGGCGGGAAACGGCTGGCCCGTCGCCGGGTCCAGGATGAGCCCACTGAAGCTCGACAGATCGCCGGCGCGCTCCGCGGCGGTCGGGACCGTTGCGTACCGGTCGTAGACCGTGCTGCCGTGGTTCCCGCTGTAGCTCACGAAGACGTTCGACCGCGGGCCGGCGTCGAAGAGACCCGGGATCTTGAGCGGTCCGCCCAGGCTCGCGCCGACGCGCTGCTGGAGATACTCGGGCTTCGCCCGGGTACGGCCGGCGAGCGGATAGGGGGCAGCGTCGAGCGGCGAGCCGCTCAGCGTGTAGGTTGCCTGGCCCCTCGCGCGGTTCTGCCGCATCTGGCCCGCGAGCGCGAGCCGGCCGGCGAGCGCGTCCTGGCCCCGTCCACCGGGTCCGCCGCCCGGACCTCCTCCACCGAAGCCGCCAGGTCCGCCCAGTCGCCCGCCGAACTCGCCGCGCCCGCCGCCCGTCGACTCGCCGCCAAATCCGGGAAGCCCGGGAACCAGACCGCCTTCTCCCGGCGCGCCGAAGAACCCGCCGCCGCGTCCTCCGAAACCTTCAGCCATCGGACCGAACTGCAGCAGCGGGTTCACCTGCCCCGCCGTGCCGCCCGCCACGATGGCATCGGCTGACGTCTCGATGGCGAAGCCCGGCGGGAGACTGAGCTGGGCCGCGATCGTGGCGACATCGACGGCGACTTCTTCTCCAGCTGCTTCCCCGGCCGTGGCCGCGGCTCGGGCCGGTGGTGGCGCGCCGCCAGGGAGACCCGCGGTCGATGGAGGTCCTGCGGCGCGCCCCGGCGCGGCACCTTCGGGCCGAGCCGTCACACCCGATCGGGTTGCCCGGGCCGAGGACGCGGCGGTCTCCGGCCGTGCGGGGGTCGCCCGCGACGACAGGATGAGCTCGATCTCGACCACGGTCCGGCAAGTCTCGTCGACCGTGACCTCGCGCGTGACGGCGGCGAAGCCGGCCAGGTCGGCGTTCAGGACATAGGGGCCGGGTCCGGGCACCGGCGTCACGAATGCGCCATCGACGCCGCTCGAGGTCACCCCGACCGCCCGGCCGTCCGGCGTGCCGACCTGCACGGCGACTCCCGGGAGCGGGATGCCCCGGGCGGCCGCGCGTCCGGCGATCACGCAGGCTCGGGTCGGCTCCTGTCTGGCTGCCAGTCCCCGGGAAGCACTCGACGCCAGGGCGGCGACCGAGCTCACCGTCACGGCGACGAGCGCGAAGACGGGCGACGCGCCGTGGTGGCGCGGCGACTGCTGGTAAGGTCGGTGCGTCACGGTTGGACTGGGAGCGTGACTTGCGGGCCCCGCGCTCGGCGCGGCGTCCTTTTGCACTCAGTTTAGACTAGCCCACGCCGCTCCACATTCCGGCGTGCGAATTCGCACGTATAATTCTGGTCTTCATGAACCGCATCGGGACCTGGGCGCTCGGTCTCGGCGGCCCGGGTCTCTTCGCGGTCGCTTTTCTCGATTCTTCGTTCCTGTCGCTCCCGCAGATCAACGATCTGCTGGTGGTCTGGCTGGTGACGAAGCATCCGGGGCGGGTGGTTTATTACGCGTCAATGGCCGCGCTCGGGTCGCTCGCCGGGTGCCTAGTGATGTACTACTTGGGGCGACGAGGCGGCGAGGCGTTTCTCCGGCGCCGCGTGGCCGCCGAGCGGCTCGCCCAGGCGCACGCAGTCTTCGAGCGCTACGGCGTGCTCGCCGTGGCGGTGCCGGCGGTGCTTCCGCCGCCGGCGCCCTTCAAGCTGTTCGTGATTCTCGCGGGCGTGGCGCGGATGCGGGTCGTACCGTTCGTCCTTTCCGTTGCGCTCGCGCGTGGCGGTCGGTATCTACTCGAGGGCTTGCTGGCCGTGTGGTTCGGCGAGCAGGCGTTCGCGTTTCTGGGTCGCCACGCGCGCGGGCTTTGGGTGGGAGCGGCGGTCGTGCTCGTCGTTGGGGGCCTCGTGTGGATGGTGAGGCGGCGCCGCGGGCGCCGGAGGAGTGCTTGAGGCGGCGACGGCGCTGGCGATGGTTCCGCTGAGTCGTCTCGCGCGGGCGGGCGAGTCAGGGTCGGCGACCTCCGAAGGGCGCCGCGCCACAGCGGCGTCGACACGGAGGCTGCGCGAGGACGGCGAGGGGTCCGAGCTGGCGCGATCCCGAGTGGGACGGGCAACTGCCGACGGCGCGTTGACGCTCGTTGGGAGGGGCTCCTAGAATGGGGCGTTTGGGCTCGAAGGGATGGGAGCAGCAGTGCCCGACCTCTCCGTGGTCATTCCCGTCTACAACGAGGCGCCGAACCTCGCCCGGCTCTACCGCGAGCTGACCGAGGCGCTCGCAACCTGGGGGCGGTCGTACGAGGTGGTGCTCGTCGATGACGGCAGCACCGACGACACCTTCGAGGTGGCCGCGCGGCTGCAGGCCGGCGACCCCCGCGTGAGGGTGATCCGGTTCCGCCGGAACTTCGGCCAGACGGCCGCGTTCGCTGCTGGCTTCGCGCACGCTCGCGGGCGCGTCATCGTGACGGCGGACGGCGACCTGCAGAACGACCCGAGGGACATCCCGGCCCTGCTCGAGCGGCTCGAGGCGGGCTACGACATCGTGTGCGGGTGGCGTAGGCGGCGCCGCGACCCGTGGTTGACGCGGCGGCTGCCATCGACGGTGGCGAACTGGCTGATCTCGCTCGCCACAGGCGTGCGGCTGCACGACTACGGGTGCTCGCTGAAGGCGTTCCGAGCGGAGGTGGTCAAGCCGCTCCGGCTCTACGGGGAGATGCATCGATTCCTGCCGGCCATCGCGAGCGAGATGGGCGTGCGGATCGACGAGGTTGTCGTCAACCACCGGCCGAGGCAGCACGGGCGGTCCAAGTACGGACTGGGCCGGACGATCCGCGTCTTGCTCGACCTGATCACGGTGAAATTCCTGCTGAGCTACTCGACGCGGCCGCTCCAGATGTTCGGCCTGATCGGCCTCGGGGTCGGCGCGCTCGGCGCTGCGATCCTCGTGTATCTGGCCTACATCCGGCTGTTCACACCGCAGGCGATTGGCGACCGGCCGCTGCTGCTGTTGGGTGTGTTGCTTACGTTCATCGGCGTGCAGTTCGTCACGATCGGGCTCCTGGCGGAGATGCTGGCGCGGACTTACCACGAGTCGCAGGGCAAGGCCGTCTACGTCATCCGCGAGATCCGAGACGCGCCGGCGGCCGAGCACCAACCGGCGGCGCGTGCGTGAGGGCAGCCGAATGGGCGAAGCCACGCGACGCGGCGCGCGCCGCCACGACCCGCGGATCACGGTCATCCAGCGCGAGCTCGCCGACGAAGGGCGGTCGAGGGTTGCGCGCTACGCCGACCTCGTGGTGGGCCGGCGGGGGTTCTGGGCGCTCGCCAAGTACGAGCTCGTGACGCTCCTCTCGGCGAACGTCCCCGGCGCGCTCGGGCTCGCGCTCCGCGGTCGGCTTTACCCATCGCTGCTCGGGCGTGCGGGCCGCCGCGTGACGTTTGGGTCGCACGTCGTGCTGCGGCATCCGCACAAGATCGTTCTCGGCGAGCACGTGGTGATCGACGACGGGTGCTGCCTCGACGCGAAGGGCACGGACAATCGCGGCATCGTGATCGAGGACGGGGTGTTCATCGGCCGGAACACGATCCTGAGCTGCAAGAACGGCGACATCGTGATCGGCCGGAACGCCAACATCGGGTTCAACGTCGAGGTGTTCTCGGCGGCTCGGGTCACGATCGGCCAGAACGTCCTGATCGCCGCCTATACCTACCTGGTGGGCGGCGATCATCTCTACGATCGGGTCGACGTTCCGGTGCTGTACCAGGGCCGGACGGCGCGCGGCATCGAGATCGGCGACAATGTCTGGCTCGGCGCTCACGTGGTCGTGACCGACGGCGCGCGAATCGGGCGCGACGCGATCATCGGCGCCGGGGCCGTTGTGGTGGGCGAGATCCCGGAGTTCGCCGTCGCCACCGGCGTGCCGGCGCGCGTGGTTCGGGACCGGCGCGAGGGGAGCGCCGGCGCGACGACCCTGGTGTAGGGTCATGTGCGGCATCGTGGCCATCGTCGAGCGCGACCCGGCGCGTCCGGTGTCGCTGGACGAGATCGAGCGCATGGTGCGCCGCCTGGTGCACCGCGGCCCCGACGAGCAGGGGACCGTCGCGCGCGCCGGCGTCGGGCTCGGGATGCGCCGGCTGTCGATCGTTGACCTGGCCGGCGGGCAGCAGCCGTTCGCCAGCGAGGACGGGTCGGTGCTGCTCGTCGCGAACGGCGAGATCTACAACTGCCACGACCTGCGCGGCGCGCTCGAGGCGCGCGGCCACCGCTTTCGCAGCCGGTCCGACATCGAGGTGCTCGTGCACGCGTACGAGGAGTGGGGCGAGGGCTTCCTCGAACGCGTGCGCGGGATGTTCGCGCTCGCCCTGTGGGACGGCCGGACGCACGCGTTGCTCGCGGCGCGGGACCGGGCCGGCGAGAAGCCGCTCTACTACGCTCTGACCCGAGACGGGCTGCGCCTGGCCTCGGAGATCAAGGCGTTGCTCTCGAAGCCCGACGTGCCGCGAGAGCTGGACGAGGAGGGGCTCGACCAGTTCCTGACCTACGAGTACATCCTCGCGCCGCGGACGATCTTCCGCCAGATCCGCAAGCTGCCCGCGGCGCACTACCTCGTCTATCGCGACGGGGACCTCCGCGTCCGCCGCTACTGGGACCCGGCGGCGGTCGAGCGCCGGCCGTGGACCGAGCCGGCGGCGGCCGCGGCGTTGCGGGAGGCGCTCGAGCGGGCCGTGGCCGGTCAGATGATGGCCGACGTGCCGATCGGGGCGTTTCTCTCGGGTGGCATCGACTCGAGCGCCGTCGTGGCGTTCATGAGCCAGGCCGCCCGCCGGACGGGTGCGGAGGTCAACACCTTCAGCATGGGGTTCGCCGACGGTAGCTACGACGAGCTCCCGTACGCGCGCGAGGTGGCGGGGCACTTCGGGACGAGGCACCGCGAGGGCACGGTCACGCCGGATCTGGTCGACCTCTTCGAACAGCTCGTCGTGCATCTCGACGAGCCGTTCGCCGACGTCTCGCTGTTCCCGACGTATCTCGTCTCGCGCCTGGCGCGCGAGCACGTGAAGGTGGTCCTCACGGGCGACGGTGGCGACGAGCTCTTCGGCGGCTACGACACCTACATCGCCGATCGGCTGGCGCGTCGGGTGGCGCGCGTGGCGCCACCCGGGGCCGTGGCCCTCGTCGACCGCCTCGCGGCGCTCTGGCCGCCTGGCGAGAAGAAGAAAGGCCTCGTCAACAAGGTCAAGCGATTCGTCCAGGGCCTGGCACATCAGCCGGCCGACGTGGAGCACTACCGATGGATGATGTTTCTGGGGCCGGAGGCCAAGCGCCGCCTCTACACGCCGGCGCTCTCTGCCGCGCTCGGCGAGAGCGATGTCTACCGCCCGGTTCGCGAGGCGCTCGCGCGGTTCGGCGGCGACGATGTCCTCAATCGGCAGCTCTACGCGGACTTCTCGGTGTACCTGGCCGACGACATCCTCGTGAAGGTCGACCGCATGAGCATGGCGACGTCGCTGGAGACCCGCGCGCCGTTTCTCGACGTCGGGGTGATGGAGCTGGCCTTCTCGATGCCGGGCTCGCTCAAGGTGCGGGGCGGCGCGCGCAAGCTCGTCCTAAGGCGGGCGCTCGAAGGCCTGGTGCCCGCCCGCATCCTGGCGCGGTCCAAGGAAGGCTTCAGCATCCCCATGAAGAACTGGCTGCGTCGCGACCTCAAGCCGCTCATGCTCGACCTGCTGGCGCCCGAACGCGTCGCGCGCCGCGGGTTGTTCGAGCCCGGCGAGGTCGCGCGCCTTGTCCGGGAGCACGTCGGTGGCCGGGAGAATCACGCCCACGTGCTCTTCGCCCTCATGGTGTTCGAGCGCTGGGCCGACGAATTCCTGTGTTGAGGCGCCAGAGGACCCCGCGCAGGCGGGCCAGGCCGGGGTCAAGCAGGCAGCCGATAGAAGCGGTCGACCTCGTCCAGCTCTTCCTGCAGCCTGGCCTCGGTCCAGCCGAGTTCGGCCGCCATCACCTCGCCTGTCGCGCGGACGGCCTCCCGACCTGGGTGGCCCGCAGAGCCCAGATCGGTCCGACGTATCACGACGTCCGCCAGGCGCCGCGCCATTTCGTGTCGGATGGCGTGGAGGATCTCGGCGCGGGTGACGGCGGCGCCGGGGGCGAGCGGCGCGGCCAGCTCGGGCCTGCTTCGCATCGCGTCGAGCAGCACGCGGTGCTCGGTGCCGTAGGCGCGCACCAGTCGGACGACGAGGCTGGCTGGGAGGCCGACCGGCGCCGTCGCGACGGCTGCCCGCTCGTAGTCGTCGAGGCGTTCGATGTCGCCGCCGACGAGCGGCGTCGTGGCCGTCCGAGAGGGGACCGGCGGATGTCCGAGCGCCGCGAGCGCCGTATCGACGGCGCGCTCGGCGGTCGCGCGCGCGGTCGTGTAGCGGACCCCCACCACCGTCACCAGACCCTCGATGCCGTCGTGCCGGTGGTCGCGGACGAGGCTGCGTTTGAGGAGCGCGTCGGGGGAGGTCGAGCGGCGCCGGGCCGGCAGCAGGCCCGCGTGGACGAGCCGAACATCGTCGAGGGTCCAGGAGGCACGCGGGAAGGCTCGACGCGCCTCGGCGAGAAACGCGTCGACGTCGGAGCGAGTCACCTGGAGCGCGTCGGGCGAGCCCGTGTGCACGGCGTGGCCCGTTCCGATGATCGCCGCGTCGCGCCACGGCGCCGCGAACAGAAAGCGTCCGTGCGCGAGTCCTCCCAGGCCGCTCGCGGCGGGGATCGGGCCGACCACCACGTTCATGGCCCGGGAGAACGCCGGGACGAGCGGTCGCGGGGAGCGGCTGCCGAGCGTCGCCAGCAAGGCCGGGGCCCAGGGCCCGGCGGCGTTGATCACGAGCCGGGCGCGGATCTCGAACGCGTCGCCGGTGAGCCGATCGCGCGCCTGGACGCCGGTGATGCGCGAGCCGCGCGCGGTGAACCCGACGGCCTCGACGTGGTTAGCCGCCGCGGCGCCGGCTCGGCACGCCGATCGGATGAACGCCAGGGTCAGGCGATCCGCGCTCGACATCTGGCCGTCGTACCACATCGCGCCGCCCGTCACGCCGTCCGGATCGACGAGGGGATGGCGGTCCAGGCACTCGGCGCGCGAGAGCACGCGGCCGCGCGGCAGGTGCTTGGCCGGGTCGCCGAGCGCGTTACGATCGAAGGCGACGAGGTCGTGAACGGCCAGCACGGCGCGCATGAGCGTGCGGCTGCGCAGCGGCCGGCGGTAGGTGGGCACGACGAAGGCCAGCGGGTGCACCAGGTGAGGCGCGATGCGGCTGAGCGCCCGCCGTTCGCGGATGAACTCGCGCATGTCGCCGAATGCCGCGCGTTGGAGCTCGCGCAGGCCGCCGTGGATCGTCTTGAAGCTGTTGAACGAGGTGGCGGCGCCGAAGTCGCCGCGGTCGATGACAGCGACCGACAGACCCCGCGCCGCACCCTCCCACGCGATCGCCGCGCCGTAGATGCCGGCGCCGATGACGAGCAAGTCGACCGAGGAGTCGGCGAGCCGCGCGAGGTCGCGGGTCATCGATGACGGTATTGTACGCTACGGATCCCAGTGCCGTCCGGCCCAGCGCCGGCTCGCCAAGCCGCGCGGACGGCGCGCAGGCGGCGCGCCGAGTGTCCATCAAGGTCGGCGGGGCCTGGGCGCGCCTCGCCTCGGCCGCCATCGCTGCCACGGCGCTCGCCTTGCTCGCCGCGTGCGGCGGGTCGCCCACAGCCCCGACACCGTCGGCCGGGCCGCAGCCGGCGCCGCCCCCAGAGGTCCCAGGCCCACCGACGATCGTGTGTCCGGCCGACGTCGTGACGCAATCGCTCGATGGTCAGGCGGTTGCCGTCGAGCTCGCCGCCCCGACGACGACCGGCGGGGCAGCGCCGGTCGCGGTGACGTGCGACGCGCCCACGGCGTTTCCCGTCGGCACCACGAGCGTCACGTGCACGGCGACCGACGCACTCGAACGGACGGCGACGTGCAGCTTCCGAGTGCAGGTGCTGGCGCCGCCGGTCATTCGCTACACCAGGTACGTCGCCTTCGGCGACAGCCTGACCGCCGGCGAGGTCTCGCCAGCGCCGACGCTGCGCGTCCTCTCGCCGACCGACGCCTACCCGTACAGGCTCCAGAACCTGCTCCAGGGCCGCTTCCGCACGCAGTCCGTTCTGGTCGTCAACGACGGCGTTCCGGGCGAGACGGCGACCGAGGAAGGCCTCCTCCGTTTCTCGGGAGAGCTGTTGCGCTACCGGCCCGAGGTGGTCCTGATCATGGAGGGGACCAACGACTTGATCACGCGGAGCCCGGATCGGATCGTGGTGGCTCTCGAGGGGATGGTGCGCGATGCGGCCGACCGCGGCGTCGTCCCTGTGGTCGCCACGATTCCCCCGGCCCAGCCGAGCCGCCGCGACCCGGTGGCGATCGCGGCGCTCAACAACCACATTCGGGATCTCGCGCGGCGCCGAGAGGTGGTGTTGGTCGACGTGTACGCGGCGATGAACCTGTCGATGATCGGCCAGGACGGACTGCATCCGACGCCGGACGGCTACGAGGTCATGGCGCAAACGTTCTTCCAGGCGCTGGTGGCGGCGTTCGAGCTGCCTGCTAAGTCGGGTGCGCAGCGGTGAGGGAGAAGGGGTGGAAGCCGGATCGGAGGGCTCGGCCCTGAACGCCGAGATCCGTCGCTACTGGAACGCGCGGATCCACGACGCGGAGATGACGACCTGTCCGGTCGGGACGCTCGGTTTCTTCGACGATCTCGACGCGTATCGCTACGACAAGCTCAGGTATCTGCCGCGGCTCGTCGCCTTCGACGGCTACGGCGGCCGCCGTCTGCTCGAGGTCGGGTGCGGCATCGGAACGGATCTGCTCCGCTTCGCCCGCGGCGGCGCGTACACGATCGGCGTCGACCTCTCGGAGACGGCGGTGCGTCTGGCGCGAGCGAACTTCGTGCAGCACGAGACGAGCGGCGCGGGCCGCCTGCTCGTGGGCGATGGCGCCCGGCTGCCGTTGCCGAACGCCTGCGTCGACGCCGTCTACGCGCACGGCGTGCTCCAGTACGCGGCCGACCCTCGAGGCATCGTGGACGAGGCACATCGGGTGCTGCGGCCCGGCGGCACGGCCATCTTCATGGTCTACAATCGGCGCTCCTGGCTGATGGCACTGTCGCGCCTGACGCGCGTACGGCTCGAGCACGAGGACGCGCCGGTGCTCCGGCTCTACACCGTGGCCGAGCTCAGGCGTCTGCTCGACGGCTTCGCCCAGGTCCGCATCGTGCCGGAGCGCTTTCCGGTCCGGTCGCGGCTGCACCGCGGATGGAAGGCGGCCCTCTACAACGACGTGTTCGTCGGCGTATTCAACCTGTTGCCGCGAGCGATCGTGCGTCCGCTCGGCTGGCACCTGATGGCGTGGGCGCGGAAGTGACCGGCGTCCGGTCGCACCAGCGCGTCAGGGTCACGGCCGCTCTCGGGTGGAGGCCATGAGGCTCGGGCGAGACGCCGCGGCGCTGGCGGTCTTCGTGGCCCTGGCCGTCGGCCACACCTGGCCGCTCGCCCAGGCGCCGGGTACGCTGTCGCGTCACGACAACGGCGACGCCATCCTGAACGAGTGGGCGGTCGCGTGGGTCCTGCACCAGCTTCCGCGCGATCCGCTGCACCTGTTCGACGCCAACATCTTCTACCCGGAGCGGCGGACGCTCGCCTTCTCCGAACATCTCGTGGTGCCGGCCCTCATGGGAGCGCCGCTCTGGTGGGCGGGGCTGTCGACGACCGCGGTGCACAACCTCCTGATTCTGGTCGGGCTCGCCCTGACCGGCTGGGCCATGTATCTCGTCCTGGTACGCTCGACCGGAGACCCGCTCGCCGCCTGGGTGGGGGGAGCGCTCGCGGCGTTCAACGCCTACACCCTCTCGCGACTGGCGCACCTGCAGGTCATGCACGCGGAGTTCCTGCCCCTGACCCTGTGGGCGCTCGATCGGCTGTTCGACCGGCCCCGGCTGCGCGAGGCGGCCATTCTGGCGCTCGGATTCGTCCTCCAGGGGCTCGCGTCGAACTACCTGCTCGTCTTCGCGGTCTTCGCGTTGCTGGCGGCCGGCTTGGCGAGGCCGGACGGGTGGTGGGGTCGGCGCCGGATGCGCGCCCTGGCGGGCCCGCTGGCGCTGGCCACGGCGCTCGCCGTCGGCGCGTTGCTGCCGTTCCTCCTCCCGTACTACTTGGCGCACCGCGAACAGGGGCTCGTGCGACCGCTGGACGAGGTCGCGCACTTTTCGGCGTCGTGGCGTGACTATCTGGCGACAGGAAGCCGAATCCATTACGCGGTGTGGAGTGCACGCTTCTGGGGCGACGCCCCGACGGCCCTCTTTCCGGGCGTGACGGCGATGGCGCTGGTGGCAGCGGCTGTGGTGCAGCGGGGCCTGGTGCGTGACCGGCGCATGCGGATGTGGGCAGCCGTCGCGGTGGCGGGCGTCGTCCTCTCGCTCGGGCCCATGGTGCCGGGCTACACGCTCCTCTATCACGTCTTTCCCCTGCTGCAGGGGATCCGCGCCCCGGTCCGTTTCGGCTATCTGATGCTCGTCGGGGTTGCCGCGCTCGCGGCGTTCGGCCTGGCTCGAGTGCGCGCCCGATGCGCGCACCGTCCAACGCTGGGCACGGCGCTCGGTGTCCTCGCGCTCGTCGCGGTGACGGCGGAAGCGGTTCGGGCGCCCGTCGGATACCGACCGGCTCTCCGGATTCCCGCCGTCTACGACGTGCTCGCCCGCGAGCCGCGCGCGGTCGTCGCCGAATACCCGATGGCCTCGCCGAGGACCATCTTCCAGAATGCCCCGTATATGTTGTACTCGACGCGGCACTGGAAGCCGATGATCAACGGATACAGCGGCTTCATGCCCGACCGCTATCGGGTTCACTTCGAGGCGCTCAAGGATTTCCCCGCACCTGGAACGCTCGCGGCCCTCGCCGCCCTGGGCGTCACGCACGTCGTCGTCCACGGGTCCGAGCGCCGGGCGCGGCTGGCCTCAGTCGAAGCGCTCCGGCCCCTGGCCTCCGACGGCGACACGACGATCTACCGGCTCGACGCAGCCCGTGCCCGGCCCCGGCCGGTGACGCAGGAGCCGCGATCGTGAAGACCAACGACGAAGCGCCCGTCCGAAGGTGGACCGAATCTGTCGCCGTCGCCGCCGTCGTGGCGATGGCGGCCGCGGTTCGCTTCTGGGGGCTGCGCTTCGGCCTGCCCCTCGTGAATGCGAGGCCCGACGAGCTCTTGATCTCCGATCGAGCCATTACGTTCATTCGCGAGCGCACGCTCGACCCCGAGTTCTTCGACTACCCGAGCCTCTACCTCTACGTTACGGCGACGCTTTACCTGGCGTACTTCCTGGTCGGGCGGCTCGCCGGGTGGTTCGCCTCACTCGATGCGTTCGTCGAGAGCTGGACGACCCACTGGGTACCGTTCTTTCTGATCGGCCGCACCGTCGGGGCTGTGAGCGGTACGGTCACGGTGCTCGTGACCTATTGGCTGGGACGCCGCCTGTTCGACGGGGCCGTCGGACTCGTGGGGGCATCCCTGCTCTCGTTGGCGTTCCTGCACGTGCGGGACTCGCACTACGCCACCACGGACGTGCCCATGACGCTCTTGGTTATGGTGGCCATGGTGTGGATCGTGCGGCTGTGGCAGGACGGACGGCGGTGGGACCGGCTCATGGCTGGGCTGTCGGCGGGCCTGGCGACGTCCGCCAAGTACAACGCAGCGATGCTCGTGGTGCCGCTCCTAACGGCGTTCGCGCTCCGGGCGCGCGGCGCGAGGACCTTCAGCGTCAAGGCGTTGCGCGACAGCGGCGTCATGGCCAGCGGCCTGGTGCTCGCCGCGTCGTTTCTCTTCACGAGCCCCTACCTGGTCCTCAACTGGGAGAGGGCGCTCCACGACCTGAGGCTTGTCTGGGGAAGTTCCAGGGCGGGCATGACGCCGCCCGAGATGCTCGGGATTGGCTGGACCTATCACCTGCGAGTTTCCCTGTGGTACGGCCTGGGCTGGCCGCTCCTCGGCGCCGGAGTCGCCGGGCTGGTGGTGCTTTTCGGGACCCGGTGGCGGGCCGCGCTCCTCCTCGCGAGCTTTCCCGCCGCGTTCTATGCCGTGACCGGCAACAGCTATAACGTCTTCGTGCGCTACATGGTGCCGGTCGTGCCGTTTCTCTGCCTGAGCGCGGCGTTTTTCGTCGCCTGGCTCGCGGAGCGGGTCGTCCGCCGGTGGCGTGCCGTGCCCGCAAGGGTATGGATCGCCATCTTGAGCGGGCTCATCGTGTGGCCGTCGGCTCGAAGCGTCGTGGCGTTCGACCGCCTCCTCACCGAGCGGGATAGTCGCCTCGTGGCGGCCGAGTGGATGCTCGCGAACGTGCCGCCCGGGAGCGACATCTACCAGACCGGCAACGCATACGGGCACGTGCAGCTCGAATCGTCGCGCCCGTTCCGCTATCGGCACTGGGTCTGGGAAGGTGGGGGGTTTCGGAGCATGCGCCGGCCGTTCGTTCGGACGACCGAGTGGCCCGAGTGGATCGTCGTCCACCGGTCGCCGCTACCCTACTCGCACATCCCAGTCGAGGTCGCCCGGCGGCTGGGCACCGAGTACTTCCTCGTCCATTTGGTCCGAGCGACGGCCGTGCAGGATGTGTACAACGTGTACGACCTGCAGGACGCCTTCTTCGTCCCCTTCGCGGGCTTCGTGCACGTGACGCGACCCGGGCCGAACATCCTGATCTACCGCCGCGGGCGCTGAGTCGCCTCGGGGGCGTTCGCGGCCGCTGGGCGGAGCTGGCCCGGTGCGGCGTCGCGCGAGACCGCGCCCGGCGGTCAGCGCGGCGCCGGGCTCGCCGTGGCCGGTGTCAGGTCGCGGCGCTTCGCTTTTTCTCTGGCCGCGCGGACGAGAAAGCGGGCGTAAGGGACGACTTGCTTGATCGCTGCCACGTTCATCTGACAGGGGCTCAGACACGTGGGGCACTTCTCGCGTCTGATCCAGTCGCGGTGGGCCTGGCTCGCGGCGCGGAAATAGATCGCCTCGGGATCCTCCTGCCGCACGTTGCCGACGACGTCGCTGTTCTCGCAGAAGAAGAACCCGCCGTCCGGATTGAGCATGACCCCCTGGCTCTGAAAGGGACACGGTGCCGTGCGGTGGTAGCCGTTGGCGATCATGTCGGCATAGTGCATGTAGACGTAGTTCTGCCCGTCGAGGAGCGGATCCATCCGGACGCGATCGAGGAAGAACTGGCGCATCCGTTCCTCCTCGGGCCCGATCGGACGGCACGAGGCCTCGAGTTCCCGGTTGCCCAGCATGGGGTCGGTGAACCGGACCATGTTGAAAACGATGTCGAGGCCCTCGCGTTTCGCCCAGGTGAGGATGTTCTCCGCATCGTCGAGGTTCCGCGAGAAAATCGTCGTCGAGATGCCGAAGTTGAACCGGTAGCGCTTCTGGAGCGCCTGCATCGCGCGAATCGTCTGCAGAGCCTTGTCGAATCCGCGCGTGACGTGGCGAACCTCGTCGTGCACCGACCCGATCCCGTCGATCGAGACGCGAGCGCTGAAGATGACGCCGCGCGCGTGGCACAGTTCGACGATCTGGGTGAGCATCGGGATGGCCCGGTGCGGGGTGAGGCCGGTCGTATTGAGCCCCAGCTTGCGCAGCCGCGGGAAGCGATCGAGCATCAAGCGCGCGATATCCACCAGATCGTTGCGCGTCGTCGGCTCGCCGCCGGAGATGTTGGCGTTCTCGATCGCCTTCCACAGCGGCGATCGGAAGCATCGGTCGATCTCTTCGAGCGTCAGGTCACCCTTGCGGTCGCCGCGCTTCCAGTTGCTGCACATCTCGCACCGCGCATCGCACACGAACGTGCAATGGAAAATGAGCACGGTCGGTCGGATCGCCCGGAACTGCGCCAGGTAGGCGTTCGCCAGGTCGCGAGGCGCACTGAGCGCGGCCTTCGTCAGATACCGCGCCGCGTAAATCTGAGCCATGAGCGCCTCCCATTCTAACGGGGCGCGCAGCGCTCGTCCAGCGGGGCGCCGCGCGGGGTCAGCCCCGGTCGGCCCTGGCCGCGCGCAGGTAGAGCCAGGCCCCCGGCAGGTTGCCCACCAGGCCGCTCAGCACGATGAGCGTCGAAAGGGCAAACGCGTGCGCGTCGGGCACGCCCTGAGGGCGGAGCATCCAGACGATGACGCCCTGGGGCAAGCCGAACCCGCTGATCGAGACGGGGAGCAGAAGCATCAGGAGGCCCACTGGCATGAACACGAGGTAGTAGGCGAATCCCACGTGAATGCCGATCCCGCGGCCCAGCACGTACGCCTCGAGCACCCGAAGCACCTGGACGCCGACCGATAGCCCGAAGACGACCGCGAGGGTTCCACGATGGGCCCGGTACCGCCCCAGCGCGTCCGTGAGGTTCAGGAGCCGGCGGCCGTAGCCGTCCGAGCGCCACGCCGCCGGCACGATGACGCGTGCCAGGCGGTCGGCCCAGAAGACCGCGGCGCACCCCGCGCCGACGACGAGGCCGGCTCCGAGCGCCCCGGACCAGGTTTCGGGCGCTGTGCGGCCCGCCCACAGCCAGGCACCGGCCACCCCGAGCCCCACGATGGAGAGAAACCCGAGCACCCGGTCGACGGCGACCGACGCGACCGCCTCGGCTCCCGCCGCGGTGCGCCGGCCGAGCGAGTACGCCCGGAGGACATCGCCACCGACGCCAGCCGGGAGGAGGCTTCCCGCGAACGAGCTGACCAGATGGATCCACGCCGCCGATTTCGCCGAAACCGCGGTCTCGCTGGCGCGGAGCAGCAGAATCCACCGCCAGATCATCACGGCGCGATCGACCACCAGCAGCGCCAGGACGAGCGCGGCGGCGGGGAGCTGCAGCCGCAGCACGGCGTACCCGGCCTCGCGCAGGTCGAGACGCGTGGCCAGGTACCAGAGGATGCCCAGGGTCAGGATCGCCCGGAACCAGGAGCCGGCCGGTACGTGCCGTGTCACGTCGAGGCCTTGCGAGCGACGACCTCGATGGTCGCGAACAGGTTCTTGCGGACGCGGAAGAGAAGCTCGCCGGTGCCGGTTCGGCGCGCCAGGCCCTCGAGGCCGGGCAGTCGGGCGAGGGCGCCTGCGAGCGCCAGGACGTCGCGCACCACGCCCCGGGCCGCGCCGATGCTGTGGACCACGGCCTCGATGGAAAACCCGCCGTCGTAGAGAAGCTGCCTGACCCGCCGCTCGGTCGTGACGAAACTGTGCGTGTAATCGACGTCCCAGAAGAACGTACGTTCCTTCAAGTAGTCGGGCACAACGATGAAGAACACGCCGGCCGGGCGCAAGACGCGCCAAGCTTCGGCCACGAGCGCGCGCGCCTGATCGATGCCGGCCATGTGCTCGAGCACCTGGTCGGCGTAAACAACGTCCTGACTTGCGTCTGGCGCTGGAATCGGCGGGACCCACGCCTCGACGACCTCGAGGCCTTGCCGCCTGAGCTCGATCGCCAGTCCGGGACTTGCTTCGACGGCACGGTACTGCCAGCCCGCCTGCCTCGCCGCGCAACCGAGCCCGCCGTGCCCGGGCCCGAGTTCGAGGAAGTCGCCGGGCGGCGCGGCGTAGCGCATCACGAGCGCCAGCCGGCCCCGCTCGGTACGTGCCCGCCGCGCGCGGCCGAACCGGGTGAGCTCACGCTGCCGCTCCAAGAACCATCGATAGAACGTCGCCGGTGCCACGTCAGAAGCGGCCCCGACCTGTCCACCGGCCGATCGTTCCGCTGCTATAGGTGATGTCCGTCACATCGGACCAGGTGGGCGATGGAGTCGGTCCGCAGTGCCCGGCGATGACGTCGATGATGTACACGTCCGTGCTCCCTTCGTCGGGGCCCGGACCCCAGTGATAGTCGACGACATCGAGCGACGGGTCCCCGACCCGGCCGCGCTTCCAGTTGTAACCCCAACGGGTGTCGAACTCGCGCAGGCGATCGACGAGAGCGTCCATGAACTCCCACGTGCCACCGTGCTCCTGGCACGACCGTGCAAGGTAGTCCGGATGCTGGGCGGCGACCTCGCGGACGATGTGAGCCATGTTCGGCAGCGGCAGGCGTTGCCCGGGCGGCGGGTCAGGAGTCCGGGGCGCGACTTTCGTCGGTGGCGGGGGTGGTGGGACCTTTGTCCTGAACGAGGCGGTCGCGGACCACGGACCGAAGAAGGACTCGAGCTCCGCCCGCGCGCGCCAGCTGTACGACGCCCCTTCCTGCAGCGTCACGTCCACGGGGAACTCCGTCGTCCCGCTGCCGCCGGCCACGACGCCCTGGCGCACGAGCCCGCCGTCCTTGTCCATCAGCTCGAAGCGGTAGGAGAACTCCGCATCGACGTGCTGGCCTCGTGCGTTGCTGATCACGAGGTTGGGTTTCAATGTTTCGATTTCCTGGTCGTTGATGGGCGACACGGCAGTCGGCGCCGTCGCCTTGAGCGTGACGCCGCCAGGTCCGGCGCCTGCCGCGCCACCAGCCGCCGAGGGCGAGGCCGGGTTGGAACCTGGGCCGGAGCACGCCAGGGGAAACGCCAGCAGCAGGGTGAGTATCGACCGAGCGACCGACGTTCGCGACATCCAGACACCCCCAAATAAAGTGAAGCCCATGTGGACCGACAAGGCCCCCGATCTTACCGCAGCCGCCGCGACGGCGCCAGCCCGACGAGTCGGCAACGGCCTCCTGTGGTAGTATGGCGGCTTCGGCCGGCCAGGCGCCGCGCCGCTGTCCGGGCCGCAGGCCGGCCCGGGCACGCGGACGTCGGGCGACACGAGAGGAGAAGAGGCGCGTGAGGTCCAACAAGGCTGTCGCGACAGTGTGGCGGGGACTGGCGGGTACATGGCTGCTCACCGCCTGGGTCCTCGTTCCGGAGGTGGGTGCGCAGTGGCTTCCCCTCGACGGCAGAGCGTTCGTCGATGTCAACGAGCTTTATCAGGCGCACTCGCAGGAAGTGAGCCAGAGGGGGACGTTCTCCCTGTACGACGAAGCGGGAAGCTTCGAAGCCACGCAGGGAATCGACAACGGCGGCCTGTGGGACATCGGCTTTGGCTATCAGGTCTGGCGAGACCTGTCGGTGGGACTCGGCGTCGCACAGTTCAGCAAGCCCGGCCCGGCCCGGGTCTCGGGATCGGTGCCGCATCCGCTCTTCTACGACCGTCCGCGCAGCTACGCGCAGGATCTCTCCACGGGACACAAGGCGCGCGCGATCTACCTGCAGGCCCTCTACCGGCTCCGGATTCCCGATGCTGAGCGAATCGAGCTTGGGGTCATGGCCGGGCCGGCGCATCTGCGTGTGTGGCAGGATCTCGTCCGCAACGTGACCGTCAGCGAGGTCGGGCCGCCGTTCTCGACGGTGAACGCTACGCCGGTGGTGAATCGAGGCGCGAAGTCGACGCTCGGGGTGCTGGTCGGCGCTGACATCGGCTACCGCTTCCACCCCAATGTCGGGGCCGGCGTGTTGCTCCGCTACGTTGCGGGCCGCGTCGGGCTGCCGGGCCTCGCCGGCGAGAGGGTCGAAGTCGACGCCGCCGGCTTCCAGGTGGGTGGGGGAGTGCGCCTCCGGTTCTAGGTTCAGTCCAGCGGGAAGTCTGCCGGCGCGCCCGGTTCTCGGTCGGCGGCGGGCGGGCCGGCCTGTCTCAGAACCGCCCCCGCCCCGTCCACCGGCCGATCGTTCCGCTGCTATAGGTGATCTCCGTCACGTCGTTCCAGGTCGGCGACGGGTTCGGCCCGCAGTGCCCGGCGATGACGTCGATGATGTAGACATCGGTACTGTTCTCGTCGGGACCCGGCCCCCAGTGGTAATCGACGACGTCGAGCGACGGATCCCCGATGCGCCCGCGTTTCCAGTTGTAGCCCCAGCGCGTGTCGTACTGCCGCAGGCGATCGACCACCCGGTCCATGAACTCCCACGTCCCGCCGTGGTCCTGGCATGAATTGGCGAGCGCCGCCGGGTACTGCCGCGCGACTTCCTGGACCACAAAGAACATGTTCGGCAGCGGCAGGCGCTGGCCAGGCGGCGGGTCAGGCGTCCGGTTCGGGCTCGGCGCAGGTGTGGGCGAGGGTGTCGGTGCCGGCGGAGGCGGCGCCGGCGTCCGGAACGACTGGACCGCCGAGTAGTCGCTCGTGACCTTGCCGTTCGTGCCCCACGCGCGCCAGTAGAGCAACTGGCCGGCCGGCAACTTCCCGACGCTGTGCCTCGTCGTGGCGCCGGCACTCCGATTGGTGCTGCCGCTCGCCACGGGGTTGCCGAACCCGGGGTCGCTCGCGACCTCGAACCGGTACACCACCTGACCCGCGGGCCCGCTGACGCGGCCATTGGTCACCACGAACTCGGGCGCGTCGCTGCTCGTCGTGACACCACCGATCGGCGACACCGGGATCGGCGGGTCGATGATGACCGGCTCGACCACCGAGAAGTACGCCGGGGCGGAGGGGTCGCTCGCGTTGGCGCCGTCCTCGGCCCGGGCGCGCCAGTAGTAGGTGACCCCGTCGGCGAGCTTGCCCGGCACGATGTGCGTCGTACGGCCGCTCGGGTCGGGGTCCAGTCGCCCGGACGAGTAGAGGATCGTGGAAAAGTGCACATCCGCCGCGATCTCGACGGTCTGCCAGAAGGGGCGCGGGCTGTTCGAGGTCGCGTTCTCGAAGACGAGGCGAACGGGCGCGGTGGTCAGCAGTTCGGCGCCGTTCGGGGGTTCGACGGGCCGAGGAGCGGCAATCGTGACGTTCGGCAGCGGCCCGGCAATGCTCGGGCTGAGGGGGTTCGCGCTCTTCTGAATCTCGCAGCCGCCGGCAGCCGCCAGAAGGGCGGCCAACAGCACTTTTGTAATCCCTTTGACGGTCATGGTCGCTCTCGTCCCCGAGACTCCAGAGCTGGTCGCGGCGCGAAGCCCGCGCCGGCACGGAGGTTATGGACCATTTACCGATATCGGCAGCCGGAGCGCCGACCTTAGCCCCGGAAATGCCGGAGCAAGAACAAGGCCCCGCCCGGAACGGAGAAGAGGAAGATCAGGCCAGCGCCCACGAGCGACAGCGAGAGTGCTGGAGTGAGACCCAGACCGAGCCGTGTAAAGAAAAAGGCGAAGGCGGCTTCGCGTACGCCGAACCCGTTGATCGAGACCGGCACCATCTGGACCGCCAGGCTGATCGGAACCACGCAGGCGGCCGTCAGGACGGTCAGGGGGATGCCCAGGCTCCAGGCCGTACAGACGAAGAAGCCCACCAGCAACGCCTGAACCAGGAGTGCGCCGACGGTGGTCCAGAGGAGCGGCCGAGGCGCCCGGCCGAACCGCTCGCAGGCCGCCGACAGCCGCGCGAGTCGTTCCCGAGCCCACTCCCCGCCCCAGCGCTCGATGGGTGTCCCGAGGCGGACGAGACATTGCGGCGCCCTGAGCGCGGGGATGAGCGCCGAGACGGCCAGCAGCGGAGGCACCCAGAGCCACCGCGCGCCCGGCAGGACCAGGCCGTGCCGAGCGGCAAGCCAGGTGGCGAAGCTCGCCAGCACGAAGAGGGCCACCAGGCCAAGCAGTCGGTCGACGAACACGACGGTCGCGGCGAGCGTCTTCGAGCCCGTGTACGGCGCGGTGTCGGCGATCCGCACGACATCGCCCCCGATATTGCTCGGCAGGAAGTTGTTGAAGAATGTGGCGACCAGGAAGGATTCGGCCAGTTTCCAGCAGCCGACATTGGTGGCCTGGACACGGAGGAGGACGCGCCACCGCCACACGCTGACGGCCAGCATGGCCGCGTACATGAGGAGGGCGCCCACCGCCCAACCCGGACGCATGGTTCGGAGGCTCGCGCCGAGCGCCGCCGGGTCGGCGCGAGCCAACAGCCAGGCCAGCAGGCCCGCGCTGACCGTCAGTTTGACGAGGAACCAGGCGAGCGACCGGCCCCAGGCCGGTGTCTGACGAGGCATCGGACCCGAAACGCTAGCACAGCCATCGCGGGTTCGGCAACGAAGGGAGCCGCAGGGAGCCTCGTCCGCTTCGGGGGCCAGCCGGTTGACGCCTTCGGACCGGCGGGCTATATAAGTCAAGCACTGACCTTTGACGACCCGCCACCCGCTTCGCATCCTCATGCTCGCCCCGGAGCCCTTCTTCGAGCCTCGGGGAACGCCCTTCAGCGAGTACCATCGCATCAGGGCTCTGGTCGAGCTGGGCTACCACGTGGACCTCGTGACATATCCCTTCGGAACGGACGTGGCGGTGCCCAATCTAAGGGTCGTCCGTACGGGCGGGCTGCCGTTTGTGCGGCGCGTGGCCGTGGGACCGTCGGTCAGGAAACTGCTGCTCGACCTGCGGCTGCTGTGGACCGCGTGGCGCGTGGCCGAGCGTGGCCAGTACGATGCGGTGCATTCGCACGAGGAAGCGGCGTTTTTCGGCGTGTGGCTGGCGCGGCGGCTGGGCGTGCCGCACGTCTACGACATGCATTCCAGCCTCCCGCAGCAACTGTCGAACTTCCAGTACGCCCTCGGCCGGGCGTGGCGCCCCGTGTTCGCCTGGCTGGAGCGCCGCGCGATCGCCCGCTCCCAGTTGGTGATCACGATCTGTCAAGAGCTGCAGGATCTGGCCATCAAGCTCGGCGCGGGGGACAAGGCCGTGCTCATCGAGAACGTCATGGGGGGCGAGCCGGCCGAGCCGCCTTCGCTCACGGCGCGTACGGTGCGCGAGCGATGGGGCATTCGCCCGGACCAAGTCGTCATCCTCTACGCCGGGACGTTCGAGCCGTATCAGGGAATCGACCTGCTCATCGAGGCAGCGGGTGTCCTCCGCCGGACGCATCCGTCGGCAGTGGTCCTGATGGTAGGCGGTGAGCCCGCGCAGGTCGAGGCGGCCGCGGCCAAGGCGGCAGCCCGAGGGGCACCGGTGGTCCTGACCGGTGCGCAGCCGGCGCGTGAGATTCCCGCGTTCGTCGAGGCAGCCGACATCCTGGTCTCGCCGCGCGTCGCGGGCACCAACACGCCGCTCAAGATTTACACCTACCTGCGGTCGGGCAAGCCGATTGTCGCGACGAATCTGCGGACGCACACTCAGGTGCTCAGCCCGACGGTGGCGGTCCTCGTCGAGCCGGAGGCGGCCGGGCTGGCCGCCGGGCTCGGGCGCCTCGTCGACGATCCGGCCCTCGGGCACCGGCTGGCGGCGGCGGCGCTGGACCTCGCTCGTACGCAGTACAGCCGCGAGGGCTACCTAGCGCGGACGGCCGAAGCGTACGCGCGCGTCGGGCAGGCCGCCGCGCCGGTGGCCCATCCTTCCCGGCCATGACGGTCCTCGTCACTGGGGCCACGGGGTTCACCGGCGGGCACCTTGCGCGGTACCTGCGCCGACAAGGGCACGAGGTTCGCGCGCTCGTGCGTCCGGCCACGCTGCCTCGGGCGGTGCGCCTTGGAGACGACGGCGTGGCGATCGTGCCGGGCGACGTGACCGACCCGGCGTCGCTCGGCCCGGCGTGCCGAGAGGTGGACGTCGTGTACCACATCGCCGCGTTGTACCGGGAAGCCGGCCATCCGCGGTCCGCGTATCGTGCGGTGAACGTGGAGGGCACGCGTCACCTCCTGGACGCCGCCCTCGACGCCGGGGTCCGCCGGTTCGTGCACTGCAGCACCGGCGGGGTCCATGGTCACGTCGAGCACCCTCCGGCGAACGAAGATGCACCCTTCGCCCCTGGGGACGTGTACCAACGGACGAAGCTCGAAGGGGAGCAGCTTGCCGCCGCGGTGGGCCGCACGCGGCCGATCGAGGTCGTGGTCGTCCGGCCCATCGGCATCTACGGGCCTGGCGACACGCGGTTTTTGAAGCTCTTTCGCGGCATCGCGCGAGGCCGGTTCCCGATGCTCGGCAGCGGCCGCGTGTTCTACCACCTGACGTACATCGACGACCTCGTCGAGGGGTTCCGGCTGTGCGGGGAACGGCCGGAGGCGGCGGGGCGGACGTATTTGCTCGCCGGCCCCGAGTACACGACCCTCGCGGATCTGGTGACCCTCGTGGCGCGGGCGCTCGGGGTGGCACCCCCGCGGGTCCACTGGCCGGTGTGGCCGGTCTGGCTGGCGGGCGCGCTCTGCGAGCTCGCGTGCGTGCCGCTCGGGATCGAGCCGCCCCTCTACCGGCGGCGGGTGGATTTCTACCGCAAGAGCCGGGCCTTCGACATTGCGCGTGCGCGCGCCGAGCTGGGGTACAATCCGGCCGTTCGCCTCGAGGAGGGCATCCGGCGGACCGTCGACTGGTACCGCGCGCAGGGCCTGCTGTGAGACGCCTGAACGTCGTTCAGATCTGCGATCATCTCGGCTGGACCGGGTCGCGCATGCACGGCGTCAAGCGCCTGTTCGCGTGGATGATTCCCCGGTTCGACCGCGAGCGCTTCAACGTTTCGCTCATCAGCCTGCGCAAGAAGGACCTCTCGGCGGACACCCTCGAGGATCTCGGGATTGACGTCACGTACTTGCACAAGTCGCGCTTCGACCCGAGCACGCTTCCGGCGCTCTTGAAGGTGCTCGACCGCAAAGGCGCCGACGTGCTGCACCTCCACGGGTACGGCGCCACGACCTTCGGGCGGCTGGCTGCGGCGATGCGACGGCTCCCGGCGATCCTCCACGAGCACGCGAACCACACGGACACGCCCTGGTTTCAGAAGGTCGCCGACCGGCTGCTCGCGCCCTATACCGACCTGGCCATCGCGGTCTCCGCGTCGACGGCGGAGTTCGTCGTGCGCGCGCGGCTCGTCCCGCCCGAGCGCACGAGGGTGGTCTACCTCGGGGTGCCGCTCGACGAGTTCAGCCGGGTTCGGACGCCGGACGAAGTGCGGGCCGCGCGCGCCGCGCTGGGCATCGCGCCCGAGACGTTCGCCATCGGGACGGTCACCCGGTTGATGCCCTCGAAGGGCAACGAGTATCTGGTGGCGGCGGCCAGGCCGGTCCTGGCGGCGTTGCCGTCGGCTGTCGTGTACATCATCGGCGAAGGCGAACTCCAGCCGGCGCTCGAGGCCCAGGCGCGCGCCCTGGGTATCGCCGATCGGGTGGTCTTCACCGGCTTCGTCAGGGACGTCGCGCAGGCGCTCGCGGCGCTCGACCTGGTCGTCTTTCCCTCGCTCTGGGAAGGGACGCCGCTCACGGCGTTCGAGGCGCTCGCCGCCGGCAAGGCCATCGTGTCGACCGACGCCGACGGGCTCCAGGACATTCTGACCGATGGGCGCGATGCCCGTCTGGTCCCGCGCCGTGACGCCCGGGCGCTCGCCGAGGCGATCCTCGCCCTCGCCCGCGACCCCGCGGCCCGGGCGCGGCTGGGCGCCAACGCGCGCGAGACCGGTCGCCGTTACGACATCGAGACGTTCGTGCGGAAGATGGAGCGCCTCTACGTGCTGTTGCACGAGACGTCCCGGGTGACGCGGCGCGCCGGCGTGCTGCAGGCCGACCTGTCCTTTCTCACGGGCCGCCCGTGACCGGCATGGCACAGGCCGTCTCGCGCGGCGCGGCGCGCTGGCTGGGCGACCCCGGCGTTGTGGCCACGGTGGCGCTCGGCGTCTCGCTCGCGGGCTTCGCCCTGTCGGTCGACTTCCCGCGGGCCTCCCAGGGCTTCAAGGGCGACGAGGCGACCTACTACGCGCTGACGTACAGCCTGGCGCGCGACTTCGACCTCGAATACCGGCGTGCCGACCTGCTGCGCGTGTGGGAGGAGTATCCGTCGGGGCCACAAGGCATCTTCCTCAAGAAGGGCCGGACCGTCTCGATCCGCGCCGTGCCGCGCTTTCCCTTCGTGGACGTGGCGAAAGGACCCGACCCCCAAGCGGACCGCCGCCTGTTTTACGGCAAGGCCTATCTTTATCCGCTGGTGGCGGCGCCGTTTGTCGGGCTGTTTGGCACCAACGGCTTTCTCGTCTTGCACGCGCTCCTGCTCACGCTGGATTTCGCGGCGGCGTATCTCCTGCTCGTCGCGCGGGGGTCGGTCCCAGGGTGGGCCGTGGCCTATGCCCTGGTCTTTTTCGGGGCGTCGGTCGTGCCGGTCTATTTCGTCTGGCTCTCGCCAGAGTTGTTCAATCTGTCCCTCGTGATGTATGCCGCGCTGCTCTGGAGCTACAAAGAGCTCGAGACTGTGTCCGCCGGCCCCGATTGGCTCCAGAGGATGCTTCGCTCCCCCTGGTCTGACCTGGGGGCGGCCGTCCTGGTGGGCGCCGCGACGTTTGCAAAGCCGACGCACGGGGTGCTGGCGCTCCCCCTGGTGGCCCTCGCCGCCCTGCGGCGGCAGTGGTGGCGCGCGGGCGGGGTGGCGGCGGTGACGGCAGGCGTCGCCAGCGCGCTCTTCGTCGTAAATCTGGTCGTTACGGGCGATGCCAACTACCAGGGTGGGGAACGGAAGACGTGCTACAGCCCGCCGCCCGGCAGCACCTACGTCGGACGCGTCGGCTTCCCGTTTGCGCGGCCGGGCGATACGTTCGAGACGACGTGTCTCGAGCAGGCGACCGACGACGTGCCGGTCGACATCCTGGTGACGCGCGACACCCTCCGCGTCTTCCGCCATAACGTCGTGTACTTTCTCGTCGGCCGCTCGAGCGGCCTCGTCCCGTACTTCTTCCCCGGTGTCGTGAGCCTCGCGCTGTTCGTCGCGGCGCTGCACCGCGCGCGGCGCTGGCAGTGGCTCGTGCTGGGGACGCTGGCTGCCGGGGCCACCGGGCTGCTGCTCTACATGCCGTATACCTATTCCGGCGGCGGCGGGCCGATCGGCAACCGGTACTTCTTGAGCTTCTATCCGCTGTTCCTGCTCCTGACGCCGCCCCTCGGGTCCGGCGGCGGCCCGGTCGTGGCCGCAGCGGTCGGCGCGGTGTTCACGGCCAAGCTGGTGCTCAACCCGTTCGTGGCCTCGCGCCATCCGGGAGACCACGCGAAGGCCGGACCTCTCCGGTGGCTGCCGATCGAGCTTACGACCATCAACGATCTGGCCGTCGCCGCCCGCGCTGATCGCGGCCGTCTACCCGTCGGCGGCGACCCGCCGATGCTCGCCTATTTCCCCGACGACAACGTCTACGGCCTCGAGGGCGATGGCTTCTGGGTTCGTGGCAAGGCGCGAGCGGAGATTATCTTGCGGGCACCGGCGCGGACCGTCGAGGGGGGTGTCGTGGTGCCGCTTCGGCTGTCTCGGCTCACCGTCGAGCTGACCAACGGAGGCGCGAGCAATCGGGTCACGCTCGGCGCGGGGAGAGGCCGGCGCACGGTGGAGCTCGGCCCGTTCGAGGCGCGGCGCGTCGAGCTCGACGTCCCGTTCGGCGTGCCGTACCGGCCCGCGCGGTATCCAACGAACTATGCGTACGTCCTGTCGGTCGCGACCACGGCCGGGTTCGTTCCGTATCTCGAGCAGCCGCCGTCGCTCGACTCGCGGTATCTGGGCGTCATGATCCGGCTGTCACCCGTGTATGTCGAGGCGCGCTGAGCCGCTGCCTCCGAGCCTCGCGACTCGCCGATGGCCCGCATCCTGGTCGTGACCTCGACTCCGCCGCTCGCCGAAGGGGGCCATCTCGTGATCGCGCGGGCGCTCGTCGGCGCGCTCGAGGACGCCGGGCATCGCGCCGGCCTGGTTCTGACGCCGCAGAACCGGTTCGGGCGCCAGGGCGCGGCCTATGTTGCGACCTGGTTGACCGACGTCGGGATGGCCGGCGACGGCGAGCGCATCGACCAGGTCATCAGCCTGCGCTTCCCGAGCTACGCGGTCCGGCATCCGGTCCACGTCTGCTGGCTCAACCATCGGATGCGCGAGTATTACGACCTCTGGGATGGTTTTTGCGCGACGCTGTCCTGGAAGAACCGGCTCAAAGAGAGCCTGCGGCGCCGCCTGATTCACGCGGTCGACCGGTATCTGCTCACCCGCCGCGTGACGCGCGTCTACGCGCAGTCGCGCACGGTGCAGGCGCGGCTGGCGCGGTGGGGCGGTATCGCGGCCGAGGTCTTGTATCCGCCGCCGCCCCCGCGGCCCTATCGCTGCGACGCCTACGGCGACAAGGTCCTCGTGATTTCGCGCCTGACACCGCTCAAGCGCGTCGACCTGGTGCTCGAAGCCCTCGCGCGGCCCGCGGCGCGACACGTGCAGGTCGTGGTCGCTGGCGACGGCGAGGCACGCCCGAGCTTGCTCGCGCTGGCGGCCGACCGCGGTGTGGACCGGCGCGTCACCTTCGTCGGTCGGCTGACCGACGAGGCGCTGGTCGACGAGCTGGCCCGCTGCCGGGCCGTGTGCTTTCCGCCGTTCGACGAGGACTACGGCTTCGTCACGGTCGAAGCCTTCGCCGCGCAGAAGGCCGTCGTCACCTGCACTGACAGCGGGGGGCCGACCGAGCTCGTCCGCGACGGCGTCACGGGGCTCGTCGTCGAGCCGACGCCCGACGCGCTGGCGAGCGCCCTCGCGCGGCTCGCCGACGACCGGGCGCTCGCCGAGCGGCTGGGCGAGGCGGGCGGCGCGGCCGCCGCCGAACTGACGTGGCCTCGCACGCTCGAGCGGCTGGTCATTGTGTAAGATCGTGGGCGGTTCCGATGCCGTACGCGTCCGACCTCGAAGCCCGGCTGGCACGCAAGGTGACGCGGGCGATCGCCGAGTACGCGCTCCTCGAGGAGGGCGACCGCGTGCTGGTGGGGCTGTCGGGCGGGAAGGATAGCTGGACGCTGCTGCAGATCCTCGATGTCCTGCGGGGACGCGCGCCGTTCGCATTCAGCCTCGTGGCGGTCAACGTCGATTCCGGGTACGCGGGGTATCGACACGATCTCGTCGCGCAGGCGTGCGCGGCGCGCGGCTGGGAGTTCCATCACATCCCGACGTCCATCGGCGCGATCCTGGAGCAGAAGCTCGAGGACGGCGCCACGCCCTGCTCGCTGTGCGCGCGGTTTCGCCGCGGCGTGCTCTACCGCGCCGCGCGCGACCTGGGCGCCACCAAGATCGCGCTCGGGCACCACCAGGACGATTTCATCGAGACGCTCCTGCTCAATCTGTTCTTCGAGGGGGCGCTCCGCGCCATGCCGGCGCGTCTCGTGTCCGACGACGGCGCTTACGTCGTCATCCGGCCGCTCGTCTACGTGAGCGAGGCCGAGACGCGTCAGTATGCGCGCGAGCGCGGGCTGCCCGTCGTGAGCTGCTGTTGCCCCGCCTGCGGCGACCTCGGGCTCGAGCGCCAGCGCGTCAAGCGCCTGCTGGCCGAACTCGAGATCGAGCACCCGGGCGTCAAGCAGTCGATGATCGCAGCGCTCGGCAACGTCGCGCCCCGCCACTTGCTCGACCGCCGTCTCAACCCGCCGGCCGCCCTGCGCGCACGGCCGGGCGAGCTTTTGCCGACCCGGTCGTAGCGCGGCCATGCGAGCGGTCGTCCAGCGGGTTCGCGCGGCGCGCGTCACGGTGGGCGCCGAGGTCGTCGGCGCCATCGACCGCGGGTTGCTGGTGCTGGTGGGCATCGCCGCCGACGATGCGCCGGGCGACGTGCAGTACGTGGCGTCCAAGGTCCGGGAGTTGCGCGTCTTCGACGATGACGCCGGCAGGATGAACCGTTCGGTGGAGGAGGTCCGGGGCGCCGTCCTGGTCGTGTCGCAGTTCACCTTGTACGGCGACTGCCGCAAGGGACGACGGCCGTCGTTCGACCAGGCCGCGCCGGCCCCCCGCGCGCGCGCCCTCTACGAGGACCTGGTCCGTCGCTTGCGCGAGGACGGCCGCGTGCGCGTCGAGACGGGCGCGTTTCAGGCGCGCATGGCGGTCGAGCTGGTGAACGACGGACCCGTGACGCTCCTCATCGACAGCCGGAAGCAATTCTGACGAGACCTCCGAGGAGGGGTGATGCATCGACCTTGGCACGTGGTCGGGCTCCTGTTGGCGTGGTGGGCCTGGGCCCCGAGCTCGGCCGCCGCCCAACAGCGGCCGCTCGTCACGGAGGACCCGGAGACCGTGGGCGCGGGTCTCGTGCTCGTCGAGGGCGGCATCGACTACGCCGTCGACCAGCTCTACCCGGCGGCCGGGTTGAAGGGCAGCCTGCTTCGGCTGCCGGTCGTGGGCGTGAGCGTCGGCGTCAGCTCGATCGCCGAGATCCAGCTCGACGGGGGCCTCTTCGATCGGCTGTCCATCAAGGACCGGTTCGAGGCGCCGCTGTCGTCCCTTGTGCGCATCGACGGCGATCGCACGAGCGACGTCGGGGACTTCGTCCTCGCGACCAAGGTCCGTGTGGCCGGCGAGACGGCCCGCCGGCCGGCGTTCGCGTTCCGCTTCGCGGCCAAGCTGCCCACGGCGAGCAACGAGAGCGGCCTCGGTCTGGACACGACGGATCTCTACCTCACCGCCCTTGCCGGCAAGACCATCCAGTCCGTGCGCGTCGTCGGCAACCTGGGGCTCGGCATCCTGCAGGATCCCACGACGCCGGCGCGCCAGAACGACGTCTTGCTCTACGGCGTGTCGGTCGCCCGCGCCGTGGCGGAGGGCACGGAGATTGTCGGGGAGATCAACGGGCGCGTCCACACGGCCAGCTATCCGGCGCCGGCCGGCACCGAGACGCGGGCCGTGATGCGGCTCGGTGGCCGCTACACGGCCGGCGCCGGGCGCGTGGACGCGGCGTTGCTCGTCGGCATGACCACGCGCGACCCGGCCTTTGGCATCACGGCGGGCTTCACGTACGTGTTCACCGCGTTTCGCCTGCCATAGTCGACGCGCCACGCCGCCGGCAGGTCCCTCGCGCGACTCGCGGCGCTCCGCGTAGCGGCCGGTCTTCAGACCGGGCGGTCCCGAGACTGGCCGGGCTCGCGAGCCCGCGCGGGACCCGTCGCGACCTTTCCGCTTCTGGAGGCACCATGCTACACTGCGCGCGCGTCGTGCGACCGGTAAGCGTTGGCGCGCCGGCGATCGTATGGCGTGGACAAGTGTGATGCGCCGTCGGCACGGTTTCTCTTTCCTGCGAGGTCGTTCCATGAGAGAGCACATTCGTCAGCAGACGCTCGTGCTGGTCGGTGGGCTGATCGCAGCCGGCGTGGTCGGGCTGCTCGCGCAGGGGCCTCCCTTCGGACAGCCCCAGCCGCCGGCGGCGCCGCCGGTCAATCAGTCCGACGACCCGATCCTCAAGACCTTCGTGTGGCGGTCGATCGGGCCGGCCAGCATGGGCGGCCGCGTCGATGACATCGAGGCGGTCGAGAGCAACCCGTCGGTCTTTTACGTGGGCTTCGCCACCGGCGGCCTCTGGAAGACCGTCAACAACGGGACGACGTTCACGCCCATCTTCGATAGGTATCCCGTCTCGTCCATCGGCGACATCGCGATCAGCCAGTCGAATCCCGACATCGTGTGGGTGGGGACGGGCGAGCCCAACAACCGCCAGAGCTCGTCGTTCGGCAACGGTGTCTACAAGTCCACCGACGGAGGGAAGACGTTCGTCCACACGGGCCTCACCGACACGCAATCGATCGGACGCATCGTCATCGATCCGAAAGATCCGAACGTCGTCTACGTGGCCGCGGTTGGGCACCTGTTCGGACCCAACGAGGAGCGCGGCCTCTTCAAGACGACCGACGGCGGGAAGACCTGGCAGAAGGCGAAGTACATCGACGCTGACACGGGCTTCGTCGATGTGGCCATGGATCCGTCGGATCCGAAGACGCTCTATGCAGCGTCCTACCAGCGGCGGCGCGTGCCGTGGGGGTTCAACGGGGGAGGGGCCGGGAGCGGCCTCTGGAAGACGACCGATGGCGGCAAGACGTGGACTCGCCTGACGGGCAACGGCCTTCCTGACTCGCCGATCATCGGCCGCATCGGGCTCTCGGTCTGCCGCTCGAAGCCGAGCGTCGTGTATGCCCAGATCGAGGTCGGGCCGAGCGGCGGGACGGGCGCGGGCGTGAGCGACGAGGGTCTGCCGATCGAGCCGGGACAGGCCGGCCGTGGCGGCAGGGGCGGCGGGTTCGGCCAGCAGGAGCCGCAGGCCCAGCCCCCGGACCCGAAGCGCTCGGGCGTCTGGCGGTCGGACGACAAGGGCAGGACCTGGCGGGTCGTCAGCAACAACAACAACCGCCCCATGTACTACAGTCAGATCCGCTGCGACCCGACCAATCCCGACGTGGTCTACACGATGGGCGCGCCATTCTTCAAGTCGACCGACGGCGGCAAGACGTTCCGCCGGGTCTCGGGCATCGCGCACAGCGACCATCACGCGCTGTGGATCGACCCGAAGAACCCTCAGCACCTGATTCTCGGCAACGACGGCGGGCTCGACGTGAGCTACGACCAGGGCGAGACCTGGGAGTACGTCAACACGATGGCGGTGGGGCAGTTCTACGCCATCAGCGCCGACATGCGGAAGCCCTACTACGTGTGTGGCGGGCTGCAGGACAACGGGTCGTGGTGCGGACCGAGCGCCGTGCGCAACACGAACGGCATCCTCAACGCCGACTGGTTCCGCGTGGGCGGCGGCGACGGATTCTACACGCAGAACGACCCGACGGACCATCTGGTGCTCTACGCCGAGTCCCAGGACGGTAACACGAATCGCGTCGAGTTGCGCGCGGGACGATCCATGAGCATCCGGCCCCGCGCCGCCGCGGCGCCCGGTCGCGGCGGGCGAGGCGGCGAGGCCCAAGCCGCCGATGCGCCGACAGGAGCCGCCGGGGCTGCCCCGGCGACGCTCGCCCAGCTCGCCCAGCAGTTCGGCTTCGGCGCTCCGAGCACCGCCAACGTGGTCCCGCCGCCGACGCCGGGAACCGCGTTTCGGTTCTACTGGAATACGCCGTTCATCATCTCCCCGCACAACCCGCGCATCCTCTACCTCGGCGGTGATCGCCTCTTCAAGTCGACGGACCGCGGCCAGACCTGGACGATGACGCCGGACTTGACGCGGAACATCTCGCGATTCACCCGGCCGATTCTCGGGGTGGCCGGCGACAAGCCGATGGCGTCGAAGCACGACGGCGCGGCCTCGTACAGCAACATCACGACGATCTCGGAGTCGCCGGTGCAGCCCGGCGTGATCTGGGTGGGCACCAACGACGGTAACGTGCAGGTGAGCCGGGACGGCGGCGTCACGTGGAAGAACGTCGCGACCAACGTCAAGGGCGTGCCGGACGAAACGCATGTCTCCCGGGTCGAGGCATCGCACTTCGACGCCGGCACCTGCTATGCCACCTTCGACGGTCACCGCACGGACGACCATCGGCCGTACGTCTACGTGACGCGCGACTTCGGCGAGACGTGGACGTCGATCGCGAGCAACCTGCCCATGGGCAACGTCAACGTGATCCGGGAGGACCCGAAGAACCGGAACCTGCTGTATCTCGGGACCGAGTACGCCTTCTACGTCTCGCTCGACGGGGGGCGCGAATGGAAGCGCTTCATGACCGGTCTGCCCACGGTGCGCATCGACGACATCCTCGTCCACCCGCGCGAGAACGACCTCATCGTGGGAACGCACGGACGGAGCATCTACATCATCGACGACCTCACACCCCTGCAGGCGCTCACCGCCGAGGTCGCCGCCCAGGACGTGCACCTGTTCGACCCACGGCCGGGCGTGCTCTGGCGGACCGACCTGACGCTGGCGCGGCAGGTGGGCGGCGCCAAGCACTTCCGCGGCGAGAACCCCAGACCCGGAACGGCGATCAGCTACTACCTCAAGGCCCCGGTGCAGACCGACGTCACGATCACGATCGCAGACGTGACCGGCCGCACCGTCCGAACCATGAACGGGACGAAGGAGGCTGGCCTGAACCGCGTACAGTGGGACCTGCGGGCCAACCCGCCGCAGCTACGCGCCGCCGCCCAGCAGGCCCTCGGAAGGGGTGGCCGTGGCCGAGCGGGTGGCCCCTTCGCGCAGGGGCCCTTGGTGGACCCGGGCGTCTACCTGGTGAAGTTGTCGGTGGGCGGCAGGGAGCTCACGACGAAAGTGGTGGTGGAGGCCGACCCGGGCGACTGAGATTCTCAGCGATGCGCGTGGTCAAGACCCACGCCTACGGGAACGATTTCCTGCTCGTCGCCGAGACGGACATCGGCGATGGCGACCGCGCGGCGGTCGCGCGGGCGGCCTGTGAGCGTCACGCGGGCATCGGTGCCGACGGGCTCATCGTCTATCGCCCCCGGCCGGATGGGGCCAGGATGTGGCTCTATAACGCCGACGGCAGTGCCGCGGAGCTTTCGGGCAACGGCCTCCGCTGTCTGGCCGCCTGGCTGCTGCACGCGGCCGGTTCGGATCGGAGTGGCGACCGGACAGCCCGCGCGGTGCACGTCGAGACCGACGCGGGGACTAAGCGGCTGACCCTGGTCGACCGTGAGGCCGGCCGGTACACCCTCCGGGCCGCGATGGGCGCACCGGAGCAGATGGCTGAGCGCGACCTCGAAGTGGCCGGCGAGCGCCTGCACGTCCTCACCATGCGCGTCGGGAACCCTCAGTGTGTCGTGCTCGGAGAGGCGAGCGAGACCCGGCTCCATCGGTTCGGGAGTGCGCTGGCGACGCACGCGGCGTTTCCCGACGGTACCAACGTCGAGCTGGCGTCGGTCGAGGCACCGGACCGGGTGCGTATCCTCATCTGGGAACGCGGCGTCGGTCCGACCCTTTCCTCCGGTACTGGCGCGTGCGCGGCCGCGGTGGCGGCCGCCGTCGCGGGCGGCGCCCGGCGCGACGTCGTGGTCGAAGCGCCGGGCGGAGCGCAGCGCGTCGAGTGGCGCGAGGACGGGCTGTATCTGACCGGCTGGGCCGAGGTCATCCTGGTGGGTGACTGGCTGTCCCCTCCGGTGCCGCGGTAGGGAACCTATGGCGCGCGATCGGGGCGTTCGCAGTTACCACGAAGCGGCCGCCGCCGTCGAGTCGTACTCGCCAGCCGAGGAGCAGTTCAATCGCCGGCGCCGCACGATCGGCCTGGCCCTCGGCCCTGCCTTCTTCGTGGCGGTGCTCGTGTGGCCCCTTCCTGCGCTCTCTCCTGAAGCCCACCGGCTCGCCGCCATCCTCGCGCTCGTGGTCGTCTTCTGGATCACCGAGGCGCTCCCGATTGCCGTGACGGCGCTCGTCGGCCCGGCCCTCGCCGTCACGCTCCGCATCGCTCCTGTTCGGGACGTCTTCGCGCCGTTCGCCGACCCCATCATCTTCCTGTTCATGGGCAGCTTCATGCTGGCGGAGGCCATGTTTGTCCACGGCCTCGACCGCCGGATCGCGTTCACGGCCCTCTCGCTGGAGTGGATCGGCAAAAGCCCCGGTCGGGTGCTCGTGGCCTTCGGCGGCGTCACGTGTGCGCTCTCGATGTGGCTGAGCAACACGGCCACGACCGCCATGATGTTCCCGATCGGCCTGTCGATCGTCAGCCACCTGCGAAGCACGCAGCCAGCCGCTGTTCGGGACATCGAGCGGTTCGCCCTGGCGCTCATGCTGGCCACGGCGTTCGGGTCGTCGATCGGTGGGGTCGGCACGCCTGTGGGTTCGCCGCCCAACCTGATCGGCATCGGAGTGATCGAGCGGACGACGGGAATGCACGTGTCGTTCTTCCGGTGGATGATCGTGGGCGTTCCACTCGTAGTGGGGCTCTTCGGGGCGTTGGTCGGCTACCTCTGGCTAGTCTCGCTGCGGGGCAGCCGACTCCAAACCAACAGCGCGGCGATCGCCCGGGCGGAACTGCGCCGGCTCGGCCCCCTGTCGCGCGCGCAGTGGAACGTCCTCGTCGCCTTCGGCGTGACCGTCGGCCTGTGGCTGGCGCCGGGCGTCTTCGCCGTCGTCGGTCTGGCAGACGCGCCGGCCGCCCGGGCCTTCGGCGCCGCCGTGCCCGAGGCGGTGGCGGCGCTCCTCGGAGCAGCTCTGCTGTTTGTGCTGCCAGTCGATTGGCGGGCGCGGCGCTTCACGCTGACGTGGGACGAGGCCGCCCGCATCGACTGGGGCGTGATCCTGCTGTTCGGTGGCGGGTTGGCGCTGGGCGGCCTAGCGTTCACCACCGGCCTCGCCGACGCGGCTGGCCGAGGCCTGCTCGGCTGGATCCCCATCCATGCGCCGATTGCCTTCACGATGGTCTTCACGGCCCTGGCGATCGCCATGACGGAGGTGGCTTCGAATACAGCCGCCGCCAACATGGTGGTGCCGGTGGCCATCGCCGTGGCCGAGGCTGCCGGCGTCCGTCCCCTCGAGCCCGCCCTCGCCGCGACCCTCGGGTGCAGCATGGCGTTTATGATGCCCATCTCGACTCCGCCGAACGCTATTGTCTACAGCTCGGGGTACGTCCCGATCACCGCCATGGCCCGCCACGGGCTCGCCATCGACCTGATCGCGTTCTTCGCGATCGTGGCGGCGGTCAGCCTCGTCGGCGCGCTGGTTGGGTAGCTCGGCTCGCGGGCCAGTTCCTGCCGACCTCGGGTGCCCCGGTGAAGGCAGTTTATGCCAGGCCGGAGGCCTGGGCGTCTCCGTCTAGCGCCGTCGGCGGGATGCTGGACGGGTGTCCAGCTCGCGGCTGACGGCCGAGATCTGCTCGAGCGCACGGGTGAGCTGATCCCGGGCGGCGCGGTACTGCCTGTCCGCAAGCGCTGTGCCCGCATCTTGCAAGGCGAGTCTGGAAGCTGAGAGGGCGGCCTCGCCGCGCGCCAGGGTGGCCGCAGCTCCCCGCGTACCCCGGAGGGCGTTGAGCCCTTCCTCCGTCCGGGCCACCGCGACGGTGAGGTCGGCCAGCGCGCGTTCGGCCTCGCTGCGCGCCCGCGCCTGCTCGTCAGCCGCCTTCCTGGCTGCCTCCTGGGCCGCCTGGCTGGCGTCGAGGGCGTGGGCGAGGGCGAGACGATAGTCGCGCTGGCGGGCGGCCCCCCGCGCGTCGGTGAGCGCGGTCCGCGCCTGGTCGAGTTCGGCAGGCGCGTACTCCCCCGCGCCCGCCGCTTCGGCGGCGTCGATGGCGCCCTGGGCCTCGTGCAGCTCCTTGTCGGGCGGCTCGGCGCAGCTCGCGAGCGCGAGTGCGGCGGTCAGGACGACCGTGGCGCGGTGGGGCATCGCTCGGAGTATATCGAACCGGAACACGGTGGTGAAACACGTAGCCCCTCCCGATCGACCGCGTGAGAAGCTTGACCGTTTCGGGCCGGGCGGGCTCGGCGACAACGAGCTGGTCGCGCTGGTGATCGGTAGCGGCGCGCGCGGAGTGGGCGCCCTCGACGTGGCCAACGCCGTCTTGGGCGCCGCCTCTGGGCTCCACGGCCTGACGCGCGTGAGCCGCGAGGATCTCGAACAGGTGCCGGGCGTCGGCCGCGTGCGCGCCGGGCAGATCCTAGCGGCCGTCGAACTCGGGCGACGGACCCTCCTGCGGCCCGCTCCGGAGAAGGCGCTCGTCCTGACGCCGCGGGACGCCGCCGAGCTCCTCATGCCGCAGTTCGGCGCGGCGAGCGTCGAGCGCTTCGGTGTCCTGCTCCTCGACGCGAAACACCGCGCGCTCAAGACGCGCCTGCTCTCGGTGGGCACCCTGGACGCGAGCGTGGCCCATCCGCGCGAGGTCTTTCGCGAGGCGGTCCGCGCCGGCGCCGCCGCCGTCGTCCTCTTTCACAACCATCCCTCCGGCGACCCGACGCCCAGCCGCGACGATGTGGCCCTGACGGGGCGGATGGTGACGGCCGGTGAAATCATGGGCATCGATGTCGCCGATCACGTGATCCTCGCCGAGACGGTCTACTACAGCTTCAAGGAAGCCAGGCTGCTCTAGACGCGCCGCGGCGCTGCTGGGTGGCGTCGGTGGTCGCCGGGCGCCTGCGCGTCGGGCGGCCGGGCCGGCGCCGGTCGCGGCGGCAAATGCAGGTAGAATGAAGAACCTGGGTCGCAGATGGCCAACACGCTGTACCTCGACTGCTTTTCGGGTGCCTCCGGCGACATGATGCTCGGGGCCCTCCTGGACCTCGGGGTCCCGGTCGATGCGCTGCGCGAGGCGCTGGGGGGGCTCGGCGTGGATCCCGCGAGCGTGTCGGTGACGCGGGTTTCGCGAGCCGGCGTGTCCGCCACGAAGGTGAGGGTGGTCGAACCGCACGAGCAGGCTCCGGACCACCACCACCACCACCACCACCACCACCACCACCACAGGAGCCTGATGGAGATCGCGGGTCTTATCGACCGCTCGGGGCTTTCGGCGGCCGGCAAGGCCCGGGCGAAGGCGCTTTTCCGACGGCTGGCGGCGGTGGAGGCTGACATCCACCAGATGCCTGTCGAGCAGGTGCACCTGCACGAGGTGGGCGCCCTCGATTCGATCGTAGACATCGTGGGGGCGGTTTTCGCGATGGAGTGGTTGGGTGTCGCCGACGTCGCGGCCTCGCCCCTCAACCTCGGGAGCGGAACGGTCGAGTGCGAGCACGGGACGTTTCCCGTCCCCGCGCCGGCGACGGCGCGGCTCTTGACGGGCGTGCCGGTCTATTCGAGCGGCACGCCGGGCGAGCTGGTCACGCCGACGGGTGCCCTGCTCGTCACGGGCTACGCGGCGTCGTTCGGTCCCCTTCCGCCGATGCGCATCGAGCGCGTCGGCTACGGGGCTGGCGATCGCGACGTGCCAGGGGTTCCGAACGTGCTGCGGGCCTTCCTGGGCGAGCGACTGGAGGCACGGGGGGCGTCGCGGGTGGTCGTCCTCGAGTTCGAGGTCGACGACATGAACCCGCAGATCTTCGGCCCTCTGATGGACCGGCTCTATGCCGCAGGCGCCCTCGAGGTGTTCTACGCAGCGGTGCAGATGAAGAAGAACCGGCCTGGCACGCTCGTGACGATCGTGGCGCCGCCGGAGCACCGCGAGGCGTTGAGCACGCTCGTCTTCCGAGAGACCACGACGATCGGCGTTCGCTACCAGGACGTCGAGCGGGAGTGTCTGGCTCGCGAGGTCTGCGAGGTGGAGACGCCCGTGGGTCGGGTCCGGTTCAAGGTGGCCAGACGCGACGGCGTCGTGGTGAACGCGGCGCCCGAGTTCGAGGACTGCGTCCGCGCGGCCGGCGAGCGTGGGCTGCCCGTGAAAGAGGTGCAGGCGATCGCCATGAAGGCCTATCTCGAGGCCGCGCCGGGCCCCTGACCGGGGTGTCGAGCGCCGGCCTGTGCCCCCGCGTGACTTGCATCCGATGACGCGCTTCTATCTCACGACCGCGATCGACTACGTGAACAGCCGGCCGCACCTGGGCACGGCCTACGAGAAGATCACCGCGGATGTGATCGCCCGCTACCGGCGACTGACGGGAGCGTCGGTGCATTTCCTGATGGGCAACGACGAGCACTCGCAGAACGTCTACCGGCGGGCCGTCGAGCTGGGCCTGGACCCACTCGTCTACTGCGACCGCATGGAAGCGGAGTTTCGCGAGGTCTGGCGGCGCCTCGAGATCTCGTTCGACGACTTCATCCGGACGACCGAAGCGAGGCACCGCGCGGCCGTCACCGAGATGGTGCGCCGGATCGCGGCGGCGGGCGACCTGTACGAGGGCGATTACGAGGGGTGGTACTGCGTCTCGTGCGAGGCGTTCAAGCAGGAGAAGGACCTGGTCGACGGGTTGTGCCCGGTCCACCAGCGCCGGCCCGACTGGATTCGCGAGAAGAATCACTTCTTCCGCCTGTCGCGCTACCGGGAGCACCTGCTCGACCATCTGGCCGAGCACCCCGACTTTCTCGAGCCGGACATCCGGCGCAACGAGATCCTGCGCCTGCTCGAGGGCGGCCTCGAGGACATCTCCATCAGCCGCGCCGGGCAGCCCTGGGGCATCCCCCTCCCGATGGATCCCGGCAGCGTCGTGTACGTGTGGTTCGACGCTCTCATCAATTACATCTCGGCCGTGGGGTTCGCAGTCGACGAAGCGCGCTTCAGCGCGTGGTGGCCAGCGGATCTCCACGTCATCGGCAAGGACATCACCCGCTTCCACTGTGTCATCTGGCCCGCCATGCTGTTGAGCGCTGGCGTGGCGCTGCCACGCCAGGTCTTCGGCCACGGGTGGGTGCACTTCAGGGGCCAGAAGATGAGCAAGTCGCTTGGCACGGTGGTCGATCCGCTCGAGGCCGCTGACCGGCTCGGCCCCGACCCACTCAGGCTCTACCTGGTGAAGGAGATTCCGTACGGCAGCGACGGGGATTTTTCGTGGGAGCGGTTCGAGGAGCGGTACAACGTCGACCTGGCGAACAACCTCGGGAACCTCGTTAATCGCGTCGCGGCGATGGTCGACCGGTATCGTCACGGCGCCCTCGAGCCGGTCGCCCCGAGCGGCGAACGCCTTGCCGCGGTGGCGACCGACGTGGTCGACCAGTATCGGCGCGCGATGGACCGTCACGCCCTCCACGACGGCGCCGCCGCGGTGTTCCGCCTGGTGGACGCGACGAACGAGTTCCTCGCGGACACAGCGCCGTGGCTGCTGGCGCGCGACCCGCACCAGCGGGACCGGCTGACCGGCGTCCTGTACGAGGCTGCCGAGGCCGTGCGCATCGCCGGCGTCCTGCTCGAGCCCATCATGCCCCGGTCGGCGGCCGAGATCCGGCGGCGGATGGGCGACGCGACGCCGACGCGCGCGCTCGAGCTCGACCGAGACGCCGCGTGGCGGCCCAGTGGGGCTCGCCGCGTCCTCAAGGGTGATCCCTTGTGGCCGCGTCTCGAAGATCGTTCCCATGGCGAGGACGTTTCGCCGCCCGCGAGCGGCGACCGGAGGCCGATCCTCATGACCGAACCCCAGAAACCTGCATCCAGCGACCTCCCACCCCCCGCCGCGCCGACGGGATCCACGCCGGCGCCCGCGCCCGGAGCCGACCGCATCTCGATCGACGAGTTCATGAAGATCGACCTGCGGGTGGCGCAGATTGTCGAGGCCGAGCGCGTCCCCAACTCGCGCAAGCTCGTCAAAATGACCGTCGATCTCGGCAGCGAGCGCCGGACGATGGTGGCGGGTATTGCGGATGCGTACGAGGCGAGCGCCTTGGTCGGCAAGACCGTGGTCGTCGTGGCCAACCTCAAGCCGGCGAAGCTGATGGGCATCGAGTCGAACGGCATGGTGCTCGCGGCGAGCCCTGAGGGCGGCAGGCCCGTGCTCGTGACCTTCGACGAAGCGCCTCCGCTCGGCGCGCGGGTGCGCTGAGCGGAGGGGCGGCGAGCGGGCGGCGGCCCGGAGTACGCGAGGAGCCCTTGCCAGCGATCGACGCTCACTGCCACCTGGCGGCCTCGGCCTTCTGCGAGGATCTCGAAGACGTCGTGGCTCGGGCCCAGGCGTCGGGTGTCGTCGCCGCGCTGTGCATCCTGACGGCGGGCGATGCCGACGAAATGGCGCGGGGTCTGCGGGTGTCCGAGGTGTGGCCGGCGGTGCGGTTCGCGGTCGGCGTGCATCCTCACGTGGCGGGCCGGTACGCGGGCCGGGCGGCTGAGGTCCCGGACCTCGTGCGCGCGGCGCTCGAGACGACGCCGAACGTGTGCGCCGTGGGGGAAATCGGGCTCGACTATCACTACGCGTTCTCGCCCCGCGACGTCCAGCAGGAGGTGTTCCGTTGCCAGGTGCGCTTGGCCCGCGAGCGCGGTCTGCCGGTCGTCGTCCACACGCGCGAGGCGTGGGATGATACCCTGGCGATTCTGCGCCAAGATGGCGGGCGCGACCTCCGCGGCGTGTTCCACTGTTTCTCGGGCGACGCCGCCATGGCCGAGGCCGCACTCGACCTCGGCTTCCACGTCTCGCTCGCGGGGATCGTGACGTTTCCTAACGCCGATCGGGTCCGCGACGCCGCGCGGATCGTGTCGCTCGACCGCCTGCTCGTCGAGACCGACGCACCCTATCTCGCGCCCGCCCCCAGGCGCGGCCGGCGCAACGAGCCGGCCTTTGTCCTGCACGTCATCGAGGCGATCGCGCGGCTGCGGGATGACAGCGCTGAACGAATCGGCGCGGCGACGACGCGGGCGTTCCAGACCCTATTCGGCGCCGTCGGGGCCGAGTCGTCGCTCCTCGACGGGGGAGGGCCGGGCGCGCCTCGTCCCGACCCGGTCGGGTAGGTTCTGTGCTATCCACCTGACCAGGGTCACGAGCAGGACCAGCCCGATGCGCGAGCTGAAGCTCCCGTGGCACGGCGGCCGGCGCGCTCCAGTGTCGAACGACTGTCTGGATCGCCGTGAGGTAGGTCAACGCGAACAGCACGGCCGTGAACCAAGACCCGAGAACTGACAGCGCCATACCAGTACCCCCCGCAGAGTCGAGGGGCGGCCCATCCGCACGGGTCCGTCGCAAACGCCGATCAAGTCCAGGAAACGCTCGTAAGCCACCGGTAGGGCGGCGGCGCTCGTCTCCGGACTTTTCCTAGGGCCAGGCGCGCTCTACGCTGCCGGGACATGCGGTGTTCGGTCTCCTGCGACCGCAACCCCGGTTGCGGCGCGTGCAACTCCGGCGGACCGCATCCCTTTCGACAGACGCCGCTCGAACGCCCCGGGAGCTCAGGGGCAGGCAACCGTGGTTGTCGTCCTTGGACATAGCGAGAGGTGCTGCGAGCCAGCCCCCACCGCGGGACCGCGGCCATCCCCGGATTCCCCAACCGCTTGCGGTGTCAGGCTGTGTTCGAGTCTGGTGGCCTGCACCTTGCGCGTCGGCCCGTTGGTCGCCAGGCGAGCGAGTGTTCGCCTGCCTCGGACCGTTACTCCTAGGTTTCGTGCCCGCCGCCGCGGCTCAGATCCACTACCCGATCGACGAGTTCGTGTGGTACTCCGCTCCCGACTGGGGTGCCGTGGGCGATTGTTTCGGGAACTGCGGCGCTGGCTGCAGCGACGAGTGGAACCCCTGTGGCGGCCGGTACCAACACTGGGCGCTCGACATTATTTCCGAACCCCAACCGGTCGGCGGGGATTGGTGGGCAACGGAATGTTGGTCGGATACGCTCATGCTCGTGCATCTTGAGCCACACCAGGCCTGGGGCCGATGGACGTACTACGGTCACGCGGCCTCAGGATGTCTCGTTCACGACGCCCTGTGCCCGGAGTTCCTCGGGCCGATTGGGTGCGCGTGGTGGCTCGGGTGCGGGTCAGAATGGGACGAGGAGTGGTCCTACGAGGAACTGGTCGAGGGCGACAAGCGGGCCGACGTGCAGCCGAACGGGTCGTGCTTCGTCGAATGGTGGCCGTAGACGGCCGACGTGGCGTCGCCCGCGCCTACGTCGCCATGATCAGCAGCCGCAGAGGTCGAAGGGAGCGTGACACCATGGGAAGCTCGATGAGACGGTTCATCGTGGTTCAGTTGGCCCTGGTCGTGTCGACCGTCGCCCTCGCGGCCGTGGCCCAGCCCGGGACCGCAAGGCCCGCTAGCCGCCAGGGGACGGACGTCGCCGCCGTGATCGGCGACCACATCATCCGTCTGAGCGACGTCGACCGTTACTGGCGCGAGCAGGAGCCCGCATCCTTCAATCGTATCCAGCAGCGGCTCTATGAGGCGCGGCGGCGCGCACTCGACAGCCTCATCGGGGAGTACCTGCTCACGCGGGAATCGGAGAAGCGCAAGGTGTCGGTGGACCACTTGCTCGCGCAAGCGACTCAGGCTACAACGGTGGGCGTAACGGAGACGGAGATCGAGGAGGCGTATGCGCGGTCGTCAGCGGCCGGGCGAGGCGTGACTCTCGAGCAGGCCAGACCTACCATCGTCGCCTATCTAAGCCAGCAGAAGGCAGCGCAGGCGCGGCAACGGTTTCTCGAAGCGCTCAAACGGGGCGTGGCCGCTGACATCGTCGTGGTCCTCCAAGCACCGCGGCGGATCGTTCCCGTGACGGAGCGTGATCCCGCGCAGGGGTCGAGGCTCGCCTCTGTGCAGCTCGTCGTATTCTCCGACTTTCAGTGTCCGTATTGCCGACGCGCCATGCCGGTTCTGAAGCGTCTCGTCGCCAAATACGGGGACCAGGCGAGGCTCGTCTGGAAGGATTTTCCCTTGCCGACGCACCCGATGGCTGCGCTCGCGGCGGAGGCAGCGCAGTGCGCCCACGACCAGGGGAAGTTCTGGGACTATCACGACCGGCTGTTCGGTGAGGCGCAGAATCTCGAACCGACGCGGCTAAGGACGCTCGCGGCTGAGGTAGGCGTCGACATGGCGGTTTTCAATCAATGCATGGAATCGCGTCAGCATCGCGACCGTGTGGCAACCAGTTTGCGCGAGGGCCGGCGGCTCGGGGTCGAAGCAACGCCGACGGTTTTCATCAACGGCCGCATCGTCACCGGGCTCGCGACGTTCGACACATACGAGCGGTTGCTTGTTGATGAGCTGGCTGCGATTCGGGCTGGGGGCGCACCCCGCTGACGCCGGGACAGTGGAGATATCGTGCGCCGCGACGGGCGATTGCGTTTATGATAGCCGGGTCAATTCTCCGAGAGGCGCCACGAGACGGGTCCAGTAAGACGATGTGAGGTGAGACCCTGGAGTGGGGGCGGGCAGCAGCGCGCACCGCTCCGGCGGGTTCCCGAGGAGGTTGCCATGCGAACGAGGGTCCCGGCCGCGGTTCTGGGCCTCCTGCTGCTCGTTGCTGGGGTTGCTCACGGGCAGACCGATTTCAGCGCTCTCCGCCTCAAGCCCGGTGACGTGGTGTACATCACCCCTGCGTCGGGGCCGGAGGTGAGCGGGCGCGTCACCTTCGTATCTCCGTCGGCACCTGGGGTGGACGGCGTCGAGTTCAAGCCCGAGCCCGGCCTGAAGATCCAACGTCGGGGGGATCCCGTCTGGGACGGCGCGCTCAGCGGGGCACTCCTCGGCTTGGTGGCAGGCGTGCTACTTGCCGGTTCGGAGTGCGGAGTGCAGTGGTCTTTCGGGAAGTGCGTGGCCTCCAGCGTGACGTGGCTCGGCGGCCTCGGGACGCTGATCGATGCTCGTCGCGTGGGGCGAACCACCATTTACGTCGGGGCATTCCGATCGCCCTCGTCCACGGCGTGGGTGGCGGGTCACGCACTGTGGCCTGGCCGGCTGCTGCTCCAGTTCACTCTCTGGGAGGGCGCGCCAGGCTCGCCGCCAGGCCAGGGGGCCTCCGTCCGTCGCGTCGTCTTCGGCCGAAGTGGCCACGCCAAGTTCAATTGAACGAACGCGGGCAAGACCGAGGGGCTGGGCGCGCGCAACAGAAGTGGATAGTGTGGGAGGAACCTGACGCGCGCCGCAGTGCTCGCGGCCATGGTGCCGATCTTCGTGTGGGGGCTCTCGGCCTGCTCGCGCGGAGAGCGCCTTCAACGCGTTGCGCCTCAAGCCTGGCGACGACGTGTACGTCACCCCTGCGTCGGGACCGGAAGTGAGCGGGCGCGTCACGCCGCGCCCACGACAGCCGGGCGTGTCATCGCGGGGACGGCGCCGGCCGAGCTCATGCTGGCGCTTCGCGTCGCCCTCTGAGCGCACCGCTGGCGTCGGGCGCCCGTGCGGGGGCGAATCGGCGAACTGGCGATGGCCCAATGGCTTAGCGCGTTGACAGGTCCTGCAGAGATGTGGTCTGATGGCAGGCGCCGTGCAGCAGTCCGTCCCACTGGACCTGGCGCACATCTTCGAGCCGATTCGCGACGACCTCGAGGCGGTCGAGCGTGAGTTCGCCCGCCAGATCCAGTCGCGCGTGCGGGTGATCCCCGAGATCGGCCGGTACATCCAGAACAGCGGCGGCAAGCGCGTGCGCCCGGCGCTGCTGCTGCTCGCCGCCCGGCTCGGCGGCTACCGCGGCCCGCGCGCCGTCCTCTACGCGTCGGTCGTCGAGTTCGTGCACACCGCTACGCTGGTTCACGACGACATCATCGATGGGGCTGATTTGCGCCGCGGCCGCCTGGCCGTGCACTCGCGGTGGGGCAACGACGTCACGGTGCTCCTCGGCGACTACCTCTACATCAAGTCGATGGCCATGGCGCTCACCGAGGACGCCCTGGACATCATCCGCCTGCTCTGCGACGTGACGCTCTTGATGATCGAGGGCGAGCTCTACCAGCTCACGAAGGCCGGGGACGTGGACATTTCCGAAGAGGAACACTTCGAGATTATCCGGCGGAAGACGGCGTATCTCTTCGGGGGCTGCGCGCGGATCGGCGCTATGCTGGGAGGCCTCGGGGCCGACGAGCAGCGGGCGATGCACGAGTACGGGTTCAATCTCGGCATCGCCTTTCAGCTCGTCGACGACGTGCTCGATTTCACGGCGGACGAGCGAGTCCTCGGCAAGCCCATCGGCGGCGACTTGCGGGAAGGCAAGGTGACGCTGCCGGTCATCTACCTGCTGCGGGGTGGGGACGCGTCTGCACGGAATCTCATCGCGCGCATCGTCCGCGAACGCACGGTGAGGGCGGACGAGTGGCGCGACATCCGACGGTTGCTGGTCGAGCACGGGGCGATCGAACAGGCCTACGCGCGCGCCGTCGAGTACGCCGAGGCCGCCAAGCGGCATCTGAGCGCGTTTCCGGACGGCCGCGAGCGCGATCTTCTCCTGGCCCTGCCCGATTACATTCTGGCGCGCGACCGGTAGGGCTGCGGTCGAGACCTCGCACCACGAGTGCGTCGCACGGCACAGGTTGGATCGACTGGGATGACCCGTTTCCGCATCGGCCCCCTGACCGTCGACGTCGTCGAAGGCGACATTACGGCCGAGCGCGTGGACGCCATCGTCAACGCTGCGAACACGCACTTCTGGATGGGCGCGGGGGTCGCCGGGGCCATCAAGAAAAGGGGAGGGGAGGTCATCGAACGGGAGGCCGTCGCGCTGGGCCCCGTGTCCCCGGGCGAGTCGGTCGTCACGACGGCCGGCACCTTGCCCGCCCGCTACGTGATTCACGCCGCGGTCATGGGCCAGGACCTTCGCACCGACGAACACCTGATCGCGCGGGCCACGCAGACGGCGCTCGCGGCCGCGGCCGAGCGAGGTCTGAGCTCGATCGCCTTCCCTGCCCTGGGCACGGGCGTGGGCGGGTTCCCGATCGGTCGGTGCGCCGAGATCATGCTCGGAGCGGTCCGGCAGCATGCCGGCTCGCCGTCCAGCCTCACGCACGTCACCTTCGTGCTCTTTGGCGAGTCGGCCTATCAGGCGTTCGTGGCTGCTGCCAGGCGCCTGCTCGGCGGAGGAACTCCGTGACGCCCGGCTATAATGGGATGGCGACGGTGATGTCGCGCCCATCTCTCGCGCTGGCCGGTGCGCTCGTGTCGGTGGTGGCGTTCCTCCTGGGCGTCGTGGCTACCCATGCGCTCTTGGTCTCGCCGGGCGCCGTACCGGCCGTCGGGCCGCCCGCCGCGTTCGTGGTCCGGGCACCGGATCAGCCTCCCGTCCTGGTCCCGGTCGCGGGCGGCGCGGACTTCTCCGCCGTGGCGGGCGCCGTCGACGACGCCGTGGTGAACATCGATGCGGCTGTGTCGGTCGAGACCGGGCGCCGTCGCGAGCGGCCGCGCGTGCCCGACGAGCTGTCGGAGGAGCCCGATGGCGCACCGCCCCGCGAGGTGCGACCTGGGTCGGGCAGCGGCTTCATCATCGAGGCGGACGGTTACATCCTGACGAACTTCCACGTCGTCGAAGACGCCGACCGCATCCGGGTCACGCTCGCCGACGGGCGCGTGTTCCGCGGCGAGCTCGTGGGCGCCGACCCCGCGATCGACGTGGCGCTGGTGAAGATCCCGAGCACCGAGGCGCTGCCGGTCGCCCGGCTGGGCGATTCGGACGCGCTTCGCGTCGGCCAGTGGGTGTGTGCCATCGGCAACCCGCTGGGCTACGTCCACTCGGTCACGGTCGGCGTGGTCAGCTTCGTCGGTCGGAAGCTCTTCGACCCGAGTCTGGACGACTACATTCAAACCGACGCCGCCATCAATTTCGGGAATTCCGGGGGGCCGCTCATCAACACGCGCGGCGAGGTCGTGGGGATCAACTCGGCCATCAGCTCGCGGGCGAACAACATCGGCTTCGCCGTTCCGATCAACCAGGCTCTGGCGGTGCTGCCCCAGCTCAAAGCGCGCGGCCGTGTCTCGCGGGGGTGCATCGGCGTCAGCCTGGTCGACGTGACGCCCGATTTGGGGCGGGCGCTGGGGTTGGGCCCCGGCGTCGGCGCGCTCGTGAGCGACGTCGCGCCGGGTTCTCCCGGTGCGCGCGCCGGGTTGCGCGTCTACGACCTGATTCAAGCGATCGATGGTGTGGCCGTCACCGGCAACGCGCAGCTCATTCGAGAAGTGTCGCGCCGCTTGCCGGGCACGACGGTTCGCTTGCGGCTGCAGCGCGGCGACCGAGAGATGCTGGTGGCGGTGAAGCTGGCCGAGCGCCCCGCGCCGGGCGTGGGGACTGGCAGGGGCGCCGGCCTGAGCCGACCCGCCGGGGGAGTTTCGCGGCCGTCGGGTGCGCCGACCATCGGCGTGTCGGTGCGCGACCTCGACGAGACCTTCCTCCGGCGCTTCGGTGTCTCGGAGGAGGTGCACGGCGTCGTGGTCGCGGCGACAGACCCCGCGGGGGCGGCCGCCGCGGCTGGCGTCCGCCGGGGATTCCTGGTGCTCGAGGTCAACCGGCACCCGGTGCGCTCGGCCGCGGAGTTCGAACGCCTGCTGGCCGACAGCCACCCGGGAGACGCCGTGGCGCTCTACGTGTACAACCCCGTCTCCGGCCAACGCGATCTCATCGCCGTCACGGTCGACGAGTCGCGATGAAACCTCGCGTCCTGGTGATCGACGACGAGCCGGACATCCGCGAGTCGATGCGGATGATTCTCGAGTACGAAGGGCACGAGTGTCTCGTGGCCGCGACGGCGCAGGAGGGCCTGGCGCTCATCGAGCGCGACGCGCCCGACCTCGTCTTCCTCGACATCAAGATGCCCGGCATGGATGGCCTCGAGGCGCTCGCCAGGATTCGCGAGCTGCACGACACGCTCCCGGTCGTCATGATCTCCGGACACGCCACGATCCAGACGGCCGTGGAGGCCACCAAGCTGGGCGCCTTCACGTTCATCGAGAAGCCGCTCACCCAGGAGCGCGTGCTGGTCGAGGCCCGAAACGCGCTGGCCCAGCGGCGCCTGCGCGACGACCTACAGGTGCTGCGCCGCGCCGAGGAGGTGCGGCACCAGCTCGTGGGGGAGAGCGCGGCGCTCAAGCAGGTGCTCGAGGCGGTGCGGCGCGCGGCGCCGACCAATGCGACGGTGCTTCTGGTAGGCGAGAGCGGGGTCGGCAAGGAGCTCGTGGCGCGCGCCATCCATCGCAACAGCCTGCGCAGCCGCGAGCGGTTCGTGCAGGTCAACTGCGCGGCGATTCCCGAAGAGCTGATCGAGTCGGAGCTCTTCGGCCACGAGAAAGGATCGTTCACGGGCGCCACCGAGAAGCAGGTGGGCAAGTTCGAGCAGGCTCACCGGGGCACGATCTTCCTCGACGAAGTGGCCGACATGAGCCAGAAGACGCAGGCCAAGGTCCTCCGCGTGCTGCAGGAGGGCGAGGTCGAACGCATCGGCTCGGCCCGCACGATCCGCGTCGACGTCCGCGTCGTCGCGGCGACCAACAAGGACCTCGAGAAGGAAATCGAGCAGGGGCGGTTCCGCGAGGACCTGTATTTCCGGCTGAGCGTCATTCCGATCCGCGTGCCGCCGCTGCGCGAGCGGCCCGAGGACATCCCGTTGCTCGTCCGGCACTTCACCGATCTGTTCAGCCGGGAGAACAACCGCCGGCCGGCGCGCTTCACGCCGGCGGCGATCGAGTACCTCCAGAAGGCCCGCTGGAAGGGAAACGTGCGAGAACTGCGGAACACCGTCGAGCGACTCCTCATCATGACGCCCAGGGACGTCATCGACATCGCCGATGTCCGAGACGTCGTGCGGCTTGACGCCCGCGCGGGCGCCCCGGATAATGGACAGGAGAAGCCAGGCACGCTGCGGGAATTCAAGGAAGCGGCCGAGCGGGCGTTCATCGTCCAGAAGCTTCGGGAGAATGCGTGGAACATCTCGCGCACGGCCGAGGTCATCGGGACGCCCCGCAGCAACCTGTACAAGAAGCTCGAGCAGTACCGGATCAGCCAGGACACCGACGGCTGAGCCGCTCTTTGACAAGTGACCGCCGCAGACGGCCAGACGACCGCTGTGCTGCAGCGGCTCCGCGAGGAACCGCGCGCCGCACAGAGGAAAGTCCGAACTCCGCAGGGCTGTGCGCCGGGTAACGCCCGGTCAGGGCGACCTGAAGGACAGTGGCACAGAAAACATACCGCCCGCCGGTCCGGTTCCCCGTCGCCGGGAACCCGGCTTCACGGCGCCGGGCCGCCGGGTAAGGGTGAAAAGGTGCGGTAAGAGCGCACCGCGCCTCCAGCAATGGAGGTGGCAGGCCAAACCCCGCACGGAGCAAGACCAAATAGGGAGGCGCTCGAGGGTGGCCCGCCCGATGCCTCCGGGTAGGTCGCTGGAGCCCGCCAGCGATGGCGGGCCGAGAGGAATGGTCGTCACGCCGGCGCGGGGGGTGCGAGTCTCGCGCGCCGGTGGACAGAATTCGGCTTACGGCCGCGCTGCGGCGGTCCCTTCCCGTTCGGGCGCCTCGACGCTCCCGCCGGAGCTTCGGCCAGGGTCACGAACGAGCGCATCGCCATGGCCACGTATCTCGTCACCGGAGGGGCCGGCTTCATCGGATCGCATCTTGCTGAAGCGCTGGTCCGGCGCGGTGACCGGGTCCGCGTCGTGGACAGCCTGGTGACAGGGAAGCGAGAAAACCTCGCGCCTGTGCCCGAGGTGGAGCTCGTCGTAGCCGACCTGGCGGACCCGGGCGTCGCGGCGGAAGTCGTCCGCGGTTGCGACTACGTCCTGCACCAGGCCGCGATCCCTTCGGTTCTGCGTTCCATCCAGGACCCGATCGCGTCGCACCGCGCCAACGTCGACGCGACGCTGAACGTGCTGGTGGCGGCGCGAGACGCCGGCGTACGTCGCGTCGTCTACGCCGGGTCGTCGTCGGTGCACGGCGACGCGCCCGAGCTCCCCAAGCACGAGGGCCTCGTCCCCAGGCCCCAGTCGCCCTACGGCCTGCAGAAGCTGATGGGCGAGCAGTACTGCCAGCTCTTCGCCGCGCTGTACGACCTGGACACCGTCTCGATCCGCTACTTCAACGTGTTCGGCCCGCGGCAGGATCCATCGTCGCCGTACTCCGGCGTGATCTCCCTGTTCATCTCGGCCTTGCTCGACGGTCGCCGCCCGGTCGTCTACGGCGACGGCGAGCAGACGCGCGACTTCACCTACGTGGCCAACGTGGTCGACGGCGTGCTCCGCGCCTGCGAGGTGCCGGGCCTCAAGGGGCGCGTCATCAACGTCGCCACCGGCGGTCGCGTGTCGGTGAACACGCTGTTCAGAACGGTGTGCGACATCGTCGGCGTCCGCGTCGAGCCCGTCTACGCACCGCCGCGCGCCGGCGACATCCGCCACTCGCAGGCCGACATCAGTCTGGCGAGAGCGCTGCTCGGCTACGCGCCGCGCGTGTCGTTCGAGGAAGGCTTGCGGCGAACCGTGGCATGGTACCGGGACGCCGGGCGTCCTTGATGACCTCGAAGGTTTCCACCGTGAACTGGCGGTAGTTCCTGTAGGTGGCCGTCCCCTCGACGCGCTCCGTGGCGGTCGTGTACACCTCCCGCCTCCGCACGGGCACCCAGAGACCCAGGCGGGCGTCCCGCCGGTAGGTCACCGTGATCGCCGACCGCAGGTCACCCTGGTCAGTGCGCAGCTCGGTCTGGACGATGCGGCCCGTGGCCGGGTCGATCCAGAGCGTGCCCTGAGCCTCCAGGTCGTTGTCGCCGCTCGTCCGGATGAAGGTCGGACGGGCCCGTTCGCGAAAGGTCAGCTCCACGGTTCTGACGCCCTCGACCCGGCGCGCGCCCGCGAGGCGGAACTCGAAGCGGAAGCGTTCCTGCACGACGAAGAGCGCCAGTGTCGGGACATTGATCGTCCGGGTGACGCTGCCGATGTTGAATCGCGCGCTTTCGCGCGCGATCCGCGCCGCCTGGTCGAAGGCCTGCGAGGCCGGGTGCGTGAACAGGTCGAGGAGCCGGGTGTCCCGGTCGCCGACCGGCAGGCCGTCGACCTCCCGCACGTCGCGGAACGGCTGCCAGCCCCGACGGCCCGGCACCTGGACGAGCAGGTAGTCGGAGATGAGCCGCCGCCGGCGGCTCCACGTGCCGCCGGCGGGGCCGCCGCGGCTCAGGCCGGGTGCACCCGCGGGGAAGTGCACGAGCTGCTCGTAGTGCTCCTCGGCGACGACCGAAGCCAGTTGCTCCTCGTACTCGCGAAGGTACGCCGTCGCGCGGGCGAGAACGGCGTCGGGGCTGGGCGAGCCGCGCTGGGCGACCGCGACGATCACCGCGAGCAGGAGGGTGGCAGCTCGTGGCGTCATTGGCCCGGGCCCGCCGTCACGATACCCGGTGCGTGGGGCGACGTCAACGCAGGTTGCCGGGCCGCAACCCGAGGTGACGAGCCAGACTGCGTGAGTTCAGACCGAAACGGCGCTCGAGACGTTCGCGCGTGGACTCCCGGCGCAACCCGTGTGGCCACCGGCAGGCCGTGCGGGTGCGCGAGCAATCGGCGTCGAAATGGGTGCCGCGCCGAAGCGTCCGCGTGTCTTCACGTTGGCGCGCCGGTCCTGGCGTCGGGCCTGGCGGCGCCCGGCTTGCCAATCCCGAGCGGCGGCCCCGGAGCCTTCGTCGGCTAGGCGCCCGACCTCGGCCCACGCCGTCCCGGTCGCCGGGGCCCCCCCGGGTCGCCCTCGGTTCTGCGCGGGGGAAAACGGGTCTGCGCGGGCCGTCGCCGATGGCCGCGCAGCGTGGCGGCCGCAGGCGGCGCGGCCGGCCTCGATCGGTGCGGGCTTTCTGTCTGAAGGAGGTTCCCATGTCGCGAAACTGCCTCGTCATCACCGTCCCGATCCTGGGTCTGCTCGCCGTGAGCGCGCCGGCGATCTCGGAGCAACAGCGCGACGCGCGCCGGGCCCCGAGAGCGACCGTCGTGTCCCCGGTCGACCTCAACACCGCGTCGATTGCCGAGCTAGAGACGCTCCCCGGGGTCGGGCGTCGTACGGCAGAGCGGATCGTGGAGTACCGGCAGAAGCACGGGGGGTTCAAAAAGATCGAAGAACTCATGAACGTGCAGGGCATCGGCGAGAAGAGCTTCCTCAAGCTGAAAGACTTGATCACCGTCACGCCCCCGAAGGTCAAGGATGTGCCGAGCACGCCGGACCAATGAATCCGGCCTGACGGCGGTCGAGATCGTGACGACGTGTGCCCTGTTCGTGACCGTTTCGGCCCTGGCCATCCCTTTGAGCCTGGCGGCGGTGGACGAGTACCGGACGGCGTCAGCGGCACGTTATCTGGCGTCGCGGTGCCGCCTGGCCCGCATGCAGGCCGTTCGACGTTCAGCCGCGGTGGCGCTCACGTTCGAACGCATTGGTAGCGGGATCCGCTTCGCCAGCTTCGTCGACGGCAACGGCAACGGCGTGCGAGCGTCCGACATCGCACGTGGGATCGACCAGCGGCTGACGACGTTCGAGCGAATCGAAGACCAGTTCGCCGGGGTTGCCTTCGGTCTCCATGGGACCGTTCCAGCGATCGGCGCCGGGGTCGGAGGGGGCGACCGCAACGCGCTGCAGATCGGCCGCAGCGGGATCCTCACGTTTACGCCGAGCGGAACCGCAACCTCGGGCACCCTCTACGTGCGCGGGCGGCGGACGGCCCAGTATGCCGTGCGGGTTCTCGGCGCCACGGGGCGAACGCGCGTGCTCTCGTTCCATCACGGATCGCGGCAGTGGATCGAGCGATGACCGACCGCCGGCGGTCCCCGCGGCGGCCGGCCGCCGCGGGACGCTCGCCCCGCGTCCGGGTCCGCCCCGGCCAAGAGGCGGCGCTCGTCGACATCGGCACTGGCGGAGCGCTTGTGGAGGGCCCCTCGCGCCTGCTGCCCGGCTCGAGGGTGGTAATGCAATTCATCGTGCCCGGCGGCACCGTGACGGTCCGAGGCCGCATCGTCCGCTGCGAGGTCGCAGCGCTGGACCCAGCGCGCGGCGTGCGATATCGGGGGGCGGTGAGCTTCGACGAAGAGCAGCCCGCGCTGCCGGGCTGGTGCGAGGCGTCGGTTGCGCGAACGGGCACGTGAACGCCCGACCCAACGAGGGGCACGGTCTACCCGCAGCGGCTAGGCTGGGGGGAGTTGGCAAGGCGACATCGCACGCCGGGCCAAATCGGCGTGGAGTGCCAGGATGACTGACAGTGACGGGCGCATGGGCGCAGGCGAGTGCTGGCGCGGCGAACACATCGGTGGCTCGGGGGATGTGGCACCGGCTTTGATCATCCGCCCCGCTGGACGCCTCGAGGACCGCATGAGTCAGAGGTCTACCCGGCCCGTGGCGGCCGAGCCGTTCAGGCCGTGGAGCCGCCGCACCGACCGGCGGCGCGCGTTTCAAGAATTCCTCGCGTACCTGGCGGCTGGGGTTACGACACCGCCCCAGGCGATCACCTTGCGCGAGCGCCTCGAGCAGGGCCTCCGGCGCCTGATGGCAGCCCGAGCAGTGAGCGTGCGCAATGATGGGCATAGGGAGTCCCGGCGCGCCAGCCCAGCCTTCCTGTCGGTGAACATCCCCCGAGGAAGCCGATCCCGGGCTCGACTCGAAGCGATCGCGGAGGAGGCTGGCGGTTTCGACGATTGGGACCGTCAGACGCTTCGCGCGGCGGGCTATCTGGCCACCCTCGTGCTGGCCTTGGACGAATATCGGGAGCGCGAGGCCAGCGGGACGGTCGGCCTGGTGCCCCTGCGCACGGCGGCCTCGGCCATCTTGGTGGGATCCAGCGCGGCGATCCAGCGGGTGTGCGAGCGCGTGGCGCGGGTCGCCGCGACGGATTTCACCGTCTTGATCCAGGGCGAGAGTGGAACGGGCAAGGAGCTCGTGGCGCGTCAGATTCACGAGCTCAGCCGCCGGCGCCGCGGTCCCTTCGTGGCCGTCAATTGCGCCGCTCTGGTCGAATCGCTGCTCGAGGCCGAGCTCTTCGGCATCGAGGACCGAACCGCCACCGGCGTGCGCGGACGGCCAGGCAAGATCGAGCATGCCGACGGGGGGACGCTGTTCCTGGACGAGGTCTCCGACCTGTCCATGGCCGCGCAGGCCAAGCTGCTTCGCGCGATACAGGACATGGCGGTCGAGCGCGTCGGCGGCCACGGCGTGCGTCGTGTCGATGTGCGTCTGATCGTCGCCACGAACCGCAGCTTGCTCGACCTGGTCGAGCGCGGGCACTTTCGGTTGGACCTCTTCTACCGCCTCAACGGCGTCGAGGTCATCGTGCCGCCCTTGCGCGAGCGGCCAGAGGATATCGTGGAGCTCGCCGAATGGTTCCTCGCCCGGTATCGGGACGCGCGCCCTCTCCGCTTGTCCACAGCCGCCAGGGACGTGCTGCTGGCGTACCACTGGCCCGGGAACGTGCGCGAGCTCGAACGCGTCATCGAGCGGGCGGTGGCGCTCGCCCGGTCGCCCGAAATTACGCTGGAGGATCTGCCGCCGGCCATCGTTACGGGCTACTCGGAGACCCTCGTCCCGGCTGCCGAGCGCAACGAGACGATCCGGACCTGGGCCGGCCGCTACGCGAGACTCGTGCTCGAGCGGTGCGGCAACAACAAGCGCAGGGCTTGTGAAGTGCTGGGCATCAGCTACCACACGCTCCGGGCGTACCTGCGTCACGGGATTCCCGAGAGTGCGACCGCCGGCCGCGCACGCGCTCGGGTCGCGGCGCGCCGACCGCAGGAATCGGGAGGCGATGGCGACTCGGGGCCACGTCCGGCCCGCAGGGAGCCGAGCGGGCCAGGGGGAGCGCCTGACCGCCGGGAGCCACCGGCGTGACTGCGGGGTGAGGCAGGCCGGTCGTCGGAGGACGGCCGCGAGGTCGCGCGCCCCGTCTACGAAGGCCCGGGTGTTGCCGGGCCAGAGACCTTGACGGTCTCGGGAGGGGGTCATGCTGCGCAGACTGTTCATGCTCGCCATCCTGGCAGGAGGGTTCGTCGTCGCCCAGCCACAGTCGGCCAGGGCCGGCTGCACGACGGATCTCATCGACTGCTACTATGCTGCCGCCAACGAGGACAGCTTCTGGCGGCGGTGGGCGATGGGCATCGACTGCGAGCTCGACTACGTGGAGTGCGTGCGGATCAAGATCATGGGTTTCTAGTGTAGGCCGGCACCACGGGCGGGCGGCGTGGCCGAGCTTGGCTTCGCCGCCCGCGCTCCGATACGGCGAGGAGTTGCCCGCATGCCCAGTTGCCCAGCTCGGTCGCGCCTGCAGATTCTCGCGGCGGGGACCTTGCTCCTGATGGCTGCGGCGTGCCGCGAGCAGTGGCTGCCACACCGGGCAGCCGCTAGCGCGAGACTCGTCCACTCGCTGCCTCGCATCGCCGTCGGCGACGTGGTGGTGGGCCGCGCCGCCACGGAGCGGCGCGTCTGGCTGCTCACGCTGGGCCGACGGCTCTACACGCTCGACATGAGCCGTCCGAGCGCGCGCGAGGTCGCGGTCGAGGGGTTCGAACCCGACGACGCCCCGTGGGGGTTGGCCCGGACGGCCGACGCCAGCCTGTGGACCCTGGCCCAACGTCAGGTGCTCGCTCGACTCTCCGAGCACGGGCGGATCGTGGAGCGCCTGCCACTCTCGAGACCGTACGCGAGCGTTTTTGGCTCCGGCGGTCGCCTCGTGTATCAGATCGCGGACTTCGATCCTCCGGCTCCGGCACTGGTGGCCGGCGCCCCCGACGGCTCGCGCCTCGAGCCGTGGGGCCCGCTCATGACACGCGCGTTCCCTCGGCCGCGGGCCGAGTCGATGGCGCTCAACTTGGTCACGTGCGGCCTGGGCGATGGGCCTGCACTGCCGTGCTGGTTCGTGGGCGACACACTGGTGGCGGTGACCGACGGCCGCGCCGGGCGACAGGTTCCCCTCGAGAAGCTGGCCCCCCTGGCCCCCGAAGAAGTCCTGGCAGGAGAGAGCCCTCGCCGGCCAATCCGAGACGCCGCCATCGGCGGCACAGGCGAGATCTGGGTGCTGTCGTGGCAGGACCCGACCGACGATGCACCGACGGCCCGCCGGTCGACGCGCTCGGTTGCGCGGTCTGTCTCTTACTTGCGCCAGTACACAGCCGAGGGGTCGCTGCGACGCGTTGTGCCGCTGCCCGAACCGGGACGTCTCATCCTCGCTCTGGGGGGCCGTTCCGCATATGTCCTGACGGCCGACGGCCTGATTCTCGAGGTGCCGCTGTGAAGACATCGCCCGTCCGGTTCTTCCTGGTCGTTTCACCGCACCCGGCCTACGTCTGGGCAGGACTGGCACTGCTCGTTGCGTTGGGCGCCTGGACGGTGCGCTGGGATCCCAACGAAGCTGAAACGCCGCTGGGTATGCTCTTGCTCGCTCAGATGTTCACGGCCGCGACGGGCTTCTGCGGGGCGGCCTCGCGGGGACGATACGACCCGCTGTTCGTCAGCGGCCGGGCGCGGGTCACCATCGCGCTCGCCCACTGGGTGGCCTCGTCGGTGCCCGGATGGGCCGCCTGGGGGCTCGTGGGGGTGGCCCAGCGAGCGCTCGTGCCGGGGGTGTGGCCGGCAGCCTTCCGCCCCCGCTCGCTCATGGCCTTGCTGGCCGTCTCGGTGCTCACTTGGGCCGCGACGATCCGGCTCCCGCGGCTGTCAGGCGGCGTGCTCTGGTGCGCGGCGTTGTTCACAGCGATGGCCGCGCGGGAATCGGCCGGGTGGCTCGCGACGGTCGCCCAGGCGGTCCGCGCGCCGTCGGGGTGGACGGACTACCTGGTTGCCGCCTTGGTCCACACCGCCGTCCCCTTCCTCTGGCTGGAACGGCGGGCACCGACCGGCACACCGATCGTGTTGGGCGTGGAGGGGTTGCTGGTTGCAGGTGTGCTAGCTGGCGCCGTGATCTACCTAGCTCGGCGGGACTACGCCCTGGTCGAAGAGTCATGAGCGCGGTGTTCGAGTTCTCCGCCGTGTGCAAGCGGTATGGCCGGCGACTGGTCCTTCAGGACGTCGACCTGGCGATGCCGCGCCCCGACATCGTCGGCCTGATCGGCCCGAACGGCGCAGGTAAGACAACGCTCTTGCGCCTCCTCGTCGGCCTGCTGAAGCCGTCGAGTGGGACCGTGCGCCTCGGCTCGCAGCCGGTGCCCGAGGCGCTCGCTTCAGTGCCTGTCGCGTACTTCGCCGGTGAGACGACGCTGCCACCCGGAGTGTCCGAGCGGCGCTGGCGCGCGCTGCTCGGTGCCGCCCCGTCGCCGCAGGCCGACCCGCGGCCGTTTCGGGTCCTGTCCCGCGGATCTCGGCAGCTCGCCGGCCTGAGGGCGGTGCTCGAGCGCCCGGCTGCTCGACTGCTGGTGCTCGACGAACCGTACGAAGGTCTTGACCCCGACGCGAGTCGGTGGCTGACGACCTGTCTCGCCGCCCGGCGGGCTGCCGGAGTCGGAGCCGTGGTGTCCTCGCACCGACTCCACGACCTCGCCGGACTCTGCGCCCGGTACGCGTTCCTGGTGGATGGCCGCGTTGTGTGCCTCGCCCCGGAGGTGATCGCCGCCGGTGCACCGGTCACCGGCGCAGCGCTTCTGGCCGTGTTCGACCGGCTCAGAGGGCGGCCATCATGAAACGTGCGCTCCGACGAGGTGGCCTCCTTGCTGGCGTCGTTTCGCTCGGGCTGGCGTGGTGCGCGCACGCCCAGGTCCAGCTTCCCGCTGCCCCCTTTTCGATGGTCACGCCGGCCGAGGCGGATGCCGCGAGGGGGGACGTCACGCGGACTCGCCTCACGCTCGTGTTCCCTGCCGGCCTGCCAGCGGTGGGGAGCTTCGAGGTGTTGCACCTCGTGCCGGAACGGCGAGCCCACCCCGACGCGCCGGCCTGGCGGCTGGTCGAGCGGGTTCGGCCGGACACGACGCGAGGCAGCGCGACGCTCGCGGGCGTTCCAGGCGACGACGCCCTCATCGTCATCGTGTCCGCTAGCGGGGGGTACCACCTCGACGGACTGTTCCGGTGGCCGGGCAGCGACAGTGTACGTCGCGTGGCGTTCGAGCGACGCCGGACGCTTCGCGGAACCATGCCCGAGGGCGTGGGGTCGGCGGCGAGCATCGTGTGGCTCGATCGGACGAGCGGGGTCTCCGCAGGGGTGTGGCCACAGTGCCGGGCGTTGAACGTCCGGCAGTGGGAATGTGTCGGGGTGCCCTGGCGAGAATCCGGGGTCGTCATCGTTCAGGGAACCATGCCACTCCAGTTCGGCGTCGTGGCGGCGTCCGGGGAGACCGCGTTGACGATTCAGCCGGTCTTGCTGTCGAGTGCGCCGTGGTGCCGATGGGTCGATATCGTGCTTTCGGAGGCGCCGTGGCTTCCCCTGGACGACGTCACGATCGTGCCCCGGCGTCTGTTGCGCGCCGGGGCGACCCGCACCGTGCCCGTCCTGGACGCTCGCGCGAGAGTGGCACCGGTCGGCCCGGCCGCGTTCTGGGTTTGCGGGCCGAGCGATCGCGACGGCCTGCTGTTCGAAGTCAGGGGCGCCGCACTAGTGACGAGGTTCGTCGACGCCGTCGAGCTTGCGCTCGGACCGTCGGAGATCCGGCACCAGGTCGAGATAGAAGCCGCGCTGAGCGTGTCGGGCATCGTGGTCGATGCCGCCGGACGACCGGCGCCGAGCACGGAGATCCTCGTCTCGGAGATCCTCGACCCCGAGGAACGACCAGGGCCGGACGCGCGAGGTGAGAGGGAGCGACGTCGTCTCGTGGCCGAGGCGAGCAGCACGGCCGACGGACGTTTCGAGGTGGGTGGGCTGGCGCGTCGTCGGTACGAGCTCGCGGCGGTGCATGCGACGCTCGGCCGTGCCGTTGTGGTGGTTTCGCCGAGCGTTCGGCCGCTCGTGGTGAGGCTGGTGGCGGCGCGACGCGTGCGCGGGCGTGTGCTCCGTGACGGATCGCCCGCCGCGAGCGTCCCCGTGGTGGGGCTTCCCGAGCTGGGTGACGTGCAGGCCAGCACCGACCGACTCGATCACTACGCGCCGCCGATCCTGACCGCAGCCGACGGCCGGTTCGAGCTGACGCTGCCCTCGGCCGCACGCCGTGTGGCCGAGCTCCGGATCGGACGCGAAGAATCGGGCATCGTCCGCGTGAGGCTGCCTCGGGGGGATCACCCGCCCGCGGTGTTGGACCTGGGCGACATCGCCCTGCCCGGGGTGATTCGCCTGCACGTTGCCTTTGCGGGTGGGTCCGGGTGCGACCCGTCTGCTGCGGGACCGTTCGGTCGAGCGGCCCTCACGGTTGTCCGTGGGGACCTCGAGGTCGCGGGGACGTTCCTGTTTCGACTGCCGGAGCCGGGTCGGTGGCTGCTCGGCGTCCAGTGCGGGCGGCGCGAAGCGGCGGTGTCGCCGCCGTTCGTGGACGTCGAGGCGGGAGAGCCCGAGCTGTACCGCGAAGTCGTGGTGATCGAGCGGTGAGGTCGAAGCCGCGGGCCTGGGCACCGCGCCTTGCCCACCTCAGTTTCCCGTCTTCATTTCTCCCAGATGCTTTTCTCCGGAACGCTGCGTGGGCACAGGCGCCGCGCGGGCATCCCGGAGATCCCGAGCCGGCTCAGATGGCCATGACCACTGGAGGCGAGCGAGGCTGCTCGTGCGCCTTGACGCTCTTCGTGCCCGCATTGTACGTTTACGTGGTTGCGCGCCTCGGGACGGATGCACGCGTGCCCACCGGACCGCGTCCTCGCCCACCGGCCGAACCCGACGGTCCATGACGACCCCCAGCGGCGGTCACCTGAAGCGCACGCCCCTGCACCGCCAACATCTCGCTCTCGGTGCTCGGATGACGCCCTTCGCAGGGTGGGAGATGCCGGTGGAGTACTCGAGCGTATCCGAGGAACACCTGGCGGTGCGGACCTCGGCCGGGTTGTTCGACGTGTCCCACATGGGCGAAATCGAGGTGGCCGGGCGGGACGCACTCGCCGCCATCCAGTGGATCACCTCGAACGATGCGGCCAGGCTCGCCGTCGGCCAGGCCCAGTACTCCGCCCTGATGACGCCCCAGGGCACGTTCGTCGACGACCTGTTGGTCTACCGCCTCGCGCCCGAGCACTTCCTGCTCGTCGTCAACGCGGCCAACACCGACAAGGACTTCGCCTGGATCCGCGAACAGATCCGGACATTCGACGACGTCGTGGCGGTCGATTCGAGCGCGCGCTACGTGTTGCTGGCGCTTCAAGGGCCGGCGGCCCGCGAGATTTTGCAGCCCCTGACGGGCGTGGAGCTGGGTGGGCTGAAGTACTACTGGTTCGCCGCCGGCGAGGTCGCTGGCGTCATGGCCACGATCTCGCGCACCGGCTACACCGGCGAGGATGGATTCGAGATCTTCGTACCGCCGGCCAACGCCGAGCGTGTCTGGCGGGCGGTCCTCGAGGCGGGCCGGCCGGTCGGGCTGCGGCCCGCCGGACTCGGGGCCCGCGACACGCTGCGGCTCGAAGCCGCGATGCGCCTGTTCGGGAACGACATCGACGAGACGACGACCGTGCTCGAGGCGGACCTCGGGTGGATCGTCGGATGGGACAAGGGTGAGTTCCTCGGGGCGGACGTGCTGCGGCGCCAGAGAGCCGAGGGCGTTCGGCGCAAGCTCGTGGGCCTCGAAATGATCGACCGTGGCATCGCCCGCCACGGGTACCCCGTGCTCGACGGCGAGCGGCAGGTGGGCGTTGTGACGAGCGGAACGCTCACGCCGTTTCTGAAGAAGGCCATCGGCCTGGCCTACGTGCCGGTGGAGCGCAGTGCGCCGGGCGCCGAGGTGGTCGTCGACCTGCGCGGCCGGCCCGCTCGAGCCCGCGTCGTCGCGCTGCCGTTCTACAAGCGACCGCGGACGAGGAGTTGAGGCGTATGTACCCAGCGGACCGCAAGTACACGAAGGACCACGAGTGGATCGTGATTACGGGCGCCGAAGGCCGCGTCGGCATCACAGACTACGCCCAGAAGCAGCTCGGCGACGTCGTGTTTCTCGAGCTGCCGGAGGTGGGCCGGTCGGTCAAGCAGGGCGAAGCATTCGGCACCGTCGAATCGGTCAAGGCAGTGTCGGAACTCTTCGCCCCGATGTCGGGCGAGGTCGTAGCGGTCAACGCCGCCCTCGTGGAGCACCCCGAGCAGATCAACAAGGACCCGCACGGGTCGTGGATGATCGTGCTGAAGCTGGCCGACCCGGAGGAGGAGCGCCACCTGTTGACTCACGAGCAGTACGCCGGCGTGACCGCCGGAAGCTGACCCGAGGGCCCTCCCGTCTATGGCTTCGACCGAAACCGACGCGTACGTAACTCGGCAGATAGGACCGCGGCCGGCCGACCGAGACGCCATGGTTGCGGCCGTGGGCGCCTCGTCGCTCGACGCCCTGATCGACGAGACCATTCCGCCGGCGATTCGGCTAGATCGGCCCCTGGCGCTACCCGATCCGGAACCCGAGCCCGTGGTCCTGGCACGCCTGCGGGCGCTCGCGGCCAAGAACCGCGTCTTCCGATCCTACCTGGGCATGGGCTACTACGGCTGCGTCACGCCGAGCGTGATCCTCCGCATGATGCTGGAGAATCCCGGCTGGTATACACCCTACACGCCCTACCAGGCCGAGATCGCTCAGGGTCGTCTCGAGGCGCTGCTCGTGTTCCAAACGATGGTCAGCGACCTGACCGGGTTGGCCGTCGCGAACGCCTCGTTGCTCGACGAGCCCACGGCGGCCGCCGAGGCGGTCGCCATGATGCATCGGCTACAGGCCAGAGCGGTCGCGGCTGGGGCCCACGCGTGCCTCGTGTCCGCCCGCTGCTTTCCCCAGACCCTCGACGTGCTTCGGACGCGCGCCGAGCCCCTCGGCATCGAACTGCGGGTCGGCGAGCTCGACCGGTTGTCCTTCGACGGCGCCTTCGGCGCTCTGTTGCAGTATCCCGACGACCACGGGGAGCTGGTAGACCTGCGGGCGTTCATCGCTCGGGCGCACGCGGCTGGTCTCCTCGTCGCGGTCGCGACCGACCTGCTCGCCTTGACGCTCGTGACCCCGCCGGGCGAGCTGGGGGCGGACATCGCCCTGGGCAGCGCCCAACGGTTCGGCGTCCCGATGGGCTACGGCGGCCCCCACGCGGCCTTCTTCGCGGCGCGGGAAGCCCACGTCCGGCAGATGCCGGGCCGCATCATCGGCGTGTCGGTCGACGCCCACGGGCGCCCGGCTTATCGTATGGCCCTCCAGACGCGCGAGCAGCACATCCGTCGCGAGAAGGCCACGTCGAACATCTGCACCGCCCAGGCCCTGCTCGCGAACATGGCGGCCATGTACGCCGTGTGGCACGGGCCGGACGGGCTCACGCGCATCGCCGAGCGGGTGCACGGATTGGCGCAGGTGCTCGAGGCCGCGCTGACGCGACTCGGATTCCGGCAGACGAACCGTCACTACTTCGATACGCTGCGCCTCGATGCAGGCGACGCGGCGCTCGCCGCCCGCGTCCGCGAGACCGCGCGCACGAGGCAAATGAATTTCCGCTACGAGGGAGCGACCCAGATCGGCATCGCCCTCGACGAGACCACGACGCCCGACGACATCCGGGAGATCGTCGAGGTGTTCGCGGAGGCCGCAGGGCAACCGGCGCCGCGCATCGAGGCGCTGGCGGGGCAGGGCGGGAAAGCCTATCCACCCGAGCTGCAGCGCACCTCCAGCTTCCTGACGCATCCGGTCTTCCACGCCCACCGGTCCGAGCTGCAGATGATGCGCTACCTGCGGTCGCTCGAGCGCAAGGACATCGGGCTCGACAGCGCTATGATTCCCCTGGGCTCGTGCACCATGAAGCTAAGCCCGGCGGCGGCCATGCAGCCGATCTCGTGGCCGGAGTTCGCGTCGATGCACCCGTTCGCGCCCGAGGACCAGGCCCAGGGCTACCACGAGATCCTGCGGGAGCTCGAACGCTGGTTGTGCGAGATCACGGGCCTGGCCGCCGTCTCCCTCCAGCCCAACTCCGGCGCGCAGGGCGAGCTGACGGGCCTGCTCGTGATCCGCGCGTACCATCGAGACCGCGGCGAGCCGGAGCGCCGCGTCGTCCTGATCCCCGCCTCGGCCCACGGAACGAACCCGGCGAGCGCGATGATGGCGGGCCAGCAGGTCGTCGTGGTGGCGTGCGACGCCGCGGGGAACATCGACGTGGCCGACCTGCGCGCGAAGGCAGCCCGATACGCCGACCGCCTGGCCGCGCTGATGGTGACCTACCCGTCGACCCACGGCGTCTTCGAACCGGCCATCCAGGAGATCTGCCGCATCGTCCACGCCCACGGGGGGCAGGTGTACCTGGACGGTGCCAATCTAAACGCGCAGGTCGGCTTGACGAGTCCGGCGCGCATCGGCGCCGACGTGTGCCATCTCAACCTCCACAAGACGTTCGCCATCCCTCACGGCGGCGGGGGTCCGGGGATGGGTCCGATCGCCGTCGCGGCCCACCTGGCGCCGTACTTGCCCGGACACGCCGTCGTCCGAACCGGCGGGGCCAGGGCGATCGGGGCCGTCGCGGGAGCGCCGTACGGCAGCGCGCTCGTCCTGCTCATTTCGTACGCCTACATCCGGCTCCTCGGGGCGAGTGGGTTGACCGAAGCGTCCAAGCACGCCATCCTCAACGCCAACTATCTGAAGGCCCGCCTCGAACCGTACTTCCCGGTGCTGTACGTCGGGCCCAACGGGCGCGTCGGGCACGAGCTCATCCTCGACCTGCGCCCGTTCAAGCAGCAGGCGCCCATCGACGAGCACGACGTCGCGAAGCGGCTGATGGACTACGGTTTTCATGCGCCGACCGTCTCGTTTCCGGTGCCAGGCACCCTGATGGTGGAACCGACCGAGAGCGAGCCGAAGGAGGAGCTGGATCGCTTTTGTGAGGCGCTCATCGCGATTCGCCGCGAGGTGCAGGCGATCGTCGACGGCCAGGCTGATCCCCACGACAACGTCCTGAAGAACGCCCCCCACACGGCCGAGGCGGTGACGACCGACCGGTGGGCGCACCCCTACTCGCGCGAGCAGGCGGCCTTTCCGCTGCCCTCGGTGCGTGCCGCCAAGTTCTGGCCGCCCGTCGGGCGCATCGACAACCCCTACGGGGATCGCCACCTGGCGTGCAGGTGTCCGCCCATCGAGACCTACGCCGAGGCCGACGACTCTTCGGGTCCGACCCCGGCGCGAGCGGGCGCGCGGCAGCGAAGGTCCCCCGCCGAGGACTAGCGCGAAACCGCCGTGGTGAGCTCGTACGCCTTCTGGCGGTAGGCCTGAAGCAGGCGACGCGCGACCGGCCCTGGCCGTCCATCCCCGATGACGTGGTCGTCGACCTGGACGACGGGGGTGACCTCGAAGGTCGTACCGGTGATGAAGGCTTCGTCTGCGCCGACGAGGTCTTGTTCCCGAAGCGTCCGCTCCTCGACGCGAATGCCCGCTTCCGGCGCGATCTCGAGCAGGAACCCCCGCGTGATCCCGGCGAGCACACCCGCCTGGAGCGGCGGCGTCCGGACAGTGCCGTCCTTGACGATGAAGAGGTTGGACTGCGAGCACTCGGCGAGGTCGCCCCGGTAGTTCTTCATCAGGCCTTCGACAGCCCCTTTGCGGAGGGCCTCCTGCATGGCCAGCGCGTTGTTCAGCAGGTTGTTCGACTTGATGAGCGGGTTCACCGTCTCCGGGTGGTTCCGCACGATGGACACCAGCGCGACCTTGACGCCCCGCTCGAAATACCACGCGGGCGGACCCTCGAGCGGCTTGGCGATGACGAGCACGGTGGGCGTCGGGCAGGTGCGGGGGTCGTACCCGAAATCGCCCACGCCCCGCGTGAGGATGATGCGCAGGTAGTACTCGGGCTGAGTCTCGGTGGTCACCGGCAGCGCCCCGATGGTGTCGCGGATCCGAGCCTCGAACGCGGCGTCGTCGAGCGGCGGCTCGATGGCGATCGCCTGGGCCGACCGGCGGAGCCGGCGAAGATGGCGGTCGAGGAGGAACGGCTCGCCGCGATAGGTGCGCAGCACCTCGTAGACGCCTTCCCCGTACAGGAAGCCGTGGTCGAAGACGGACACGACCGCGTGCTTCCCGTCCACGATCCGGCCGTTGATGTTCACGATGGCGACCACGGCCCTCGTCCTCGTTCACGCGCCGACACGCAACGCGCGCGCGGCGACCTCGTCCGCCGCGGCCCAGCGGACCACGTCGGGCCCCACGCGCACCCCTTCGCGCGCGGCCACGACCGGCACGCCGCTCGCGGCTTCCGCCCGGGATCGCCAGGGCGCGGCCTGTTCGGACAACACCAGCAGGCCCGCGCCTGCCCGCGCGAGCCGCCCGGCCAGCTCCGCCGGGTCGGGCCCGGCGACCGCGTAGAGCTTCAGGTGGTCCTGATCCCGGGCCGCCCCCAGCACCTCGATGGTGGCCCGGAAGACGTCGCGCTGGAGGCGGGTGAAGTCCGCGGGCGCCCCAAGCTTCTCGACCAGGTCGATCGTCGCCTCGGGGCCGAGCCCACCTGCGATGCCCGGCCGACCCTCGAGCCGCCGCAACCGGTCCGCGACGACCCGAGTCGGATCGACGAGCGCGACGTGCCGACCGTCCAGCTCGACGGCCGTACCACGCAGGACGAGGGGGAGTTCCGTGCAGCCGAGGACCAGCGCCCCTGCGCCGCGCTCGACCAGGCGCCGCGCCGCGTCCCGGGCGAGTTGCGCTGCCAGTCCCCCACTGTAGCCGGCCTTGACGCCGCGCACGCCCACGATGGTTTCCATCACGAGCCCTTCCTGTTCGCCCAGGGTCGCGACGAGCAGGCTCGCGAGCGACTCGAGCGCGGGCGCATCGAGCTCCGCCCCGGTCTGGGCGCCGAATCGGGCGTACAGGTCGGCACGGACGCGGCCGTCGGGGCCGACGACCTCGTCGACGGGCCTCCTCGCCCGCGCCGGAGCGTCAGGGAGCACGACGTCCACGCCTCGCGCCATGAAGGCGTCCTGGTAGAGCCTGGCCTTGACTGTCCCCGTGGTCGCGAGCAGCCCAACCCGCCGATGCCCGGCCTCGACCACCGCCGTGACGGTCTCGTCGATCATGTCGACGAGCGGAATCGAGAGGGGCCACTCCTGCGGCGTGGCGCGCTTCAGGAAATAGTGGGCCGTGTTGCACGGGTAAGCGACGTGGGTCGCTCCGAGGCGCTGAAGCCACTCTGCCGACTCGCGCAGCCAGGGCAGGGGCGATGGCCCCCGGCCTTCGATGGCAGCGGTGCGGTCCGGGGTCTCGGGGTTGAAGACGACGAGGAGTTCGGAAGCGGCGAGACCGATGAGACCCGGCACGCGGCGCATGGCGACGAGCGGCCCCGCCGGGGCCACCACCATAAGTCTACTCGCAAAACGCCACGCGCGTGTGGCGGGCCTCGGCCGCCGCCGTGCTAGAGTGAGAACGGCCATGCCCCCGCTCGGCGCCGACGCCTCCGGCCGAAGGTGCTTCACGGTGCTGACACGTTCGGAGAGAGAAACCATCGAGGTGGGGCGCCGTCTCGGCGCCGAGCTCGCGCCCGGCAGCGTTGTGCTCCTCGTCGGCGAGCTGGGGACCGGCAAGACGGCGTTCGTGCGCGGCCTCGCTGCCGGCCTCGGGGCCGATCCGGACGACGTCTCGAGCCCGACGTTCACGCTCGTGCAGGAATACGCCGGGCGGGTGCGGCTGTACCACGTGGACCTCTATCGGGTCGCGCCGAACGAGGTCGAGGATCTGGGCGTGGAGCAGCTCGGCGAGGGCGAGGGTATCGTGGCCATCGAGTGGGCCGACCGCCTGCCGCGACCGTTTCCGGGCGCCGTTCGGGTCGCGATCGAGGACCTCGGCGACGATGCGCGGCGGATCACCATTGTGCGGTGAGGGGACGGGCCGGCCGCGTCAGCGCCGCTGCGGACGTTACTCGAGGCGGTAGTTCGGCGCTTCCCTCGTGATGATCACGTCGTGCACGTGGCTCTCGCGGACGCCCGCGGGCGTCACGCGCACGAGCTGCGCCTCGCGCTGCAGGGCCTCGATCGTGGCACAGCCGCAGTAGCCCATACCCGCGCGCAGGCCGCCGACGAGCTGGTGGATCACGGCAGCGACGCTGCCCTTGTGGGCGACGCGACCCTCGATGCCCTCGGGCACCAGCTTCTCGCCCACGTCCGGCGGCTCGGTTTCCAGGTCGAATTCGTCCTGGAAGTAGCGGTCGCGGCTGCCGCGGCGCATCGCGCCCAGCGACCCCATGCCGCGGTACTCCTTGTAGGTCCGTCCCTGGTAGAGGATGAGTTCGCCCGGGCTCTCGTCGGTGCCGGCGAAGAGTCCGCCGATCATGACGCTGCTCGCCCCGACGGCGAGCGCCTTGGTGATGTCGCCCGAGTAGCGGATGCCGCCGTCGGCGATCACGGGCACACCGTGCCGCTCGGCCGCGCGGGCGCACTCCGCGATGGCCGTGATCATGGGCACGCCGATGCCGGCGACCACGCGGGTCGTGCAGATGGACCCCGCCCCGATGCCGACTTTCACGGCGTCGACGCCGCGCTCGATGAGGGCCTCGGTCGCCTCCGCGGTCGCCACATTGCCAGCCACCAGGTCCACGTCCGGGAACGCGCCGCGCAGGGCGCGCACGGCGTCGAGCACGCCCTGGGCGTGGCCGTGTGCCGTGTCGACGACGAGGACGTCGACGTGCGCCGCGACGAGCGCCTCGGCGCGCGCGAGGGCGTCGCGCCCCACCCCCACCGCCGCGCCGACCCGCAGGCGTCCCAGGCTGTCCTTGCAGGCGTTGGGGTACTTGATCATTTTCTGAATGTCTTTGACCGTGATGAGGCCCTTCAACATGAAGTTGTGGTCGACGACCAGGAGTTTCTCCACTTTGTGCCGGTGGAGGATCTCGCGGGCCTGATCGAGCGTCGTGCCGACGGGGACCGTGATCAGGTTCTCCTTGGTCATCACCTCGCCGATGGGCCGGTCGACGCTGGTCTCGAACCGTAGGTCACGGTTGGTCAGGATGCCGACGAGCCGTCCCTCCTTGCGGCCGTCCTCGGTGATGGGGACGCCCGAGATCCGGTATCGCTTCATTAGCTCGAGCGCCTCGGAGATGCGGTGGTGGGGCGAGAGGGTGATCGGGTTGACGATCATGCCGCTCTCCGAGCGCTTGACCCGATCCACCTCCGACGCTTGTTCGTCGATGCTCAGGTTCTTGTGGATGATCCCGATCCCCCCCTGCTGAGCGATGGCGATGGCGAGCGCCGATTCGGTCACGGTGTCCATGGCCGCGCTCACGAGCGGGACGTTGAGCCGAATGTGGCGCGTCAGGCGCGTTGCGACGTTGACCTGGCTGGGCAGCACGCGCGAGTGCCGCGGCACCAGAAGCACGTCGTCGAAGGTGAGGGCCGTCGCGAGGCCAGCGGCGATCTGCTGCGGGGTGATCAGGTTAAGCGCCATGGCACTTCTTGTACTTCTTGCCGCTGCCGCAGGGGCAGGGGTCGTTGCGTCCGATCTTCGGCTCGTCGCGACGCACGGTCCTGACGACGTCGTCTCCCCCGGTGCGGGCGGGACGAGGCGCCGTTCGCCCGCCGGCGACGGCCGCGCGGGACCGGGCTGGCGTGCCAGCGAGCGCCGGCGCGCGGTCGCCCGCCTCGAGCCCCATCGGCGCCGGGCGGCGGAAGGCCGGGGCCCGGACGGCGGCCGGCGCGCGGTCTTCCTGGACGATGGGCTGGATGCGCCACAGGTAACGGACGCACTCCTCGTCGATGCGGTCCTTCATGGCCTGGAAGAGCGCGAAGCTTTCCTTCTTGTACTCGACGAGCGGGTCGCGCTGGCCGTAGCCGCGCAGGCCGATGCCCTCCTTCAGATGGTCCAGGCTGTAGAGGTGATCCTTCCACTGGGAGTCGACGATCTGCAGCATGATGTCGCGTTCGACGCGCCGCAGAATCGCCGGGTCGATGAGCTTCTCCTTCGCTTCGTAGCGGGCGACCGCCAGCGCCCAGATGGCGTCGCCGATTTGCTCGGCCTGCTTCGCGGAAAGGTCGAGCGCGCCCAGCTCGCGTGCGTCGAGCGCGAACAGGTCGGCCGCGGCCTGCAGGAGCGCGCCGAGGTCCCAATCTTCCGGGTGCACGTCGCGGCCCGCGTACTGCTCGACGAGCGCGTCCAGCAGATCCTCGGCCACGGCCATGAGGTAGCCGCGGGTATCGACGACCTCGGCCTCCTCGCCCTCGCCGAGCGTGATGCGGCCCTCCAGCAGCTCGCGGCGCAGCGCGTAGACGCTCTCGCGCTGCTTGTTCATCACGTCGTCGTACTCGAGCAGGTGCTTGCGGATCGAGAAATTCTGCGCCTCGACCTGCCTCTGCGCCCGCTCGATGGCCCGGGTCACCATGCGGTGCTCGATGGGGATCCCCTCTTCCATCCCGAGCCGCTGCATCAGGCCCGAGATGCGGTCCGACCCGAAGATCCGCATGAGGTCGTCCTCGAGAGAGAGGTAGAAGCGCGACGACCCGGGGTCGCCCTGCCGGCCGGCCCGCCCGCGGAGCTGGTTGTCGATGCGCCGCGCTTCGTGGCGCTCGGTCCCGATGATGTGCAGGCCGCCGAGCGCCACGACCTCCTGGTGCTCGGCGTCGGTCTGGTGCTTGCTCTCGGCGAAGCGGCGCGCGTACTCGGACCGGGGCACGCGGTAGAAGCTGTCCAGGTGGAAGAAGTAGACGTACTGCTCGTCGTCCACGAACTTCTCCTGGCCCTTCGGCAGGCGCTCGGCGACGCCGTCGGCCAGGCACCGCTGGCGGGCCATGAACTCGGGGTTGCCGCCGAGCAGGATGTCGGTGCCGCGGCCGGCCATGTTCGTGGCGATCGTGACGGCGCCCTTGCGGCCCGCCTGCGCCACGATCTCGGCCTCCTGCGCGTGGTACTTCGCGTTGAGCACCACGTGCTTGACCCCGCGCCGCTTGAGCATTGCCGAGAGGCGCTCGCTCTTCTCGATTGAGACCGTGCCGACCAGCACCGGCTGACCGGCCTGCGCCTTCTCGAGAATCTCGTTGACGATGGCGTCCCACTTCTCCCGCTCGGTCCGGTACACGACGTCCGGGTACTCGGTGCGCCGGAGCGGTCGATTCGTGGGGATAACCACGACGTCGAGGTTGTAGATCTTCGCGAATTCCTCCGCCTCGGTTTCGGCCGTCCCGGTCATGCCAGCGAGCTTCTTGTACTTGCGAAAGTAGTTCTGGAACGTGATCGTCGCGAGCGTCTGGTTCTCCCGCTCGATCTTGACCTTCTCTTTGGCCTCGACCGCCTGGTGGAGCCCGTCGCTCCATCGCCGGCCAGGCATCAAGCGGCCCGTGAACTCGTCGACGATCACCACCTGGCCGTCCTTCACCATGTAGTCGACGTCGCGCCGGAACAGGGTGTGGGCGCGGAGCGCCTGGTTGATGTGGTGAAGAATCGGCATGTTCGCCGGGTCGTACAGGCCGCCCGGCTGCAGGCGGTGGCCGAGCAGCTTCTCGCACTTGGCCATCCCGGCTTCCGTCAAGGTGACCGTCTTGTGCTTCTCGTCGACGACGTAGTCGCCGCTCGCCTCGAGCGCCTCGCGCTCCTCCGGCCGGACGTTGCCCTGTGTGACGGCGCCTTTCTTCAGACGCGGGATGATACGGTCGATCTCGTAGTAGAGCTCCGTCGACTCCTCGGCCGGCCCGGAGATGATGAGCGGGGTGCGCGCCTCGTCGATCAGGATGCTGTCGACTTCGTCCACGATCGCGTAGTGATGGCCGCGCTGCACGTAGTGCGCGAGGTCGAACTTCATGTTGTCGCGGAGATAGTCGAAGCCGAACTCGTTGTTGGTGCCGTACGTGATGTCGCACGCGTACGCCGCCTGTCGCTCGGCGTCGGTCATCTCGTGCTGGATCACGCCGACACGCAGGCCAAGGAACCGGTAGATCCGGCCCATCCACTCCGCATCGCGGCGAGCCAGGTAGTCGTTCACCGTCACGACGTGCACGCCCTTGCCCTCGAGCGCGTTGAGATACGCCGGCAGCGTCGCCACCAGGGTCTTGCCTTCGCCGGTCTTCATCTCGGCGATCTTGCCCTGGTGCAGGACGATGCCGCCGATGAGCTGCACGTCGAAGTGCCGCATGTCGAGCGTGCGGCGCGCGGCTTCGCGCACGACCGCAAAGGCTTCCGGCAGCAACTCGTCGAGCGTCGCGCCGCGCGCCAGCCGATCGCGGAACTCCACCGTCTTCTCTCGAAGCTGCTCGTCCGAGAGCGCCCGGACCGAGGGCTCGAGCGCGTTGATGTGGGCCACGAGCGGGGCGAGGCGCTTCAACTCCCGCTCGTTCTGAGTGCCGATGACCTTCGCGAGGAGGGTGTTGAACATGCTGCGGTCGCCCGCGGCGCGCCTCGCGCCCGAGGCCGCCTGCACCGACGACCAGAGTATCGTTCGATTGTACGGGACCGCCCGGGGACGGTCAACCGGCCGGGCGCGCGTCAGGACGGCCGGCGCTGGCTCAGCAGCCGCAGCGGGTTGATCAGACGCCCGTTCAGCGTCACCTCGTAATGAAGGTGCGCGCTCGTCGAGCGACCCGTCGAGCCGACGTACCCGATGAGATCGCCGCGCTTAACCGTCTGGCCGGCCCGCACCGCGAACCGGGACAGATGACCATAACGCGTCGCGATCCCGAACCCGTGGTCGATCACGACGAGATTGCCGTAGTTGCCGCTGTAGGCCGCGGACTCGACGCGCCCGTCGGCCGTCGCATACACCGGGCTACCGTAATCGGCGGAGATGTCGATCCCCGGGTGAAAGCTGTCGTCGCCGTTGAACGGGTCAGTCCGACCGCCGAACCCCGACGACAGCCACCCCGCCGCCGGCCACATGGACGGGGTCGCCGCGGCCAGGGCCCGCCGCCGCTCGACGCCGTAGCGCACGGTCTCCAGGCGGCTCTCCAACACGCTCAACAGGTCCCGGAGGATCCCGAACGTGTTGTCCGGCGTGTTCAGCGTCGCGGAGAGGAGCGTCCCGGCGGGCTCGCGCCGAAGCCCGACTCCTCCCATCGCCCGCGCCCGGTCGAGCTCCGGCAGGTTCCTCATCGCGCGCTGGACGGCAGGGTCCACGGCCGCCCGGTCGCTCAGCTCCGCGATCGCCGACTGCAGCGACGACACTTGCGCCGCAAGCTGACCCGTGGCGGCCCGGTAGCTCTCGTTCTCCATCACGAGGGCCACGTTCGTCGCTCGCAACTCGGCGATTTCGACCCGCACACTCCAGCGGGCACCCAGGCCGATCAAGATGGGCAGGGCCAGCACCGTCGCCACCCCGGCGACCGCCGGCCGCAGCGAGACGGTGAACCGACGGACGACCCCGGTCGTGCGGTCAGCGACGAGAACGGTGTAGCGTTTCGGCGCCATGCTCCCTGTCGGCGTCCGTCCCCGAGGCCCTCAGTGTAGGTGAACGAGCCGGATGAGGGCGAGACAGGTCAAAGAGCCCCGGGCGCGACGCAAAAAAGTTGCGTCACTTTACCACATCCCGCCTCCCCGGCGGAAGGGCGAGCGAGCCGCACGCGCGCACCGGGCGAAGACCCGGCGAATCAGAGCGTCGGGCCGGTCCCGCGGCTGGTCAGCTCGGCGACGAGTCGGTCCGCCCCGTACACCACGCGCAGCGCTTCCAGGATGCCCCGTGAGTCCACCGCCACCGCACGGTTCACGGCCGCGTCGTAGATGAAGTACCCCGGTAGCGACTGGATGTTGCCGTCGAAGACGACCCCGACCACCTCGCCCCGCCGGTTGACGACGGGCGAGCCGCTGTTGCCGCCGACAATATCGAGCGTCGAGACGAAATTGAAGGGGGTCGCCAGGTTGAGCACCGTCCGCTTGGCCTCCCAGCGGTCCACGATCCGGTACGGCGGCTGGCGGTCGTGCGCCGCCGCCCGGGCGTACAAGCCGGCGAAGTCGGTGAACGGCGGCACGGCCCGGCCGTCCTCCTCGTAGCCCTTCACGGCGCCGTAGGCCAGCCGCAGCGTGGAGGTCGCGTCCGGATAGGCCGATGTTCCGTGCACTGCGAACACCGCCTGCGCGATCTTGGCGTAGGCGTCGCGTTCGACGCTGGCCACCTCGTCCTCGTACCGCCTGCGCAGCGCGCGCGCCTCCGGGTCGAGCCTTCGGGCCAAGACGATCATCGGATCGGTCGACGCCTCGACCTTTGCGACGCCGCCGCTCACGAGCGCGCGGCGCGCCTCGACGCGGCCCAGGGCCGTCCCCTGCACGAGCTCGGCTGCCCGCGCCTGCGGCGGCTTGCCCTGGAGAGCCGCCGTGACGGCCGGGTGCGATGCACCCAGCTCCGTGGCGAGCAAGGCCAACGAGTCGGCGAGCTTGACCTCTTCGAGCGCGGGGAAGATGGGCGCCGTCGAAAAGAGCTGCCGTTCGAGCGCCGGGAGGCGAGCCTCGCCGAACTCCGGCAATCGGTCGCGGTCCGGCTTGGCGCGCTCGGCCACCAGGCGCACGATGGTCCGGGCGATCCCGAAGTAGCGCGAGTTGAACGCCATGCCGCTCTCGAGCAGCGCGTGGGGTTTGTAGTAGGCGACGAACCGCTGCCTCGCCGTCGCCACCTGGTCCCACGCCGAGCCGAACTGCCGCTGCCTGGTCGGGTCGGCGCTCACCGCGGCGCGCAAACGAGCTTCCGCCTGCCGCTTGTTCGCCATCAGCGCGCCGTCGCGGAGGCCAGCGAGCCGACCGCGGTACGACTTGAGGCTGTTTTCGATCGAGAAGATCTCGTCTCGCGCCTGCCGCGCGGGTTCGGCCCCTTTCGCGCTGTACTCCGCGAGCGCCGCACGGCGCCGCTCGAGCACCGCTAGGGTCCAGGGGAGCCCGTGGTCGCGCAGATACTCGAGGTGCGCCACCGTGTTCAAGCGCTGGGTCGCGCCGGGATGGCCAGCGGCGAACACGACCTCCCCGTCCTGCGCGCCAGTCGGCGACCAGGGCAGGAAGTGTTCGACGCGCGCGGGCTGGCCGCCCTCGTACGCGCGGAAGAAACAGACGTCGAGGCAGTAGCGGGGATACGTAAAGTTGTCGGGGTCGCCGCCGTAGAAGGCGACGTCGAACTCCGGCGCGAAGACGAGGCGGATGTCATCGTAGACCTTGTAACGGTACAGGTGATAGAGCGCGCCTTGGTACAGCGTGACGACTTCGCTCCGCAGCCCGGTGGCGTCCTGCGAGGCTTTCTCGATACCCGCGATCGCCGCGCGCCGGGCGGCAAAGGCTTCCGCGGCCGGCATCCCGGCCGGCACCGCCGCGTTCACCCGCGCGGTCACGTCCTCGATGCTCTGCAGCACCATCAGCTCCACGTCCGGTGCCTTCAGCTCGTCCGCGAGGGTCTTCGCGTAGAACCCGCCGCGAACGTAGTCGTGCTCGGGTGTGCTCACGCGCTGGATGGTGCGCAGTCCGACGTGATGGTTCGTGAGGATCAGGCCCTCCGGGGACACGAACGACCCGGAGGCGCCCCCGAAGCGGATGGCGGCGCGCTGCAGCCGCACGACCCAGGCCTCCGAGGGCTCGAAGCCGTAGGCTCGCTTGATCGCGTCCTTCGGCAGCGCGTTGAACGGCCAGAAGCCTTCGTCGGCGAGGCCGCGAAGCGGAACCAGCCAGGCGATCCCGAGAAGGCAGCACAGGGCGAAAACACGGCGCAGCTTCATGACGCACCCCTCGACCACGCGTCACTGTAGGATGCGCCCCGGATGCTGTCAACCTGAGCCGCTGGTGGGTCGCCCCGCGGCGGCCTTGACCGGCGACCGTCACCTCACGCGGGCATCCGGTACTGGAGGGCCTCGGCCAGGTGCGCCGCGGCGATCTGTTCGCTTCCCGCCAGGTCGGCGATCGTGCGCGCGACCTTGAGAACACGGTCGTGCCCGCGCGCCGTGAGGCCGAGGCGCGTGGCGGCTGTCTCGAGCAGGTGCGCGCCGGTCGCGTCGAGCGTACAGCTTCGTCGCACTCGTCGTCCAGACAACCTCGCGTTCACCGCGAACGAGTCGCCAGCGTAGCGCGCGCGCTGGCGGGCCCGCGCCGCCTCGACCCGAGACCGGATCGTCTGCGAGGACTCGCCGGTATCCGTCGGCGCCAGCAAGTCGCGCACGGGAAGGGCGGGGACGTCGACGACGAGGTCGAGGCGGTCGCGCAAGGGCCCGGAGAGCCGCTGCCGGTAGCGGTGCACCTGCAAGGGCGTGCATCGGCAGGGATGCCGAGGGTCGCCGAGAAACCCGCAGGGACAGGGATTCATGGCGGCGACGAGCATGAAGCGTGCGGGGAACACGGCAGTGCGCGCAGCCCGAGCGATCCGCGCACACCCCTCTTCGAGCGGCTGACGCAACACCTCGAGCGCGTGACGGCTGAACTCGGGGAGCTCGTCGAGGAAGAGCACGCCGTGGTGCGCCAGGCTGATTTCGCCAGGTCGGGGGATCGTCCCGCCGCCGACGAGCGCCGCATCCGAGACGGTGTGGTGCGGGGCGCGGAACGGTCGCCTCGTCACGAGCCCCGCGCCTGGCGCTAACAGCCCGGCCACCGACTGGATGGCCGTCACCTCGAGCGCCTCGTCGAACGAGAGTTCCGGCAGGATGCCCGCCAGCCGCCGCGCGAGCATGGTCTTGCCCGAGCCCGGAGGCCCGACCATGAGGAGGTTGTGGCCGCCCGCGGCCGCAATCTCCAGCGCGCGCTTGGCCAGCGCCTGGCCGCGCACGTCGGCGAAATCTTCCTCGGACGGCGGCAAGATGGCTGGCGGCGGGGAGCCGACGAGGGCGGGCTGGGGGTCGTTCAGCACGGCGACGGCGTCGGTCAGGGCCGACACCGGATACAGCGACAACCCCGCCACGACGGCCGCCTCGCGCACGTTGGCGACCGGCAGCAGGAGGCCGGGGACGCCATCTCGTCGCGCCGCCGCGGCGATGGGCAGGACGCCACGCGACGGCTGAATCGTGCCGTCCAGCGAGAGCTCGCCGACCAGGAGCATGTCGTCCACGTGCCGGCGGCGCACGGCGCCAGTGGCGGCCAGGATGCCCAACGCGATCGGCAGGTCGAACGACGCGCCCGCCTTGCGCACGTCGGCCGGGGCCAGGTTGACCGTGATGCGGTGCAGCGGAAACTCGAAGCCCGAGTTACGGATGGCGCTGCGCACGCGGTCCCGGCTCTCGCGGACGCTGGCGTCGGGCAGCCCCACCATCGTGAACGCCGGCAGGCCGAACGACACGTCGACCTCCACCTGCACCTGGCAGGCGTCGATGCCAAAGACGGCCGCCGTCCGAAGCGTCGAGAGCACGAAAAAGGACGGCTGGCCGATGTGCAAGGGCCGCGCCGGAGGCGCGAAGCGGCGCCGAGACAGCACGTTGGGACGCCCTCGACCTGGCGCGCGTACCCCCGAGTCCGCAGAGTGTGCGATCCTCGGGCGAGTCGAGCATCGCAAGATCTGCTGCCGTGGGGGCTCAGAACGAAGGGCTACGCGGGGCGGCAAGTGCAGCGGCTAGCCCGGACCCTCATGCAAGCGCACGCGGTGACGACGGTCATGATTTAGCCCGCTCTAGTTCGTTCCGCTGCGCCGGGGATGGATGGTCAATCGGTCCCCGGGGTTGATGCGGTTGCTTCGCAGGTTGTTCCACCCCTTGATCGCCTCGACCGTCGTGTCGAACGCCTGCGCGATCGACCACAACGTGTCACCGCGGCGGACACGGTAGACGACACTCGAGCTGGCGCGCGCGACGCCCGAGGTCTGGCTGACGCCAGTGGCCCCGGTCTGGTCGGTCCGGGCCGCGACCACGGCGGCGGGGGAGCGAGGAACGATCAACCGCTGACCCGGGCGCAGCACAGCGCGAAGGGTCAGGCCGTTTGCGTCGGCCAGGTCGGTGACCCCGACCCGCAACCGCCGGGCGATGGTCGACAGAGTATCGCCCCGACGGATGACGTATTCGCTGACGGCGATGCGCTCGCCGGGCGACGCCGTGGCCAGGCGCGCCAGCAGGCGTTCGCCCGTACCGGCCGGCACCTTGAGCACGTAGCTCGCGTCCCTCAGCGGGGTCGTCCACCGCCTGAGCTCCGGATTGAGGGCCTGAATCTCGCCCACCGGCACTCCGATCCATTCGGCGACGCGCCTTAGGTCGACGGGAACCGGGAGCGTCACCTTCTCGACGGCCGCAACGGCCGCCTGGGCGAACTGAAACCCGTACTGGGTCGGGTTCTTCGCGATGATGATCGCCGCGAGGATCATGGGGACGTACTCCCGCGTCTCGCGCGGCAGATATCGGGAGGACTGGCTCAAGGTCCAGAAATCGGCGACCTTGGCCCGCTGGATGGCGTTCTGCACGCGGCCAGGTCCGCTGTTATACGAGGCGAGTGCCAGGTGCCAGTCGCCGCCGAAGGCCTCGGCCAGGCTCCGCAGGTATCTCGCCGCCGCCACGGTAGCCTTCTCGGGGTCCGCTCGCTCGTCCACATACCAGTCGTAACGCAGGCCCTGGAGCCGGGCCGTCCCCAGCACGAACTGCCACATGCCCTTCGCGCGGGCCCTCGAGAGCGCATTCGGGTTGAAGGCACTTTCGACGAGCGGGACGTAGGCGAGATCGAGCGGTAGGCCCTCGGCGCGGAACACGTTCTGGATGAGCGGCAGGTACTGCGCGCCGCGATCGAGCGCACGCTGGAACCAGTCGCGCAGGCGACCCTGGAATAACTCGACGTACGAGAGCACGCGCGGGTTGGCGGGGATGGGGATGTCGTGGGCCGTCGCCCGCAGGTCGCGTTCGACCGAGTCACGCGTGCTCGTCGCCGGGTCGGGCAGAGGAAAGGTCGCGACCTCGAGCAGCTCGTCGATCATGGCCGGGTCGTACGGCTTCTCGGTGAAGCCGTCACCCTGAGCGAGCGCTTGCCGCTCGATCGCGGCGATCCGGTCGACCAGTCGGTCGAGGAACGCAGCGAGGCGACCCTCGCTGCGCGCGCCCTCGGGATAGGCCAGGATGATGTCGACCGCGAGGTCGAACTCCCGCTTCGCGGCCTCGAGGTGCCCGAGCTGGAACTCACGCTGCCCGGCGGCGAAGCGTCTTTCCGACTCGGCGATGAGCGCGGCGATCCGGTCGTCGGCCTCGGATGCGGGGAGCGCGGCGACAAGGCCCGGGTGAGCGATCGGCGCCGCCGGCAAGGGTGTCGGCCGGTGAGACTGCACGGTCCGACTGCAGGCGCCGACGGCAATCAGGAGTCCGCAGGCAGCCGCGAGCGGCCGCCATGCACGTAGCCTCATGACTGCGCTCCGCTGACGAGCACGCACGACCAAGGGGCCGTGCCTGCCAGCATGGCCGCGCAGGCGACGGTCGCGCCCCCGCGGGTCGCGCTAGCGTACCACCTAAGCCGGCAGCCGTCAACGGTCGAGCGCCCGGGGACGCGGGTGATCCCCGGGGCCACCTCCGCGGACCCCGACGCGTTCAGGACGAGCGCCATTCGCTCGACACGAACACCTCGTGGCCCTGAGCGAGGTCGCGCGCGGCCGGCGTGACGATCGTGCGCGCTCCGACCACAATCCGGGTCCCCCGCCGCAGCGCGTCGCGCACGTCGTCCTCGCACACGAAGTCGGCCGGTGGGGCGGTCGAGGCGGAGACCGCCGCGGCGCCGCGTGCCGCGTGCGCCGGAGCGCCCGCCAGCCCGAGGACGCGATCCACGTGCGCGGCGACCGTCTCAGCGTCGAGGCCGCCTTCGAGCCGAGGGACCGCCAGCCTCGGCAGCGCCGGCGCCGGTGGCTCCCGATCCTCCGCTCCAGCCGCCGACAGATCCGGCGCCGGCTGCTCGAGCGTCGCGACCCGAGAGACGGGCACCAGCTCGTAGGCGAGCCGCTTGATGTTCAACAGGTGCATCGGAGTGATGTTGTCCGACGTGATGTTGCCGCCGTAGCCCCCACAGCCGAGGGTCATGGCAGGGTCGAGGCCGGTGGAGAGCCCGATCGAGCCGTGAGTGGTGGGCGTGTTCACGACGATGCGGAAGGCGGGCTTCTTCAACCCGAATTCGAGGATCACGGCCTCGTTCCTCGAGTGGATGGCCATGGTGTGGCCCATGCCGCCGTACGCGAGAATCTGCTTGCACCGCTCGCACCCTTCGTGCCAGTCCGCCACGATGTAGAACGCGAGGACGGGGCACAGCTTCTCGATCGATAACGGATAGTCCCGACCGACGCCCGCCAGCTCCGCCAGCAGGACCTTCGTCTCGGGCGGCACCGAGACACCCGCCCGCTCGGCCACCACGGTCGCGGGTTGCCCGACGAGCGAGGGGTCGGGCAGCCGCTGAGGGGTGACGAGTACGCGTCCGACCGCGTCGATCTCCGCTGGTGACAGGAAGTACCCGCCCTGTCGGACGAACTCCCGCCGGACGTCGTCCGCGATCGGTTCGTCGACGACGACGGCGTTCTCGGCCGAGCAGAGCACCCCGTGATCGAACGTCTTGCCGGCGATGATGTCCGCGACGGCCTTGGGCACGTCGGCGCTCCGCTCGACATAGGCGGGCGCGTTGCCAGGGCCGACGCCGTAGGCCGGCTTGCCCGCACTGTAGGCGGCGCGCACGAGGCCCATGCCGCCTGTCGCCAGGATCACGGCGACGTCGCGATGCCGCATCAGCTCCTGGGTCCCTTCGAGGGTCACGGTCGTCAGGCAAGTGATGGCGGCCTCCGGCGCCCCCGCGCGGCGCGCGGCCGCGCGCATGATCTCGGCCGTCGTGGCGATACAGCGGGCGGCCGCCGGGTGCGGGCTGATAACGATGGGGCAGCGGGCCTTGAGGGCGATGAGGATCTTGTAGATCGTGGTCGAGGTCGGGTTTGTCGACGGCACGATCGCCGCCACAACGCCGAACGGCTCCGCGATTTCAACGACCCGCCGTTCCTCCAGACGCCGGATCACTCCGACGGTCTTCATCGGGCGGATGAACCGGAAGACCTGCTCGGCGGCGAACAGGTTCTTGCGCACCTTGTCGGCGACCACGCCGTAGCCGGTCTCCTCGACGGCTGCGCGAGCGAGCGCTTCGGCTTCGCGTGCCGCGGCCGAGGCCATGGCCTCGACGACTGCGTCGATGCGCTCCTGCGAGAACTCGGCGAGTGCGTCCTTCGCCTCGCGCGCGGCGCGCGCCAGCGCGCGCGCCTCGTGCATCGACGCCAGATCGCGGTCGGAGGGGGCTGAGGCCACCTCGGCCATGGGCGACGCGCTCCGCCAGGTCACTTCGGCTTGGGGAGGATCTTCTCGACGTCAGCGTGCGGCCGGGGAATCACGTGCACCGCCACGAGCTCGCCGACGCGGCGCGCCGCGGCGGCACCGGCGTCGGTGGCCGCCTTCACGGCGCCCACGTCTCCACGCACCATCACGGTGACGTACCCGGCGCCGATGTACTCCTTGCCCACGAGCACCACGTTGGCGGCCTTCACCATGGCATCGGCGGCTTCGATCGAACCGACGAGCCCTTTCGTCTCCACGAGACCTAGCGCTTCGAGGGACATGCCGCACGCTCCGACGGAACCCTCTCGGGCCCCGCCAGGCTAGCACATTGCGACGGCGCCAGCAACTGCAGTAACATGGCGCGTCGGTCGCGAGACGATGGCCGACCGACCGCCCACGTGTATGTCGCTCAAGTACGTTGTCCGCGTTCTCTTTCTCGGGGTGTTCCTCTTAACAGTCGTGACCCTGGCGGCGTGCGGGCGCGCGGAGCCTCCGGTGGCTTCCCCGTCGGCGACGACCAGCCGACAGCGGGCGCCGCTCGGGGGACCGGTCGACGTGACCTACCGCTTCCAGGTCCTGCCTGACGCCACGATCGACGACGACTATCGGGTGCTCGTCCACTTCGTGGATGCCGACGACGAGCTGATGTGGACCGACGACCACGAGCCGCCGACGCCGACCTCCCAGTGGAAGGCGGGTCAGACCATCGAGTACACGCGCACGGTCTTCGTCCCGGTCTATCCCTACCTCGGCCAGGCGACGATCCAGGTAGGGCTCTACGACCCGCGGACCGGCCGCCGCCTGAGGCTGAGCGGGCGCGATAACGGCCAGCACGCGTACGCCGTCGCATCGATCGAGCTGCTCCCCCAGTCCGAAGCCGTGTTCCTGATTTACGGCGACGGGTGGCACGATCAAGAAGTCTCGCCGACCAACGCCCTGGAGGAGTGGCGCTGGACCAGAAAAGAGGCGAGGGTATCGTTCCGCAACCCTCAGCGCGGCGTCACGATCTATCTGGACGCCGACGGGCGGCCCGACGTCTTCGCCGCGCCGCCGCAGGTCTCGCTTCGCGTGGGCGACCAGGTCGTCGACACGTTTTCGATCAGGGACACGGCGCGGTTCCTGCGCCGCACGCGCGTGAGCGCCGCCGCGCTCGGCACGGGCGAGATGGTCGACCTGGTCATCGCCGTCGACAAGACGTTCGTCCCCGCCGAGCACGGCGCGAACGACCGGCGCGAGCTCGGCCTCCGCGTTTACCACCTGTTCGCCGAGGTCCAGTAGGTGGCGGCCCTAGTGCGCTGGGCGGTCTCGGCCTGTCTGCTGGCGGCCTTGCCGGCGACCGCCGAGGCAGAGATCGTGTATCTCGCCTCGGGACGTACTCTGTCGGTCAGGGCCCATCGCGTCGAGGGCGACGAGATCGTGCTCATCCTGAGGGGCGGCGGCGAGGTCGCCTGTGCCCGCGCGCTCGTGCGTGACATCGTGGCCGACGAGGTCCCGTACCCGGACCCGGACGAGGGGGGCGCGGCGCTGCCGGTGGGGGCGGGGTTCTCCTCGGGGCGCGACGCCCACGTGGTGGCGCTCGTCGAGCGCCTGGCGGCCGCCTACGGCGTCGACGCGCGCCTGGTACACGCCGTCGTGTCGGCGGAGTCGGGTTACCGGCCGGCGGCGGTGTCGCCCAAGGGCGCCATGGGATTGATGCAGTTGATGCCGGCGACCGCGCGCCAGTACGCCGTGGCGGACCCTTTCGACCCCCGCGCGAATCTCGAGGCGGGAATTCAGCATCTCAAGAAGCTTCTCGACCGGTTCGAGCTGCCCCTTGCGCTCGCCGCCTACAACGCCGGCGAACAGGCCGTCGAACGCTTCGGCGGCATCCCCCCGTACCGCGAGACGCGCGCCTACGTGGCGCAGGTGCTTTCCCGGCTCAGGAGCCGGTGAGCGTCAGGGTCGCGTTCGGCCGCCCGGAGGGTCATCGGAGCCGGGCGGTCACCTCCTGGTCTGCGCGGGCCATTGTGCAAGCCGTCGGCCGCGGGCACGGGTCTAAAGAGGTACGCGCGGCGGCGCGCTATAATCCGCGGGAGGCTCGGTCCCGATAATGCCCAGCCCGACAAGATGTTGCACGGATCGGCCGATACCTGATCGGGTGTGATCCCGCCGGGGGTGCCGATGGAGTTTCGCTGCCGCCTGGGGACGCCGCAGGGCCAGATCATCGAGGGCGTCTATGTCGCCGAGAGCGAGGCACGCCTGCGGCGCGAGCTCGAAGAGAAGGGGCTGTGCGTGCTGGGCGTCCGGCCTGCCGGATGGACGTTCGGGGCCCGGTGGGCGCTCCGGCGTCGCCGCGTTGGGGAGGAAGAGTTCCTCGTCTTCAACCAGGAGCTGGCCACGCTGCTGCGCGCGGGGATGCCGCTCGTCTCGTCGCTCGACATCCTGCGTCGGCGGGTCGAGACACCGGTGTTCCGGGCGATGCTGGACGACATCTATGAGCGGGTGAGAGCCGGGAGTGCCCTTTCGGAAGCCTTTGCGGCGCAGGGTGACCTCGTCCCGGGCGTCTACCACGCGTCGCTGCTCGCGGGGGAGAAGAGCGGCAGTCTCGAGCAGGTCATCCGGCGGTACGTCGGCTACATTCGGGCGCTCGCGGGGGTCCGGCGGAAGACGGTCTCGGCGCTCATCTATCCGGCAATCCTGGTCGTCCTGGCGCTCGTGGTCGTGAGCATCATTCTGTTTCGTCTGGTGCCGGAGTTCGCCGAGTTCTACGAGCAGTTCGGCAAGGAGCTGCCGCTCGCGACGCGTCTGATCGTCGGGGTGTCGAGCTTCGTCGTGCGGTGGTTCCCGCTGCTCGCCGGCGTTGTGGTGGGCGCGGGGGTGGGGGGCTGGCTGTGGATCCAGCGTCCGGCGCAGCGGGCGCGGGTCGACCGCCTCGTGCTGGGGCTGCCGCTGGTGGGGCCGGTGGCCCGGCGGTTCGCGGCCTCGCAGGCGACGCGGACGCTGGCGACGCTGCTCGGCGGCGGGCTGCCGCTCGTCGACGCGCTGGCGGTGGCGGCCCGGTCGGTGGGCAACCAGTTCATGGCGGGCCAGCTCGGGCTCATCGAGCGGCAGGTGCGCGAGGGGCAGGCGCTGGCGCAGGCGATGGCGGAGACCGGCGCGTTCCCGGACGTGGCGGTCAAAATGGTCGAGGTTGGCGAGGCCACCGGGGCGCTGCAGGAAATGCTCAACAGCGTCGCCGACTTTTTCGACGAGGAGAACGAGACGAAGCTGGGGCGGTTCGTGACGTTGATCGAACCGACGTTGCTGGTCGTGATGGGCCTGGTGATCGCGGGCCTGTTGGTCTCGCTCTACATGCCGCTCTTCCAGCTCTCGTCGGTGATCACGCGGTAGGGGGTGGCACATGGACCCGAAGCGGCCGGTGGCGGCCGCGGGCGGCGCGGCGGGCGTCGGCGGGCCGTCGGGCGCGCTGAGCGAGTTCTACGCGGGTGGTCACGAGCCCGAGGTGCTGGACCCGGCGGGCGAGGCGGCGCGGGCGCGGCGGCTGGCCGAGCGGTATCGCCTGGAGTTTCTCGACATGGCCGAGTTCCGGATCGACCAGGCGCTGTTCCGGTCGATTCCGGCCGACCTCATGCTGCGCTACGGGTTCATCCCGTACCGGCGGGAGGGCCCCACGCTCGTGATCGTCGTGTCGGATCCGAGCGACTTGCCGACGATCGACGAGCTGGCGGTGATCCTGTCGACGCCGATCAAGGTGATGGTGGGCACGGCCTCGGCGATCCAGGCCATCCTGAAGAAGAGCGAGAGCTCGCAGCGCGTGCTGGAAGAAGCCACCGAAGGCTTCCAGATGCAGGTCTTGCGCGAGGAGGAGAACGGCGAGGACAAGCTGACGCTCGAGCGGCTCACGAGCGACGCCAGTCCGGTGATCCGGCTGGTCGACTCGTTGATTTACACGGCGATTCAGCGGCGCGCGAGCGACATTCACATCGAGACGCAGGACGACGCGGTGCACGTGAAGTACCGGATCGACGGCGTGCTCCAGCCGGCCATGCGGCCCATCGACAAGCGCTTTCACAGCACGATCGTCTCGCGCGTCAAGGTCATGTCGGAGCTGGACATCGCCGAGAAGCGCGTGCCCCAGGACGGGCGGTTCAAGGTGCGGATGCCGGGCAAGACGATCGACTTTCGGGTGTCGATCATGCCCAGCGTGCACGGGGAGGACGCCGTCATCCGCATCCTGGACAAGGAATCGATCAGCGAACAGTTCACCGAGCTGCGGCTGGACATCCTCGGGTTTCCGGAATCCGAGCTGAAGCGCTTTCGCAAGTACATCCGCGAGCCGTATGGGATGGTGCTCGTAACCGGGCCGACCGGGAGCGGCAAGACCACGACGCTCTACGCGGCGCTTTCCGAGATCAAGTCGGTCGAGGACAAGATCGTCACCATCGAGGATCCGGTCGAGTACCAGATCAAGGGCATCACGCAGATTCCGATCAACGAGAAGAAGGGCCTGACGTTCGCACGGGGTCTGCGGTCGATTCTGCGGCACGACCCCGACAAGATCATGGTGGGGGAGATCCGCGACCCGGAAACGGCGCAGATCGCCATCCAGTCTGCCCTGACGGGACACCTGGTGTTCACGACCGTGCACGCCAACAACGTCGTGGACGTGCTGGGCCGGTTCCTCAACATGGGCGTCGAGCCGTACCAGTTCGTCTCGGCGCTGAACTGCGTGCTTGCGCAGCGGCTGGTTCGCGTCATCTGTGCGCAGTGCAAGCGGCCCCAGCGGGTCACGCGGCAGATGCTCGAAGAGTCCGGCATGGACCCGGCGCTGGCGGAGACGCACGTCTTTTACGAGGGCGCCGGCTGCATCGAGTGCAGCGGCACGGGTTACAAGGGTCGCACGGCGATCTGCGAGCTGCTGGACCTGTCGGACCGGATCCGGGAGATGATTCTCGAGCGCCGCCCGACGTCCGAGATCAAGAAGGCGGCGCGAGAAGAGGGGATGCGCTTCTTGCGGGAATGCGCGGTGGAGCGGGTGCTCGCCGGCGTCACGACGCTGCGCGAGATCAACAAGGTGACCTTCGTCGAATGAGGCGCGTCGCGCGGGCGCCGATCGTGCGGTGGTGGTCGAGCCCGTGGCCGCGGGTCGCGGTGGAGTTCACCGCCCGCCGGGTGAGCGTCGTGGCACTCTCGGCCGGGCGTTCGCCAGCCGTCACGGCCCACGCGAGCGAGGTGCTGCCCGAGGGGGCGCTCGTGCCGGCGCTCAACGCCGCCAACGTCCGCGACCGCGCCGCCGTGCGCGCCGCCCTCGGCCGCGCCCTCGAACAGGCCGGCGTCCGCGCGCGGCGGCTAGGAGTGGTCGTGCCCGACAGCGTTGCGCGCGTGTCGCTGGTCCGATTCGACACGGTGCCATCGAGGCCGCGCGACCTCGATGAGCTCATCCGGTGGCACCTGCGAAAGGCGGCGCCGTTTCGCCTCGAGGACGCCCAAATCGCCGCCACGCCAGGGGCCGCCGTGGACGGCGGCCGCGAGTTCATCGTGGTCCTGGCCCGTCGCGACGTCGTGGCGGAGTACGAGCAAGTGTGTGCCGAGGTGGGCGCCCACGCCGGGCTGGTCGACCTGTCCACGTTCGACCTGATCAACGCCGCGCTGCTCGCCTCGCGCCAGCCTCCCTCCGCCGATTGGCTGCTGGTGCACCGGGCCCCGGACTACACGACGCTCGTCATCGTCCGGGGCGCCGACCCCATCTTTTTCCGCAGCCGCCCCAACGACGCCGAGGACGGCCTCGCGGATCTCGTGCACCAGACGGCGATGTACCACGAGGATCGGCTGGGCGGGGGCGGCATTCCGCGCGTGGTGCTGGTCGGCGTGGCCGAGTGTGGCCCCGGGCGCGCCGAGGCCCTCACGCGCCAGGTGGAGGAGCGGCTGGGGGTCGCCGTCGAGGCCCTCGACCCGCGGGGCGTCGTGGCGCTGCGCGACCGGGTCGCCGCGCCGCAGGCCGTGTTGGATGAGCTCGCGCCGGCCGTCGGGCTGCTGCTCCGAGGGCGGGCCGCATGAGGGAGCGGGGGAGCGGCGGACGCGCCATGCTGGAGATCAACCTGTCGACGCGCCCGTTTTACAACGAGCGCGCCGTGTACGTCGTGCTGGGGTTGCTGGCCGTCGCCGCGGTGGTCGTGGCGGTGGGCCATGCCCGCCGGCTCGCAACGCTGTCGGCGCGGCACACCGCGCTCAGCCGGCAGATCGCCGAGAGCACGGCGGCCGCCGCGCGACTCGACCGCGAGTCGGAGGCGCTCGAGCGCGCCGCCGAGCGACCTGAGCTCGAGGCCGTGGCGGCGGCGGCGCGCCAGGCGAACGACCTGATCGACCGGCGCACCTTCTCCTGGACGGAGTTCTTCAACGTGATCGAGACGACGCTGCCGGCGGACGTGATGCTGACGTCGGTGCGCCCTCAGTTCGACCGCGGCGCGGTCGAGGTATCCATGACCGTGATCGCCAAGGGCTCGACCGAGCTGGGTGCGTTCATGGACGAACTCGAGAAGACTGGAGCCTTTGCCGACGTGCTCGTCCGCCAGGAAGAGGTGACCGACCGCGGGCTCCACCGGGCGGTGTTGAACGGCCGTTACCTGGGTCCGGCCGGTGCCGGGCGCTCGGCGCCGGCGCGGGCGCCCAGCGAGACGGCGCGAGCGGGTTCATGACGCTGCTGCGCCGGATCCTCCAGGAAAAGCGCCGCCTGGTCGTGCCGGTCGCCCTGGCCCTGGCGGTCGATGCGGCCCTGTACGCTGCGGCGGTCGTACCGCTCGACGCCCGCGTGCGGCGCGCGGCGGGGCAAGCGGAGGCCGCGCGGGTCGGGCTCGAGCAGGCACGGGCGCGGCACACGAGGGCACAGGGAACGGTCGAGCGCGCCCGCCGCGCGAGCGAGGCCCTGCAGAAGTTTTACCGCGAGGTTCTGCCGGCCGACTGGGCGGCCGCGCGGCGCGTGGCCTACGCGCAGCTCGAGGCGCGGGCCCGCCGCTTCGACCTTCGCCCGGCCCGCGCTGGCAGCGAGTCGGTGAGGGACGAAGAAAGCCCACTCGCGCGGCTCGGGGTGACCATGATCGTGGCGGGCGATTACCGGAACATTCGCGAGTTCATCTACGACTTGGAGTCGTCGCCGGACTTCGTGGTCATCGAGAACGTGTCGCTCGCGCAGGGCGAGCGGAGCGACGCGCCGCTGGTCCTGACGATAGAAGTGTCGACCTATTACCAGGCGGCCAACCGTGGGCGCTGACGGGCCGGCTCGAGCGTGGTGGCGGCGATCGCCGTGGGTGCTGGTGGCGTTGCTCGTGTCGCTGGCCGTCGTGTGGGCGGTCGAGTTGCGCCGCAGCCAGGCGGATCCGCAGGCGCCGCGGCCGGCCTCGAACGCCCACGGCGCACGGCAGCCCGAGGTGACACCGCCGAGCGAGGCGCCGCCGGAGGTCTGCCTGCGCGCGCTCGAGGCGCTGCCCCCGGCCCCCGCCGACTCGTCCCGGAACCCGTTTCGGTTCCAGCCCGTCGCGCCGCCGGCGGTGCCGGTGGTGCGGCCGCGGCCCGCGCCGGCCGAGGCTGGCCAGCTAGAGGCGCCGGGGAGGACCGGGGCGCCAGCCGCACCCGCGCCCATCACTCTCAAGTTCATCGGGGTCATCGAGGCGCCGGGCGTCGGTAAGATTGCGGCACTCACGGACGGACAGTTCGTGTTCCACGGCCGGGAAGGCGAGGTTATCGAGGGGCGTTATCGGATCGTGAAGATCGGCGTCGAATCGATCGTGCTGGAACACGTCGACGGCCGCGGCCGGCAGACGATCCGGCTGACGGGCTGACGGGTCCGACAGTGCCCGAGAGGGTAGGAGACCGCATCGTGAGACGTCACGTCGGTTCGCTGGTGATCGTGGCGACCTGCGTCGTCCTGGTGACCTCGTGCGCGGCGGGCCGTGCGTTCCGCCGCGGCGAGGTGGCCGCGGCGGCGGGGGACTGGGACGCCGCGGTGGCGCATCTGACACGCGCCGTGCAGGAGGCGCCGGACAAGCCGGAGTACAAGGCGGCGCTCGAGCGAGCCAGTTACTTCGCCTCGCGGGTCCATTCCACCCGGGCGCGGGAGCTCGAGGAGAAGGGCGACCTCCCGGCGGCGCTCGCGGAATACCGCCGGGCCATCGAGTACGACGGGACGAACCGGCCGGCCATCGCGAAGGCGGCCGAGCTCGAGGCGCGGATCCGGGAGCGGGCGGAAGCCCAGCGGCCGCCGTCGCGCGTGGAGCAGATGCGCGAGGAGGCCCGCCGCCGCATGGCCGAGCCGATTCTGAACCCGGCGTCGCGGGAGCCGCTGCAGCTGCGGTTCACCAACGCGAGCCTGCGGGACATCCTGAACTTCATCGGCGGCGCGACCGGTATCAACGTGACCTACGACCAGTCGTTCCAGGACCGTGCCTACAGCGTGGAACTCTCGGGCGTGACCCTCGAGCAGGCGCTCAACCAGATCATGCGCGCCAACTCGCTGTTCTACAAGGTGCTCGACGAGCGCACCATTCTGGTGATCGCAGACAACCCGCAGAACCGAGCGAAGTACGAAGAGCAGGTCATCCGCACGTTCTATCTGTCCCACGCCGACGCGACCGAGGTCTCGCAGATCCTCAACTCGATTGTTCGGGTGACGGGGATGCCGGTCGTGCCCACGGTCTTTCCGAACAAGACGGCGAACACCATCACGGTGCGGGCCACGACGGGGGTCGTCGACATCATCGAGCGCGTGATCCGAGCGAACGACAAGCCGCGCGCCGAGGTCATCGTCGACGTGGCGATCCTCGAGGTGAACCGGTCGCGCGCGAAGCAGTACGGGATCTCGCTCAGCAATTACGCCATCAGCACGATCTTTTCTCCGGAAGTCGCCCCGCCCAACGTCGCGGGTGCCCTGACGGCACCGCCACCGTTCAACGTGAACACGATCTCGCAGGGTGTCAGCACCGCCGACTTCTACCTGGCGGTGCCCTACGCGGTCGTGAAGTTCCTCGAGAGCGATTCGCGGACGAAAGTGATCGCCAAGCCGCAGCTCCGCGGGGCGGAAGGGACGAAGCTGTCGCTGAACCTGGGCGAGGACGTGCCCGTGCTGTCCACCGTGTTCGGGGCGGCGGCCGCCGGCGGCATCGCGACGGTTCCCACGTCGTCGTACAACTATCGGTCGATCGGCATCATCGTGGAAATGACACCCCGCGTCACCTACGACGGCGAGATCATCCTCGATTTGACCGTCGAGAGCAGCACGCTCGGCGGCGACCTCGAGGTGGGCGGTCAGAAAGCGCCGCGCTTCGGCACGCGCAGAGTGACGACGCGGCTGCGGCTGCGGGAAGGGGAGTCGAACCTGCTGGCGGGCCTGCTGCGCGAGGACGAGCGGAAGTCGCTCACAGGCTTCCCGGGCCTGATGCGTCTGCCGATCCTGCGCCAGCTCTTCTCGTCGAACGACGAGACGATCGATCAGACCGACATCGTGATGCTCCTGACGCCGCACATCGTGCGGACGCACGAACTGACACAGGAGGATCTGAACCCCATCTTCATCGGGACGCAGCAGAACATCGGCCTGACCGGGCCCCCGCCGCTCATCGCGCCGATGCCAGAGGCGGCGGGCGGCGGAGCCCCGCCGACGCCGACGCCGGGGTTGCCCGCCAAGGCGGAGGTGCCGGCCGGAGCGCCTCCGACTCTGCCGGCGACACCGCCGGAGCCCGTGACGCCCCCGGCCCCGGCGGTCGAGGCCGCCCAGGTCGCCGTGACGGCGCCGGGCGCGGAGTTCCGCGTGGGCTCGGGTCCCTACACGGTGCCGATTTCAATCAGCGGCGCCTCCCGCGTGTCGGTGATCAGTGTGACCCTCACCTACGACCCGGCGATTCTCCGGGTGCAGAGCGTGCAGGAGGGGACGTTCATGCGGCAGGGCGGCGTGACCGCCGCGTTCAGCCACAACGTCGACGCCGCGGCCGGCCGCGTCGACCTCGCGATCACGCGCGTGGACGACGCGACGGGAGCGTCGGGCACCGGGCTGATCGCGGCGATCCTGTTCGAGGCGGTGGCGGCGGGCCGGTCGGCCTTGACGCCGAGCGGTGTCGCGACGGCGCCCGACGGAACGGCGCTGCCCTTGCGCTTCTCGCCGGCCACGGTGAACGTGCGATGACAAGCGAGACGACAGAGCGGACCGCCGTGCGAGGAACCATGCGGCACCTCCGTCATCTGGTCCGACGCGCGCTCCGGCCCGACGGCGGCTACTCCTTCGTCGAGCTCGTGATGGTGGCCGCCATTGTGGCCATCCTCGCGTCGGCCGTGATGCCGCTCGCGCGCGTCACGGTCCAGCGCCACAAAGAGGCTGAGCTGCGCCGGGCGCTGCGGGAGATCCGGACCGCCATCGACCGGTACAAGGACGCCGTGGACGGCGGCCTGATCGGCGGCGCCGACGTGCGCGCCGGGAGCGAGGGATATCCGCCCGACCTGGAGACCCTCGTCGAGGGGGTATCGGTGGTCAACGACCAGTCGGGTCGCAAGCTGAGGTTCTTGAGACGGATTCCGATCGACCCGATGACGGGGACGACCGACTGGGGCCTGCGGTCCTACCAGGACGACCCGGACTCGACGAGCTGGGGCGGTCAGAACGTGTACGACGTCTACACGAAATTCGAGGGGACCGCGCTCGATGGCACGAAGTACCGGGATTGGTGATCGTCAGGTGACGCGCACCCACCGGGCAAACGGGCTCACAGGGCGAGTGGAGCCGACGCCTCGTGGGGCAGCCAGGACCGGCCAGGCCGGCTGGACGCTCGTCGAGCTGCTCGTCGTGATCTCCCTCATCATGATCCTGGCGACGATCGGGCTCGCGCAGTACCGGAATTCCGTCACGGCCGCCCGCGAGGCCGTCCTGAAGGAAGACCTGTTCCGGATGCGGGAAGCCATCGATCAGTACTACGCGGACAAGGGAGAATACCCGTCGAGCCTCGACCTGCTGGTGAGCGAGGGCTACCTGCGGGAGATACCCGTCGATCCGTTCACGCGTTCCCGCGACACCTGGCAGACGATCCTGGCCGAGCCGGACCCGAACAACCCCACGGCCTCGATCGGGATCTACGACGTCAAGAGCGGGTCGGACCAGACCGCGCTGAACGGGACGAAGTACTCCGAGTGGTGACCGCCTCGCTCACCCGACGTCGACCTCGATGGTGGTGGAGACCGGCGCGCCGGACACCGGGTGCACGATGACCGTCACCTCCGTGCGGCCCGTGATCGAGGCGGCGTAGATGTGGGTCGTCGCGTTGCCCGAGGTAGTAACGGCCGTGCCGTCGCCGAAGCGCCACTCGTAAGACCTGATGGCAACCGTGCTCGGCGTGACGGTCGCCGTAAAGCTGAAGGACCGAGAGTTGGTCGAGGACTTGGTCGCCGTGAGGGTCACGCTGATGGGCGCCACGACGATCTGCGTCGTGGCCGTCGAGCGCTCCCCGGTGTTGTCCGTCGCCGTCGCCGAGACGGAGTAGGTGCCGGGGCTCGTATAGACATGCGATACCGTCAGGGTGGTCGTCGGGCCGGCCGACTGCGACGTCCCGTCCCCGAAGTCGACCGCGACGCCGGAGAGGCCTGGCGAGTTCGCTGGCACCGTCACGGTGACGGTGAAGCTGACCGGCTGACCGACGACCGGGTTCGCCGCAGACGAGGCGATGGAGACGCCGAGGCGTGGGGCCGGCGCCACGACGATCGTCGTGGAGACCGACTCGACCGACCCGCTCGCGTCCGACGCAGTCGCCGTCACCGTGTACGTCCCGTCGCGGCCGTAGACGTGCGCCACCGAGGTGGTGCTCGTCAGGGCGCCGAGCGATTGCCGGGAGCCGTCGCCGAAGTCGATCGTCACGTTGCGTACGTTGGCCGTGGCCGACACGCCGACCTGGAACACGACCGCCACGCCGGCCGTGGGCGCCGTCGTGGAGGTGGCGAGCGTCAAGCCGAGGCGAGGCGCCAGCTGAATCTTGAGCGTCGCCGTCTTCGCCCCGGCGCTCGCCGTGACGTCCACCTCTCGGTTGGTCGTGAGCGTCGTCCGGGCCACACCTGTCTCGTCGGTCACGACGGTGGTCGCCGCAAGCGTGCCGCCCGGTGCGCTGAAGGTGACCGGCACCCCAGGGAGCGGGTTGCCGCCGGCGTCCTCGACGCGCGCGGTGAGCTCGACGCTGCCGCCGGCCGAGGGCACCATCTGCGGCGTCGCCGTCAAGACGATGCGCTCGGCCGCGGCCGCACCTACGGTGATTTGCAGTTCGGCCGAGCGAGCGCCCCCCGAGAAGGCGCTGACCTTGGCGACGCCGGAGCGACCGTCGCCGATGAGACGGACAGTCACCTGACCGTTGTGCGTGCGCGCCTCACGCGGCTCGATCGTCCCGAGCGTTGTCGTGAAGCTGACGAGCGTGCCGTTGTGGACGGGCGTGCCGGCGCCCGCGGCGGGCTGCTGCTGGTTGGGCACTTGGGTCGTGCCCTGCTCGATGAGCGTCGCGGTGATCTCTACTGTGCCATTGACTGGCATGACCGTGCTGCTCGCGAACAGCGTGATGACCGTGCCGCTCGGCGCGAGCAGCGGCATCTTGTCGCACGCGGCTGCTCCGAGCGAAGCCGCCACGAGGACGACCGGCGCGAGAATCGCCCGAGCGGCTCGGTCGCTCACCTCAGGACGGCGTCGGCGGCGGGTCCGCATAAAGACGGCAAAGGATAGTACCCTCATGGACTTACAGGGTCAAGGCACGGCCAGGGTCGTGGCGCAGGAGGGCTACGCAATGGCCGCCCTGCTCGTGAGCTTGGCGGTCATGAGCGTGCTCATGGGCATCGCACTCCCGGTCTGGCGCCAGGAGATGCAGCGCGACAAAGAGGCCGAACTCATCTTCCGCGGGGAGCAGTACGCTCGCGCGATCGAACTGTACCAGCGGAAGTACCCCGGGGCGTTCCCGCCCGACCTGGATGTGCTGGTCCAGCAACGGTTCCTGCGCAGGAAATTCAAGGATCCCATGACGGAAGACGGAGAGTTTCAGTTGCTCTACGCGGGTTCGGCGGCTGCGTCTCCCGGTCCCGGAGCCACCCCGGCGATCGGTGGGCGGATCACCCAGGGCGGTTCGTCGACCGCGAGGCCCGGGAGGATGGGTCAGGCCGGTGCTCGGGGCGGCATCATTGGCGTCGTCAGCAAGTCGGAAGAAGCATCGATCAAGGTCTACAAGGGGCGTACCCGATACAACGAATGGCAATTCATTTACGCCGCCGTGTCGCAGCGACCAGGCGGCGCCGTCGGGACAGGCGCTCCAGGCCGACCAGGAGGACCGGGCCCGGCCACGGGGCCCCCCGGTCCCGGGCGTGGCGGTCGTGGCCTCCCGGGTGAGATGGGGCCCGGGGGCCGGGGAGGGCGCGGCGGCCGCGGCCGCGGTCCTGGGGAGGGCATTCCCGACATCCAGCCATTCCCGGGTCCGGGTCGGGGCGTGGCCCCGGTCATCCGCCCCCCAGGCGGTCGCGGGCGCTCGCGCTAGTGGCCCCATCACGTCTTAAAGACTGTCGGCGGGGCCGCTTGGCCGGGTCAGCGGGCCAGCGAACTCGGGCCAGGGCGGGCCGGCCCTCGACGGCGCGGCGCAGCACGCGCGCGTCGGGGATGCTTCTACGGCTCGCAAACGGGACGCCGCGGCGCCACGCGATCTGTGACACCGTTGTGCTACGCGGCCCGGCCGCGGTCGGGCAGGAGCCGTGCCGCGGCGATCCCGACCGTACAGGTGGTGAGCGAGCCGGCGAGAACGTACCACTGCCATGAGACCGCGCTGGCAAATTTGATCGCGAGGAGCACGGCCACGCCGGCGAGCGCGCCGGCGAACGCGGCGCGTGGGTTCGCCCGGCGGTCGAACGTGCCGAGGAGGAACAGGCCCAGGATGACGCCGTTGGTGAACGAGGCGATTCCCAGCACTTCGTCGACGACGCGCGCCGACAGGCGGATGGCGAGCAGAGCCACCGCGATCTGGACTGCGCCCCACCACGCGGTCGCGGCCCGGGAGGCCCGGACGTAGTGGCCCCGGGATCGGCGTCCCCCGGTCAGGGGGACATAGAAGTCGACGACCGTCGCGGCCGACGAGGAGTTCAGCGAGGACGAGAGGGTCGACATCGCCGCGGCGAAGATCGCGGCCGACACGAGGCCGACGACGCCCGGTGGTAAGTGGGTCACGATGAAGTGAGGGAAGACGCGGTCGGAGAGCAGGCGACCGTCGCGGACGAAGGCGGCAGCCTCGGTGGGCGCGGAGCCCGTGTAGTAGACGTAGAGCATCGCCCCGATCAGCAGGAACAGGGCGAACTGCGCGAGCACGACAGCGCCGCTCCACAGCAGCGCCGCGCGGGCGGCTGACGGGCGGCTCGCGCAGAGATAGCGCTGGACCATCAGTTGATCGGTTCCGTGCGTCGCGGTTGTCAGGAAAGCTCCGCCGATCACGCCGCTCCAGAAGGTGTAGCTCCGTGTGACGTCCCACGTGAAATCGAACACGCGAAACCGTCCGGCGGTGCTGCCGACGCGCCAGACCTCCGACCATCCGCCGGGAATCTGCTCGACCAGCACCGCCGCCGCGAGCCCTGCGCCCGCGAGGTACACCACCAGTTGGGCGACGTCGGTCCAGATCACTGCGGTCATGCCGCCGAGGTACGTGTACACGACGGTCGCGGCGCCGACGATCAGGACCGAGACGATGAGCAAGGCCGTCATCGGATCCGCGCGGGGACTCCATGCCCGAGCCGTGGCCTCGATACCGGCGATGCTGGTCAAGAGCGCGGCCAGCACCAGGCCCGTGGCGAACAGCCGGAAGCCGTCCGCGAGGCTGCGGGTTGCGAGAAACAGGCCCGAGGCGAACCGTCTCACGGCCGGCCCGAGGCGTTGCTCGAGCAACTGGTACACGGTGAGCAGTTCGCCGCGGAAGTACGCCGGCACGAACAACCAGGCGACGGCCACGCGGCCGATCATGTAGCCGAGGACGAGCTGCAGGAACGTGAAGTCGGTGCCGTAGGCGTAGCCCGGAACGCTGATGAAGGTGACGGTGCTCGTTTCGGTGGCGACGATCGAGCCCATGATCGCCCACCAGGGGAGCCGCCGACCGCCGACGAAGTAGTCCTGGAGGCTGCGATGCGTTCGAGAGAAGTACGTTCCGAGGAGGACGACCCCGGCCAGGTACGCCACCAGGATCGCGAGGTCCACGCTGCGCACGGTCGGCCGCGCTACCTGAACCCGCTGCCGGGCGGCGGGAGAAAGGCCCGGGCGATCTCCGCCAGACCCGGGTCCGCTCGATCCGAGCCGGTGAGACTGTCGTACGAGAAAACCGCGACGCCATCGGCGCGCTGGGCGCGGGCGAGCTCGATGAAGGCCACGACCTGCGTCGACGGCAGACGGTGCGCGCCGATCCCGGCCCAGACGGCGCGGGGGCCGGCCAGCGCGCGCGCCCTTGCGATCTGCCGGGTGAACGTGGCCGGGTCCTGCGTGTAGGCCATCGGGCATACGGCGTCGATGAAGCCGTTCTCGAGCCACGCGCGCCAGTCCTGCAGGCGTCGCGCGAAGGCGTCCTCCGCGTCGGGAGCGACCGCCGCGCTCACGACGACGCCGGGGCGAGCGGCGTGCACGGCGGTGCGTAGCCGCATCACGAGCCCCGAGAGCCGCGCGCGCCGAAAGCGCGCCCAGGCCTCCGGTAAGAGGTCCGCAACGGCCAGCGGGTCGGCCAGGCGATCGAGTCGCTCTCGCTCCCCCGCGCCGACGTCCCGGCGCAGCGCGGCCCCGAACGCGGCGAGCGCTCGCGGGCTATAGTCGAAGCGATCGTCAGGATAGCGGATGTAATCGAAGTGGACTCCGTCTACCGGGTAACGGGCCGCGAGTTCGCCCACCACCGCGCTCAGGTACGCGTGCACCTCGGGGTCGATCGGGGAGAGGTAGAGGCCCTCGACCTGGCCGACCTGACTTCGCGTCCATCGGGCGAGCCGCCCGAGATAGGCAGGGCTGGCCGGGTCGACGGCCGTCATCTCGCGGGCGAGCGGCCGCGGCACCGCCAGCCACTCGGGATGCCGGTACGCCACGTGGTCGGGCGAGGCGGGCAGCGTCGTCGCGCTCGCGACGAGCCCGACGTTGAGCCACGCGTGCACGCGCAGGCCCGCGCGGTGCGCCGCCGTGATGAGCGCCGCGAGCGGATCGAAATCGGGGGACTGCGCCGCCAGCGCTTCGCCCGGCGGTTCGGTCCGACTCCGGTAGTACGCGTCGCCGCGGGCACGCACCTGAGCGAGGAGCGCATTGAACCCGGATGCACGGGCTGCGGTGACGACGGCGTCGACCGATGCGGGCGTGGTGAGCGAGCGGCGCAGCACCCAGAGCGCTCGAGTCTCATCGAAGGCGGCCGGCGGCGCGATGGTCGTGGCGCCGCGCGCCGCGAGGATCCAGGCGGCAAGTGTGAGTCCGATCCAGCCCGCACCCTTGTGGCGCACCCTACCCCCGAGAAACGCCGCACTCTACCAACTCGTGCGCCTCCTGTCAACGCGACCGCGGCGCCGCAGCGGGCCCATACTGGGAGCGTGGTGCATGTCCTCGGCATCGACGCGGGCGCGACCAAGACGGTCTGCCAGCTCGCCGACGAGGCCGGCCGGCTCGTCGCCGAAGCGAGAGGTGGCGGCGCGAACCTGCAAGCCTCGGGTGAGCTCGAGGTCGAAAAGGTCCTTCACCGCGTGATGGAGGAGGCGCTCGCCGATCGCGGCGTCGTGCCGACGGCCATCTGTCTCGGGATGGCCGGAGTCGATCGCCCGGAGGACGCGGCCGTCGTCCGCGGGATCATGACGCGCATCGGGTACAAGGCCCGGATCCTCGTGGTCAACGACGCACTCATCGCTCTCGAGGCGGGCGTAGGTGACGCCCCGGGCGTTGTGATCGTCGCTGGAACCGGGTCGATCGTGTACGGGCGGAACGCCCGGTGGGAGGCCGCCCGGGCCGGCGGCTGGGGCTACCTCCTGGGCGACGAGGGCAGCGGCTACTGGATGGGACGCTTGGCCTTGCGAGCCGTCGTCCGCGAAGGGGACAAGCGCGGCCGGCCGACGCTCATGACGCCGCGCGTGCTCGGCCACTTCGGCGTCGAGCGGCCGTCAGACCTGATTCGCCAGGTCTATCGCCACGCGGTCCAACCGACGGCCATCGCGGCGCTCGCCGCGCACGTGCAGGCGGCCGCCGCCGCTGGCGACGCCGTCGCCGCCGGGATCATCGAGAGCGGGGCCCAGGCGCTCACCGCGGCGGCGGTGGCGGTTGCCGGCCGGCTCGCCCTGCAGGCAACCGCGTTTGACCTCGTGCTGGCGGGCGGCATCTTCCGCGCCGTCCCACTCCTCTCCGAGCACGTCACGGCGCTGCTCGCGAGATCCCTCCCGGGGGCCCGCGTCCGGCCGCTGGCGTGCGAGCCCGCGGCGGGGGCGGTCCGCCTGGCGCTCGCCGAGGCGCGGGGCGGGGCGCGGCTGCCCGTGTACAAAGGCGATTGACCGTGACGATCCGGATCTATGCGACGCCGCGGCGGGCGGCGGCGGCGCTGGCGCGCCGCGTGGTTGCCGCCGTGTTGGAGAATCCGCGCCTGGTCCTCGGCCTTCCGGCCGGACGCACGCCCATCCCGTTCTACGACGAGCTCGTCCGCCTGTGTGCCCGCGGGGTCCTCGATCTGTCGCGCGTCACGGCGTTCAACCTCGACGAGTTCCTCGGGCTCCCCGCGCAGCACCCGAGCAGCTACCGATCGTTTCTGATGCGCCACCTGTTCGCCCGCCTGCCGGTCGGTCCGCGGCGGGTCTATCTGATCGACGGGGCCACCGCGGCCCCCGACCGCGAGTGCGCGCGATACGAGCGGGCGATCGCGCGCGCCGGAGGCATCGATTTTCTGATCCTGGGGCTCGGGGTCAACGGACACATCGGGTTCAACGAGCCCGGACCAGCGCTGGTGGCGCGCACGCACCGCACGCGCCTGACGCCGGCGTCGCGGCGGGCCAACGCGCCACTGTTCCGGGGCCGCGTGCGGGACGTCCCGCAGGAAGCCCTCACCATGGGCATGGCCACGATCCTTCGGGCGCGCCGCGTCGCCGTACTGGCGACCGGTCGCGAGAAGGCGGGCATCGTCCGGCGCATGGTCGACGCGGCTGTGACGCCGTGGGTGCCCGCTTCGTTCCTCCAACTTCACCCCGCCGTCCACGTACTGCTGGACCGCGCGGCGGCGTCGCGACTCTGAACGAGCCTCACGCCTTCGATTCGAGGAGCTCCCGGAGACGGGGCTCGATGTCCTCGCCGATGGCGTCGCGGACGGAATCGTCGGCTTGCCGGAGGCGCCGCAGCGCGTCGGCGTAGGTTGCGCCGGTCTTCTGCATCACGATCGCCGCCTTGACGTTCCAACGCGCGCGCCGGAGCAGCTTGTCGGCGGCATCGTAGTCGAGGCCCGTGACGATGCCGAGGATACGGCGCGCGCGGTCCTTGAGCTTTTCCGACCCGGTTTGGACGTCCACCATCAGGTTGCCGTAGGTTTTCCCGACCTTGATCATCGAGATCGTGGTGAGCATGTTCAGGACGAGCTTCGTGGCTGTCGCAGCCTTGAGCCTCGTCGATCCGGCGATGATCTCGGGCCCGACGGCCGGCGCGATGACCAGGTCGACGACGTCCTGGAGCTCGGTCTTGGGCCAGCACGTGATGAAGACGACCTTGGCGCCAGCTTTGCGGGCGCGCGTGAGGGCACCGCGCACGAATTGCGTCATGCCGCTCGCCGAGACGCCGATGAGCACGTCCCGTCGCGAGATCCGGAGGCGGGCGACGGCGCGCGCGCCTTCCTCGTAGTTGTCCTCGACGCCCTCGCGCGCGCGGAACATGGCCGCTTGCCCGCCGGCCATGACGGCCTGAACCAGGCGCGGCGGCGTGCCGAAGGTCGGCGGCATCTCCGCGGCCTCGAGCACCCCTAGTCGCCCGCTCGTCCCCGCGCCGACCAAAACGAGGCGGCCGCCCTTGCGCAGCGCCTGCACGATGATCTGCACGCCGTGGGCGATGTGGTCCTTCTCCCGCAGAACCGCCCCGATCACCTTGCGGTCTTCCGCCGCCATGAGCTCGATGATGTCGGGCACCGCCGTCTTGTCGATGGCGAGGCTGGCGGGGTTGATCTGCTCGGTCGGCAGGTCTTCCCACTTCGAGTGCGTCGGCATGGCGCTCCACCCGGAGGGCAACCACGTACCCTACTCCCGGCTCCGACGTGTGTCAATTGCCGTACAATCTCCAACGGGCGCCCCAGAAGGGGTCGCCGACGGCGATGCACGCCACCACCGAGGCCTACCTGGACCACCTGCGCGTCGAGCGCCGCCTTGCGTCGAACACCGTCGAGAGCTACGCGCGCGACCTCGAACGGCTGCGCGCGTTCGCCGACGAGCGCGGGCGGCCCGTCGAGGCGCTGACGCGCGAGGACCTCGAGGCGTTCGTGCGGCGGTCGATGAGCGCCGGTCTCTCGCCGCGGTCGGTGGCCCGAGCGGTGGCCTCGCTTCGGGGCTACTACCGGTTTCTGGCGGCCGAGCGTCGGATCGCCGCCGACCCCGCGGAGCAGCTCCAGGCCCCGCGCGCGTGGCCGGGCCTGCCGAAGTACCTGAGCCTCGAGGAGGTCGACCGGCTCGTCGCCCAGCCCGATGTCGCGTCCCCGCGGGGGTTGCGCGACCGGGCGCTGATCGAGTTGCTGTACGCCACGGGCTTGCGCGTGTCCGAGCTGGTGTCGATCCGCCCAGGTGACCTCCACCTCGACGAGGGATACCTGACGTGTACCGGAAAGGGCGGGAAGCCGCGCATCGTCCCGGTCGGGCAGAGCGCCGTCGCGTGGGTGCGGCGCTACCTTTGCGACGGCAGACCCGCCCTGCTGGGCGGACGCCGCTCGCCGTGGCTGTTCGTCAACGGGCCGCGGGGCGGCCACCTGAGTCGAGTAGGATTCTGGAAGCGCCTGAAGGCGTACGGCCGGGCCGCCGGCGTGCGCGGCGCGTTGAGCCCGCACGTCCTGCGGCACTCGTTCGCCACACACCTGCTGGAGCGCGGCGCCGACCTCCGGGCGATTCAGCTCATGCTCGGGCACGCGGACCTGTCGACCACGCAGATTTACACGCACGTCCTGGAGGCGCGGTTGCGCGCGGTCTACGAGAAGTTTCACCCCCGGGCGTGACGCCGTCGTAAGACGTCCGGCGGCCGCCCGATCGAGCCGTCCGAGATTCGGGCGCGACCAGGTAGAGGAGCGGACCATGGGTCCACGCGGCCGCCGACGCCTCACGTCCGAGTCGGTCACCGAGGGCCACCCGGACAAGATGGCCGACCAGATCTCCGACGCCATCCTCGACGCCGTCTTGGCCGAAGACCCTGTCGGGCGCGTCGCGTGCGAGACGCTCGTGACGACCGGGCTCGCCATCGTCGCCGGTGAGATCACGACGAGGAGCGCCGTCGACTTCCCGAAAGTCGTGCGAGAGACGATCAAGGAAATCGGCTACACGCGCGCGGAGCACGGGTTCGACTATCACACCTGCGGCGTGCTCGCCTGCATCCACGAGCAATCCGCGGATATCGCGCTCGGTGTGGACCCTGGCGGCGCTGGCGACCAGGGCATGATGTACGGGTACGCCTGCACCGAGACCGACGAGCTCATGCCCCTGCCCATTGTCCTGGCCCACAGGCTGTGCCGCAGGTTGGCCCAGGTCCGCAAGGAGGGACTCGTCGCGCACCTCGGTCCGGACGGCAAGTCCCAGGTGACCATCGAGTACGAGGGCCAGCGGCCGATTCGCGTCGACACCGTCGTCGTGTCGGCCCAGCACCGGGCCGACGTGTCGGCCGACAAGGTGCGCGAAGATGTCATCGAGCACGTCATCGCCGCCGTCGTCCCTCCTGGGCTGATCGATCAGGCGACGCGGCTGCTCGTGAATCCGACCGGTCGATTCGTGATCGGCGGCCCGCAAGGCGATTGTGGAGTGACCGGGCGCAAGACGGTGGTCGACACCTACGGGGGCGCCGTGCCGCACGGCGGTGGAGCATTCTCGGGCAAGGACCCGACCAAGGTGGACCGATCGGCTTCGTACATGGCCCGCTATATCGCCAAGAACTGCGTCGCGGCGGGCCTGGCCGAGCGCTGCCTGATTCAGCTCGCGTACGCCATCGGGGTTGCCGACCCGATCTCGCTCGAGGTCGAGACGTTCGGCACGGGACGCCTGCCCGAGGCCCGCATCATCGGGCTCGTTCGCGCGCACTTCGCGCTCACGCCTCGTGGGATGATCGAACAGCTCGGCCTGCGCCGGCCGATCTACCGGAAGACGGCCGCCTACGGGCATTTCGGCCGGGGAGAGGCCGAGTTCACCTGGGAGCGAACCGACAAGGCGGCGGCGCTCCGGGTCGACGCCGGGCTCTGAACGGCCCCCCCGACCATGACGCGCTCCGTGCGAATCGGGCTCGGCGTGCTGGGGCTGGCCGCTGGCGGGCTGTTGGTGCGGGTCGCGCTGGCCCCGCCCGGCCCTGCCCCGATCGAGGAGACTCCGTGGGCCGGCTCCGAGGGCGTCACCGTCGTGGCCGGGGCGTTCCATGTGCACTCGAACCGCTCCGACGGCGCGGGGACGCCGGACGAGGTCGCGGCGGCCGCTGCCCGGGCCGGCCTTCAGTTCGTCATCTTTGCCGACCACGGCAACGGGATGCGACCGCTTGACCCGCCCGCCTATCGACACGGCGTCCTTTGCCTGGACGGCGTCGAGATCAGCACCAACGGCGGGCACTACACCGCGTTCGGCCTTCGGCCCGCGCCGTACCCCCTGGCCGGTGAGCCCCGCGACGTCGTCGAGGATGTGGCCCGGCTCGGAGGCTTCGGGATCGTCGCCCACCCGACGTCGGCCAAACCAGCGCTCGAGTGGAAGGACTGGTCGGCGCCCTTCGACGGGCTCGAGTGGCTGAACGCCGACGCCGAGTGGCGGGACGAGTCGTGGCAGGCCCTCGCTCGGGCGCCGCTCGCCTATCTCTTGCGCCCGACAGCCACGCTCGCGTCCTTGCTCGACCGGCCCGACCTGGCGCTCGCCAGGTGGGACGCCCTCACCGCGCGGCGGCGCATCGTGGCGGTCGCGGCGGCCGATGCCCACGGGCGAATCGACGTCGGGGGCGACCTATCCACGCGGCACACGCCCCGTTTCTTGCGCACCCCTTCCTATGAAGCGTCGTTTCGGACGTTTGCCACCCGGGTCGAGCTGGAGAGTCCACTGACCGGCCGCGCCCACGCCGATGCCCAGACCCTGATGCGAGCCGTGCGCGAGGGCCGCGTCTTCAGCGCAGTCGACGCCCTGGCCAGCCCCGTGCGGTTCGAGTTCGTGGCGACGGTCGGCGGGAAGGTCGTGGCACGCACGGGACAGTCGGTCCTGCCCGGCGACCCCATCACCCTCCTGGCGCGGGTGCGGGCGCCCCACGGAAGTCAGCTCGTGTTGTTCCAGGACGGGCGCGAGGCGGCGCGGGTTACGGGCAACGAGCTCAGATACGACACGAGCGCCGGCCGGGCCACCTTCCGTGTGGAAGTTCGCGTGCCCGGCGCCCCCGGGACCCCGCCCATCCCGTGGGTGCTGAGCAACCCGATCTACATCGGCCCGCGGAGCGGGGAGGGCGAGACCCTGGCGCCGCGCGTGCCGGCGGCCGCCGCCGACGCCCTGGGCGAGCCGGGAGATCCGACTGGCTGGGTCGTGGAGGCTGATGCGACCTCGTCCGGTGCGGTGAGTGGAGCTTCTGGTGCTCTGGGCCGGGAGCTCGTCTTCCGCTACGCTCTCGCCGGGGGCCCCCCTCGGGCGCAATATGCCGCGCTCGTGCGCCGGCTCGACGGCCCTGACGGGCTTGCCACGTATGACCGCCTGACGTTTCGCGCGCGTGGCAGCCGCCAGGGCCGCATCGAGGTCCAGCTCCGCCAGCCGGGCGGACGGGACGGGTTGAGATGGCAGCGGTCGGTGTATGTCGACGAAACGGCGCGCGTCGTGACGGTGTTCTTCGATGAGCTGACCCCGGTCGGCGAGACACGTCCGTGGCGTCCGGACCTGAGTCGGGTGGATGCGATCCTCTTCGTCGTCGACACGACTCACACGACGCCCGGGACGTCCGGGGTGCTCTGGCTCGAGGAAGTTCGGCTGGGCCGGCGCAGGGCAGGGAGGTGAGCGGGCCGCCTAGTGTCCTAGTGTTCTGGTATACTAGACAGTCGCGAGGTGTTTGGTGATCTTCGAGATCGACCCGACTGACGCGCGCCCCATCTATCGTCAGATCGTGGATGAGGTCCACCGCGGCGTGGCCACGGGGCTGCTGCGACCGGACGAACCGTTGCCGCCGATCCGACGGCTGGCCGCAGAGCTCCGTGTCAACCCAAACACCGTGCAACATGCCTATCGGGCGCTCGAGCGAGAGGGGCTCGTCTCAGTGCGGCGGGGGCGAGGCACATTCCTCGTCGGGCGCGGCGCCCGTCCGAGAACGGCGCAGCTCGCACGCCAGGTCGCCGAGCGGGCGCTGCGCGACGCGTTCCGCCACGGTCTCGTGGCGAGCGACCTCATCGCGGCGCTCGCGGAGATTGCCCCGAAAGGGAGCGGGCGCTGAGCCTACGTCCGGACCGTCAGGATGAGGTAGAGGGCGCCGGCGCCAAAGAGCAGGTTGGGGGTCCACGCGGCGAGGCTGGGAGCGAGCAGCCCCGCCGTCCCGATGGCCGCAAACAGACTCGTGAGCAGCCAGTACGTCATGGCGAGCACCACGCCGAGGCCGATGCCGTACAACGCGCCGCGTCGGCCCGTCGTGACCGCGAACGGGACGGCGAGCAGGGTCATGATGACGGTCACGAAAGGAAACGCGATCTTGCGCTGAAGGTCGACGCGGTAGCGGGTGACGTTGACGCCGCTCAGTTCCAGCTCTTCGACGTGGCGACGCAGCTCGGCGAACGTCATCATGTCGGCACTCGGGCGCTCGGTTTCAAAGTAGTCCGGCGGCTCCAGGCGGAGGCGGCGCGCGGTGAAGCGCTCGGTCTCGGCCTCGAGCCTCGCGCCCGGACCCTGGTACTGCCGCGTCCACCCGTCCCGGGCCGACCACGTGCCGTCGACGAAGGTGGCGTCAGCCACCGAGGTCTGCCGGACGAGTCGGCTGCCCGACTCGCCGAATTCGAAGACCGAGAGCATCACGAGCCTGTCGCCGTCGGGATCGAACAGCCGGTAATGGTAGATGGCGCCGTCGCGTCCCGCCAGCCAGTTGCGGTTGGCGGCGGTCTGCGTCCGGGGCGGCTTCCCGCGCAGCGTCCGGCTGATGGCGTCGGCCCGCTGGTTGGCCGCCGCGAGGATCGTTTCTTCGAGCGTGAACAACGCCGCCGCCCCGCACAGCCCCACGACCAGCAGGGGAACTGCGGTGCGGTAGAGGCTGACACCACAGGCCTTGATGACCGTGAGTTCGCTGGTCTTCGTGAGCAGCCCGACGGTGACGAGCGTCCCGATCAGGATCGAGAGCGGCAGGACGTAGTAGCTGAACTGAGGTGTCGCGTACCAGAAGTACTCCGCGAGCAGCCAGCCGGACGCCTGGCCCTTGAACAGCTCGTCGGACAGGTCGATGAACGTCGAGATATAAAAGAGCGAGAGCAGACCGACGAACGCCAGCGTCATGACGCGCAGGTGGATCAGTGTGAGATAACGGTCGAGCAACGTCGGGACTGGGAGGCGGCCGGTCGGCCAGCGCACCACCAGGACCACGCGAGGCCGGCGGCGTCGGGGCGGCTCGTCCGGACGTCCTGGCTCCACCGCAGGAGCGGGGGGCCGCCGCACCCCCAGGCCAAACGGCAGAGGGCGTTCGGTCCAGCGCCCACGCCAGACGAGCAGCGTCGCCCCGAGAGGACCCAGGATCATGTTGGGCACCCAGCGCGACCACGCCGCCGGCAGCACCTGGGCCTTCGTGAGCGACTCGGCGACGAAGAGCAGGACGTAGTAGAGAAACACGACGCCGAGCCCGAGGACGAACCCGGCCAGCTTGCCGTCTCTCCGCGACGTGACACCGAGGGCGAGGCCGATGACCCCGAAGACGAGGCAGGCGACCGGCACCGAAAACTTGAGATGGATCGCCATGACCTCGTTGTGGAAGGGCAGACGCTGGCTCGCCTTCAGCCGGATCTGCTCCCGCAACGCCCCGATCGTCATCTCCTGGATTCCCGGCGGTGGGCCCGAGCGAGGGAAGACCGACTCGGGGTCGAGGGCGATCGTCATGGACCCGAACTCGAGGACTTCCTCGGGTGTGTGGCGTGCCCCGTGCTGGAGCACGAGGTCGACGCGACGCTCGAGGCGATCGAGGACCAGGTAGCCGCGCTCGGCGGTGTAGACCGTCGGCCAGCCGGGACCGGTCGTGTCGGCCACGAACACGCCCCGCCAGCCCCCGGTGGATTCCGAGGCGTCGCGGACATAGAGCACCTTGCCCGGAAAGTCTTCGAAAAAGACGCGGGGCTTGACATCGTGCTCCGCGCGCTGGGCGATGATCGCGTAAGTGAGTTCTCGGAACGCCTGGTTGGCCCCGGGAATGGCCACCACCATCACGTAGAGCGTCGAGGCCGCCACGACGACCGAGATGAGGAGGACCGGGCGCAGCAGACGGTAGAGGCTGATGCCCCCCGCGAGCATCGCCACGATCTCGCGGTCTCCTGACAGCCGGCCGAACGCAATGAGCAGACCGACGAGGAGGGCAACGGGGAGGGCAATGCCCAGCGCCTGGGGCACGAGCGTGAGGATGAGCCGTCCGACATCGAGCACACCGACGCCCCTGGCCAGCAGCGGCTCCGCGTATCGCATGATGGGGTCGATCGTCAGCAGGAACGTGAAGACGAGCAACGCCAGGACGAGCGGCGGGAGGACTTCGCGCAGGACGTAGCGGTCGAGGGTGCTCAGCACGGGGACGCAGGCGCTGGACTCGCTGCGCTTCACAATACCACGCGGCACGGTGACGGGGAACGCGGTCGTCGGAACGCGCTGGAGCGGCGCGGGCGGCTGGCTGAGGGCGGGTCGGGGTGCACAACGCGTCCACAGGGGCTCTGATCGCGGGATCCGGGCCGTGTCTGATAAGGAGTCTTATGTTAACTCAAGCGGGTTCCTTCGTTGCTCGCAACGCTTCGAGGATGGCTTCGAGGGCGGCTATCACCTCGTCACGCTCGACTCGCGTCTTGCGGAACGTCAGCCGCAACGAAAACGTCTGCGTCGGCGGCTTGTAGGCGAACACGAACGCCTTGGGTCGCCCCCGCCTGGGCGCGGCAGCCGCCCGGCGAGCGCGCTCCCGCGTGGCGCCATCGCGAGCCAGTCGCTCGACAAGGGCCGTCATTTTCTCGGGCGTGCCTTGTCTAACTATCTGCAATAACAGTGACTTAGAGGAAATGTCGGCCAGCCGACAGAGCTGCCGCACCTCCTCCGGCATATTCGTTAGAGCAAGAGTCTCCGTAACGGCCGTTCGCGACTTGCCGAGGCGACGAGCCAGATCCTCATGCGTATAGCCAGAGCGCTGCGCGAGCGCCTGCAGGGCCTCGGCCTCTTCAAATGGCGTCAGGTCCTTGCGCTGGAGGTTCTCGACCAGCGCGAGCTCGATCACCTCGCGGTCGTCCGCATCCCGGATGACGACCGGCACCTCGCGGAGGCCAACCTGGACAGCCGCCTGATAGCGCCGCTCGCCCGCCACAAGCTGATAGCGGCCGCCTCGCTGACGCACCAGCAGGGGCTCGAGAATCCCCTTCTCGGCGATCGAGGCCATCAACTCCGACAGGTCGCCCATCGCCTGCCGCGGCTGATTCGGATTAGGGTCGATCGCGTCAATCGGAACCAGTCGGCCAACCGGCGCACCGGCAGATGTCGCCAGCGCTTCCACGTAGTGCTCGTCGTGGCGCATGCGTACGGTGGCCGGCAAGCCACGCTTAGGCACGATCCATCACCTCCTCGCACAGCCGGTAATACTCCGTGGCCCCCGACGAATCTGGTGCGAACGTGAAAATCGACTCCCGGTACGCAGGGCTCTCCTCGAGCCGCACGCTCTTCGTGATCACCGTCTTGAACACCTGGTTCCCGAACACCTTCCCGATCTGGGCCCGGATGTCCCGCGCGAGCGCCGTGCGCTTGTCGTGCATCGTGATGAGCACGCCCAGAATCTGCAGGCTCGGATTGGCGCGTGCCCGGACCTTCTCGACGGTTTCCAGCAGATCGTCTGTCCCCTCCAGCGCAAAATACGAAGACTGAATCGGTATGAGCAGGTGCGTGGCGGCCACCAGCGCGTTCACCGTGAGCAGCCCGAGCGCCGGTGGACAGTCGATCAGGATCGCGGAATACTCCCGCCGCACAGCCTCGAGGCGGTCTTTCAACCGAAAGTGGGCATCAAGCTCCCCTACCAGCTTCGCCTCTACTTTAGCCAGGCTGATGCGCGCCGGCGCCAGCCAGAGGTTCGGGACCGGCGACGGCACGATGACCTCGGCGAGGCTGCACGAGCCATCGGCGATGGCCTCGTACACACTGCGCTCCACCTGCCTCGCGTCGAGGTACGAGAGCGTGCTGTTGGCTTGGGGATCCAGGTCAACGAGCAGCGTCCGCCGTCCTCGTAGCGCCAGGGCCGCCGCGAGGTTGATGGCGGTTGTCGTCTTTCCGACGCCGCCCTTCTGGTTCGCAATGGCGACAATCATGGCCCGGGCGCCACGCCAGCGGTCGGTTCGCGACCCCCGTCACCAGCGGCGCACACGCGTCAGGACGCTCGACCGCCTCCCTCGCACGCACAAAGGAATGACGCACTCAAACGAGCGCCACGGTTGCGTGTCATTCTACGGGGCGCGTGCGGGAGTGTCAAGGATAGACGACCATCTATTGGGGGGAGTCGCGCGCCTAACCCTACATCTTGTACTTACCCAACTCCTCCGGATCCAGGCTCTCCAGCCACTTCTGGAGCCGCTCCGAATCGGCCTTCTCGGTCGAGGCATCGATCGACCGCGCACTGTCGATGACGGCCTCCTCGACGAAGATTGGGACGCGCGCCCGCAGAGCCAGGGCGATCGCGTCGCTCGGTCTCGCGTCGACCGCGATGGTCTCCCCATCCCGCTGCAGATAGATGAGCGCGTAAAAGGTGTTCTCGCGCAGGTCCGAGACCACGACCTTCACCACCTTCGCGTGGAGGTCGTGGATCACGTTCCGCAACAGGTCGTGCGTCATGGGCCGAGGGGTCGTGACGTTCTCGATCTGCAGCGCGATCGCGTTGGCCTCGAACACGCCGACCCAGATCGGCAGCACTCGCTGCCCCTCCTTGTCCCGCAGGATGATGATCGGCATGTTCGTGATCGGGTCGACCATCAACCCCTTGATCGTCATCTCGATCTGCATCGGGTCCCTCGCTTCCCTGTGCCGCCGCTCCCGCTCTGCCACCCCCCGTAACCTAGGACCCAGAGCGGCCCGTGTCAAGCGCGGCCTCCCGTGACGGGGCTCGCTCCGGCGCGACCACCTCCCCGCGAAGGCTGTGAGCGCCAGCGGCGACGACCCGCGCAGCGACGAGGCGGCCGATCCACGCCGACGGGCCAGGCACGTTGACGACAGTGTTCCCCGTCGTCCGGCCCTGAACCTCACCAGGCCCACGGCGGCTTGCGCCGTCGATCAACACCTCCACGACGGTTCCCACGGCCCTCCGGTGAAGGTCGAGCTGAATCTCCCGCTGGAGCGCCTGCAGTCGCGAGAGCCGCGCCGCTTTCTCGGGCTCGGGCACATCGTCCGGCAGACGCTTGGCCGCGAGCGTGTTCGGACGCACCGAATAGCGAAACGAGAACATCGCGTGAAACCGCACCCGCTCGACGAGCGACAGGGTCTGCTCGAAATCCGCGGGCGTCTCGCCCGGGAACCCCACGATGATGTCAGTCGAGAGCGCCAGGCCAGGTACGGCGTCCCGGACGCGGTCGACCAGGTCCAGGTACTCTTCGCGCGTGTGCCGGCGGCGCATCGCCGCCAGGATCCGGGTCGAACCGCTCTGGACCGGCAGATGGAGATGCTTGCAGACCTTCGGCAGATCCCGGACGGCCGCGATGAGCCGCGGCGTCACGTGACGAGGATGCGGACTAGCGAAGCGAATACGCCACAGGCCGTCGACGGCATGCACGCGCTCGAGGAGCGCCGCGAAGTCACACGAAGGGTCGTCGGGATCCTGATAGTGGTTGACGATCTGGCCCAGCAAATGCACCTCGCGACGCCCGCGCCGCACGGCGTCACGAACGTCCGCGAGAATCTCCGCGGCCGGCCGCATGCGCTCGCGCCCGCGCGTGTAGGGCACGACGCAGAAGGCACAGTAGTCGTTGCAGCCCTCCATGACCGTCACGAACGCCCGGACCGGATCGCTCGGCCGGGCCACACCGAGCGGAAACGAGACGTCCTCGTAAGGGTTGATATCGATGGCCGGCGCCCCACCGGACGCTGCGTGCTCGACGAGGACCGGCAGGCGCTTGAGACCGTGGGTCCCGACGATGACGTCCACGATGGGCGCCCGCTGGCGCAGGCGCGCGCCCTCCTGTTGGGCCACGCACCCAGCGACAGCCACGACTGGGCGCCGACCTTCGCGGCGAGCCAGCGTTGCGAGCTCGCCGAGGCGACTGAAGAGCTTCTCCTCGGCCCTCTCGCGCACGCTGCACGTGTTGAGCACGACCAGGTCGGCGTCCTCGAGACGACGCGCCGGCTGGTAGCCGGCCTGATCGAGCAGGCCGGCCATCCGCTCGGAGTCGTGCACGTTCATCTGGCACCCGAAGGTCTCGATGACGTATTGCCTAGCCAACTGAGGCATCTCCCGGCCGAGCGCGCGCGCTCCGGCGACTCTTCGCTATTTCTTCGCCAGCCGAAAACCCAGCGCGCGCGAGCAGGTCGCGCGCGCTGGCTAGGACGGACTCGGTGACGTGTCGCCCTCCGATCATACGCGCAATCTCCTGTGCCCGCTCGGTCCCATCGAGAGACATCACGCGCGTCAGGGTGCGCCCCCCTTTGACGCTCTTCTCGATGCGGACATGATGCGCGCCGTAGGCCGCGATCTGGGGCAGGTGCGTGATGCACAGCACCTGGTAACGCTCGCCGAGCTGGCGCAGCCGGCGGCCCACGACGTCGGCGGTGCCACCGCCGATTCCGGCGTCGACCTCGTCGAAGACGAGCGTCTTGCCGGGGGCGTCGGTCGGCGCCAGCGTCTTGAGCGCGAGCATGAGCCGGGACAGCTCGCCCCCAGAGGCGATCCGCGCCAGCGGACGCAGCTCTTCCCCGGGGTTGGGCGAGATATAGAACTCCGCCTGATCGATGCCGCGCTCGGTCCAGGTCGTCTCGTCGCCCTCGGGCGCGAATCGCACCTCGCAGCGGGTCTTGGGCATGGCGAGCTCGGCGACGGCTTCTTCGAGCGCGCGGGCGAACGAGACAGCGGCCCCTCTCCGCGCCGCCGACAGGTCGCGAGCCGCGGCCAAAAACTCGGCACGGGCCGTTTCGGCTGCGGCCTGCCGCTCGGCGAGCTGGCTGTCAGCGGTTTCGAGTTCCGACAGCTCCGTCCGCATCGCCGCCTGGCGCGCCCGCACGTCGTCCAGCGTCGGGCCGTACTTCCGCTTGAGGCGCTCGATGAGGGCGAGCCGGTCCTCGACCTCCTGCAGACGCGCCGGGGAGGCGTCGAGGCCCGCGGCGTACGAGCGCAGGAAGTAAGCGAGGTCCTCGAGCTGCGCCTTGATGCTGGCCCGGGCCTCCAGGTACGGGCCGACGCGAGGCTCGAGCGCTTTGAGTTCCTCGAGCCGCCGCCAGACGAGCCCCAGGCCCGAGAGGACGGCCTGGTCCCCCTCGTAGAGGGCCGTATACGCTTCGCCACAGAGGCGCTGCAGCCGCTCCGCGTTGGCCAGAACCTGTCGGGTCGCGGCGAGGGCGCTGTCTTCGCCCGGCTGCAGACCCGCGCAGTCGATCTCCGAGAGCTGAAACGTCAAGAGGTCGAGGCGCGCGGCTCGCTCCCGCTCATCCAGCCTGAGCGCCTCGAGACGTTGACGGGCTTGCCGCCAGCGCGCGAAACGCATGGCCACCTCGGCCCGCGGCTCGGTCAGGCCAGCGAAGAGGTCGACGAGGTCGAGGTGCGTCGCCGGGTCGAGCAGCCGCTGGTGCTCGTGCTGTCCGTGCAGGTCGACGAGGGGGCCGCACCGCTCGCGGAGCATCGCCGTCGTGACCAGCTCGTCGTTCAGGAACGCGCGGCTGCGGCCCTGGCCCGAGACTTCGCGCCGGACGACGAGCTCGCGGCCCTCGGGCGACTCGATGATCGCCTGGACGGTAGCCGTGGCTTCGCCGGTTCGCACGAGGTCGGGCGATGCGCGGCCACCGACGATCAGGCCGACAGCCTCGACGAGCATCGACTTGCCGGCGCCCGTCTCGCCTGTCAAGACGGTCAAGCCCGGCCCGAACTCGACGTCCAGCCGGTCGATGACGGCGAGGTGACGGATGGCGAGGAAGCGGATCATGCGCTCGCGCGAACTTCCATGATATCAAACCTTTGACACCGATCCGCCGGCGTGGTAGCCTTGCGCTAGTCGCGCTGGCCCAGCGGCGCACCGATGACCCGAAGGTCCCCCGTTCGGCGGAGGCACGTTTGCGCACGCTTGGAATCTTCTCGCTCGCCCTGCAAGTGCCGGGGCCGAGCGCGCCTGACACGCTGGGTCCCGAAATTCGCAGCGACGTCGTAAGCCTCGTCGCGCGGTCGAGCGCGACCTCGAAGGTCGTCCTGCTCATCCTGCTGACCTTCTCCGTCGTTTCCTGGGCCATCGTCCTGTACAAGCTGTGGCAGTTTCGCCGCGCGGAGCACCACACGCTGCGCTTCATGGAGATCTTCCGGCGCAGCACGAAGTTCTCCGAGGTGCAGGCCATTTGCAAGGCGGTCGCGGCGAGCCCGCTCGTGGGCCTGTTCCAAGCGGGCTATGCCGAGCTCAACAGCCAGCTCCGCCAACAGGTGGGCAACCCCGAGCCGAAGCCAGCGGGGCCGTCGCCGCGCCCGCTCCTCAAGAGCCTGGATGCGGTCGACCGCGCGCTGCTGCGCGCCGCGACAGCGGAAATCGCGCGGCTGGAACGTCGGGTGACGTTTCTGGCGACGACGGCCAGCATCACCCCGTTCATCGGCCTCTTCGGCACCGTGTGGGGCATCATGGCCGCCTTCGAGCGCATCGGCGCCGTCGGGTCGACGAGTCTCGGTGTCGTGGCCCCGGGCATCGCCGAAGCACTCGTCGCCACGGCGGCCGGGTTGTTCGCGGCGATCCCGGCCGTGTACTTCTACAACCACCTGACGGGCCGGGTGAAGCGGTTCGCGGCCGAGATGGACGACTTCTCGCTGGAGTTCCTGAATATCGCCGAGCGCAACTTCACGTGATCGCGACCTGATCGCGCGACGTGAACGCGCGCGCTGACGGGCGTGGGAGGGGTGAGGGACAATGCCGAAGGTTCAGGCGGGCGAGGGCGGCTACACCAGCGGCCGCTCGCGACGCAGTGCGCCTCGAGTGCCCACGACGCTCGCGGAGATCAACGTCGTGCCCCTCGTGGACGTCATGCTCGTGCTGCTCGTCATCTTCATGATCACTGCCCCCATGATGCAGCAGGGGCTGGCGGTGAACCTGCCCGAGGCGCGCCGGGCCGACCCGGTCGCGGCGCAGCCGATCTACGTGACCGTGCCGCTCAGCTACCGCAGCGACCGGCGCGTACAACTCGGCGACGAGTTGATGAGCATCGACATCCTGGCCGAGCGCGTACGGCAGGCGCTGCTCGGCCGTCCCGACCGCAACGTCTTCCTCCGCACCGACGGCGCGGTCACGATGCAGGAAGTGATGCAGGTGTTCGACCGCCTGAAGGAGGCCGGCGTCGAAAAAGTGGGCATCCTGACGCGGCCGCCCACCCGGCCGTCGTGAGGAAGGAGTGGCACCGTGCGCGAAGCCGTGAGTGCGGTCATCGCGGAGCGGCGCCGCGACGCCGACGGATTGTCCCGGATGATCGCGGCATCGTTGGCCGCCCACGTCTTGCTGGTCGCGGCGGTGGTCGTACTATCAGCCGGCTGGCGCAGCCGTCACGGGGCCGTCTCGCCCAGAGACGTCATGTTCGTGTCGCTCGGTGGGACGCCTGGCCCTCGCGCGGGGGGGCTGACGCCCATCGATGCGCGCCCCATCCAGCGCGTCGCGCCGCCCCCGGAGTTGAAGCGTCCCGAACCAGTGCGGCCGCCGGCCCCGCGCCGTCCGGCCATGACGGTGCCGGAGCCGCGGGCCCGGCCAGCGCGCCCGACGCCGGAAACGACGGGCCGCGAGGAGCGCCCGGGCAGCGCCCGGGCCGAGACCGGCGCGGTGCGAGCCACCGGGTTTGCCGGCCTGACGACCGGCGCCGGGGGCGGTGCCGGCGGCTATGTCGAGGCGGGTGACTTCTGCTGTCCCGAGTACCTGGCCACGATGGTATCGATGATCGCTCAGAACTGGAACCAGTTCCAGCAGGTGCCGGGTGAAACCGTCCTGAAGTTCGCAATCCGCCGCGACGGACGCATCGTCGGCATCGAGCTCGAGAAGTCCAGCGGGTTTCTCGCGCTCGACCTCGCAGCGCGCCGGGCGCTGGAGGTCACGACCCAGTTGCCGGCGCTGCCAGCCGAGTACACCGGGCCGCAGCTCATCGTCCACCTGAGCTTTCAGTACAGGCGATGACCCGCCGGACGCCATGATGCTCTCGACCCGAGCGCGCGCTCTCCTGCTGGCGATGGTGGCGTTGGCCGGTCTGGCGTCGGGGGGCCCTCGCGACCCTCACGTCGCGGCCTCGCCCCAGACACCCCCACAGCAGCCACCGACCCGGCCGCCGGGTGAGGTCTTCGTCCCGATTGTCGGGGCTATCGGGGCGCCACCGCGCCTGGCGATCGCGAATTTCGTCGCGCTCTCGGAGAAGACCGACCCCTCGGTGGCCGACGGAGAGACCGCCGAGATCGCGAAGCTGATCACCGAGGTCCTTCGTGAAGACTTGAGGTTCGAACGCGAGTTCTACCTGATTCCAGAGGACGTGGTGCGGACCGTGCCCGCTCCGCGGTCGGTCGACGATGCGCAGTTCGACCGGTGGCGCGAGATCGGCGCCGACGGTGTCATCATCGGCACAGTCCGGCGGACGCCCAGCGGCCTGCAGGTGCAGGTGCGCCTGCTGGCGGTCAGGTCGAAGCAGTCGGCCTTTGGAAAGGAGTATGCGGGGGCGGCGGCGAATCCCCGCCTGTATGCTCACACGATCGCCGATGAGATCCATCAGCAGCAGCGACGGCTGCGGGGCGTGGCGCGGACCAAGCTGGTCTTCGCGTCCGACCGCGACGGCGATCAGATGCCGGGACCGCTCGGGCCCCGGACCGTCAAGGAGATCTATGTCGCGGACTACGATGGGGCGAATCAACGCCGGATCACCGTGTCGTTCGGTTTGAACAACTTCCCCGTCTGGTCGCCCGACGGCCGGGCCGTCGCCTACACGTCGTGGCGGCAGGGATACCCGAACATCTTCGTCTCCTTCATCTACACGACAGCCCTGCCGGCCACGCCAGCCGGCGGCGGGCCGAACGCCCACAACTGGCTGGCGAGCTGGTCGCCCGACGGCACCCGTCTGGCCTTCACGTCCAATCGGGACGGCAACCCGGAGCTGTATGTGGTCCACGCCGACGGCACGAACCTGCGGCGCTTGACCTACCACCCCGCAGCCGATACGTCACCCACGTGGTCGCCCACCGGATCGCAGATCGCGTTCGTGTCGGATCGGTCCGGGTCGCCCCAGGTCTACGTGATGGACGCCGACGGCACAGGCCTCCGGCGCATCACGTTCGAGTCGTACTGCGACCGACCGACCTGGTCGCCGGCGCCGTTCAACGAGATCGCGTACGCCTCGCGCACGGGGCCCGGATACGACATCAAGGTCTACGAGGTGGCGACGCAGCAGGTGCGCCAGCTCACCTTCGGCGAAGGGACCAACGAAAGCCCGTGCTTCGCCCCGAACGGACGTCACTTGGCGTTCACCACGAGCCGGTGGGGCAAACTGCAGGTGGCGGTCATGGGGCGAGACGGCAGCGACGTGCGTCAGGTCACGCGAGTGGGCAACAACTACGCGCCGAACTGGTCACAGTGACGTGCGAGCAGGTGGTCTCATGACACCACGGACGTTTCGGATGCTGCCCGTCCACCTGACGGCCTTCGTCGCAGCGATGGCGGTCGGCTGCGCCAAGCCCGGGCCACCGGCCGGCCGCCCTGTGCCGGCGCCCATACCGACACCGGCGGCCCCTGCGCCGCCACCCGCGCCGCCCGAACCGGTCGTCGAGGCGGTGCCGGTGCCGCCCGAGCCCCTCTCGCGCGAAGGCGATCTGAGCGCGCGCAGTCTGGACGAGCTGAACCGCGACTCGCCGCTCCAGCCGGTTTTCTTCGCCCTCGACAGCGCCGAGCTCGACGCCGCCGCTCGCGCAGCCCTCGAGGCGAACGCCCAGGTGCTCAAGCGCTATTCGACCTGGGTGGTCACCATCGAGGGGCACTGCGACGAGCGCGGGACGGCCGAGTACAACCTCGCGCTGGGTGAGCGCCGGGCCGCGGCCGCGCGCGACTACCTGGTGTCGGTCGGGATCGCGCTGGAGCGCCTGCGGACGGTCAGCTACGGGAAGGAATTCCCGTTCGACCCGGGGCACTCCGAAGAGGCCTGGGCCAGAAACCGTCGGGCGCACTTCGTGATCACGGCGAAGTGAGGGCATCGGAAAGCCGACGGCCGTGTGTCACAATAGGCAAAGTTCCAAGGTCGCTTCCCTGCCGAGTGCGCGGCGGCGCAGGGCGCGTGGGCGGGCCGGCTCCGAGCGTCGTGCCAGCGGGAGCGGGTAAAGGGTCGACGATGAACCGATTGGCGCTCTGGATTAGCACGGGTGTCCTGGTGGCCGTGGTCTCCGCTGCACCCCGGGCGGCGACTGACCGCGAGCACCGCCAAATCATGGCGGATCTCCGGATGTTGCAGGAGCAGACTCAGCAACTTCAGCTCGCTCTCGGTGCGCTCGCCGAGGCTGTCAAGGTGGTCACGGCGCGGCTGGACGAACAGGCGGCCGCGAGCCGCAAGGCGTTCGCCGATCAGAAGCTGCTCGTCGACGCGGTGGCGGACGGCGTGCGCATCCTGCGCGAGAAAGTCGACGACAGCAACGTGCGGCTCGCGTCGATCGCCCAGGAACTCGAAGCGCTGCGCATGGCGATCCCCCCGGTCGCTCCGGCGGGCGAGGCAGGTGCTGCGACTGGTGAGCCGCCGACCGCCGCCCCGGCCGGGACGCCGCCGGCGACCGCGCCCGGCGCCACGACCGCGCCGCCCGCGCCGCCGTCACCCGTCCAGCCTGGGGTTAACCCGCAGCGGCTGTGGGAGGAGGCGTTCGGCGACTACACGGCCGGGCGGTGGAGCCTGGCGATCACCGGGTTCGAGAACTACATCCGGTACTTTCCGCGCTCGGCGCAGGCCGACGATGCCCAGTTCTACATCGGCGCGGCGCTCCAGCTCGAGGGGAAGTACCAGGACGCGGTGGTCGCGTTCGACAAGGTCATCGTGAACTACCCGGGCACCGATAGCGTGCCGCAGGCGCTCTTCAAGCGAGGGGCCTGCTACGAGTCGCTGAAGCAGCTCGACCGCGCGCAGCAGTCGTACGAGATGGTCATCAAGAATTTCCCAGACACGGACGCGGCGTTCCTCGCCAAGCAGGCGCTGGATCGCCTGAAGAAGCGGTAGCGGAACTGGCAGGCGCGCCACCGGACGGGCGGCGTCGCGCCGAGAGGATCGAGCGATGGGCAGTGTCAACAAGGTGATTCTGGTGGGCAACCTGGGCCGCGACGTCGAACTCCGGTATACGGCGGGCGGGGCTCCGGTCGCCACGCTCAACCTGGCGACGACGGAGGTCTGGAACGACAAGGCTGGCCAGCGCCAGGAGCGGACCGAATGGCACCGCGTGGTGCTGTGGGGTCGACAGGCCGAGGCGCTGGCCGAGTATCTGGTCAAGGGTCGCCAGATCTACGTCGAGGGGCGCTTGCAGACGCGTCAGTGGGACGACAAGGACGGCACCAAGCGGTACACGACGGAGATCCGCGGCGACCGCGTCGTGCTGCTCGGCGGCGGGCGCGGGGCGCCGGCCGCCCGCGGCGAGTCGCCGGCCGAACCCGCCGAGGCGCCGGAGCCCGCGACCGAGCTCACCGACGACGACATCCCGTTCTGAGGGGGCCTGGCGTCAGGAGCGGCTCACGCGCCCGTAGCGGTCCTCCAGGCGTACGACGTCGTCGAGGTCGGGCGTCGACACCTCGAAGATATCGCAGTCCTCGAGCGCCGTCATCCGGTGAACGGTCTGCGGTGGAACGTGCTGCACGTCGCCCGGCTGCATCTCGCGGGAGACCAGGCGCCCGCTCTCCTGGATGTCGAAGCGGAGCCGACCTGACCAGAGCAGAATCGTCTCCTCCTTGCGCGCGTGGTATTGCAGGCTGAGCGCGTGGCCCGCGCGGACGTGCAGCACCTTGCCCACATAGCGGTCCGTGACGGCCCAGTGCAGCTCGTAGCCCCACGGTTTCTCGACGCGGCGGATCGAGGGCGTTGTCACCTCCGCTCTCCTTCGTGCGGGTCGGCCGGCGCAACCGTGATGGCGGCCAGCGCCGCTCGGACCTCTACGGCCGTCCGAGCGCGCAGCGCCTGCCGGGTCGCCCGCCCGGCTTCGACCGCGGCCAGTCCGCGGATCACCTGCTTGACGAGGGGGATGGCCGTCGGCGCCACGCTGAATTCCCGGACGCCCAGGCCGATGAGCAGGGCGAGTGCGCCCGGGTCGGTCGCCATCTCCCCGCACAGCGCCAGCGGGATGCCGGCGCGGCGGGCGCTCCGGCTGACCGCTCTCAGAATCCGCAAGACGGCCGGATGGTACGGCTCGTACAGGTGCGAGACGCGGTCGTCCGCGCGGTCGACAGCCAGGCAGCACTGGATGAGGTCGTTCGTCCCGACGCTGAAGAAATCCGCCTCCGGCGCGAGCACGTCCGCGGTGAGGGCTGCCGAGGGAACCTCGATCATGATGCCGAGGGCCGCGGGCGGCGGTGCCGCGCCGCGCCGAGCGAGCTCCGCGGCGACGTCGGCCACGACGGCCCGCGCGGCCCGAATCTCGTCGGCGCTCGTCACGAAGGGGAACATCACGCGGAGCGGACCGTGGTGGGCCGCACGGAGCAGCGCGCGGAGCTGGGTCCTGAAGAGGTCGCGGTGCACCAGGCTCAGGCGAATGCCCCGCAGGCCCAGCGCGCCGCGCGTGGAATCGACGCCGCGCGGGCCGGCGTAGAGCTCGGCCTCACCCACGTCGAACGTCCGCACGGTCACGCGCCCGGGAGCCATCTGCTCGACCAGGCTTCGGTAGGCCTCGTACTGGACGTCCTCGCTCAGGGCGACCAGCGCCGCACCCGGCGCGCGGGCGCGCAGGAACTCGGACCGATAGAGTCCGATCCCGTCGGCCCCCTGAGCGCGTGCGAGCGGGACTTCGTCGGGCAACTCGATGTTGGCCTCCAGGCGGATCGCCGTCCCGTCACGCGTGACGGCAGGCAGGCGGCTGAACTCGGCCAGCACCTGCTCGGCCGTCGCGTGTCGGTGCCGCCGTGCCTCGATCTGTTCGAGCTCCTGCGGTGTGGGATCGACGAACACCTCGCCGGTGGCGCCGTCGATCCCGATGAGGGTACCCGCCGCGATCTGGCCACTGGCGTCGCGCAGGCCAGTCACCGCGGGAATGTGCAGCGAGCGCGCGAGAATCGCCGTGTGATAGGTCCAGCTACCCACCTCGCTGACGAACCCCACTACGCGGCGCCAATCGACCTGCGCCGCGAGCGAGGGGGCCAGCTCGTCCGCCACCAGGACGACGGGCCCTTCCAGGCGCTCGACGACCTCGCTGGGGGCCCCGACGGGCCGCAGGTTCAGGCGCAGCCGCCCGGTGACGTCGGCCAGGTCGCCCTTGCGCTCGCGCAGATACGAATCAGCCGCCTGGTCGAAGAGCGCCGTGAGCTCGTCGGCCGCGCGGCGCACGGCCCACTCGGCGTTCAGGCGCTCCTGGCGGATGAGGGCCGCAGCGCGATCGACGAGCATCGGGTCGTCGAGCATCAGGAGCTGGGCCTCGAACAGGTAGGCGTGTTCGGGCCCGACCGCGCTGGCGAGGCGGGCCTTGATGTCGACGAGCTGTTGCCGCGATCGTTCGCGCGCCTGCTCGAGGCGCGCCAGCTCGTGCGCGACGGCGTCGCCGGGTACGCGGAAGCGGACGTCGAAGGTCTGCTGACGAAAGACCAGCGCGCGCCCGATGGCGACGCCCGGTGACACGCCCAAGCCCACGAGTTTCATGGTTCGAACCCCTGCGCCACGAGACGGCAGAGCGCGTCCACGGCCTCGGCCTCGTCGGGGCCCTCGGCTGAGATCGCCAGCTCGGTGCCGGGCGCCGCGGCCAAGAGAAGCAACCCCATGATGCTCTTGCCGTCCATCGTGTGCCTCCCGTCGGCGACACGGATGTCGGCCCGATACCCAGCGGCGATCCGCACGAAGCGCGCCGCCGCCCGGGCGTGCAGGCCCAGCGGGTTGACGACGCGGACGGTGCGCGACGTCATGATCGAGAGGGCTGAGCGGCCTCGCCGCGCAACAAGTCCGATGCCACCCAGATCGCGTTCCGTCCGTGTTCCCGCATCGCCCGCGCGACCGTCAACAGGTCGTCGCCCGGCTCGAGGCGAGCCAACTTCAGGAGCATGGGCAGGTTCACGCCCGTGATCACCTCGACCCGGTCGGGTTCGAGGAACGTCACCCCGAGATTCGACGGGGTGCCGCCGAACATGTCCGTCAGCAGCAGCACGCCCTCTCCCGTCTGCACGCGGTCGATCGCCTTGCGGATTTCCTCTCGCGCATCCGCCACGTCGTCGTGCCAGCCGATCGAGACGGCCGTGAACTGCGGCAGGTCGCCGACGATCGTCTCGGCCGCGTTGAGCAGCTCCGTCGCGAGTTGTCCGTGTGTGACCACCACGACGCCGATGCCCATCCCTCGCCCCTCCTCACCCGAGGTGGATGTCGCGATGTTCCACGCGAACCCGCACGCCCGCCACGCGCCGGAGGCGGCGTGCGAGCGCGTTCGCCAGTACCACCGAGCGGTGGCGTCCGCCGGTGCACCCGACCGCCACCGTCAGGTATCGCTTGCCCTCCGCCACATACCGCGGGACGAGAAAGCGGAGGTACTCCAGCGTCCGCTCGACGAACTCGCGCGTGACGGGCGACCGCGCGACGAACCGCGCGACGCGCCGCTCGCGGCCCGTCAGGTGCCGCAGGCTCGCCACGAAGTGCGGATTCGGCAGAAAGCGCACGTCGAGCACGAGGTCGGCCTCGAGCGGGACGCCGTGCTTGTAGCCGAAGCTGAGCAGCGTGAGCACGAGCCCTCGGTCCCCGGCCGGCTCGCCCATCAGCGCGCTCATGCGCCGGCGCAGGTCGTGAACCGTCAGGGCTGACGTATCGACGACGCGGTCGGCGATCCGCCGGATCCCGCGCAGGCGGGCGCGCTCTCGTCGGATGCCGGCGAGCGGCGACCGGTTCGGGGCCAGCGGGTGCGGCCGCCGCGTCTCGCTGAACCGCCGTACCAGCGCCGCGTCGCTCGCCTCGAGGAAGATGAGCTGGGGGTGCAGCCCGGGCATCCGCCGCAACCGCCGGTAGACCGCCGGGAACTCGTCGAGCAAGGCCCCTTCCCTGACGTCCACCACGGCGGCCGCCTGTGCGATCTCGTCACCGGTCCGGCGCATCAGGTTGGCGAACGTGGGGATCAACCGCGTGGGCAAGTTGTCGACGCAGAAAAACCCCAGGTCTTCCAGGGCCCGCAACGCATGCGACTTGCCCGCTCCGGAGAGTCCGGTCACGATGACGAACCGCGTCGCGGCCGCTCCGGGTCTCCCGGCCGTCTTTCGGACCGACCGCCGCCGGCCTGTCACGGTCCCTCTCCGCCCGCGCCGCCGGTGGCCCCGCGGCGATGACGAGCGGCCCGCTCGAGCCGCCGCTCCACCCGTGCCGCTAGCTCGCGCGCCGTGTGCCGCCCGCGGGCGCGGAGCAACTGGTTGCGCGCGGCTAGCTCGATGAGCATGGCCACGTTGCGCCCGGGCGCCACCGGCATGCGCACGAGGGGGATCGGTACGCCCAACAGCTCGTGCTCCGCGTCGTCGAGGCCCAGGCGCTCGTGGTCCTGCCCGGGGTCCCACCGCTCGAGCCGGACGACGAGCTCCACGCGTTTCGACGTGCGCGTCGCCGCCACGCCGAAGAGGTCCCGCACGTTGACGACGCCCAACCCCCGGATCTCCACGTGGTGGCGCGTCAGCGCGGGACACGTGCCGATCACCACGTGCTCCGCCCGACGGAACACTTCGACCGTATCGTCGCCCACGAGCCGGTGTCCGCGCGCCACGAGCTCGAGGGCCGACTCGCTCTTGCCGATGCCGCTCTCGCCGACGACGAGGACGCCGAGGCCCAGGATATCGAGCAGGACGCCGTGCACGATCACGCGCGGTGCGAGCAGGTGCTCGAGGCGCCGGGTCAGACGGGCGATCGCGATCGGCGTGGGCAGGCGCGTACGCAGCACAGGGACGGCGGCGGCGTCGGCCTCCGCGGCCACCTCCGGCGGCAGCGCGAGGTCGCTCGTGACGAGCAGACACGGGAAGTCACGTGCGAAAATCCGCCGCGCGACCCCGCGCCGCGTCGCGGGCTCGAGACCGTCGAGGAACTGCACCTCGCTCGCGCCGAACACGAGCACGCGGCCGGGCTTGAGGTACTCGTCGTAGCCGGCGAGCGCCAGCCCGGTCTTCTGGCTGTACGGCGCGGTGACCTGCCGCTCCAGCCCGTCGCCGCCCGCCACGACGGTCAGGGCGAGCTCGGGCGCAATGGTCTGCTCGCGGACCAGGGTGCGTACGCTCACGGCGGCGGTCGGCGACATCACCAGCGGCCGGCGCCGTCTACGCCTCCGGCTCGATCAATCCGAGCCGGCCGTCCTTGCGCCGGTACAGGATGTTGACTGCCTCGGTAGCGGCGTTGCGGAACACGAGAAACTGGTCGCCGCGTTCGCGCAGGCCGATCACGGCATCCTCGACACTCATGGGCTTCACGGCCGCCGGCGGCGTCCGGACGATGGGCTCCGCGATCGGCCCGCCGTGGCCTGCCGACCGCCGCTGGCTCGTGTGACGACGACCGGCCGCCCGACGCTTCCGCTCTCGCCATCGGGTCTTCAGGCGCTGCGCCTGCTTCTCGACCTTCGCGACCGCCGCCCTGACGGACATCGGCCAGTCGTCGCCGTGCCCCGATCCGTACAGCCGGTGGTCACCGCGCGCATGGATCGTGAGCTCGGCCACGTGCCGGTGACGTTCGCGGCGAAGGATGACCTGCGCGGACACCGCGCTATCGTTGAGCACCCGGGCCAGCTTGCCGAGCTGCCGCGCGATGAGGGTCCGCACGCCTGGGGTGATCTCGACGTTACGCCCGGTCACGAGAGTGTGCATGGTCGTGGGTGGCCGCACCCGTCGGCTCAGTACAGGAGCTTGCGCTGACTCGACGTGGGAATCTTGAGCTCCTCGCGATACTTGGCGATCGTCCGCCGGGCCAGCATCAACCCCTCCTTCTGGAGAATGCTGACGATCTTCGAGTCGCTCAACGGCTTCCGCGGGTCTTCGTTCTCGATGATCTTGCGGATCCGCTGCTTGATGGTGACCGACGAGACGCTCTCCCCGTACGCGCTGCTGATGCCGCTGTGGAAGAAGAACTTCATCTCGTACACGCCTTGCGGCGTGTGCATGTACTTGTTGTTGACGACCCGGCTCACGGTGGACTCGTGCATGCCGATGTCGTTCGCCACGTCGCGCAGGACAAGCGGCCGCAGGTGCTCGATCCCGTGGTCGAGGAAGTCCCGCTGGAAGTTCACGATGCTCCGGGCCACCTTGTAGATGGTCTTCTGTCGCTGGTCCACGGACTTGATGAGCCACAGCGCCGACCGGAACTTGTCCTTCACGTACGCTCGCGTCTCGGCGCTGTCTTCCCCGCCCCGCTCGAGCAGCCGGCGGTAGACGGGGCTGATCCGGAGCTGCGGCAGTCCCTCCTCGTTGAGGAACACTTCGTACCCGTCCTCCACCTTGACGACGTACACGTCGGGAATCACGTACTGCGACTGGGAGGGGTTGTAGCGACTGCCCGGCTTCGGGTCGAGGCGCCGGATGATTTCGATGTGCGCCTTGATCTCGTCGACCGTCAAACCGAGGCGCCGTGCCAGCTCCGGCACCTGATGGTTCTGGAGCAGCCGCAGATGCTCGCCGACGATCTTTTCCGTCGGCGTCCCCGCCAGCCCGAGATGCCGGATCTGGAGGAGCAGGCACTCCTTCACGTCGCGCGCCGCGACCCCGATCGGGTCGAACTGCTGCACGATCTCGAGGGCCCGTTCCACCTCGTCCGCACCCCAGCCCCCCATCGCGGCGATCTCGTCCACCGACGCCACCAGGTAGCCGTCGTCGTCCAGGTTGCCGATGATCGCCCGCCCGATGTCGCGCAGCGTCTCGTCGTCCACCTGGAGCGAGAGCTGCCACTCGAGGTGATCGGCCAGGGAGCTCGTCGTCGCCAGCGTGTTTTCGATCGGCGGGAGCTCGCGGATCTCCTGGGGCGTGCGGGGCCGATACCCGTCGTCCAGGTAATCGCCGAAGAAGTACTCGTAGTCGGCGTCGTCCCAGGCATCGTCCTTCGCGGCGGGCTCCGCCTCGTCCTTGTCGGCCGCCGACGCCGCCTCGGCGCTCTGCAGCTCTTCGGTCGGGACCTCTTCGAGGAGCGGATTCTCGACCATCTCCTGGTTCAGCAGGTCCGCCAGCTCGATCGTCGACATCGGCAGGAGCTTGATGGCCTGCTGCAGCGACGGCGTCAGGATCAGCTTCTGAACGAGCTTGGTGTGCAGCTTCTGCTGGATGGCCATGGCTGTCGCAAGGACGGCCCGCTACTTCATCTTAGTCCAACCGGAAATCTGCCCCGAGGAAAATTCGCTTCACGTCCTCGTCGGCAGCGAGCTCGGCCGGCGTGCCGCTCCGAAACACCGCGCCGTCGTGGATGATGTAGGCCCGATCCGTGATGCGCAGTGTCTCCCGCACGTTGTGGTCCGTGACGAGAACCCCGATGCCCCGCTCCTTCAGGTGAAAAATGATCTTCTGGATCTCGGCGACCGCGATCGGATCGATGCCCGCAAAGGGCTCGTCGAGCAGCATGAATCGCGGCGCGATGACGAGCGCGCGCGTGATCTCAACGCGCCGTCGCTCACCCCCGGACAGCGTGTAGGCGCGGGCCTTGGCGAGCGGCGTCAGGTTGAGCTCGGCGAGGAGCTGGCGCAGCCTGGCCCGGCGCGACGTCCCGTCGACGTCGATGGTCTCCAGAATCGCCAGAATGTTCTGCTCGACCGTCAGCCCGCGGAAGATCGACGGCTCCTGCGGCAGGTACGCGATGCCCTTCCGGGCTCGCACATACATGGGATCGCCGGTCACGTCGTCGCCGTCGAGCGTCACGCGACCCGCGTCCGGCGCGGCCAGACCCACGACCAGGTAGAAGGTGGTCGTCTTGCCTGCGCCGTTCGGCCCCAGCAGCCCGACCACTTCGCCGGACGTCACCTCGAGACTGACGTTCCGAACGACGACCCGCCCGCCGTACGACTTGGTCAGCTCGTGCGTCCGGAGCGTGGCCATCAGAGACGTCGCTCCGCACAGGCCACCGGTCCGGTCCGACTCCGATTTCCGTCGGTCCCGTCGACCGTGATCGTATCAGCCGATCTGGTGAAAGTCAAAACGACTCCCGTCGTTTCGCGACACGTCCCGCCCTTCTCTTCGCGGAGGCGAACCGGCCGACCCTCCAGCTGGTAGCGCGCAGTCGCCGCGAGATAGGTGAGACGGTCGGCCGTCGCGACGTGACCGCTGCCAAGCCGGAGCGTGACCACGTCCGACGCCGCGACGTGCACCAGCTCGCGGCCCCCCTCGCTCAAGCCGACCTCGATGCGGCCGGCCCGCAGATCGCCTGCCGGACCGTCGACGTGCGCTGCCCCGCTATAGCGCATCGTCGCCGTCGCCTCCTCGTACTGCAGGCGCTCGCCCCCTCCCACGAGCCGCCGGGTGTCGGCATCCCGGTCCGCGAGCGGCAGCTCCGCATGGGCACCGCCAGAGACTTCCAGGTTGCCACGCCGCTCGTCGAGCACCAGGCGGTCCCCGCGAAGCACACTCGCACCCTGCCACAACCGGACGCTGCCGGCGTACACCGTCATGGCCCCTGAGCCGTCGTGGGTGAGCTGCGCGGCGGTCGCGTACACCGGGCGGGCCCCGTCCAAGATCGTCGGCAGCCGCATGGGCGCTGCTCCTTCCGCAGATCCCGCCGCGCCGGGTGCTCTCAGGACGCTCCGCACACGGCCCTCGGCCCTCACGCGTTCGTCGCCGAGGGCCAGCTCGATCCGGTCGGCGTCGATGCCCAGCCGCCGACTGCTGAGGCGCGGCCGCGACTCGGTCGGGGTCGTGACCGCGAGCGCCAACTCGGCCCGGATCGGGTCATAGCGAACGAGCGGCGCGTCGGCGCGCCACGTTCCATCGCTAAAGATCACCGAACCGGCGAACTCCGCGAGGGCCACACCACCGCCCCGAGGCTCGAGCGTGACCGTCAATCGTGAAGCCCGCGCGGAGCGGCCTGCCGAGGCTTCCTCGAACTCGACGCCGCCAGTGAACGTCGCGGTGCGCAACCCGTCGACCTCGGTGCCGTGCGCCTCGAGCGCCGCCGCGCGGACAGCCTGCGCTGGCCGGTCGGCCTCCCCGGGCAGGTCGAGGCGCACGTCGCCGCGCGCGAGGAGCAAGGTCACGGAACGGCCGTCCGGCGCCAGCGCGACGTCGATTTCAGAAGCCTGCACGCGGCGCCCCGGTTTGCCAGTCGCAGCGGCGAACGCCAGGCGGGCGCCCCCGGCGAGGCGCGCGTGCTGCAGGGTTCGACCGTCCTCGGCGTAGCGCAGGTCGATACGCGCCGCCGCCATTTCGGCCAGCGCGCCCGCCGACGGCGCTGCCCCGGCGGCGGGGTGGACGGAAGCCCCGCCGTTCAGCTCGATCGCCACCAGCCGAGTGTCGTCCGGGCTCAGGCGGAACACGCCTGTGGCCGCCGCCATCGTCCGCTCCGCCTCGGCCACGCGGACGTCGCCGTCCGCGCGAATCGTGTGCTCGCGGCGGAGGAATTCCGCCGACGTCGCCTCGGCCTCGACGCGGTTTCCGGCGTCCGACGCCACACGCACGCGCGCGGACCCGAGCAGCTCGAGTCGATCCTGGCGACGGTTGTAGCGCGCGCCGTAGCTCGAGCCCCGCACGCCGCCCTGCTCGAAGTCGACCCGATTCGGCGCGGCGAGCACGGCCGTCTGGTCGTCGTACTGCATCTCGGCGGCGCGCACGACGAGGCCGTCGCTCGTGCGGGCCGTGACGTCGCCGCGCACGGTCAACCGTCCCACGCGGCTGGTCGGCGGTGCGTGCTGCCAGGCCTCTCTCCCGCGGATCGTGATGCGCCGGGCGTCCCGCTCGTGCAACGTCGCCGTGACGTCGCGCGCAACCGCGCGCCCGTCGGCGTACGTCAGCAGGCGTTCGAAGGCGACCGTGTCGCCCGACTCGAGGGTGATCGTACCCGGCGTCGTCTCCGTCGCGGCCTGCGGATCCGTCCGAGGGGCGGGCGGCGGGGGTCCGGGCACCGCGCGACGCTGGATCGCCAGAAACAAGAGCGACGCGAGCCCAACGAGGAACGAGGCGATCACAAACCGGACGCGACGCTGCCAGCGCATCGTCAGGTGACCGGCGCCACGGCGGTCCGCGCGAGACGGCCGGACGCCTCTACTTGCGATTATCGCACGGCGTCGCGGCCTATTCCGTCTCGTCGCCAGCGCGAACGTCGGCGACCGTCAACTGCACGTAGGTTTCGCCTTGATAGTGGTTCTCGTCGAGCGAGAACGCGAGGCTGAGCGCGTGCCGGTGCTCGTGCAGGAAGTCCGCACGGTCGCGGGCACGCCAGGCCACTGCTCGGAAGAGCCGTCCCTGCTGGCGGACGGTCATGGCCAGATGACGCTCCTTGAGCGTCCGCGGTCCGTCGGCAAGCTCCACTGGCGCCGTCCAGAACACCGGGCGAGGGTTGGCCGGACCGAAGGGTTCGAGGGCGGTCAACCCGGCCACGACGTCCGACGTGATAGCGCGGAGCGGGAGGGGGCCGTCGATGTGCAGCCGCGGGACGAGCTGGTGGGGCTCCAGCTCGCGGTCGGCGTGCGCCGTGAGGCGCGCCCGCAGCTCGGGCAGTCGGTCGGCCTCGAGGGCCAGACCAGCCGCCTGGCGGTGGCCGCCGAACCGGAGCAGCAGGTCGCCGCAGCGTTCGATCGCCGCCAGAATGTCGAACCCCGGGATGCTGCGGCAGGATCCGTACGCCACGTCTCGATCGACCGAGAGCACGACCACGGGTTTGAAGTAGGTGTCGACGAGCCTCGACGCCACGATCCCGATGACGCCCCGATGCCAGCCTGCGCCCGCCACGACGAGCAGGTTGTGCGCCCCGACGGCCGGGTCGGTGTCCACCAGGCGCCGGGCTTCCGCGAGGATCGCGCTCTCCTCGTCCTGACGCCGCGCGTTCTCGGCGTTGAGTCGCTCGGCCAGCGCTCTCGCCTCGTCCTCCTGGCGCTCGTCCGCGGCCAAGAGCAGGCGCATGGCGAGCTCGGCCGAGGCCATGCGTCCCGCCGCGTTCATGCGCGGCGCGAGGATGAACCCGACGTGGTAGCTATCGAGACGCTTGCCGGAGAGTCCCGTCGCGTCGAGCAGGGCGCGCACGCCGACGGTGTGAGGGCCGCGCGTCAGAGCGTCGAGCCCCAGCTTCGCGATCACGCGATTCTCGCCGACGAGCGGCACCACGTCGGCGAGCGTGCCGATGGCGGCGATCTTGACGAACGCCGAGAGCCATTTTTCGCGCCCCGTCCGCTGACAGAGCGCCTGCACCAGCTTGAGGGCCACCCCGGCGCCGGCGAGCGACTTGTCCGGGTACGCGCAGTCCGGGCGCTTCGGATTGACTACGGCCAGCGCCGCCGGCAGCGACCCTTCCGGCTGGTGATGATCCGTGATGATCAGGTCGACGCCGAGCTCGCGCGCCCGGACCGCCGCCTCGCGCCCGCGAATGCCGCAGTCGACCGAGACCACGACGCGGGCGCCGCCCGCGTGCAGGCGGTCGATCGTGGCCGGCTGCAGCCCGTAGCCGTCCGCGAGCCGGTCGGGAATGAAGTGCTCGACGTGCGCGCCGAGTCGCTCGAGGGCGCGCCGCAACATGACGGTTGCCGTGACCCCGTCAGCGTCGTAGTCGCCGTGAATCGCGATGGGTTCCTGGTGCGCCAGCGCGTGCAACAGGCGCTCGACCGCGACGGGCATGTCGGCAAGCGTGAAGGGATCGTGCAGGTGATCGAGGCTGGGATGCAGGAAGCGATACGCCTCGTCGGGGTCCCCGACGCCCCGCAGGCAGAGCACCCGCGCCACGATCGGCGGCACGCCGAGCGCCGCGGCCAGCCGCGCCGCGCGCGCCTCGTCGCACGCGGCGTGCTCCCAGTGAAGCGGCCGTGGAGGCATCTCAGCCGACCCCGCCCTCGCTCGTGAAGTCGACGCCGAGCCTGCCCATGTGCCGGAACTTCTCGTACCGGCGCCTGAGGCGTTCCTCGGTGGACCAGGCGGACACCGTCTCCAGCGCCCGGGCCAGGGGGCCGTCGAGCCGCTGGGCTGCACCGTCCGGATCGGCGTGGGCGCCGCCGACGGGCTCGGGGACGATCTCGTCGACGATGCCCATGGCCAGCAGGTCCGGCGCCGTGATCTTGAGCGCCTCGGCCGCCTCGACTTTGCGGCCCGCGTCGCGCCAGAGGATCGCGGCACAGCCTTCCGGCGGGATCACGCTGTAGATGGCGAACTCCTGCATCAGGATGCGGTCGCCGATGGCGATCCCGAGCGCGCCGCCGCTGCCGCCCTCGCCCGAGACGACCACCACGACCGGCACCTCGAGCGCCGCCATCTCGCGGAGGTTGTAGGCGATGGCCTCGGCGACGCCCCGCTCCTCGGATTCGATACCCGGATAGGCCGCCGGCGTATCGACGAAGACGATGATCGGCCGCGAGAACTTCTCCGCGAGCTTCATGATGCGCAGCGCCTTGCGGTAGCCCTCCGGACGCGCGTAGCCGAAGTTCCGGAAGATCTTCTGCTTCGTGTCGCGGCCTTTCTGGTGGCCGATCACGGCGACCGGCTCGCCGTGGTAGCGCGCCAGGCCGGCCACGATCGCGTGGTCGTCGGCGAACCGCCGGTCGCCGTGCAGCTCCGTGAACTCCGTGAAGAGGCGCTCGACGTAGTCGAGCGTGTTCGGCCGGCTCGGATGCCGCGCGACCTCCACGCGCTGCCACGGCGTCAGGTTGCGATAGAGTTCGGCGCGGATCGCCTCGGCTCGACGGCGCAGACTCGCGATCTCCTGCTCGCGGACCGGGCTCGGCGGCATGAGGCTCAGCGCCTCGATCTCCTTCAGCAGCACCGCGACGGGTTCTTCGAAGTCGAGCAGCTCGATGGGCATCGCCGCCCTACCGTAGCACGACCGCGCCGGCGCCGCACACCTGCTCCACCTCGGCGACCAGCCGTTCGGACGGCTGCACGCGGACGGCCAGGTCGGCGCGCACGCGCAGCGGGTGAGCCTCGTTGCGCAACTCGACTTCGAGCGCGACGCGCCGATCTCCACGGTGCCGCTCCAGCACGCCGGCCAGTGCCTCGAAGGTGGACCGATCGTGAGGCGGGACGGTCAGCTGGACGGCCACTTCGCGCGTGACGCGCTCGCGCACGACGGTGATCGGTTGAATCTCGCTGGCGATCAGTCGGGCGGATTCCTCGTCCCGCTCCAACCTGCCGCGCACGACGACGAGAGCGTCGTTCTCGAGCAACAGGCGAGTTCGCGCGAAAGTCTCCGGGAAGACGACCACCTCCACAGTCCCCGTGGCATCGTCGAGGACGAACGCCGCCATGCGGTCCCCTCTCTTGGTCTTCAGGTGGCGCAGCGCCCCGACGATGCCGCCGACCCACACGTCGGATTGCGGCGTCTGGCAGTCCGCGAGCCGGCGAGCGCCGAAGGCGCGGAGCGCCGCGGCGTGGCGGTCGACAGGGTGCCCGCTCAGGTAGAGCCCGAGGGCTTCTTTCTCGAAGGCGAGCTGCTGGACCTCCGACCACGCCGGCGCGCTGGGCAGCGAGGCCGCCAGGGCTAGGGCACCCTCGGCCTCGGCGAACAGCTCCGACTGCCCCTTGTCGCGGTCGCGCTGGCGGCGCGCGCCGTGCTCGATGGCGCGGTCGATGGCCGCGACGAGGCGAGCGCGCCACGCGCCGGCCCCGCCGGGCGCCGGATCGCCCGGCGTCAACGAGTCACAGGCCCCCGCCTTCACGAGGCTCTCGAGAACACGCTTGTTCACCAGACGGAGGTCCACGTGTTCGCAGAGCGTGAGGAGCGACTCCAGCCGCCCCAGGGACCGCCGCGCGGCCAGAATCGACTCGATGGCGCTCGCCCCGACGTTCTTGACGGCGGCCAGCCCGAAGCGGACGCCGCGGGGCGTCACGGTGAAGCCGAGCTCGCTCTCGTTGACGTCCGGTGGCAGCACCGGTACGCCGAGCGCGCGGCACTCCGCCAGGTACAGCGCGAGCTTGTCGGTGTTCTGCGACTCGATGGTGAGCAGCGCCGCCATGAAGTGCCACGGATAGTTCGCCTTCAGGTACGCCGTTTGGTACGCCAGCAGGGCGTAAGTCGTCGAGTGCGACTTGTTGAACCCGTAGCCGGCGAAGTACTCCATCAAGTCGAAGATCTTCGCGGCTTTCCTCGCGCTGATCCCGCGCGCCACGCAGCCATCGATGAAGCGCTGGCGCTGGGCCTGCATCACCGCCGGGTCTTTCTTGCCCATCGCCTTGCGCAGCAGGTCGGCTTCCCCCATGGTGAAGCCAGCGAGGTCCGACGCCAGGCGCATGACCTGCTCCTGATAGGCGATCACGCCGCAGGTGTCGGCGAGGATGGGCTCGAGCTGCGGCAGCTCGTACTTGACCTCGACCCGCCCGTGTCGCCGGGCGATATAGTCGTCGACCACGCCGCCGCGCAGCGGCCCCGGCCGATAGAGGGCGTTGAGCGCAATCAGGTCGTCGAGGCACCGTGGTCGCGCCTTGCGCAGCGTCTCCCGCATGCCGGAGCTCTCGAACTGGAAGATCCCGAGGGTCTGCCCTTCCGCGAACAGCTCGAACGTTCGGCGATCGTCGAGCGGCAGTGCGTCGAGGTCGACTGTCCGGCCCGTGGTCGCCTGGATCATGGCCACGGCGTCGTGCAGCAGCGTGAGCGTGCTCAGCCCGAGGAAGTCCATCTTCAGCAGGCCCATGCGCTCGATCTCTTTCATGGCCCACTGGGTGGTGACCTCGTCGCGCTGGCCCTTGTAGAGCGGGACGAACTCGGTGAGCGGCTTGGGCGCAATCACGACGCCCGCGGCGTGAACCGACGCGTGCCGCGTCATGCCCTCGAGGCGTTTGGCGACCGCGAGCACCTCCGCGACGCGCTCGTCTTTCTCGGCGAGCTCCCGGAGCGCGGGGGTCTCTGCCATCGCCTTGTCGAGCGTCATGTCGAGCGCCGGGGGGATGAGCTTCGCCACGCGATCGGCCTCGGCGTACGGCACGTCCATCACGCGCGCGACGTCCCGCACCACCGCCCGGGCTTTCATCGTCCCGAAGGTGATGATCTGCGCCACGTTCTCCCGGCCGTAGCGTTGCGTCACGTAGTCGATCACCTCGCCGCGCCGCCGTTCGCAGAAATCGATGTCGATGTCCGGCAGCGTCACGCGCTCCGGATTCAGGAATCGTTCGAAGATCAAGCCGTATTGCAGGGGATCCACGTCGGTGATGCGCAGGCAGTACGCGACCAGGCTGCCGGCCGCCGACCCCCGCCCCGGACCCACCGGGATGCCGTGCTCACGCGCGTAGCGGATGAAGTCCCACACGATGAGGAAATACCCGGCGTAGTGCATGCGCTTGATCACCTCGATCTCGTACGACAAGCGCGCCTCGTAGTCCGCGATCGAGTGACGCAGGGCCCCTTGGGTCGCGAGCGCCTGCAGCCGGGGCAGCCGCGCGGCGAACCCTTCCCGCACCTTGTGCTCGAAGTACTCCTCCAGCGTGTAGGGCGGCGGCACCTCGAAGTTCGGCAGGTGATTCTCGACGTGGTCGAGGTCGACGACGCATCGCTCGGCGATCCGCAGCGTGTTCGACAGCGCCTCCGGATGATCACCGAAGACCGCCGTCATCTCCTCCGCTGACTTCAGGAAAAACTGATCGCCAAAGTACCGCAGGCGGTCGGCGTCATGCACGCTCTTGCCCGTGCCGATGCACAGCAGGACGTCGTGCGGCCGGTGATCCTGCCGGGTCAGATAGTGCACGTCGTTCGTGCACACGAGGGGCAGCTCGAGGTCGCGGGCCATCCCGAGCAGGCCGCTGTTGACCACCTTCTGGTCGTCCAGCCCCTGGTACTGCATCTCGAGGAAGAACTGGCCGCGCCCGAGGATGTCGCGGTAGGTCGCCGCCGCCTCGACTGCCCGCGACACCTGCCCCGTCCGCAGGCCCGTCGCGACCTCCCCTTTCAGGCAGCTGCTGAGCCCGATGAGCCCCTTCGCATGGCGAGCCAGGAGGTCGCGGTCGATCCGCGGCCGGTAGTAGAACCCCTCGGTGTATCCGGCGGAGACGAGCTTGACCAGGTTGTGAAACCCCTCGTTGGTCTCCGCGAGCAGCACCAGATGATGACTCGTCTCACCGGGCGCGCCGCTCCGGTCGAACCGACTCCCCGGCGCCACGTACACTTCGCACCCCAAGATCGGACGGATGCCGCGCTTCTTCGCCTGGTCGTAGAACTGGATCGCCGAGAACAGGTTGCCGTGCTCCGTCACGGCCACCGCCGGCATGCCCAGCGCCGCCGCGCGGTCGAGCAGCTCTTCGATGCGGCACGCGCCGTCGAGCAGCGAGTACTCGGTGTGCAGGTGCAGGTGGACGAACGGCGTCATCAGGTGCTCGTCTCGCCCCTCACTCCCACTCGATCGTCGACGGCGGCTTCGAGCTGATGTCGTAGACGACCCGATTCACGCCCCGGACCTCGTTGACGATCCGGGACGCCACCGTCGCGAGCAGATCGTGGGGCAGCCGCGCCCAGTCGGCGGTCATGCCGTCTCGGCTCTCGACGGCCCGCACGGCAATCGTCGCTTCGTAGGTCCGCGCGTCGCCCATCACCCCGACGCTCTGAACGGGCAGCAGGACAGCGAACGATTGCCACAGCCGGCGGTACCACCCGTGCCGCTTCACTTCTTCGACGACGATCGCGTCCGCCTGCCGGACGAGCGCCAGCCGCTCGGGCGTCACCTCGCCGAGAATGCGCACCGCCAGGCCGGGCCCCGGGAACGGCTGCCGCCACACGAACTCCTCGTCGAGCCCGAGCGCCAGCCCCACGGCCCGGACCTCGTCCTTGAACAGCAACCGCAGCGGCTCGACCAGCGTGAAACGCATCCGCTCGGGCAAACCGCCGACGTTGTGGTGGCTCTTGATGGCCGAGGCGGGCCCCACGACCGACACGCTCTCGATGACGTCGGGATAGAGCGTCCCCTGAGCCAGGAAGTCGAACCGGCCCAGCTCGGCAGCCCGCGCCTCAAACACCTCGACGAACGTCGCGCCGATGACCTTCCGCTTCTCCTCCGGGTCGGTGACCCCCCGCAGCCGTGCGAGAAACAGATCCGAGGCATCCACGCACGAGACCGGTAGGTGTAAGCGTTCGACGAATCGCCGGCGCACCTGCGCTGCTTCCTGGTCGCGGAGCAGGCCGTTGTCCACGAAGACGCACGCCAGGCGGTCTCCGACGGCGCGATGCACGAGCGTCGCTGCCACGGTCGAATCCACTCCGCCACTGAGCGCGCACAAAACCCGGCCCTCTCCGACCTGCTGTCTGATGGCCGCGACCGTCTCGTCGATGAACGAAGCCGTCGTCCAGTCGCCCGAGCAGCCGCAGACGTCGAACGCGAAGCGGCGCAACAGGTCCCCGCCGTGCTCGGTGTGGGCCACTTCGGGATGAAACAGCAGACCATAGAGCCGCCGACGGCGGTCCTCCATCGCGGCCACCGGCGCATTCGGGCTGGTCGCGACCACCTCGAAGCCAGGCGGCACCGCCGCGACGAGGTCGCCGTGGCTCGCCCAGACCCGCAGATCCCTCGGGAGCGAGTCGAACAGCGAGACCGGCCGCTCCACGCGGACCATGGCGTGCCCGTACTCCCGCTGCGGCGCCCGGGCGACGCGGCCGCCGAGCGTGTCGGTCATGACCTGCATGCCGTAACAGATGCCGAGGACAGGCACGCCCAGCTCGAACACCCCCGCTTCGCACCGCGGCGCCCCGGGCTCGGCCACACTCCGCGGCCCCCCAGAGAGGATGATCCCCGACGGGCGCCGTGCCTGAATCGCCGCCGCCGGGGTGTCGAACGGCACAATCTCCGAGTAGACGGAGAACTCGCGCAGCCGGCGCGCGATGAGCTGCGTGTACTGAGAACCGAAGTCCAGAACGAGAATCGCTTGATGGCGCACAGGAGACGAGCCGCCTTCGCCGGCGCCCGGCGGACACCCGCCACAGGGCGATGCCGCTATTATAAGCGCGTGTTCCCTACCCCGAGCCCGATATCTTGTGCCCTCCCACCCAGATCACCCTTTTTGTGGGCCTCCGTCGCCATCCTGGCCGGAGCCGTCGGGGGCCGGCTGCCCAGCGAACGCGCCCACCTCGCGCGCGCTTCCGACGCGCGCGTGCTTCCCGTACGCGTGGCCTGGACGGTCGACGTCGATGGAGAACCAGCCGTCGCGCCCGTGACGGACGCCGCTCGCGTGTTCCTCCGACTGACCGACGGGCGGGTGCTCGCCTTCGCCCGCGCCGACGGCGGCCGGCTCTGGGCGGCGCCGCTCGAATCCCGCGGCGGGCCGGTCGTCGAGGGTGGTGTGCTCATCGCTGCCACCGCGGGGGGCGTGGCGGCTCTGCAACCTGCCGACGGAGCGGTGCGCTGGACGGTCGGCGACCGGCTGCCAGTGTCGGACCTGGCGACCGCCGGCGGGTGGGTCGTGTACGGAACCGCTGCCGGTGAGGTGGTGGGGCGCCGCATCCAGGACGGCTCTGAAGTGTGGCGGCGTGCCGTTGGGGCTGCGCCGGCTGGGCGCCCGGCCATTGACGGTGAGGACGTTTATGTGCCCCTGACCGACGGCCGCCTCGTGGCGCTTCGGCTCGCGTCGGGCGAGGCCCGGTGGCAGCGGACATTGAGCGCTCGCCCCGACGGTGTTACAGCCTCCCTCGATCGGCTCTTCGTGGGGGCGAGCGACAACTATCTCTACTGCCTCTCGCGGCGGGATGGCCGCGTGCTCTGGCGCTGGCGGACCGCAGCCGACATCGTCGTCCCTCCGGCCATCGACGGCTTGCACGTCTACCTGGTCTCGCTGGACAACGTCCTGAGAGCCCTCGACCGCCGCAGCGGGTCGCTCCGGTGGCGGCGCCTTCTCGACGGCCGGCACCTCGGAGAGCCCCAGGTGGCGGGGGGATTGGTGCTGGCGGCGGTCCCCCAGGCGGTCGTGCTCTTCTACGCCGCCACCACCGGCCGGCCGGTGGCTGGGCTCAACCTGCCCGCCCGACTCATGGCTCCACCGTCTCGGGTGGAAACCGGGCCCCGCGGCGCCTCCTTCTTTGTCGTGACGATCGATTCGGCCGGTGCGGTTCAGCTCTCGGCCGTGGTGCCGGGCGATGATCCGCCGCTCGGGCCCCTTGAGGACCTGCCCGGCCGGCCGCTCCGCGCCGAAGCCAACCCGGGCAAAGCGGCTGCGACTCGGCAGGCAGCTCACGGAGCCGACGCCGTGCTCCGGACGTGCGTGAGCGACTCTTGGGCACTGTACGTGCGGTACTCGACCAGATACGCTCCGAGTGCTGCAAGGCCCAGATACTGGAATAGGACACCTCGAAGGAGCCATGCCGCCAGCTGCAACGGAAAGACGAGCAGCCCGAACAACGGCACGAACCCGATCATGCCGAGACCACCGGCTGCCAGGATCGACGCGACGGTGGCGAGCACGACCAGCACGAAGACCACGGCGAAGATGAACACGAGATTCACGGCTCGCGCGCGGACGAACCGAGCGGCGCGCCGCGCCGATGCCCGGAGCCCGCGGTCGTCAGCCGCGATGACCATCTGGGTCAGGACATAGAAGAGATTGACGGCTGTGATCCCCACGAGCAACGCGAGTGTTGCTAGGGACGTTACGAGCGTCCACACGAACGAGGCGCCCGCGGCCGCGGCGGATCGGTACGCGCGGATCAGCACCGCCAGGTAGGCGCCACCGACGACCGCATAGGTCGCGAGGAGAAGGAGGCCGAGCGCCACGAAGCGCCCCGCGCAGTGCGCGCACCCGTCCAGGAACCCGTCCACGCTGAAGCGCTTAGCCGCGGCGATCGCGGACAGCCGGAGCGGAGGGCGTTCGACGGCCCCAGCCTCGCGCTCGGCCCGCGCCAGGATCGTCACGGTCCCGCCCTTGACGACGAACATCAGGACGGCCCCGCCGACGAGCACGAGGCCCATGGCGAGGAGGAACGCAAGGAGCGCTCCGGGTACCGCGGCGAGCGTCTCGAAGGTTGCGGCCGCGAGCTGGCGCAGGTCGCTGGCGAGCAGCTCCGACGCGTCGCCGCCGGCAGTTGTCCCGACGAGGAGCACCCCGCCCAACAGCGGGATCGCCAGCACCGTCTTGAAGGTGGCATCGGCGGCGAACTGAACGACCACCAGCGGCCAGTTGGCCAAGGTTACCAGGGCGCCTCGCTTGAGCACCGCGCGGAGCGTCGTGACGTCGACCATGCTCGCGCCCCCGGCCGGACGCCCCGGAGGCGCCGGCCAGTATATCGTGGGCGGCTCCGCTTGTGCCGCCAGTCGCCGCCCGCTATGCTGCGCTCCAGGAGACATGAGCGTGTTTGCCTCGGTTGCGTCCCGGGCACGGCGCCGCGTCGGGCCGGAGTCCGACCGCGTCCGCCGTCTGCTTGCCGGCGGCGCGGTCGTCGCCGCGCTCGCCGCCCCGAGCGGCTGGGTGCTCGAACAGTACGCCCTCGGGCGCTCCGATGCGGCGATGGCCGAGCGCGTCCGCCGCGAGGTGCACGATCGCGTCACGCGCGTGTTCGAGAGCGTCAAGGTCATCGCGACGGCGGTGGCGGCACGGGCCGACCTCGTGCCGCCAGCGGAGGGCGACGGCGACCGGGCCAGGCAGCTCTTCGATCACATCGGCGACACCCTGGCGCGACACCGAGACCTCGAGACGGCTGCGACCGTTTACGCGCCGAACGGTGTCGCGATCGCGTGGGGTGGACGGCCGACCGAGTTGGCCGGCGAGCCGGTCGGGGGTTCGCCAACCGTCTTCGTCGGGCCGGGGCCGGTCGGGCTGCGACTGTTCCTCGTCGAACCGCTCTGGCAGCCCCGAGCGACCGCGGGCGGCCGGCGCCGAGTCGGCACGCTCGTGGTCGAAGGCGCCCTGGCTCCGTCGCCCGGCGTCGTCCCGTTGCCCGGGGAACCGTTTCCGCTGCGAACGTCGCTGGCCGACGTGTGGCTGCGTCCAGCCTTGCCGGGGCAACCCGCACCGCGCGACCCGACGGCCTTCCTGGTTCGGAGCCCGACGGGCGACCCGCTGGTGGAGGTCCAGATCCCATCCGAGCGGCTGAATGCCGTGCGCGCCCGCTGGCGGCACGCAGGCTGGGCCGTGGCCGGCCATCTGTGCGCTGTGACGTTGCTGCTGCTCGTGGGGCCGGTTCTCGATCGCCGCCTTCGGGCCCGCGCCGTCGCCTCCTACGCCGGCTTGACCGGGCTCGCGGTGGCGCTCGTGGTGGCGGCGCGCGCGCTGGTGGATCTCGCCGCCCCGGCCGCCTGGAAGGGTCGTGCCTCGGTCGACCTCTTTCTCACGAGCCTCGCCCTCTGCGGCGTGCTCGCCGTGCTGGCCCCGGGAGTCGCACGCCTGAGACTGGTGGTCCCTCGAGCCTTGGGATCCCGCCGCTGGCGCGCCTGGGTGCCGCAGGTGGGGGCCGGGGGCGTGGTGGCGCTCGTCTTGATCGGCCATCAGCTTGTGCTGCGAGGCGTGGTCGAGGGAACGAGCGTCGATACGCTCCGCTTCAGTCTGCATCCTTGGAACGCCGCCCGTCTCGCGGTGATCGGCGGCCTCTTGTTCTCGGAGACAGCGGCGCTGTGGACCTCCACGCTAGTCCTGGTGGCAGCATCGGCGTTTCTCGCGCCCTCGCGCCGCCGCCGGCGCACCCGCCTGGCCCTCGCGTGGCTCGCTCCGGGTTTCGCGCTGATCGCGGCCGCGCCGGTGGCGGGCCTGGGGCTGTCCCGCCCGGCGGTCATGCTCGCCGCGGGCGCCGCTGCTCTCGCTGCGCTCCTCGCGCGCCGCGCGCTGGCGTGGTATCGCCACGCGACGCAAGCGTCGCGGCTGCTGGCCCTCTTCGTCACCCTGCTCGTGCCCGCGACCGTCTGCTATCCCGCGGTGTTTCACTACACAGACGCGGCGAAGCGGCGGCTGATCGAGCGCGACTTCGCGAAACAGCCTGCGGCGCATCCCGCCGAGCTGCAGGCGCGTCTGCAGCGGAGCCTGGAGCAGATCGACGCCATCGAGGGGCTCGCCGAGCTGGTAGCGGGACCCCCACCAGCGGGTCCGCCGCCCACGGAGCGAGCCTTCCGCGTCTGGAGTCAGACGGCGCTCGCCGAGGCCCGCCTGACGTCGGCCGTGGAGTTCTACGGGCCGGACGGCCGGCTGGTGAACCGCTTCGCCCTGAACCTGCCGGAGTACACCGCCCTGGCTCAGCGCTACCAGGCGCACGCCTGCCAGTGGGAGGTCTTCGGTGAAGCCACGCCGTTCGGCTCTGAAGAGCGCCGCATGCTGCACGCCGAGCGCCGCCTCTGCGACCCGCAGGGGCAACCGCTCGGGTCGATCGTGGTTCACGCGATGCTGGACTATCGGACGCTTCCGTTTCTGACGTCGCAGGGACCGTACCAACAAATCCTCCGCCCGACGCCGGTCCCGGCGGACGAAGCGACGCGGGGCGGCGATGTGGAAGTCGTCATCTACGGGTGGGGGTTGTTGCCGGTCTACGCGTCGGGTCCCGGGGCCTGGCCGATCGACGACGCGCTGTTCCGGCGGCTGTACGCCGCCGACCGGCATCCGTTCTGGACCGACCTCCGAAAGGGCGGCGTGCTCTACCACGTGCATTTCTCGAACGACCGGGGCGGCATTTACGCGATCGGGTATCCGGCCCAGACGCTGGTCGACCACCTCGAGCACCTCGGCGAAATCGTGACGCTGGCGGGCCTTGCCTACGTCGGTCTCGTGGTGGGTGCCGCCATCTTCGGCCGGGTTACCCGCCTGCGCGCACAGACCGGCGCTCAGCTCCTCCGCGAGATCCGCGCGAGCTTCTACCGCAAGCTCTTTCTCGCGTTCGTACTCGCCTCGGCGGTGCCGGTGGTCACCCTGGCGTTCGTCGCGCGCGAGTATTTCGCCACGAAACTGCGCGCCGACGTGGAGGCCGAGGCGGTGCGCACCGCGGCCCTCGCTCGGCGTGTGGTCGAGGAGTTCTCAGCGCTCCAGCGCGGCGCCGGTCCACCCGTTCCGCCGAGCGACGACCTGATGGTGCTGATTAGCCAGCTCATCGACCAGGACGTCCACCTCTTCGAGGGGCCGCGCCTGCTGGCCACCAGCGAGCGCGACCTCTTCGCGTCGGGCCTGCTCTCCCAGCGAACCCCGGCAGAGCTCTACCGAGCCATCCTGCTCGAGCGCCTGCCCAGTTACGTCGGGGAGGACCGCCTGGCCACTGTGCACTATCTCATGGCCGCGGCGCCGGTCCGCGCCGGCGATCGCCCAGCCGTGCTCGCCGTGCCGCTCGCCCTTCGCCAGCGGGAGATCGAGCGGGAGATCGACGAGCTCAACCGCGGCGTTCACCTCGCCGCGCTGCTGTTCATCCTGCTGGGGGCTGCGATCGGGCTCTCGATGGCCGAGCGCATCGCCGACCCCGTCCGCCGGCTCACCCGGGCCACGCGCCGCATCGCGCGCGGCGACTTCGACGCGCGCATCCTAGTGCGGTCGACTGACGAGCTGCAGCGGCTGGTCGACGCGTTCAACGCCATGGCCGGCGAGCTCAAGGCGCAAGCGGTCGAGCTCGAGCGCACGCACCGGCTTGAAGCCTGGGCCGAGATGGCCCGGCAGGTGGCCCACGAGATCAAGAACCCCCTGACGCCGATCCAGCTCTCGGCCGAGCACCTCCGGCGGGTCCACCTCGACCGCGGCACACCGCTCGGGCCCGTCCTCGACAGTTGCGTGGACTCGATTCTCCGTCAGGTCGGGCTGCTGCGTCAGATCGCAGCGGAGTTCTCGGCCTTCGCCTCACCGCCGACCCCGAAGCCGACGCCCGTTCGCGTCCAGGACTTGATCGAGGATGTTCTCCAGCCGTACCGCACCGGGCTGGCCGGTCGAATCCGACTCGAGGTGACGGTCGAGCCTGAGCTGCCTTTGGTGCACGTGGACCGGACGCTCGTCGCCCGCGCGCTGGTCAACGTCGTCGAGAACGCGCTGCACGCCATGCCGGGCTTCGGCCAGTTGAGCATCGCGGCCGCACGACACGAGCACGGTGTCGAGATCGCCATCGCCGACACCGGGATCGGGATGGACCCCGAGGCTCTCGCTCGCGTCTTCGAGCCGTACTTCTCGACCAAGGCGTTGGGAACGGGGTTGGGCTTGACGATCGCCAAGCGGAACATCGAGAGCCACGGGGGCACCATCTCGGTCGCGAGTGCCCGCGGGCGAGGGACGACGGTCACGCTTTGGCTGCCAGCCGCGCCGGCGACGGCGTCTACGTCAGGGAGCGGCTGAACGGTGCGCGTGCGGGGGCAGCCGACGCGGGCCGCGCCCGCCCCCGACTCAGAAGCTGGCGGTCTCTTCGACCTCGGGCACGGGCTCGGGTGGCGTTCCGCGACGGCGCAGGCGCACGACGGCCATCTCGACGAACGCCGACAGCAGATAGCCGTACGCGAGCGCGAGCAGGGTGACCCGCGGTTCGCTGGCCACCAGCGCCAGACCGGCGGCGACCGCGAACAGCGGCGCGTACGAGCGTCGCCAGCCGAGGTCGATGGTCTTGAAGCTCCGGAACCGGATGGTGCTCACCATCAGGAGGGCTGGCACGAGCATTACCGCCAGCGCGAGCAGCGCGTGGCGGTAGTCGGCGAGCGGATAGGGCCACGCGAACACGGTGGCGGCCGGGATCCCCGCGGCCGCCGGGCTAGGCAACCCCACGAAGTAGCGCTTGTCCCCCAGACCGCCGCTCTGAATATTGAAGCGGGCCAGGCGAAGCGCCGTGGCAGTGACGAAGAGGAAGCCGGCGAGCCAGCCGAGGCGGCCGAGCTGGAAGAGCCCCCACGCGAAGGTCAGCGCCGCCGGGGCCAGGCCGAACGAAACCACGTCGGCGAGCGAATCGAACTCGAGACCGAAGGCGCTCGTCGTGCGCGTGAGCCGCGCGATGCGGCCGTCGAGCATGTCGAGGATGATAGCGAAGCCGATGAACGGGGCGGCCGTCTGGAAGTCGCCGCGCATGGCGTACATGACGCACGCGTACCCGCAGAACATGTTGGCCACCGTGAACATGCTCGGCAGCAGGTAGATCCCGCGGCGGAACCGCCGAGACCGCCGAAGACGCCCCTCCAGCTCAGGCCGCACGGTCGCCTCGCGCGGGCCAGACGGCCACCACCGTCTCCCCGCCCCGAACCCGCTCACCGCGGCGTACCCCGAGCTCCGCGGCCGGCGGCAAGAACAGGTCCATCCGCGACCCGAACATCATGATGCCCAACCGTTCCCCGGTCGCCACGACCTGTCCCTCGTGCAGCCGGCACACGATCCGCCGGGCCAGCACCCCCACGATCTGACGGACGACGATCGTGCCGCCGCCGCAGTCGATCCAGATCTCGGTCTGGGCATTGCGCGAGGCTTCGGGGCGATAGGCCGGAGCGAACCGCCCGCCCCGCCGCTCGATCCGGACGACTCGCCCGCCAAGGGGCACGCGATTGACGTGGACGTCGAGCGGCGAGAGAAAGATGCTGATCTGCTGCCAAGTTCCCGCCGGACCGGCCTCGTCCTGGCTCGGGCCCGCGACGAGAACCCGCCCGTCGGCGGGAGCCACGACGACGCCGGCTGTCTGCGGCACGACGCGCTCAGGGTCGCGAAAGAAGAATGCCACGACAAGGGTGAGCCCGGCGAGCCCCACCATGGCTTCCCAGTGCTGCCCGACGAGCAAAAGGACCGACAGGGCCGCGCCCGCGCCGAGCAACGGGAAACCCGCGCGGTCGATGCGCATGAACCGATCGCGCGTGGCGGGCGGCACTCAAGCGCCCGACGCCGAACTGGAGGCCTCCGCCGCAGGCGTCTCGCCGATCCCCTCGCGATGCCGCCGCAAAATGGCCTCCATCCGATCTTTGAGCTGCAGCTTGCGTTTCTTGAGCGTCATCTCCTCGAACTGTTCCGATTCGGTCAGATAGCTCTTGCTGGCGAGGCGGTTCAGTTGCTGGTCCAGGTCCTGGTGCTGCGCGGCGAGCCGGCGGAATTCCTCGTCGCTCTCCAGCAATCGACGCCTGAGCTCATCTGCGCCGGTCGGCATGCCTGGCCTCCTTGCCGAGGGAACGCGGGTGGGATCGGTGACGTCGGACCGTCCGGCGGTCCGTCCACATAAGCGCACCCTACCACACCGCGGCGCGCGCCATCAAGAGCCGCCGGCGCCCTCGTCGAGATGCGCCTCATCGGCGCGCACCTCGCGCCACAGGATGAGCGCATCCTCGACGGGCCGCTCATAGTACGCAGGCCGACGGGCGCTCACGACGAACCCGGCCTGCTCGTAGAGGCGTCGCGCGGGCAGATTCGACTCTCGCACCTCCAACGTCGCGCGCCGGGCGCCCTCGCGGGCGCCCTCGCGCAGCACGTGCGAGAGCAGGGCCCGACCGTAGCCGCGTCGCCGCCAGCGGGGATGAACCGCCAGCGTGTGGATGTGAAGTTCGTCGACGACGAGCCAGGCCGTACAGAAGGCGACCACCGAGGCCTCGTCGCCGCGCGCGACCCACACGCGAACGAGGTCCGAATGTTCCAGCTCCCAGGCGAGCATCTCGCGCGTCCACGGATTGGTGAACGACGCCGCCTCGATCGCGACGACTGCGTCGAGGTCGCGGGCTGGATCCAGCCGCTCGATTCGGGCCATCGTCGCTCCGCGCGACGCGTGGTGAGCTCAGGACCCACGGGCCGGCTCCGCTGGCCCGTTCGCCGCCGCTCGGCGACGATCCCGCGCCAACTCCGCGTCAGGTCGCCGCACGTAGGCGGGCACAATGGCGTGCGGCGGGACGGCCTCGCCGCGCGCGACCCGCCGCACGGCGATCTCCCCCACGGCGACGGCCGTCAGGCCCCCCACCGCGATGACGCGGGCGCTCGCCCCGAGTGCGGCGCGAATCTCGCTGCTGTACCGAGAGGCCCCGTCGCCAACGAACACGACGTCGGTGCCGCCCAGGGCGGGATCGGTCCGCCAGGCCTCGAGGATCGCCCGTGGCGTGCCCACGAGCGGCGGCGCGTCTGCCTCGGGTTCGCCGCCTGGCGTCCCGGGGGGCGCGTAGCGGGCCGCGTACACCTCTCCGCGCTGAGCGTCGATCCAGACCGCCGTCCGCGCCGGCGCCGGCACGCGCGCGCGCCACGCCCACGCGTCTAGCGTCGAGACCGGCACGACCGGCCGTCGGAAGACGAGGGCCAGTCCCTGGATCGTGGCGATGCCCACGCGCAGTCCCGTAAATGACCCAGGTCCGACGGCGACGCCGAAGACGTCGACGTCGCGGAGCTCCAGCCCGGCGTCGCGCAGGAGGGCCGTCAGGTCAGCCGGCAGCCGCGTGCTCGGCGGCTCGGTCCGGTCGGCGCACCGGACGGCGAGGGCGCGATCGCGGGCGAGCACGGCTGCGCTGGCCGGTCGACTCGTCGTGTCCAGGGCGAGCAGCGTCATGACGACAGCATGCGCGCCAATCGCGGGGAAAGTCAATCTGCTCAATGCTATACTCGATGCGCTCGCTGCGAGCCATGAACGTCGCGCCCTCTTCTCCGCCCCGACCGTCGACGCGCGCCACGCCGGCCATGCGCCAGTATCTCGAGGCGAAGCGCCAGTACCGCGACGCGATTCTGTGGTTTCGCATCGGGGATTTCTACGAGATGTTCTACGAGGATGCGCTCGTGGCGGCGCGCGCCCTCGATCTCACCTTGACCTCCCGCACGAAGGATCCCGACGGGGTCTCGATCCCCATGTGCGGCGTGCCGCATCACGCGGCCGACGCCTACCTCGTGCGTCTCGTGAACAAAGGCTTCCGGGTCGCCATCTGCGAGCAGACAGAAGACCCCCGGAAGGCCAAGGGCGTCGTGCGGCGCGAGGTGATTCGCGTCGTGTCCCCTGGCACTCTCACGGACCCCGCCTACCTCGACGCGCGGCAGCCGGCGTATCTGCTGGCCGTCGCGCCCCCGGACGACGCCGCGCGGGGGTCGGGCTTCGGGGTCGCGCTCATCGACCTCTCGACGGGTGAATTCACGGTGGCGGAGTTCGACGGGCCGACGGGTCGGCGCGCGCTGCTCGACGAGATCGCCGTCCTGCGCCCGCGGGAGATCGTGGTGCCCGAGGGCTTCGACACGGCGGCGTTCGCTCCGCCCGATCCCCCGCTGGCGCCGGTGACGCGCGTCGAGGCCTGGAGCTTCGAGTACGAGTCGGCCCGGCGCACGCTGCTCGATCACCTGCGCGCCCAGAGCCTGGAGGGCTTCGGGCTCGAGGGGCGCGCGGCCCCGGTGCGGGCGGCGGGCGCCCTCGTGCGCTACCTGCGCGAGACCCAGCGCGCCGATCTCACGCACGTGCGCAGCGTCCAGGTGCGCACGCCCGGCGACGTGCTGGGGCTCGACGCGGCCACGCTGCGTCACCTCGAGGTCGTCGAGGGCGCCAGCGGCGGGCGCACCGGGTCGCTGCTCGACGTCATCGACCGGACCGTGACGCCGATGGGCGCGCGCTTGCTGCGCGCCTGGCTCGTGGCGCCCGTGCGCGCGGTCGCCCGCATCCAGGATCGGCTGGACGCGGTGGAGGATTTCGGCTTCCACGCCACAGAGCGGGCGAAGCTCCGCGAGACGCTCAAGGCGATTCTGGACCTCGAACGGCTGGTCGCCCGCGTGTCGCTCGGCACGGCTGGCCCGCGGGACCTCGTGGCGTTGCGGCGCTGCCTCGCGGCGATTCCCCGCCTCCGGGCCGTCGTGGGGGAGCTCACGGCGCCGCTCGTACGCAGCCTGAACGCGGAACTCGACGATCTCACCGATGTGCGGGACGCGATCGAGACAACGCTCGTCGACGACCCGCCCGCCGCGGTGCGGGACGGTGGCGCCATCCGCGACGGCGTCGACGCGGAGCTGGACGAGCTGCGCCGCACCAGCCGCGCCGGCAAGGCGGAGATCGCTGCCCTCGAGGCTGAAGAGCGCCGCCGGACCGGCATCGCGTCGCTCAAGGTTCGCTACAACCGGGTGTTCGGCTACTACATCGAGGTGTCGAAAGCCAACCTCGGCGCAGTGCCACCCGACTATCAGCGCAAGCAGACCATTGCCGGCGGCGAGCGGTTCGTCACGCCGGCACTGAAGGCCTACGAGGCGCAGGTCCTCGGGGCCGACGAACGCCTGCTCGAGCGCGAGGCGGAGATCTTCGAGCACCTGCGGCAGCGAGTGGCGGCGGAGGCGCCGCGCATCCAGGACACGGCGCGGGCCGTGGCCACCCTCGACGTGCTGGCCGCGCTCGCCGAGACGGCCGCGCTGCACGACTATACCAAGCCGGTGGTCCACGACGGCGACGAGTTCCTCGCGACCGAGGCGAGGCACCCGGTGGTCGAGCGCTTCACCTCCGACCCGTTCGTGCCGAACGACATCCACCTCGACGCGGCCGATCACCGGGTGGTCATCGTGACGGGCCCGAACATGGGGGGCAAGTCCACCTACTTGCGCCAGGCGGCCTTGCTGTCGATCCTCGCCCAGGCCGGCTCGTTCGTCCCGGCGCGCACCGCGAAGCTGCCGGTCCTCGACCGCATCTTCGCCCGAGTGGGCGCCTCGGACGACCTGGCGCGGGGGCGGTCCACGTTCATGGTGGAGATGCAGGAAACGGCCTACATCCTCCACCACGCGACGTCGCGGAGCCTGGTCATCCTCGACGAGGTCGGCCGCGGAACGGCCACGTTCGACGGCCTGAGCCTGGCCTGGGCCGTGGCCGAACACCTGGCCACGAACTCCCGGGCGCGCCCGAAGACCCTCTTCGCCACGCACTATCACGAGCTCACCGACCTGGCCGACGCCATCCCCGGCGTCGCCAACCTGCACGTCGTCGTCCGGGAGTGGCGCGACGACATCGTCTTCCTGCGCAAGGTGGTGCCCGGCCGGTCGGACCGCAGTTACGGCATTCACGTCGCGCGGCTGGCGGGGCTGCCGCCGGCGGTGGTCGCCCGCGCGCGGGCTATTCTCGACGCGCTCGAGCGCGACGAGCTCTCGCGCGGCGGCCGGCCGTCGTTCAACGACCGCACCCGGCCAGCCGTCGCGCAACCCGGACTCTTCGAAGCGCCTGCCGAGTCACCGATCGTCAAGCGTCTGCGCGAGATCGACGTCGACCGCCTCACGCCCCTCGAGGCGCTCACGCTCGTGGCCGAGCTCGTGCGTGAAGCGCGCTCGTGACGGTGGGCGGCGGCGGGCAGGACCCGCGTCCTCGTCCCCGCGGACGCACGGGCGTCCCCGCTCGCGGTGTACACCGCGACCACGACCCGACCCTGGCGCGCGCCCCCGCTGTGCGGAGCCGGCGACAGGCGTGCTGCGCGCTCTGCTAGAATGGCCGCTCGATGGCGAAGAAAGTCGATTATCTGCACACGCCGGTCGCGCCGGTCGACATCGAGGCCGGACTGACGACGGACGCGCTGCTCGCACGGATGGAGCGAATCTCGTTCCAGGGGCGCAACCTGGCCCTGTCGCGCCGCGTCTGGGAGCGCATGCTCCGTGACGACGTGACGATCTTCCTCGGCCTGGCCGGGGCGCTGAGTGCTGGGGGGCTGCGCCTCGTGATCGCTCACCTGATCGCGCATCGGTTCGTCGATTGTGTCGTCTCGACCGGGGCGAACCTCTACCACGATCTGCACGAGACCCGAGGTCGTCGGCACTTCGTCGGCTCGCCGCGCGCCGACGACCGGGAACTGCAGCGGCTGCGCATCGACCGGGTCTACGACACCTACGCCGACGAGACCGAGTTCGTCGAGAACGACGAGTGGATCGCCGAGTTCGCCCTGTCCCTCGAACGGCGCCCGTACACGTCGAGGGAGCTGCTCTATTGCCTGGGGGCCCATCTCTGGGAGACGACCCGGGCCGACGGGATCCTGACGGCCGCCTACCGCGCTAACGTCCCCATCTTCTGCCCCGCCCTCGCCGATTCGTCCATCGGGATGGGGCTGTCGCAGGCACGCCACCAGGACGCCGGGGCGGGCCAGGTCGACTCGATCGGCGACATCATCGAATCGGCCAACATCGTGCTGACCCATCCCCGCACGGCCAGCGTCGTGGTCGGCGGAGGCTCGCCCAAGAACTTCATCAACCAGGCCAGCGTGCAGGCCGAGTACTTCGACGCGACGGTCACGGGGCACCGCTACGCGCTGCAGATCGTGACCGACCCGCCGCACTTCGGCGGGGCCTCCGGCTCGACGCTCGAGGAGGCCCAAAGCTGGGGCAAGGTCGCGAGCGACGCCGCGCGCGTCACCGTCCACGCCGACGCGACGATCGCGCTGCCGTGGCTCGTCGCAGCGCTGGCCACGAGCGCCGCTGAGATCGTCCGCACCCGCCGGGCGCCGAAGTTCGATGCGAGCGGCCCGGCCCTCGTGATGAACGGTGAACGCCTGCCCGAGGGGCGCTTCCGAACGGTGCCATGACCCTCCCCTTCACGTACGCGGCGTCATACTCGCACGCGTTCGCCGGCCTCGAACCCTCCTCCTTCGACCTCGCGCGGGTCGTGATTCTGCCCGTGCCGCTCGACCGAACCACCTCGTTCGTGCCGGGCACGCGCTACGGCCCCCGCGAGATCCTCGCGGCATCGGCCCACACCGAGCTCTGGGACGAAGAGCTCGGTGTCGACGTCGGGGAGCTCCCGATCCTCACGCTGCCCGAAATGGAGCTGCCGTTCGCGTCGATCGAGGAGGCCCTGGCCGAAGTCGAGCGAGTGACGCGTCTGATCGCCGAGCGGGGCAAGTTCCTCGTCGTGCTCGGCGGCGAGCACGCCCTGACGCCCGCCGTCGTGGGTGCCGTCGCCGCGTGTCATCCCGGTCTGAGCGTCCTCCAGATCGACGCCCATGCCGACCTGCGCGCCGCGTATCTCGGCACCCCGTACAGCCACGCATGCGCGATGCGCCGCACGCTCGCCCACGCGCGCGCGACCCAGGTCGGCATCCGGAGCCTGTCCGCCGAGGAAGCCCGGGCGCTCCCCACCCTGCCGACGACGGTCTTCTACGACGCGACCATGCGGGGCGAGCCGAACTGGATTGAGCGGGTCGTCGACACGCTGGGCGATCCGGTGTACGTCACGATCGACTTTGACGGGCTCGACCCCGCCGCCATGCCTGCGGTGGGTACGCCGGAGCCCGGGGGCCTGAGCTGGCACGAACTGCTCGGGCTCCTCCGGACCACGTTCGCGCGGCGGCGGGTCGTCGCTTGCGACCTGGTGGAGCTTTGCCCGATCCCCGGGCTCGTCGCGCCGAATCTGCTGGCGGCCAGGCTTGTATACAAGCTGCTCGCTTACCTCCTCCGGTTCCAGCCGACAGCACCAAGAGCCTAGGCCGCTGGATTTCACAGATTTACACAATCCCGTTCACCTGCTCTGTATACAGGGTATACTTCCCGTCGTGACCGAGACGGCTGCGCGCACGCCGCTCGCGGAGGCGTATGCCGCTTTGCAGCGGGGTCAGGGGGCTCGGGCGGTGGCCCTGCTGACTCGCGCGCTTCGGGAGCGCCCGACGGGAGCTGCGGAGCAGTGGCGCCTGCGCGTCGCGCTGGCCGAAGCGCATCTGCTCCAAGACGACGTGGTGCAGGCGGTGAGGGTGCTCGGCCGTGCGCCGGAAGAGACGCGCGAACGGCTGGATCCGGCACTGCTCGCCCGGGTGTGGCGGCTCCACGGCGCCGTCTCGCTCGCGCGCGGCGACCTGTCCCGGGCGATTGCGGTTCTCGGTCGCGCGCTCAAGCACGCCGAGCGCGCGCGCGATTCGCACGCGATCGGCCTGGTGCACTACGAGCTCGCGCGCTGCTACCGCCAGGTGGGCGACACGGCGACGGTTCGCGAGCATCTCTCGCGGGCCGCTTCGGCCCTGCACGCGGCAGGCGATCAGCGGGCGCTCGCGCTCGTGCACTCCCTGTCAGGCGTCGCGCTGGGGCAGGAAGGACGACTCGAGGAAGCGCTAGGCGCGCTGCGCCACGCCGAACGGCTGGCCACGCTCGCTGGCGCCGACGACGTGCTGGCCACGGTGTGCGGCAATCAGGCCAACGTGGCGTTGATGCAGTACCGGCACGAGCAGGCACTGGCGCTCGCCGAGCGCAGCGTCGCGCTGCAGGAACAGGCGGGCTCGCCGCACGGGCTGGCCGTCGCCCTGGCCTCGCTCGGGCAGATCTGCGTTCGCGTGGGCAACCTCGAGCGCGCCGAGGAAGTGTTGACGCGCGCCCTCGAGATCACCAGCCCGGAATCGTTCCGGCGGGAGACGACCGGCGCCGTCTTCGACACGCTGGCCCAGATTCACCTCATTCGCGGGGCCTACGATGCGGCCCACGCCTGCCTGACGAAGGCGAGCGAGGCGTACGGCGAATACGGGCTCCAGGCGAGCCGCTGGTACCAGTGGTCCATCCGGGTGCTCGAGGCGAAGCTGGCGCTTCGGCGAGGGCAGCTGGACCAGGCGGCGGCGGTCGGGGACGAGATCGCGCAATCGCCGGCCGCGCCAGCCCCCTATGCGCTACAGGGAGAGCTCGTCGCCGCCGAGGCCCTGCTCGCGGCCGGGCGGGTCGACGAGGCGGCCGCGCGCCTGAACGGGATCGCTGGCCGGCTGCGGCCGCGGGAACTCCCGGGAACCTGGGGCGAGCTGCTGCGTCTGCGGGGGCGCGCTCACGCCCAACTGGGGCGGACGAGCGACGCCTACCACGACCTCGGCCAGAGCGCCAGCGTGTTCGAGCTGCTCGGCGAGCGGTACCAGACCGGCTTGAGCCAGCTGGCCCTCGGCGAGTTCGCCTCGTCGGCGGGCGCTCGGTCCAAGGCGTTGCGGTACCTGCGCGAGGCCATCGAGATTTTCGAGGGCCTCGGCGCCGCGCCCGACCTCGCAGTCGCTCGCGCGGCGTCGGCCCAAGTCCCCCTCGCGGCGACCGGGGAATTCATCGGCGTGCACCCGGACGGGGAGGGAGCCCTGGTGCGGCGGCTCGTCGACGCCGCCGCCCTGCCGGAGCTGCTGGCTCGCGAGGTCGTGCAGGTCATCCAGGAGGCCTGCGACGCCGACGCGGCCGCCCTGTTTGTGTCGACGCCTGCGGGCGAGGTCCGCCTGACCGCCTTCGCGGGCTGCGATCGTCCGACGGCACACGCCCTGAGCAGCGCCGCGAGGCGCGGCACGGCGGGCGGGCTGGGGAACCTCCTCGTCGAACCTCTCGGCAGCGACCAGGACGGCCCGCGCTACGTCGTGGCGAGCTGGACCCGTCCGTGCAGCCCGTTGGCGGTCCAGCGCTTCCGAACCCTCTCGACGATCGCGCGCCAGGGCTTCGAGTTGTGCCAGGCGCGCGACCGGAGCTGGGTGCCGGCCGCGCCGAGTGACGACCGCGCACTCGAGCCGCTCTTTCCGGGCTTCATCTGCGCGAGCCCGGCCATGATGCGGGTCGCGGAGCAGATCCGCCGACTGCAGAGCAACGACCTGACCGTCCTCATCACGGGCGAGAGTGGGACGGGCAAGGACCTCGTGGCGCGCGCCATCCACGGCGGGTCGCTGCGCCGAGACGCCGTCTTCCTGCCCTTCAACTGCACGAGCGCGACCCGCGAGCTCGCCGACAGTCAGCTCTTCGGGCACCGGCGCGGGAGTTTCACAGGGGCGGTCTCGGACCAGCCCGGAGTACTCCGCTCGGCCGCCGGCGGCACCATCTTCCTCGACGAGGTGGCAGACCTCCCGCTGGAGGTCCAGCCCAAGCTGCTCCGCTTCCTCGAACAGGGGGAAATCCTTCCCGTGGGCGAAACGCGTCCCACTCGCGTCGATGTACGGGTCATCGCCGCGACCAACGCCGACCTCGAAGGGCGCGTGGCCGAGGGCCGATTCCGGGAAGACCTTTTCTATCGCCTCTCGGTCATCCACATCCACGTGCCGCCCCTCCGGGAGCGTCGCGAGGAGATTCCTCACCTGGCGTCGTATTTTCTGCGCGAGGCCTGCGACCAGCTGGCCAAGCCGGGCATCCGCCTGAGCCCGGCCACGCTCGAAGTCTTCGACGCCTACGCGTGGCCCGGCAATGTGAGGCAGCTCCGAAACGAGATCCAGCGGGCCGTGGCGCTCGCCCCCTCCGGGGGGTCGATCGAGCCCGAGCACCTGTCCCGGCAACTGGCGGGGGCGCCGTCGGCAAGCTCCTTCCCACTCGCTCACGCCCGGGGCTTGACACTCGCCCGCGCCGTCGAGAGACTCGAGCGCGAGATGGTCCAGGCGGCGCTCGATCGGACGGGTGGCAACATGTCCCAGACGGCGCGCCTGCTGGGCCTGACGCGCCGGGGGCTTTATCTCAAGGTGCGCCGACTGGGCCTCGAGACGCGACCGCGGTGAGCACGAGGTAATCAAGCATTTGCGCCACCTGGTAAGCTGGTATCCATCCCCGCGGCCGAACCACCCGCCGCCACAGTCGCTCCATCTCGCTGCGAACTAACAAGTTAGCTAGCCGGATGGATCTTCACAACATGCCACGCTGGTAACTGGCCTGCGACTTGAAGGCTCCTCGCAAGCAGATGGGGTATCACAGGCCATGACGACCGATCATCATCATTTGCGGCTCATTCAGAGCGGTTCCCTGCGTCGGGACCAGCGGCGTCGAGAGCGCCGGCCCCTCCGCGTCCCGGGGCAATTGGTCTGGAAGGATGCGCGAGGGACGACCCGGATGGCTCGGATCCTGACCCGCGACGTCAGCGACCTGGGTGTCGCGGTCGATTGCCTCGAAGGCAGCCCGATCCCTCTGTTTCGCCTGGTGTACGTGCAGATCGACCGCGCGGCCCGGGAAACCACGCCCGATCTCCCTGACCCGCTGCGGCGACCCGCGGTCTTGTCGGCCGTCTACCGCATCGGCCCCACCAGCCCGGCGACTGGTCTGCCCGGCAGCTACGCGCTGCGGCTGCTCGTGGAACCCGAACCGGCTGCCCTGCGCCTGCCGCCCGCGGACGCGTCTCGAGCAGAGCCGGACCGTCGGTTCGTGCGGTCGGCGTAAGACAGCCCGCACCGCGGAGCCTCTCGAGGTGAGCTCGCTGCGCTTGCAGCGTTGGGATGCAAGTCGGGACGGCGTCCTGACGGGGCATCGCCTTCGGCAGCGCCTAGAAGCTCAGGGCTTGTGGGTGACGGAGCGCCGGTTCGCGCCGGGCTCGTCTCACAAGGTGCCCGCCGTTGACTACGACGTCCTCCACGTGGTCCTCGCGGGTCTCCTGAAGGTCAGCGTCGGCACCGACAGCGTCGTTCTCGGAGCGGGGGACACCCTCTTTGTTCCGGCGGGAACGGCGGGCCTGTTCGACATCCTCGGTTCGGCCCAGGCGGTGGTCTATGCGGGAGCCTTCCTGTCCCATGGCCCGCGTCCGTCGCACCGCGTGGGTGCGCCCTCCGTGGAGTAACCGGCCGGCGCCGAGCGTCTCCGTTCACGGCGGGACGCGTCAGGACCCGGATGGGGGCAGTGTCTCGAGGGCCGCTCTCGCCTCCGTGGCGTACACCGACTGCGGAAACTCCTCGACGACCCGAGTGTAGGTACGCCTCGCCTCCGCCGCCTGTCCAGCCCTGGAGTACGCCCGGGCGAGTTCGATCAGGATGCCGTCGACCGGCAGGCGCGTGTCCGCCGCGGTCGCGAGGCGCCGGTAGATCTCGATCGCCTGGTCGGGTCGACCCGCGGCGAGATGAACGCCCGCCAGGCCGAGTTCCGCCATCTGGCCGTAGACACCGCCCGGGTCGCGCGCCATGACTTCGCGGTAGCGGCTCGCCGCCTCGTCCAGACGCCCGAGACTCGCCAACGCGCCCGCGGCCTGGTAGAGAGCCGCCGTCGCAGCTTCGGTCCCGGGGTACGCCTCGACGACGCGGAGATATGCCGGCAGGACCGCCTCGAACCTGGCCCGCGCCGATGGGAACGTGGGCCCCGTGGCAGGCGCCGACTCGTTGGCGTCGCTTCGCGGGACGACGGGCGTTTCGGCGACAGCGTGAGCCGCTACCAGCAGGGCGTCCGCCTGGGCTTCTCGGTGGGCGCGCCACGCCCAGTAGCCCCCGGTGCCGCCCGCTGCGCCGACGACCGCGAGCGCCCCGACGGCCACGTGGCGCCCGTACGCCGCCAGGAACTCCTGCACATCGGCGACGACCCGAGCGACCGGGTTTTCCTTCAAGCGCTGTCGTTCCAACCGCTTCATGGTGTTCTCGTCAGCGTCGGCACAGCCGAACACGCCAGTGCTGCGCTCTCACGACAACTGGTGCGCCCGACTGGATTCGAACCAGTGGCCCCCGCCTTAGGAGGGCGGTGCTCTGTCCCCCTGAGCTACGGGCGCTCCGTCGAAACACACCATTTTAGCCTACGGAGGTTGACCCGCCGCGTCCCGGCCCCGTATAGTCGCCGACGAGGCTGGGCGAATCGCGCGCCCTGCGCCGGCCGACCATCTATGGCGAGGGTTCCGTTCGTCTGGGAAGTCCAGGTACGCCGGGAAGTGCTCCAGGATGAGCTGGAGCGGCTGCGAGACCTGCCGTACAGCGTCTGGCGCGAAGTCATCACCTCACCCCTGACGCGCTCGGCGACCGGACGAGACGGCAAGACGTACCACCTCAGGGTCACGGCTGGCTGGGCGGCGCCAGGATCCGAGGACATCCGCGTGTCGGTCGCGCTCCGGTCGTCCGCGCTCCGCCGTTCCCTTCTGACCGAGAGTTTCGTTATCACACCGGACAACCGGTTTCTCCCGTGACGGGCTCGAGTGAATCAGTAGGTCAGGACGGCGTGGACCTGCTCTCCGGCGAGCTTGGCGCGACCATTGAGGGCGGTGAGCTCGATGAGGAACGCGACGGCCGCCACGCGGCCGCCCAGCTGTTTCACCAAGTCGGTAGCGGCTCTGGCCGTGCCGCCGGTGGCGAGGACATCGTCGACGATGAGCACCCGCTGACCTTGCTGTACGGCGTCCGCGTGGAGCTCCAGACTGTCCGCACCGTATTCGAGGCTGTAACTCGCGCGAACCGTCCGGGCGGGAAGCTTGCCCGACTTCCGTACCGGTGCGAATCCGGCGCGCAAACGGTCCGCGACGGCCGCGCCGAGGATGAACCCTCGACTTTCGATCGCGACCACGAGGTCGACGCCGGCCTGAGCGAACGGCTCGACGAGCGCGTCGACCGCAAGACGAAAGCCCTCAGGATCGCGCAGCAGCGTCGTGATGTCGTAGAAGAGAATCCCGGGCTTCGGAAAATCCGGGACATGGCGGATCTTCGCTTTCAACTGCTCGTGTGCGGCGCGTTCCACGAGTGACCCCCTGGTGATGTGCCTCGAGTCCGCCCGAAGCCCGCAGAGCGGAGCTCAGAATCGAATGGAAAAGCCCGTGTGCCGCCCCGACGGTGCCACGACGGCGGTTTGAACGGCATCGACTCGCGCTCCCGGCGGCCCGAGACGAACGGCGCGCTCGAAGCGGGCCACGGCGTCCGCGTCGCCCTCGACGTAGACCTCGACCCGCCCGTCGGGGAGGTTGCGGACATAGCCACTCAGCCCTTCGCGAGTCGCCACCTCTTCGGCGAAGAACCGAAACCCGACGCCTTGCACGCGTCCCGCGATCAGGAATTGCCGGGCGACCACACCGGCGCGATTATAACCGGACGTCGTCTCGGCGACCGGCCGCGACCGGCCAACTGATTGGCTGGTCGGCCAGGGGGTTGCCCTCGGAGCCGCGAGCTAGCCCTCGGCCGGCTCTGCTGGCGCTCGCCAAATCCCACGGCTTTCGAACGGGCCGCCGGCGCTCTGGCCTCGCGGCGCGGTGGGCACGGGCGTTGCGCCGAGTCGAGCCGGGAAAAGGGGTCCGTGAAACCCGACCCGCTGGCGGTCGAACGGACGGATGGACGCGATGCCCTTCGGGTGACGCCGAGCGCGTGTGGTCGCTGCGGGCGTTCTCTGGCGTGCAGCGACCGCCATCGGCGGCTCGGGCGCCGGCCGGCGTTGCCTCTGTGCTCCAGGTGCCGCGCCGAGTACATCTACTCCTTCGGGTCGGGCTCGCTGGTGCCTCGCCCCTAACCTCTTCCACCTGGGCGCGCCGCGGCTCATTTCGACCCGGAACGGGCGCCGGACGGGGGCACCCAGTAGGCAGTAGGGGGGCAACCTGCGGCGGTCACCTCCGGGCCACCGCACGGACGGTCCTCCCTGCTGTCTACTGTGTGCCCCCGCCCAACGGCCGTTGCACCCATGCCGCGTACAGCTCCGGCCGGCGATGCCTCAGAAAGAGACGCCGCGCGTGGGATGCGGCCACCGCGTCCAGGTCGAGGTCCGCGTAGAGGATGGCCTCCTGGCCGCGGGGCGCGCGGGCCACGACCCGGCCGTCCGGTGCGCACACGAAGGACTCGCCGGCGAACGTGAGGCACGCTTCCGGACCGACGCGGTTGCACAGTGCGACGTAGTAGCCGTTCTGAAACGCCGCTACCTGCATTTCGGCTTCGAACAGGCCTTCCGGCCACTCGTCGACGGCGCCCGCCTGCGGGACGACCACGAGGTCGGCATCGGCGAGCGCGAGGGCTCGCATGTACTCGGGGTAATGGCGGTCGTAACAGATCGCCACGCCGAGCCGTCCGACGCGCGTTCGGTAGACAGGCGCACCCGTGTCGCCCGGCCGGTAGTACGCCTGCTCGTGGAAGCACGGATAGTCGGTGATGTGTACCATGCGAGTCCGCCCGAGCAGGGAGCCGTCGGCGTCGACGACCGGCGACGAGTCGTAGGTCAGGTCCCCATCGCGTTCGAACAGATTGAGGACCGCGACGACGCCCCTCGCGCGCGCGCGGGCCTGAAAGGCCTCAGTGATGGGTCCCGGAATGGGCTCGGCGAGCACGACCGGGTCGGCCTGGGGCGGTTGTTGCGGGTGGAACGGCTCGAAGGCGAGTTCGGCGTAACACACCAGCTGGGCGCCGGCGTCCGCCGCCCGGTCGAACGCCCCGAGGCCGCGCGCGAGGTTCTCCGCTTTGTCGGGGCCGGCGTGCTGCTGAACGAGAGCGATCCGCATGAACCCTCGGGCTCCTCCGGCGGATCTATGATAGCCGCACCATGACGCCGCTCGTCTCCGAGCTGGTCGTGACCTATCTCGTCGCGCTGGCCGCGGTTGTCGTGCTCGCCGCGGTGCGCGTGCCGTCGGTGGTCGCGCTCATTCTAGCAGGCATGCTCGCCGGGCCGACGGGTTTCGGTCTCATCCGCAACCCGGAGAGCGTCGAGGTCCTCGCCACCATCGGGGTGGACCTGCTGCTCTTCACGGTCGGCCTCGATTTCTCCCTGAGCGAGCTGCGCCTCATGTGGCGGCGCCTCATCGTAGGCGGTCTACTGCAGATGGCGGGGACGACCGGTGCCGTGGCGCTCGTTTTCGTGGTCTTCGGCGGCCGTTCCCTGGCGCTGGGCGTCTTCGTCGGGATCTTCGTGGCCATGACGAGCACGGCCCTCCTCCTGCGCGGGCTTGCCGACCGGGACGAGCTCGACGCTCCCCACGGGCGGCTGGCGGTCGCCGTGTCGCTGTTCCAGGATCTCGCGTTCGTGCTGCTCCTCATGCTGCTGCCCGTGCTCGCCGGTCGGGCGGAGCCCATCGAGACGCCCGGGCTTGTCGGGCGGGCGCTCGCCGCGATGGTCATGGTCGCCGTTCTCGGGCGCAGCGTCCTGCCGCGGCTCTTGCGCCTCGTGGTCCGCGTCAGGCGACGGGAGGCCTTTCCCCTGTCGCTCCTCGTCGCCAGTGCCGGTACTGCCTGGTTGTGCGCGCGTGTCGGGCTGAGTACGTCCCTCGGCGCGTTCCTCGGCGGGCTCGTGCTCGCCGAGAGCGAGTTCAGTCACCAGGCGCAGGCGGAGATTCGCCCGCTGCGCGACATCCTGAGCAGCCTGTTCTTCGTCTCGCTGGGCATGCTGGTGAGCCTGCCCGACCTCGCGACCCACCTGCCGCTCGTCCTCGGTCTTGCCGGGGCGATCCTGGCGGGCAAGGTGCTGCTGGGGGCCCTGGCGTTTTTGCTGGCGGGCAGCGCCGCGCGGGTGGCCGTGTCCGCCGCGGTCGTGCTCGCCCCCGTGGGAGAGTTCTCCTTCATCTTCGGCCGGGCCGGCTTCGAGGCGGGCCTGCTGCCGCAGGCGGCCTGGCAGTCGCTCCTGCTCGCGAGCGTGGTGACGATGGTGGTGGGCCCGTTCCTGATCGAAGCGGCTCCGGCCGCCGGCCGCCTCATCGGCGGGCCGCTTACCCCTCGCGGCCGGGCGCGCACGGCCGCCCTCCGGGACCACGTCATCCTCCTGGGGTTCGGCCTAGGCGGCCGCCTGATTGCCGCCGCGCTGCGCGTGGCGGGCCTTCCCTACCTCGTGGTCGAGCTCAACGGAGCCACCGTGCAGCGTGAGCGGCCCCGCGGCGAGCCCATCGTCTACGGTGACGCCACGAATCCCCACGCGCTCGCCGCGGCCGGGGTCTCGACAGCGCGCGCGGTGGTCATGGTCTTGAGCGACCCCGAGGCCACACGCCGGGCAATCCGCGCAGTCCGGCAGGCCGCGCCGCGCGTACCGGTGGTGGTTCGCACTCGATACCGAACCGAGGCGGACGCCATGCTGGCGCTCGGCGCCACGGTGGTGGTCGTCGAGGAGATCGAGACTTCGCTCGAGGCACTGGCCCAGTTGCTGGTACGCCTTGGCCTGCCCGCCAACCGGGTCGAAGCGATCCTCGAGACGCTGCGCCACGAGTCGCTCGCCCGCCCGCGCGCTCGAGGAACCGACTGGGCCGTCGTGCTGCCTGACGTGCTGCGCCAGGCCGAGGTCAGCGCCCACGACGTCGAACCTGGCGACTGGGTCGTGGGACGGAGCATCGCGGAATCCGCCTTGCGCACGGCGACCGGGGCGTCGATCGTCGCGCTGGGCCGCGGCGAGGTGTACCTCGCCAGTCCCGACCCGGGCGAGACCCTCCGCGCCGGTGACATGCTCTACCTCGTGGGAACGGCGTCGGCCGTTGCCGACGCCAGACGCCTGCTGCGGGACGGGCCCAAGGCGGGCGACGCTGGCGCCGGGGGGCGGCCGCCCGCGTGAGGCGGTTCCCCCCGCGCGCGTCGAGGTCGAACTACGAGCCGACGATGACCGGGGGCAGCGCTTTGCTGCGCACGAGCTCGTTGAATTTCGCCAGATCCGTGTCGAAGATGTGCTTGAGCTGGCCCAGCAACTTCGCCAGCTCGGGCTTGAGGTCTTCGAAGCGCTGGAACATCTGCGGCGTCGGGCCGCTGTCGGGGCTCGTGACGGCGCTGTACAGCACGAGGTACTGGTTGTCGAGTCGGCCCGGGAAATTCAGCGCGTCTTGGCCCCCTTCACCCTGAAGCTGGGTGAGCTCGCCTTCGACGGTCCTCAGCTTCTCGTTGAGCGCGCGCGCCGCCTTTGCGACATCGTCGCCCTTCCCCGCTCGCTGGACGCGAGCGCCGAGCTCGGTGGCCTGCTGCTTGACGTCGCGCAGCCTGGCGAGGTTCGCGTACAGGTCCTTGATGTGGCCGCCCACCTCGCGCGCCAGTTTGAGCTGGGCCTCGTAGTCCGCCGCCGTCGTGTTCACCCGTGGGTCGGGCTTGATCTCGAAGGACTGGGTCGCAGTCCAGCCGCCCGCCGTGATCCGAACCTGGTAGGTGCCAGGTACCACCTTCGGCCCGGCGTTTCCCCCGGCGGCCCACAGGATCGCGCCGGCCGGGATCTCGAAGAGCGGGTCATAGCGCATCGACCACGCGAACCGGTTCAGGCCCGCCTTCCCGCTGGGGCGCGCTGCGGCGGCGGCCCCGCGCCCGCGGCCGGGCGCCGGCTCGACCGCCGGTTCCTCGCCGCGACTCCCGCTGAAGCGCGCCACGACGCCTCCCTGGGCATCGAGGATTTCGAGACGAACCGGCGTCTTCGGCACGTCGGCCAGGTAGTAGTAGATGGCCGCCGGGCCGAGTCCCGACCGGTAGGCCTCGGCCGGCTTGAACAGCACATTGCCCTTCTCCATCCCCGGCTTGAGCTGTTCGACGACGGCGAGATCGTCGAGCGACCAGAAGGCGCGGCCCTGCGTCGAGAGCACGAGGTTCCCGCGGTGAATCACCATGTCGGTGATGGGCGTGACCGGGAGATTCAGTTGAAACCTCTGCCAGTGCGCGCCGTCGTCGAAGGAGATGTACATGCCGTATTCTGTGCCGGCGTACAGCAACCCGCGGCGCACCGGGTCTTCACGGACGACGCGGACGAAGTGCCCGGTCGGAATGCCGTTGGTTCCCGTCGTCAGCCGCTTCCAGGTCTTGCCGTAGTCGTTCGTCTGGAAGATGTACGGCGCGAAGTCGTTTTCCCGGTACTTGTGCACCGCGATGTGCACGCGTCCGGGGTCGTGGGGCGAGAGGTCGATCATGTTGACGGTGCCGAGCTTGGGCATCTCCGCGGGCGTCACGTTGCTCCACGTCTTGCCGCCGTCGCGGGAAACGTGCACGAGGCCGTCGTCGCTGCCGGCCCAGAGCAGGCCCGGCACCTTCGGCGATTCCTCGAACGCGAAGATCGTGCAGAAGACCTCCACGCCCGTGCTGTCCCGCGTGATGCCCTTGCCGCCCGAATAGTCCTGCTTGCTCTTGTCGTTCGTCGTGAGGTCTGGGCTGATGACCTCCCACGTGCGCCCCTGGTCCTTCGACCGGTGCACGAACTGCGAGGTGAAGTACACGACGTCGGGGTTGTGCGGGGACAGCCGGATCGGCGCCTGCCACTGGAACCGATACTTCAGATCCATCGCGCGCTGACCGGTTTCGAGGTCCGGATACGGCCGGATGCTCTCGATGAGCCCTTTGCCGATGTCGGCGCGCGTGATGGCGCCCCCGTAACTGCCGGCGTAGACGATGCTCGGATTCCGCGGGTCGACGGCGATGTGACCGCTCTCGCCGCCTCCGACCGCGTAGAAATCGGCGGCCCCGCGCCCGAAGCCCCCGGCGCCCCAGCTCGGCACAGAGGCCGTGCTGTTGTCCTGTTGCGCCCCGTAGACCCGGTACGGGAACTGGGTGTCGACGGTCACGCGATAGAACTCGGCGGTCGGCTGGTTCATCTGCTCGGTCCACGACGTCCCGCCCGTGAACGAGACGTTGGCGCCGCCGTCGTTCGCGTTGATCATGATCTTCGGGTTCTTCGGATTGATCCACAGATCGTGGTTGTCGCCGTGGGGCGTCGGGTAGCTCTGAAATGTGCGGCCGGCGTCGGTCGACTTGTAGAAGCCGGTGTTGAGGGCGTAGACCGTGTCCGGGTCCTGCGGGTCGGCGTAGATGTGGGTGTAGTACCACGCCCGCTGCAGGAGCATGCGCTGGCTGTTGACGCGCTGCCAGGTCTCGCCGCCGTTGTCTGAGCGGTAGACCCCGCCCTTGTCCTCCGCGGCCTCGATGAGGGCCCAGACGCGGTTCGGGTGGGCCGGCGACACCGTGACGCCGATCTTGCCGACCAAGACGCCACTCGGGAGACCCCCGCCGAGCTGCTTCCACGTGTCGCCGCCGTCGGTGGACTTGAAGAGCCCGCCCACGAGGCTCCCGCTGTCGATGGTCCACGGCTTGCGCTCGACGGTCCACATCCCGGCGTACAGGATCCGCGGGTTGGTGGGATCCATCGCCAGATCCACGGCGCCGGTTCGCTCATCGACGTACAGCACCTTCTCCCAGGACACGCCCCCGTCCTTCGAGCGGTACACGCCACGCTCCGGGCTGGGGCCGAAGATGTTGCCCAGCACGGCCACGTACACGAGGTCGGGGTTCTTCGGGTGGACCCGAATGCGTCCGATCTGACCAGCCTCGCGCAGGCCGATGTGCTTCCATGTCTTGCCCGCGTCGGTCGACTTGTACACGCCGACACCGGCCGAAATATTGCCGCGCGGGCAGGCCGAGCCGGTGCCGACGTAGACGACGTTCGGGTCGGATTCGGCGACGGCAATCGCGCCGATCGACCCTGCCTCGAAGAATCCGTCCGAGACGTTCTGCCACGTCAATCCGGCATCGGTCGACTTCCAGACACCCCCGCCGGTGGAACCGAAGTAGTAGGTCAGCGGATCGTCGAGCACGCCGGCGACAGCCGTGGACCGGCCGCCGCGGCTGAAGCCGAGCGATCGATACGTGAGGCCGTCGAACAGGCGAGGATCGACCACGACGGTGGCGCGCTCGCCGGCGGGCTGCTGGGCTGCCAGATAGGCCTGACGCCCGGCGGCCGCCACGAGCGCCAGACAGACGACGAGCGCCACGGCTGGACCCCGGAACCTCTTCATGGCTCTCCTCCCTCGCGATGAACCGGTCCGCGCAGCGAGTCGGATACCCCGAGGGTCGCCGGACCGCCGGACGGACGCGACCCCGATTCGCCGCCGGAGCTGAACGCGGAAATGAAGAACGCGGTGACGACAGGATGGTCGGGGCGAGAGGATTTGAACCTCCGACCCCTCGGTCCCGAACCGAGTGCTCTACCAGGCTGAGCCACGCCCCGACCGGAGCCTCTATTCTACCTCAGCCCTGACGCCGAGCGGCAACTCCTCGACGTGGTCGAGCGCAGCGTAATTGGTGAGGTCGGGGTGCAACGGCGTCACCGAGATGTAGCCCGCGCGCACGGCGTAATAATCCGACAGCGCGTGCGACTCCCAGTGGTTACGTCCTTCTTCGATCCAGTAGTACGGCTGCCCACGGGGGTCGACCTTCTCAGCCACCGAGGTCACGTGATTTCGCTTGCCCTGCGTCGTGACCCGGAACCCGCGCGGGCGCCCGCGGGGCACATTGACGTTGAGGAACGTGCGCGGCGGCAGCCCGCGCCGCAGCACCGCCTCGGCCAGCGTCACGGCCGCCTCGGCGGCCTGAGCGAACTCGTAGTCGCCGTCGGCGGCGCGCTCGAGCGAGACGGCGATCGCCGGCGCGCCGAGCAACGCCCCTTCCATGGCGCCGGCCACGGTGCCTGAATACGTCACGTCGTCGCCGAGGTTCCACCCCTTGTTGATCCCCGAGACGACGAGCGCCGGCAGCCCTTTCAGCACCGTGATGACGCCGATGTTGACGCAGTCGGTGGGCGTGCCGTCGACGGCATACACGCGGTCGCCGAGCCGTTCGAGCCGCAGCGGGCGGCGCAGCGTGAGGGCGTGTCCGATGGCGCTCGTCTCGACGAGCGGGGCCACGACCGTCACGTCGCCGAGGCGCGCCAGGGCCTCGGCGAGCGCCGTCAACCCCTGCGACCGAACCCCGTCGTCGTTGGTCACGAGAATGCGTGTCATCGGAGGACTTCAGTATACTGCGACCGGCTCGTCCGGCCGGACGGCGGCAGCGTTACGACGAGCGCGACGGCGGCGCCGAGGGCGAGCCCCGCCCCCACGGTGAATGCCACTGGCGCACCGAAGGCGGACCACAGCGCCCCGAAGGTGACGCTGGCGAGCAGACTGCCGATGCCGAGCGCCGCGTTGTAGAACCCGAATGCTGTGCCGCGAAGCTCGGGCGGAGCGAGGTCGGCGACGAGCGCCTTCTCTGGACTTTCGGAGAGGCCGTAGTACGCCCCGTACACGAGAAACAGCACGACGAGCACGGTCGGGCTCCTCGCCGCCGCGAAGCCGGCGTAGACGGCGGCGTAGAGCACCCAGCCGGCCGCGATGAGTGTGCGCCGACCCACGCGATCCGACCACGCCCCACCGGCGAGCGAGCCGACCGATTTGACGACGTGCTGCCCTGCCCAGAGCAGCGGCAGGCCGGCGACCGGCACGCCGGCGTCCGTCAGGCGCAGCAGCAAGAAAGCGTCGGTCGAATTCCCCAGCGTGAAGAGCAGGATCACCAGCAGCAGCCGGAAGAACGCCGGTGGCAGCCGCGGGTCGGACGGCCCGGCGCGCGTCGAGGCCATCGGCGACGGCCTGGTCGCGTGCGCGGGCCGCTCGGGGCTCGACGCTTCTGGAACCCGCCAGAGCAGGGCCACGACGATGGCGCCCGGGATCACCGTGAGGGCGAAGAGCGTCCGGACCGCATCCGGGTACCAGAACAGGAACGCGGAAGCCACCAGCGGACCCGCGACGGCGCCCGCGTGGTCCATGGCCCGGTTGAACCCGAAGACGCGCCCGCGGGCCTCGGCGTCAGCGAGCGCCGCCAGCATCGCGTCGCGCGGTGCACCGCGGATGCCCTTGCCCAGTCGGTCGGCGAACCGCAGCAGCAAGACCTGCGGCCACGCCGTGACGAGCGCCATGAACGGCCGCACCGCTCCCGAGAGCGCGTATCCCGCGAGCACGATGGGCTTGCGGACGCGCCAACGGTCGGAGAGCCGGCCCGCCGCGATCTTGAGCACGCTGTTCGCCGCCTCGGCGACGCCCTCGATGAGGCCGAGCGCGAGCGCCCCGGCGCCGAGCACGCGCGACAGGAACGCGGGCAGCAGCGGATAGATCGCCTCGCTCGCGAGATCCGTGAAGAAGCTGACCCAGCCGAGAAGCCAGATGGGACGCGAGAAGCGCGGGCCGCCCTGTCGCGGGTGCGTCATGCGGTCAGTCCCCCCCCGGACTTCAGCCTATAATGTGGCCGTTGTCAGGTCCATTCCAGGCGGTGTTCATGATCTCCTTCGGCGGACCCCAGGGACTCGCCGACGTCCGGCCGTTCGTCGCGAACGTGCTCCGCGGCCGACGCGTGCCGAAGGAACGGGTCGAAGAGGTCGTGCGCCACTACGAGGCGTTCGGCGGCGTGTCGCCCATCACCGAGCTGACGATGCAGCAGGCCGCGGCACTGGCCGAGCTGCTGCGCCGCGAGGGACTCGAGCTGCCGGTGTTCGTCGGCATGCGGCACTGGCATCCCTTCTTGGTCGATACGCTCGACCGGATGGCGGAGGGCGGCGTGCGTCGCGCGATCGGCATTATCATGGCGCCGCAGCGGAGCTATTCGAGCTGCTTACAGTACAAGGAGCACGTGAACGCGGCGCGCCAGGCGCTTCGCCGCCGCGGGCGCCGGGACGTCTGGATCACGTACGTGGACGACTGGCACGCGCACGCGGGATTCGTCGCCGCGCTGGCCGATCAGGTCCGCGAGGCGGTCGATCAGCTGCCGGCTTCACTTCGGACTCGGGCTCGGCTCGTCTTCACGGCCCACAGCATTCCAGTGGCTATGGCGAACGCGTACCCCTACCGCGAGCAATTGCTCGAAGGCGCCGCGCGGGTGGCCGCCGAGGTGGGGATCGCCGACTGGGCGCTCGTCTATCAGAGCCGGAGTGGCCGGCCTGACGAACCCTGGCTCGAACCGGACATCTGCGAGTATCTGCGGACCGAGCGCGCTCGGGGCCTCGAAGCCGTCGTGGTGTGTCCGCTCGGATTCGCGTGCGATCACCTAGAAGTGCTGTACGACCTCGATCGACAGGCGATGGCCGCCGCCCGCGACGTCGGGATCGCCATGACGCGCGCGCGCACGCCCGGCTTGCATCCCCGGTTCCTGGAGATGCTCGCTGACCTGGTCCGCCGAACCTGTGCGCGCTACGCGCGTGGCGTTCCCCTCCCGATCGTGCCGTCGCCAGTGGAGGGAGGAGCCGACGTCGGTGTCTGACGACCGCCAGCCCGACCGCGCGCCCGCCGAGCCGCCTGGCGCATGCGACCTCGTGGCCCGACGGACGCGGTTCATCCGTCGCCAGATCGCGGCGGCGCGGGAGGCCGTGAACGTCGAGTTCGCGGGCCGTCAGCCTGCGGGCACTGGCCCGCTGAATCGCCACGGCCTCCCCACGTTGCCCGTCGGCCAGCGCGAGGTCAAGAACTGGCCCGTGCTCGACCTCGGCCACGTGCCGGTCATCCCCCTCGATCAGTGGCGGCTCGAGGTGGCCGGGCTTGTCGAGCATCCGCTCAGTCTGACCTGGGAGGCGTTCCTCGCCCTGCCCCAGGTCGACGACGTGAGCGATTTTCATTGCGTCACGGGCTGGAGCCGCCTCGGGAACCATTGGCGAGGCGTGCGGTTCAGAACCATCGCCGAGCTGGCCGAGCCGATGGACCGGGCGCGATACATCCTCTGCACCGCCTACGACGTCGCGCCAGGCCTGGGCGTGCCCTACACCACGAACCTCCCGCTCGGACGCGCCCTCGAAGACGACGTGCTCTTGGTGCACACGTGGGAGGGGCGTCCCCTTCCCGTGGAGCACGGCGGGCCCGTGCGCCTGATCACGCCAAGGTTGTACGCCTGGAAAGGCGCGAAGTGGATTCGCCGCATCGAATTTCTGCGAGAAGACCGCAAGGGATTCTGGGAGGTCCGCGGTTATTCGAACACGGCCGAACCCTGGTTCAACGACCGGTACGCCGAGTAGGGTGTCGTTCCGGAGACAACCAGAAGCCGACCCGAGACGTCGAAAGCATGGCGGTCGACCTGGAGCGAGCGGGCTGCCGGAGTTCCCGACGGCCCGCGGAGGGCGTGACGGAGATGCGAGGTGAGAAGATGTTCACGCGAGCCGACGTCGGCATCGCCGTACTCACGACCCTGCTGACGGCGTCGGTCATGGTCGCCGCGCAGGGCCCGCCGGGGGCGACCCAGGGACAGCCCCGGCCGGATCTGCCGGCGCGAGACCTCCAGCCGACCGAGCGAACCGGGACCGGGGTCATCGCCGGGCGGATCGTGTCGGCGGAGACCGGGACCCCGCTGCGGCGCGCCCAGGTGCGATTGTCGTCACCAGAGCTGCGCGGCGGGCGAGTCGCCATGACGGACGCTGAGGGGCGGTACGAGTTCCGCGAACTGCCCGCGGGGCGCTATTCGTTGACCGCCAGCAAGGCCGGGTACGTGGCGATTCAGTACGGACAGCGCCGCGCTTTCGAGCCGGGCCGCCCCCTGGAGTTGCGGGAAGCGCAGGTCATCGACCGGGCCGACCTCGCACTGCCGCGCGGGAGCGCGATCACCGGCCGGGTGCTCGACGAATTCGGCGAGCCGGTGGCGGACGCGCTGGTCCAGGCCCTGCACTACCAGTATGTCGGGGGGCGGCGGCAGCTCGTCCCGACGGGGCGCACGGGGCAAAGCAACGACCTGGGCCAGTTCCGGATTTACGGGTTGCCCCCGGGCGAGTACTACGTCAGCGCCAGCGCCCGCGAGGCGCTGGTGCTCGGGCTGGAGGCGGCAACGGTCGGAGTCCAGGGCCTCCGCGCCGAAAGCTCGTCGTACGCCCCGACGTACTACCCCGGCACACCCAACGTCGCCGAAGCCCAGCGCCTGAGCATCGCGGTCGGTCAGGAGGCCTCCGGCATCGACTTCGCCTTGCTGCCCGTGCGCACGGTCCGGGTCTCCGGCGTCGCGCTCAACTCCGAAGGGCGTCCGCTCGCCGGGGCCATGGTGGTGCTGGTGCCGCGCGATAGCGAGAACCTCGGTCTGCGCACGCTGCTCAGCGGAGGGGGCCGCGTCGGGCCCGACGGCACCTTCCTCCTCACGAACGTGGTCCCCGGCGAGTACTCCCTGCAGGTTCGGAGCGGGTCCCCAGTGGTGAGCGTCAGCGCGGGACCCGGCGGGACGTTCGTGACGGCAACGGCGGTCGCCCCGCCACCACCGGGTTCGGCGCCCGGTGCCGAGGCACCTGGTGGGCGGGAGCCGGAGTTCGCGACGCTTCCGATCACCGTGACCAGCCAGGACCTGACGGGCTTGACCCTCGTGACGCACCGGGGCGGGCGGCTCTCGGGCCGGGTTGTCTTCGAGGACGGACCGGCGCCAGACCACTCTCGATGGTCGACGCTCCGAGTCGCGGCGCAGGCCGCCGATTTCGAGGTGACGATCGGATCCGCGATGCCGGCGGCCGTGCAGGACGACGGGTCGTTCGAGTTGCGGGGACTCGCCGGTCGCGTGCTCGTCCGGCCGATCGCGTTGCCGAGCGGGTGGAGTCTGAAGGCCGTAGAGTACGACGGCCAGGACATCACGGATGCGCCCCTCGAATTCAAGGGGACCGAAGAGGCCTCGGGCGTGAGAGTGGTGCTCTCGGCGCTGTCGACCCTCGTGACCGGCGGCGTCACGGACGACCGCGGCCAGCCGGTCAAGGAGTTCACGGCTGTGGTCTTCGCGAACGATCGCGAGCGCTGGGGTCCGCTGTCGCGCTTCATCGCCGTGGGACGGCCCGACCAGGACGGCCGCTACAAGGTCACGAGTCTTCCGCCCGGGGACTACCTGGCGGTGGCGGTCGAGTACGTCCAGCAGGGCGAGTGGATGGACCCGGCGTTTCTCGACCGCGTGCGGTCTCGCGCCGTGGCGTTTCGCCTCGCCCCGGGCGAGACCAAAGTGCTCGACCTGCGTCTGCAGGCCTACTGAACGCCGGGGATCCCTTCCTTCTCCTCGCGCAGCAGGCGCTTGGCGGCGTCCTCGGCGCCCGGCGGTGGCGCCGCGCGCGTCGCGGCCTGGCGCCGGGCCACGAGGTAGGCGACGGCGAAAATGACGACGATCAGCGATAGCGAGAACCAGGTCGGCACCGCGAACGGCACGACGTGCCGCTGGTGCCCGTACTCGATGATCAGCTTGACGCCCACCCAGGCGATGATGATGAACGCCCCGTCGACGAGCCCGGGGTAGCGTTCGATGATCGACAGGAACTGCCCGACGACGAGCCGCATGGCGATGACGCCGAGGATGCCGCCGCTGATGACGACCCAGAGCTTCGGCGACATCGCCACCGCGACGATGATCGAATCGATCGCGAAGACGATGTCGGTGAGCTCGACCTTCACGACGGTCGCCCAGAACGGCGGCAGGCCCAGCCAGGCCCTGGCGGGCCGGATGGTCCGGCGTTCGGCGACGCTGCCGCTCGCGAAGAAGTGCTTGTAGCTCAGGTACAGGAGGTAAAGCGCGCCCGCCAGCTTCACCCAGCCCAGGCGGATCAGGTGCACCGCCGTGAGGATGGCGAGAATGCGGAAGACGAAGGCTCCGCCGATCCCGTACCGCAGCGCTTGCCGCTGTTGGCGGCGCGGAAGCCCCAATACCAGGACCGCCAGGACGAGGGCGTTGTCAGCGCTGAGGAGGCCTTCGAGCACGACCAGCAGGCCGATGGTGACGAAATCGGCGATGTGAATGTCCATGGGGCTGCTCCGGGTCTCCTGGCCTGGGTCGGCTCTCTGCTCTCGACGTGGGTGCCGGCGGCCTGCCCTCAGTATGGCCTGGACTGGCCGTTCCGGTCACGCGCTGGGGCCGCCGGCCTTGACATGGATCGTATCAAGGCCTATATTTGGATCGACGCAGAATCCGAGGATGGCGGCCGACCGGGACCTGTATCTCATCAGCATGGCGGCGCGGATGCTCGGGATGCACCCGCAGACGCTGCGCAAGTACGAGCGCCTGGGCCTGGTGCAGCCGTCGCGCCGCCTCGGCAGCATGCGCCTGTACTCGCGGACCGAGCTCGAGCGCCTGCGCCTCATCAAGCGCCTGGTGGACGACGCCGGGGTGAATCTCGCGGGGGTCCAGCGCCTGCTGTCGGTGGCGGACGCCCTGCAGCGCATCCGGCCGCTCATGCGCGACGAGGCGCTGCCGCGCGCGGCGGCGCGGCGGCGGCTCGTCCAAGAGATCGAGCGGCTGTGTCACCTGCTCGGGATGTAGCGCCGTGCGGAACGCCGGGGACCGCGCCCCGGCGAGCGACGCCTCATGCAGTTCAAAGACTATTACGCCACGCTCGGGGTCGACAAGAACGCGAGCGACCGGGACATCAAGCAGGCGTATCGGCGCCTCGCGCGCAAGTATCACCCCGACGTCAACCCCGGAGACAAAGCGGCCGAGGCACGCTTCAAGGAGATCAACGAGGCCTACGAGGTCCTGAGCGACCCCGAGAGGCGCAGGCGCTACGACGAACTTGGTGCCAACTGGCGCGCGTACGAGCAGGCGCAGCCGGGCAGCGAGGGCTTCGGCGGCTGGCCGTTCGGCGAGGCCTGGACCGTGGAATTCGGCGACGAGGATCCGTTCTCCGAGTTCTTCCACGCGTTCTTCGGCGCCGGTCGCGGCGACCCTCGTCGGCGCAGCGCGGCCGCCAGCCGCGGCCGAGACGTCGAGCACGACATCGAGCTGTCGCTCGAGGAGGCCTTCCACGGCGCGAGAAAACGGCTCACGGTGCGCGCTGGGGGACGGGCGAAGGTGGTCGAGGTGCGCATCCCGGCCGGCGTGCAGGATGGGAGTCGCGTGCGCGCCGCCGGCGAAGGGGAACCCGGCCGCGGCGGGGCCGTCGCCGGCGATCTGTACCTGCGCGTCCACATCCGCCCGCATCCGGTTTTCGAGCGCAAAGGCGACGACGTGCACGTGACGGTCCCGGTGTCGGTCACGACGGCGGTGCTGGGCGGCGAGGTCGAAGTGCCGACCCTGACCGGGTCCGTGCACATGCGCGTGCCCCCCGTCACGCAGAACGGGCAGATCCTCCGCCTGAAGGGACACGGGATGCCGATCGTCGGACGACCCCATGCGCGAGGCGACCTTTACGCGAAGGTCGACATCCGCCTGCCGACGCGGTTGACCCCTGAAGAACGCGAGCACTACGAGGCGCTGGCGCGGCTCGCGGCCCGACGCCCGGGCGAGCCGGTCGCGGGGCGCCGATGAGGTCGAAGCGATGAATCTGAACCGATATACGCAGAAGGCCCAGGACGCGGTCCTGGCGGCTCAGCAGCGCGCCGAGCGCTCGGACCACCCGCAGATCGAGCCCGAGCACGTGCTGGCCGCGCTCGTGGCGCAGGCCGACGGTGTCGTGCCGGCCATCCTGCGCGCGCTGCGCGTAGACCCGGGAGCGGTCGCGCGCGATGTCGAGGCGGCGCTCGAGGCGTTTCCGCGCGCCTACGGCGGAGCGCCACCCGGTCTGTCGCCGCGTCTGCGGTCGGTCGTCCAGACCGCCGAGGCGGAAGCCCACCGGTTGAAGGACGACTACGTGAGCACCGAGCACCTGCTGCTCGGGATCGCCAGCGAACCCGGTCGGGCGCCGGCGGCCCGGGTGCTCGAGCAGCACGGCGTCACGAAGGATCGCATCTTCGAAGCCCTCACGAGCGTCCGGGGCACGCAGCGCGTGACCGACCCGAACCCGGAGGACAAGTATCAGGCGCTCGAGCGCTACGGGCGGGACCTGACGGAGCTCGCGCGTCGGGGCAAGCTCGACCCGGTCATCGGGCGAGACGAGGAGATCCGGCGCGTCATCCAGGTGCTGTCGCGCCGCACCAAGAACAATCCGGTGCTCATCGGCGAGCCCGGCGTCGGCAAGACCGCCATCGTCGAGGGGCTGGCCCAGCGGATCGTGCGCGGCGACGTGCCGGAGGGGCTCAAGCACAAGCGCATCGTGGCGCTCGACATGGGGGCTCTCGTGGCCGGCGCGAAGTACCGGGGCGAGTTCGAGGAGCGGCTCAAGGCGGTGCTGAAAGAGATCGCCGAGGCCGAGGGCCAGATCGTTCTGTTCATCGACGAGCTCCACACGGTGGTCGGCGCCGGGGCGGCCGAGGGCGCCATCGACGCCTCGAACATGCTCAAGCCGATGCTCGCGCGCGGCGAGCTGCACGCGATCGGCGCCACGACGCTCGACGAATACCGCAAGCACATCGAGAAGGACGCGGCGCTCGAGCGCCGCTTCCAGCCGGTGCTGGTCGGGCAACCCACCGTGGAAGACACGATCAGCATTCTGCGCGGGCTGCGGGAGCGCTACGAGATTCACCACGGCGTCAGGCTGAAGGACGCCGCCCTGGTGGCCGCCGCCGTCCTCTCGAACCGCTACATCGCCGACCGGTTCCTGCCGGACAAGGCCATCGATCTCGTGGACGAAGCTGCCTCGAAGCTGCGGATGGAGATCGATTCGATGCCCGTCGAGCTGGACGAGGTGGAGCGGCGCCTCGTGCAGCTCGAGATCGAGCGCGAGGCGCTCCGCAAGGAGACCGACACGGCGTCCCAGGAGCGGCTGGCGAAGCTCGAGCAAGAGCTGGCCGAGCTCAAGACCGAGCGGGAGCGGCTGGCCACGCACTGGCGTCGGGAGAAGGAGGCCATCCAGGCGGCCCGCGCCCTCAAGGAGGAGATCGAGCAGGTCCGGCTCGACATCGAGCGGGCTCAGCGGGCGGGCGACTACGCGAAGGCGTCGGAGCTCCAGTACGGGCGCCTCCCGCAGCTCGACGCGCGGCTCAAGGCCGAGGAGGCACGCCTCGCGGAGCTGCAGACGGGCCAGCGCATGCTCAAGGAAGAGGTCGACGAGGAGGACATCGCCGAGATCGTCAGCCAGTGGACGCACATTCCGGTCAGCAAGCTGATGGAGGGCGAGATCCAGAAACTCGTGCGCATGGAGGAACGGCTGCACCAGCGCGTGGTCGGCCAAGACGAGGCGATCACGGCAGTGGCCAACGCCATCCGACGAGCCAGGGCCGGCCTGCAGGACCCCAAGCGTCCCCTGGGCAGTTTCATCTTCCTGGGGCCGACCGGCGTCGGCAAGACGGAGCTCGCCCGCGCGCTCGCCGAGTTCCTCTTCGACGACGAGCAGGCGATGATCCGCATCGACATGTCGGAGTACCAGGAGAAGCACACCGTTTCGCGCCTGATCGGCGCGCCGCCCGGCTACGTCGGCTACGAAGAGGCCGGGCAGCTCACCGAGGCCGTCCGGCGACGCCCCTACGCGGTGGTGCTCTTCGACGAAATCGAGAAGGCACATCCCGAAGTGCTGAACGTCATGCTGCAGATCCTGGACGACGGGCGCCTGACCGACGGACAAGGTCGCACGGTGGACTTCAAGAACACGGTCGTCATCATGACCTCGAACCTGGGCAGCCAGTTCATCGGCGAGGCGGCCGTGCGCGCCGGCGGACGGATCGCCGAAGAGGTGCGCGCCCAGGTGACGGCGGCGCTCCGGGCGCACTTCCGGCCGGAATTCCTGAACCGCGTGGACGAGATCATCGTCTTCCACGCCCTGGCGCGCGAACACATGCGCGCCATCGTGGGCATCCAGCTCGCCCAGCTCACCCGGCGCCTCGCCGACCGCAAGATTCGAATCGCGCTGTCGCCGGCCGCGCTCGACCGGCTGGTCGAGCTGGGTTACGACCCGGTGTACGGGGCGCGGCCGCTCAAGCGCGCAATTCAGCGCGAGCTGCTCGACCCGCTCGCCATGCGGATCTTGCAGGGCGAGTTCACCGAGGGGGACCAGGTGCTCGTCGAGGCCGACGACTCGGCGCTCGTGTTCAAGAAGGGAGAGCCCGTGCCGGCGTAGCCCGGCGCCGTGCGAGATGATACGCTGAGGAGAGCGCGCCCGATCTCGCGATGCCCAAGCCGATGTCCGCGCCCCCATCCCGTCAGACGCGTCGCGGGCGGCCGACGCCCCGGTCGCCGACGAGTGCGCTGCTCTGGTACACGGTGGGCTTCGTCGCCCTCCTGGCGCTCGCGCAGGCGGTCGTCGTCACCCTGCGTTCGGGGCGGACCCTGTCCTATTCGGACTTCAAGGCGCTCGTCCGCGCGGGCAAGGTTGCCGAGGTGGTCGTCGGCGCACAACAGATTCGCGGCGAGCTGAAGGCGTCCGAGGGCGGGTCGCGCACCTTCACGACCGTCCGGATCGAAGATCCGAAGCTGCTCGACGAGCTGGAGCAGCACGGGGTGAAGTTCACCGGCGAAATGACCTCGACCTGGCTGTCCGAGGTGCTGGGCTGGCTGCTGCCCGTGGCCCTCCTCGTGGCACTGTGGGGCTTCTTCTTCCGCCGGGTGGGAGGCCCGGAGGGCCCGGTCATGTCCTTCGCGCGCAGCCGGGCCAAGATCTACGCGGAAGACGACGTGAAGGTGAGCTTCGAGGACGTGGCCGGGGTGGACGAGGCGGAGAACGAGCTGAAGGAGATCGTCGAGTTCCTGAAGAACCCCAAGAAGTACACGAGCATCGGCGGCCGCATTCCGAAAGGCGTGCTGCTCGTCGGCCCGCCCGGCACGGGCAAGACCTTGCTGGCGCGGGCGGTGGCGGGCGAGGCCAAGGTGCCGTTCTTCAGCCTGAGCGGGTCGGAATTCGTCGAGATGTTCGTGGGGGTTGGGGCGGCGCGCGTGCGCGACCTGTTCCGCCAGGCCGAGGCGAAGGCGCCGTGCATCGTGTTCATCGACGAGCTGGACGCGCTCGGCAAGGTGCGGATCCAGAGCCCGCTCGGGAGCCACGAAGAGCGCGAGCAGACGCTGAACCAACTGCTCGCCGAGATGGACGGCTTCGACGCGCGCAAGGGCGTCATCATCATGGCCGCCACCAACCGACCGGAGGTGCTCGACCCTGCGCTCCTGCGCCCGGGCCGCTTCGACCGGCAGGTGCTGGTGGACAAGCCCGACGTGCGCGGGCGGGAGGAAATCCTGAGAATTCACGTCAAGCACGTGAAGATCGCTCCCGAGGTGGACCTCAAGGTCGTGGCGGCGCGCACGGCCGGCTTCGCCGGCGCCGACCTGGCGAACCTGGTCAACGAAGCCGCGCTCCTCGCCGCGCGCCGCGACAAGCGGGCGGTCGAGATGGCGGAGTTCGACGAAGCGATCGACCGCCTGATCGCCGGGCTCGAAAAGAAGCGGGTGATGAGCGAGAAGGAACGCCGCATCGTGGCCTATCACGAGTCGGGGCACGCGATCGTGGCGACGGTGCTGCCGGGGCTCGACCCGGTTCACAAGATCTCGATCGTCCAGCGCGGCTTCGGCGCCCTCGGCTACACGATGCAGTTGCCCCTCGAGGACCGCTATCTCCTCACGCGGGCCGACCTGCTCAACCAGCTTGCCGTGCTGCTCGGCGGGCGCAGCGCCGAGGAGATCGTGTTCGACGACGTCTCGACCGGCGCGCAGAACGACCTGCAGCGCGCAACCGACATCGCCCGGGCGATGGTGACGGAGTACGGGATGAGCGAGGCGTTGGGCGCCGTCTCGTACGAGAGCGGTCGCCGGCCGGTCTTCCTCAACATGCCCGTGCCCCAGGAACGGGGCCCCTACGCCGAGGACACGGCGCGGCGAATCGACGCCGAGGTCGCCCGCATCATGACCGAGGCGCACGAGCGCGCGCGGCACATCCTCCGCGCGCGGCGGGCGGTGCTCGACGAGCTCGCCCGCCGCCTGCTCGAGAAGGAAGTCGTCGAGGGCGACGAGCTACGCGGGCTGGTGGCGCCCGCGGCGGCACAATCGGTCGGCCCGTCCGCCTGATCGTTTCTCGCATCGTGGCCGCAGAGGGCGGCGCCGAGATCGCCTGATCCTCGACCGCCTGGACGCCGGGAGGAAGCGGGCCGAGAAGTGACAGCCCGGCGCTACCCCATCTTCTGCATCGCCGCGAGAAACTCGGCGTTCGACCGGGTCTTACCCATCTTGTCGAGCAGCAGCTCCATCGCCTCGACCGGCGACAGCGGCGCGAGCACCTTGCGAAGAACCCAGATGCGATTGAGGTCCTCCCGCGCGATGAGCAGCTCCTCCTTGCGCGTGCCGCTCTTCTGGATGTCGATGGCCGGGAAGATGCGCTTGTCGACGAGCTTGCGGTCGAGGTGGATCTCCATGTTACCGGTGCCCTTGAACTCCTCAAAGATCACGTCGTCCATCCGCGAGCCCGTGTCGATGAGCGCCGTGGCCATGATCGTGAGCGAGCCGCCTTCCTCGATGTTGCGGGCCGCACCGAAGAACCGCTTCGGCTTCTGCAGCGCGTTCGAGTCGAGCCCGCCCGAGAGCACCTTCCCCGACGGCGGAATCACCGTGTTGTAAGCCCGCGCGAGGCGGGTGATCGAGTCGAGCAGGATCAGCACGTCCTTGCGGTGCTCGACCAGACGCTTCGCCTTCTCGATGACCATCTCCGCCACCTGCACGTGGCGCTGCGCCGGCTCGTCGAAGGTCGACGAGATCACCTCGCCGTCGACCGACCGCTGCATGTCGGTGACCTCCTCGGGCCGCTCGTCGATCAGCAGAACGATGAGATAGACCTCGGGATGGTTGCTCGCGACGGATTGGGCGATGTTCTGGAGCAGCATCGTCTTGCCGGTGCGCGGCGGCGCGACGATGAGCCCGCGCTGACCCTTGCCGATGGGGGTCATCAGATCCATGACCCGCGCCGACAGGTTGTCGGGCGTCGTCTCGAGCCGGATCCGCTCCATGGGGTAGAGCGGCGTCAGGTTCTCGAAGAAGAGCTTCTCCCGCGCCTGCTCCGGTGGCTCGAAGTTGACGGCCTCGACCTTGATGAGCGCGAAGTAGCGCTCGCCTTCCTTCGGCGGCCGGATCTGGCCCGACACCGTGTCGCCCGTCTGCAGGTCGAACTTGCGGATTTGCGACGGCGACACGTAGATGTCGTCGGGACCCGGCAGGTAGTTGTAATCGGGCGCCCGCAGGAAGCCGAACCCGTCGGGCAGCACCTCCAGGACGCCTTCGGAGAAGATGTAGCCGCTCTGCTCAGTCTGCGCCTTGAGGATCTGGAAGATGAGCTCCTGCTTGCGCATGCCCGTGGCGCCGGCCACGTTGAGCTCCTTGGCGATCTGCGTGAGCTTCTGAATGCTCATCTCCTTGAGCTCGGCGATGTTCAGCCCCTCGCGCCGCGGCGGCGCCTTCGCCGCCTCGTCCTGCGGGGACTCGACCACCTGGGGTTCGGCGGGCTGCGGCTCGGCGGGCGCGCGCCCGGCATTGCGCTTGGAATGGCTGGCCATGGCAGTCCTGACGTCGAGCGATCCGGATTGTGGATTCAAAGGCTGGCGGGGCGACGTCAACCCCGGAGCCGGTGACTCGCGCTGAACAACCGAGAGGCGGCGCTCGGAACCAGGTCGGCTGCCAGTATAGGGAGCCGTGCTGCCCTCTGTCAACTCGCGGTATCTTCCGGGTGGCGCGCCGGCGCCAGCCGCGGCGGCATAGACTGGTAGCGATGGCCATCCGCCTCCTCGCGGTCGACATCGACGGCACGCTCCTCGACAGCCGGTTTGGCATGCCGGAGGCCAACCGGCGAGCCGTCGCCGCCGCCTCGGCGCGCGGCGTCCACGTGGTGCTGGCCACGGGCCGCCGGTTCGACTTCGCCAGGCCCATCCTCGACCTCCTGCCCGAGGTGACCACGATCATCGCCAACGGGGGCGCCACGACGAAGCAGCGCGACGGCGCGACGCTCGCCCGGGTCCCCCTCTCGCGCGCCGTCGCCCGCCGAATCCTCCGGCACACCGACGCCTTTCGAGCCGAGCTCGCCCTCGTGTTCGACCGGGCGGGCGCCGCCCAGGTGGTGTACGAGGCTGCGGCGCGCGACGACCCGCGGTACCAGCGATACTTCGACCGGAACCGCGAGGCCATTGCCTTCGTCTCGCGCCTCGAGGACGCGCTGACGGAAGACCCGGTCCAGGTCACAGCCGCGTCGAGCCTCGCGCGCGTGCGGGAACTGGCCGCCGCCCTGGCCGCGGTCGAGGTACGGCCCCGGGTCGAAATGGCCTTTACCGACTACCCCGCTCGCGACCTTTCGATCCTCGACGTCACGGCGGCGGGCGTATCCAAAGGGTCGGCCCTGCGCCGCCTCGCGGCGGCGCGCGGCCTCGCCGCCGCGGAGGTCATGGCCATCGGCGACAACCTCAACGACCAGGGGATGCTCGAGTTCGCCGGCCTGCCGGTCGTGATGGGCAACGCCCCGGGCGACTTGAAGCGCCGCGGCTGGCCGGAAACCGCCTCGAACGACGAGGCCGGCGTCGCCGCGGCCATCGAACGGTTCCTGTTGCGTCAGTAGTCGCCCGGGCGCTCGCCGATGCCCAGGATGCTGCAGGCGCAGATGGGTTCAAGCCCGTGTACCCGCGCCGCGCGCACAACGCGCTCGTCGTCGGCTCCCGGGTTCAGCCAAACCTCGCGGATGCCCTTGCGCGCAAGGTCGGCCATCACGAGGCGGCCGACCTCGGGCGGCACGTACACGGTGGCCATGTCGACTGGGCCCGGGATGTCGGTCACCGACGCACACGCGGGCAGTCCCTCGATTTCCCGTTCGCGAGGGTTCACGGGATAGACCACGTAGCCGCGCGCGCGAAAGGCCCGCACGGCCTTGTTGCCGAACTTCGTGCGATCCTTCGACGCACCGATGACCGCGACGGTCTTGGCCACCGCCACCTCCTGTCGAGTCCCGGGGCCCGGGCGCGCCGGCCCGCAGGTCCTGGCGCCCGTGGCCCGGCGTCCCTACAATAGAGGATATGGCCACGCTCGCCGAGGTCCTCGAGCGGCAGACCGCCGAGGCGGCCCGGGAACTTTACGAGCCGATCGACAAGAACCGCATTCGGTGCTATGCGTGCGGGCACTGCTGTCCGATCCCCGACGGCGCGGCGGGCGTGTGTCGGGTGCGCTTCAATCGGGGCGGCCGCCTGATGGTGCCGTGGGGCTACGTCGGCGGGGTTCAGTGCGATCCGATCGAGAAGAAGCCGTTCTTCCACGTCCGCCCTGGCGCCCTCGCCTACAGCTTCGGAATGCTCGGGTGCGACCTCCACTGTTCCTACTGTCAGAATTGGATCACGTCGCAGGCGCTGCGCGACCCGCGCGCGGTGTCGTCCATCTTCGCCGCCGAGCCCGAGGTCCTCGTCGAGGACGCGGTGCGCCAGGGCGCCGAAGCCGTCGTGAGCACCTACAACGAGCCGCTCATCACGTGCGAGTGGGCCGTCGCGATCTTCCGAGAGGCGAAGCGGCGTGGGCTCCTCACCGGGTTCGTCTCGAACGGAAACGGAACACCGCGCGTCCTCGAATACCTTCGGCCGTGGGTGGATCTCTACAAGGTGGACCTCAAAGGCTTCGACGATCGGCGTTACCGCGAGCTGGGCGGGCGGTTGCAGCCGATCCTCGACACGATCCGACGGCTGCACGCCATGGGGTTCTGGGTGGAGATCGTGACGCTGCTCGTGCCGGGCTTCAACGACTCGGAGGCGGAACTGGATCGCCTGACGAGCTTCATCGCGAGCGTCTCGCCGGACATCCCGTGGCACGTCACGGCCTTCTATCGTAACTACAAGATGATGGATACCCCCGACACCCCGCCGGAGAGGCTCCAGTGGGCGGCGGCGATCGGGCGGCAGAACGGGCTGCGCTTCGTCTACGCGGGCAATGCACCGGGCGACGTGGGCGACCTGGAAGATACCCGCTGCCCCGAGTGTGGCACAACGCTCGTCGAACGGTTCGGGTACCATATCCGCCACTACCGGCTCACGGCCGACGGCGCCTGTCCGGCGTGCGGCCGCCGGATCCCGGGCCGCTGGGCGCCGGCGTTCAAGGGCCAGGTGGCTTCCCGGCCGTTCCTCCCCGCCGCGTGGCGCTAAGTCTCAGGAATCGACCTCGACGGAGCCAGCCGCCGGTCCACCCGGCTCGACGGCTTCGTCCGGGAAGAGCTTCCCCGGGTTCAGGATGCCGTGGGGGTCGAACACGCGCTTGATGCGCTTCATCAGCGCGATCTCGTCCGGAGACAGCTCGACCCCGAGGTACTTCGCCTTCGCGAAGCCGATACCGTGCTCGCCGCTGATGGAACCCTCGAGCTTCACGACGCCCTCGAACAGGACACGCTCGGCGCGATGAGCGCGCTCCTGCTCGTCAGGGTCGTCGGGGTCGACAAGGATGTTGACGTGGATGTTCCCGTCACCGACGTGGCCGAAGCACGGGATGCGCAGATCGAACCGACGCTTCAGGTCCGCCACGAGGCGAAAGAGCTCCGGGATGCGGCCTTTCGGCACGACGACGTCGTGGTTGTACTTGAGCGGCGAGAGCACCTTGAGCGACGGCGACACCTCGCGGCGCACCCGCCAGAGCTCTTCCCGCATCGCCTCACTTTCGGCGCGCCGCACCTCGGTGGCCCCGGCCGCGGCGCAGGCCGCTTCGACGCGCGCCGCCTCGCCCGCGACGAGCTCCGATAACCCATCGACCTCCACGAGCAGCACGGCGGCGGTCCGCGGCGGCGCAAGCGTGGTGAGGTTCAGGTACCGGGCTACCGCATCGAGACAGTCGCCGTCGACCAGTTCCACCGCAGCGGGCACGACCCGGCGGCGGAGGAGCTCGGTGACTGCCTCCACCGCCCGCTCGAGGCTCGGAAACGTCGCGCGCAGCGTCGCCTGCACCGGGGGCTTCGGGATCAAGCGCAACGTAATCTGCGTGATCACCGCGAGTGTCCCTTCCGATCCCACGAGCAGGTGCGTCAGGTCGTAGCCCACGACGTTCTTCACCGTCTTGCCGCCGGTCCTGATGACTTCGCCGGTCGGCAGGACGGCTTCCAGCCCCAGGACCCAGTGGCTCGTGACGCCGTACTTGAAGGCGCGCGGGCCGCCCGCATTCTCGGCGACGTTGCCGCCGAGGACCGACTCCTTGAGGCTGGCCGGGTCCGGCGGATAGAAGAGGCCTCGGCGCTCGACCTCGTCCTGGAGGTGCGCCGTCACGACGTTCGGTTCGACAACGGCGAAGAGGCTTTCCTCGTCGATGCGCAGGATGCGGTCGAGACGTTCGAGGCTCAGGACGAGCCCGCCCAGCACGGGCACCGCCCCGCCCGTATAGCCCGTCCCGCCGCCCCGCGGCGTGACCGGCACGCGGTGCGCGTGACACAAGGCGAGGACCGCCGCCACTTCCCGCGTGGAGCCGGGCCAGACGACGAGATCCGGCGGGTGCCCTCGCTTGAGGGCGTCCACCCCGTAGCGCTCCAGGGTGTCCGCGTCGTCACGGACGAAGGTCGACCCGACGATCGAGACGACCTGCTCCACGAAACCGCGCGACAGCTCCCCCCGAGGCACGGGTGGCCTGACCTCGGTCATTCTACTGCTCGAGCGCTACGCGCTGGATTCGCCCGATCGGCACGCCGTCGCGGAGCGACGGCGCGATCCCACCAGCCCGCCTCCCCCCGTGCGAGAGAGGACCGGGCCACGGAGGGGGCCGACCGGCGGACGCCGCACGGTCGGGTCACGTCGCGCGGCCGCTGCCCCTCTTCGTCCTCGCACGCACGAATGCCACGAGGCGTCGGGCCCCCTCCTCGAGACGATCCTGCGCGGCGGCGTACGAGAGGCGGATGAATCCCGGGGCGTCGAACGCCTCGCCGGCCGTCACGGCGACTCGCTGGTCGTCGAGCAGCGCCTTCACGAACTGGGCCGACGTCCGCAGGCCGTCCGGCGACAAGGCGTCGCTGACATCGACGAACAGGTAGAACGCGCCGAGCGGCTTCGTGAACCGCAGGCGACGCTCGACCGACAGCCACTCGCAAAGCCGGTCGCGCCGCTCCCGGTACGCCTCGCGCAGCAAGGTCACAGGCTCCTGCGGGCCACCTAGCGCGGCGACGGCCGCGTGCTGGGTGATGGAACTCACGTTCGAGGTCTGGTGGCCCTGGAGGGTGTTGCACGCCGCGATGACGTCGGCCGGTCCGAGGGCCCAGCCGCAGCGCCAGCCGGTCATGGCGTAGGCCTTCGACGCCGAGCTGCAGAGCACGGTCCGGTCGCGCAGGCGCTCGACGAGGATGCGCGGCAGGTTGTGAGGCACCGCGTCATAAACGAGGCGCTCGTAGCACAGGTCGACGATGATCCACAGCTCCCGGGCGCGGGCAACGTCGGCGAGCGCGGCCATCTCGGCCTCGCGCATGAGCGCACCGGTCGGATTGCACGGCGAATTGACCACGATGCCGCGGGTGCGCGGGGTGACGGCGGCGACGAGCCGGTCGGCTCGAATGGCGAACCCGTCCTCGGGATAGGTGCGGACCAGCACGGGCCTGGCGCCGGCGAGCTTGATCTGCTCGGGGATGCTGGGCCACACCGGCGCGTGGGTGATCACCTCGTCGCCGGGTCCGAACAGCGCGAGCATCGCGTTGGAAAGCGCCTGTTTGCCGCCGGCCGTGACGATGACCTCCTCCGGCGAATGCTCCACGCCGTAGTCGGCCCGCACCCGTTCGGCGATAGCCTGCCTGAGCTCGAGGAGGCCGGCGTTTGTGGTGTAGCGGGTCAGGTTGCGGTCGAGGGCGTCCCTGGCGGCCGCCTTCACGGGCTCGGGCGTCGGGAAATCCGGCTCGCCCGCGCTGAGGTCGATGACATCCACGCCAGCCCGCCGCAGCCGGTCAGCCTCGGCCGCGACGGCCAGCGTCGGCGACGGCCGGATGTCGCGCAATCGAGCCGCAAGACGCGGGCCCGTCTGCGCACGTCCGGCGTGGCCACTCAACACGGGCGTCCTCCTTGGGGCCTCGCTTTCGGTGCACGCGATTCTACCTCACCACGCGGATGGTCCTCCGTGCGGCACGCGGGCCGCGGCTTCAGAGCCGCGGCCCGGCGCCGACGACCTCGGCGGGGCAGCCCGGCGCGAACTTGCGGAAATTCTCGACGAAGCGCGCGGCGAGCTGCCGGTACTTCTGCAGGTAGACCTGGGGGTCCGGCCACGCCGCCGCCGGGTTGAGCACCGAATCCGGCACGCCCGGGCACTTCTGCGGGACAGCGAACCCGAACACGGGGTCTTCCTTGCAGGGCACGTCGGCGAGCGCCCCGCTGAGCGCGGCGTTGAGCAGCGCCCGCGTATGCTGGATGCTGATCCGCTTGCCCACCCCGAAGGGACCGCCCACCCAGCCCGTGTTGACCAGCCAGACCGTCGCGCCGTACCGGAGGATCTTCCGCTTGAGCAGCTCGGCATAGCGGTACGGGTGGTGCACCATGAACGGCCCGCCGAAGCAGGCGCTGAAGGTCATCTCCGGCTCCCGGCCGAGGCCGACCTCGGTTCCGGCGATCTTTGACGTATAACCGGAGACGAACTGGTAGAGGGCCTGGTCGGGGTTGAGGCGGGCGATGGGGGGCATGACGCCCGAGGCGTCGCAGGTCAGGAACACGACGTGCTTCGGGTGCCCGGCGCGCTTGTCGGGCACCGCGTTGCTGATGAACTCGAGCGGGTAGGAGCCGCGCGTGTTCTCGGTAATCAGGTCGCTATCGAGGTCGACGAGGCGAGTCACCGGGTCGTAGACCACGTTCTCGAGGATGGTGCCGAACCGGCTCGTCGTGGCGTAGATCTGCGGCTCGGCCGTCGGTGACAGCCGGATGACCTTCGCGTAGCACCCGCCCTCGAAGTTAAACACGCCATTGTCGCTCCACCCGTGTTCATCGTCGCCGATCAGGCCGCGGGCGGGGTCGGCGGAGAGCGTCGTCTTGCCGGTGCCCGAGAGCCCGAAGAAAAGCGCCACGTCCCCGTCCGGCCCGAGGTTCGCCGAGCAGTGCATCGGCATGACGCCCTGGAGCGGGAGCAGGTAGTTGAGCACGGTGAAGACCGACTTCTTGATCTCGCCCGCGTACGCGGTATTGCCGATGACGCCGAGGCGCTGGCTGAAATCGAGCACGATAAAGGTGTCCGACGCGGTCTGGTCGATCTGCTGCACGCCCTTGAACGACGGCGCGCAGATGATCGTGAACTCGGGGACGTGCCGCCGGTACTCGTCGTTCGTCTCGGGCCGCAGGAACATGTTCCGAGCGAACAGGCTGTGCCACGCGTACTCGGTGATGATGCGGATCGGCATTCGGTAGTCCGGGTCTGCCCCGACAAAACAGTCCTGCACGAAGACGTCGCGGCCCTGGAAGAATCCCTGGAGGCGGCTCACGAGTTCGTTGAATTTTTCGGGAGCGAAGGGGCGGTTGTACTGGCCCCACCACACGTCGTCCTCGCTCGACGGCTCGCGGACGATGAACTTGTCGTTGGCTGAGCGGGCCGTGTGCTTGCCCGTGTGTACGACGATCGCCCCGCCGCGCACGAAGACGCCCTCCCGGCGGAACGCGACCTCCTCGTACAGCGCCTCGGTCTGGAGGTTCCAGTAGACCTGGTGCAGGTTCGTCAACCCGTGATTCACCAGTCCGTAGTCGCTCCGGACAGCCCCGGCCTGGGCCTGCGCCGGCGTCCTGATCTCGAGTAGGTTGTTCATAGCCAGTCCCTCACCAGCTTCTTGTCGCCGATGTAGATCTCGTTGGCCGACTCCGGGTCGAGCGCCCACTTCATGCGCGCCAGCCCTTCGGTCACGTCCTTCACGGTGCCGGCGTAGCTCAGCCGCAGGTGCCCCTCTATGCCGAACTCCTTGCCCGGCACGGTCACGACCATCGCCTTCTTCAGCAGGAAGTCGGCGAGCTCGACCGAGCTCTGGCGATAGGCGCGGAAGTCTGGGAGGCAATAGAAGGTACCCTGCGGTCTGGTCACCTTCACGCCGCGGAACGTCTGCAGCTCCTGCATGATGACGTCGCGGTTGTTCTGGATCTGGAGCCGCAGGGCCTCCACTACGCTCTGCAGACCGAGCAGGGCGGCCTCGGCGCCCGCCTGGAGGATCGACGACACGCAGGAAGTCGTCTGCGCCTGGATGTTCGTCATGATCTGGGTGAGCTCGCGGCTCGCGACGGTCCACCCGATGCGGTACCCGGTCATCCCGTACATCTTCGCGATGCCGTTGACCACGATGATCTTCGTCGAGTCGATGTCCTTCCGGGTGAACCGGTACGCCGGCGGCGCCTCGACGCCGTCGAAGACGAGCTGGTGATAGATGTCGTCCGCGATGAGATAGATTCCCTTGCGCTCGCAGAAATCCACCACGTCCGCGATGAACGACGCTGGATACACGACGCCGGACGGGTTGTTCGGGCTGTTGACGATGATGGCCTTCGTGTAGCTGCTCACCGCGCGCTCGATGTCGGCGAGCCGGGGATAGAAGGTGCCGTCCTCCGGCGTCACGATCACGGGCACGCCGTAGACCATGCGCACCATCTCGGGATAACTGACCCAGTACGGCGCCAGGATGATGACCTCGTCCTGGGGATTCAGGAGCGCGTAGAGGACGTTGAAGATCGACTGCTTCGCGCCCGACGACACGATGATCTGCTCCGGCGCCACGAGCCGGTCGTAGTGCTCTTCGGTGTAGCGAATGATGGCCTTCTTCAGCGAAGGCAGGCCGTCGGTAGGCGAATACTTGACGTCGCCCGTCACCACCTTCGACGCCGTCCCGAGAATGGCCGGGATGGGCGCCTTGTTCTTCGGCTCGCCGATCCCGAGGTGAATGACCGGCTCACCGCGCTCGCGCAGCAACCGCGCTTCCTCGTTGAGTCGCAGAGTCGGCGACTCGACGATCGACCGGGCCAGATGACTCACGCTCATACGCGACTCCCTCCGGGCCTCCACGGGCCCGTCGCCGAGACGACTGGTCGAGACCGTGCTGCCTCCCTACTATTGTGCACAGGTTGTGCCGGGTCCTGCCGGGAATCTGGCGCTGGCCCCCATCGGCGAAGGCCGAGGGAGCTCACGCGCCGGCCCGCTTCCGCTGGAGCCGCACATGGACCGCCTCGGGCACGAGCCCGGTGATGTCGCCCCCCAGGGCGAACACCTCCTTCACCAGCCGGGAGCTCAGGTAGGTGTAGGCCTCCCCGGGCATCATGAAGACGGTCTCGACCTCCGGGTTGAGTCGGCGGTTCATCAGGGCCATCTGCAGCTCGTACTCGAAGTCGGACACGGCCCGCAAGCCCCGGACGATGACACTGGCCCCCTTGCGCCGTGCATAGTCGACGAGCAACCCGTCGAACGTGTCCACGTCGACGTTGGGATGATCCGCGAACACCTCCCGAGCGATCGCCACGCGCTCGTCGAGACTCAACAGCGGCGACTTCTCCGGGTTGACGAGCATCGCCACGACGATGCGGTCGAACAGCCGCGCGCCGCGCAGGATGATGTCGACGTGCCCGTTGGTGAGCGGGTCGAAGGTTCCCGGGTAGACGGCGAGGCGATCAGCCACGCGATTCCCTCCGCTCGTAAAAGACCAGGACGCTGTCGCCGGCGCGGACGTCCCGCACGAGCTCCAGCCCGGGTGGCCCGCCGGGGGACGTACGTCGCCGCGCGTGCTCCAGCACCACGACACCCCCCGGCCGCACCAACCGCGCCGCAGCCTCGACGACGGCGTCGAGGTGCGCCGTCGCGTACGGCGGGTCGAGCACGACGACGTCGTACGCCGCGGCGCCGAGGGTGCGGCGCGCCGCGTGCGCGAACCCGCCGCGGATGATAGCATAGCGCCCTTCGACGCCGCAGCGCTCGGCGTTGCCCGCGATCAGCGCGCAGGCGCGGCCGTCGCGTTCCACGAAGGTCGCGTGCGCGGCCCCCCGGCTGAGCGCTTCGAGCCCGACGGCGCCCGTGCCCGCGAAAGCGTCCAGCACGCGGGCGCCGACGACCCGCGCGCCGAGGATGTCGAACAGGGTCTCCCGCAGGCGGTCCGACGTCGGACGCAACCCCGGCCACCGCCCACAGGCCAGGCGGCGTCCCTTGAACACCCCGCCGATAATCCGCACGGTTCCTCCAGCCTCTCGCCGACGCCGCCTCCAGGTCGGGCCGCCCCGCTCACCCGACACCGACGAGGCCGAAGCGCTTTTCCCAAACGCGCCGGACGTAGCCCTCGAGCGCCGCCGCTCGCTCGCCCTGGTCGAGCGCCGCCGCGGCCTCGCGCCGGGCCCGCTCCAGCAGATCCTGGTCTCGCAGCAGGTCGCCCGTGCGCAGCGTGGGCAACCCCGACTGCCGCGTCCCGAAGAAGTCGCCCGGGCCGCGCAGCGCCAAGTCCCGCTCGGCGATGAGGAACCCGTCGGTCGTCTCGGCCAGGGCCGCCAGCCGTGCCCGGCTCGCCTCGGAGAGCGGCTCCTGGTAGACCAGGATGCAGTACGAGGGGTGGGGCCCGCGGCCGACCCGGCCGCGGAGCTGGTGCAACTGCGCGAGACCGAAGCGCTCGGCGTGCTCGACCAACATGACCGTGGCGTTCGGCACGTCGATGCCGACCTCGATGACCGTCGTGCACACGAGGATCTCGAAGTCGCCCCGCGCGAACGCGCGCATGACGCGGTCCTTCGCGTCTTCCTTCATGCGCCCGTGCAGCAGCGCCACGCGGAACTCGGGAAAGACCTCCTGGGCCAGGTGGTCGGCCATCGCGGTGGCGGCCTTCAGGTCGACCTTCGACGACTCGTCGACCAGCGGATACACGACGTAGGCCTGCCGGCCCCGCTCGATCTGGCCCCGCAGAAACCGGTACACCTCCTCGCGGCGCGACTCGGGCTTGACCACGGTCTTGACCGGCCCGCGGCCGGGCGGACGTTCCCGAATGACCGACACGTCGAGGTCGCCGTAGACGGTGAGCGCCAGCGTGCGCGGGATCGGGGTGGCCGTCATGACGAGCACGTCCGGGTGCAAGCCCTTGGCACGCAGGCCGGCGCGCTGCAGCACGCCGAAGCGGTGCTGCTCGTCGATGACGACGAGCCCGAGCGCCCGGAAGGTCACCGGCTCCTGCACGAGCGCGTGCGTGCCGACGACAAGGTGCACGGCGCCGGCCGCGAGCCCCGCCACGACCTCGCGGCGCACCTTCGCCGAGGTCGCGCCGGTCAAAAGCGCCACGCGGAACCGCGACGGCTCGAGCAGGCGGCGGAGGGAGAGGTAATGCTGATCGGCCAGAATCTCGGTCGGCGCCATGAAGGCCACCTGGAGGCCGTTCTCCATCGCGACCAGGGCAGCCATCAGGGCCACGATCGTCTTGCCCGAGCCGACATCGCCCTGGAGCAGCCGGCTCATCGGCTCCGGCCGCTGCATGTCGGTGACGATCTCTCTCAGCGCCTGCTTCTGACCGGCCGTCAGGCGGAACGGCAAGACCGCCCGCGCCGCCTGCCGGATCCGGTCGTCGACGCGGACCGACCACGGCTTCCGATCCTCCTCCGACCGGCGCCGCCGGAGCACGAGCCCGGCCTGGAACAGAAAAAACTCCTCGAAGATGAGACGCACCTGCGCCGGTGTGCGAAACCGGTTCAGGTCGTCGAGCGGGGTGTCCGGGTCGGGGAAATGCGCCGCCCGAAACGCGGCCAGGCGATCGGGGACGCGCAGGCGGCGGCGCAGCTCGGGCGGCAGCGGGTCCTCCAGGGCCGTGCGTCCTGCCGCTGCCTGGAGCGCCTCGAGCGCCCGGTAGACGAGCGTGCGCTGCAGGCGAGGCGTCAGCACGCCGACCTTCTCGTAGATCGGGACGATACGGCCAGTGTGAATCGGCTCACCGACGGGCTCGTCCTCGTCCTCGGGGCCGCGGAGGATCTCGTACTGCGGGTTGGTCAATTGCAGCCCGTGTCGCCACTCCAGCGTCCCGAACAGGATGACGCGCTGGCCGCGCGCCAGCACGTCGCGCAGAAACGGCTGATTGAGCCACACCGCGCGCACCGTGCCACTCGGGTCGCGGACGGTCGCCTCGAAGACCGTGAAGCCCGGCCGCCTGGTGGCGCGCACACCGCCGCTGATGATCTCCCCGGCGATCGACGCCGGCTCGCCGGGCCGCAGCGCTGCGATCGGCCGGAAGTGTCCACGGTCCTCGTAGCGCATCGGAAAGCGACACAGAAGGTCCTCGACGGTCGACAGGCCGACGCGCCCGAGCGCGGCCGCGCGGCGTGGGCCGACGCCCTTCAAGTACCGGAGCGGCGTCTGGAGAAACTCCTCGGGAGACGGCATACGCGCGCGGCCGGAGCGCACGCCGCGCTCGGCCGACCGCGGTCACTTCATTGTATGACCGTCGCCTGGCCGGACCCGACCAGGATCTCGCGGATGTTCGCCGGCAGCACAAACGGCTCGTCCACGCGAAACCCCTCGGGGTTGTCGGGACTGCGCGTGGCGTAACCCATGAGCTCCTGCACGACGAACGTCGGGAGCGGCACGCCCCCCGCCGTCGCCGACACGAGTTCCAGCACTCCACGGCCCGCCGACGTGCGCAGCACCGCCGTGAGGGAGACCGCCACCCGGCCTCCGAGGTACCGCAGAGGGTCGGACAGGTCGCGTGGCCGCGCGCGGCGCACGACGTCGAGGTCGAAGACGACGCGGACGGCGAATCGGCCGCCGCCGGCGAGCACCACGGTGGGATCGAGCACACCGGCCGGCAGTTGCGGCTGGAGCACGAAGCGGCTGTAGGCGTTCAACTCGCGCTCGGAGAGGATCGTTCGCCGCCGAGGTCCGCGCGCCGGCGCCGGTTCCAGGCCGAAGCGCGCGATGCGATCGAACTTCTCCTGGCAGCGCTCGGCGTCGCGGCGAGCCGGTGGCGGCCCGCCCTGCCCCACGAGCGCGCTGCCAGCCGCGACGAGCACCGCCGCCACGGTCGAAAGACCGCCGCGGTGCCGAAGGCGGAGTGAGATTGGGACCACAATGAGCGCACGCCCTCGCCGTGCGCCCGTTCAGTCTAGCACGCTAGCCTCGGCCCCTCGCCGCCTGACGCTGTCGCGCGCGGAGCAGCAGGTCGAGCTTGCGCCGCTCCATGTTGTCCTCGAAGAGGCGGAACCGCGCGCGCTGGCGCGGCGTCAGGACCGCGTCGACGGCGGCGTAGGCCCGGTCGAGATCCCCAGCCGCCTTGGCCTCATGCTCCCTGAGCGACGCGAGCGCCGCCGCGATCGCCGGGTCGTCGCCCGCGGCCTGCGGCCCTGAGAGGCGACCGAGCTCCCGCAGCAGCCGCATCCGTTCCTGCTGGTTGCGGCGGCGAACATCCTGCAGCGAACGCATCGCCGTGACGAACTTCGCATACTGTTCGTCGGTCAGGCTCAATGCCTGCTGCGCCTGAACGAGGACGAACGCGTCGAACCAACGCTGTATCTCCGCCGGCGACAGCCCCGCCACGGCCGGCGGCCGGCCGCGGGCCGGCGGTTGCTGCACGGCTTGCGCCGCCGCCCGCCCGACGCCCGCGAGACACATGAGCCCGACGAGAACTCGCGCGATCGAAACCGATGGCCTCGACATGACCGTCACACTCCTTCCCCCTCCCCTACCGAACGCTCCCGGGGACCTCCCGCTGCAAGAGCCGCAGCAGCTCGGCGCGCTCCGCCTCGTCCAACAGGGCGAGCGCCTGCTCGGCTGCGCCGGGTCGTACGGACAACGCCGCAGCATCCTGCGCGTCGTCCCACCCGAGCTCGGCCAGGAGGGCGCTCAGAACCTCCCACTCCTCCGTCGCCGCCGCGATGAACAACTGGCCCTCCGGCGAGGTGCGACCAGCGGGATCGAGGCGCTCCGCCACGACGTCCGGGGACCTCTCGGCCCCGCTCTTGCCGCGCCAGCCGACGGCGACGGCGAGCACGACGCAGAGCACCAGCCCCGCTGCCGCAACCGCTGCCGGCCGCAAGAACCAGCCTGTGGCCGCTCCTGACGCCGCCTCGGCCGCCACGCGCTCCCGGACCCGAGCCGAGAAGTCGGCCCAGAAGCCCGGCGGTGGCTCTGGCACTTCGAGCCGGCACACCTCGGCCAGCACCCCTCGCACGTCCGCGACCCGGCGGCCACAACGTTCGCACGCGTCGGCGTGGGCGGCGCGCTCGGCCGGGAGCGTGCCCTCGACCAGCTCGACGAGCTCTTCCGGTGCAAGGTGGGTCATGACCCCTGGTCCAGAAGCCGTCTCAGGTTCCTCACGGCATGAAAAAAGTTCGCCTTCACCGCTCCGACGGAGCTCCCGAGCACGCGGGCGATCTCGCGATGCGGCAGGTCCTGGTAGATGCGAAGGATCAAGACCGCCCGCTGGCGCCGCGGCAGCCGCGCAATCGCCCGGCGGAGGCGATGCGCCTGCTCGTTCGCCATCGCCGACCCGACGGGGTCGACCGCCGCGCTCCCGCCGTTGTCGCCATCGTCGAGCGGTTCCGCTGCGGGCGGTTGGGACCCGGCCCGACTCCGGCACACGTTGATGGCAATCCGGTAGAGCCAGGTGGCCAGCGCCGCCTCGCCCTTGAACCGGCGAAGGCCCCGGTACGCTCGCAGGAACACCTCCTGGGCGAGGTCCGCCGCGTCGGCGTGGTTCCCCACGTACCGATAACACACCTGGTACACGCGCCGCCGATGTCGCTCGACGAGCACATCGAATGCCTCGCGCGCGCCGGCGACGCACGCCCGCGCCAGCGCCGCGTCGTCGAGCTGCTCGTATGGACCCACGGCGTCCTCGACCCGCAGGGCCGGGCCGATCATCCTGGTCTTCCAGTCAAGCGCCACCGCTTCGGTCCACACGCCGCCGCTTCGGATCGGCATCGGCTGGCGGCACCCCCGACATCTGCTTAGACCGGCGCCCCGGCTCAGGGGTCAAAAGCCACGCCCCTCTGGAGCAGCGCTGCAACTTCATCCGGTCGTGGGATGCCCTGACGCGCGCCGAGAGCCCGGCACTTGAGCGCCGCCACGGCGCTCGCGTACCGGAGCACTTGCTCGACCTCGGCTTCGCCCTCGTCGTTCAGCCAGCCCGCGATGAAGCCTCCACGAAACACGTCCCCAGCCCCGGTCGTGTCGACCACGGGCACGCGGAAGGCCGGCGTACGGATCTCGCGGCCCTGGCAGACCGCCAGGCTGCCCTCGGGCCCGAGCGTCGCGCACACGAGCGCGGCACAAAATTCCCGCGCCAGCGTGTGCAGCGCCTGACCGAGCGGCTCGCCCGTGAGCTCCCCGGGGAAATCTCGTGCGGCGATGATGACGTCGATCTGGTCGAGCAACTCGCTGATCCCAGGGCGGACACATTCGACATCGATCACGGTGGGAATCCCGGCCGCCCTGGCCAGACGTGCCGCCTCGGTCGCCGCCGCCGTCTCGTGGCAATCGACCAGCAGGACACGCCCCGAGACCAGGGCCTCTCTGGGCACCTCGCCCGGACGCATCTGGAGCGCTGGATCCCGATCCCACAAGATGGTCCGTTCACCTGTGCCGCCGTCGACCAGGATGACGGCGAACTGGTTCGCCGCGCCCGGCACCATGGTCGCGGCGCTCACGTCGACGCCCTCGTCGATGAGACTCTGCCGTCCCAGTCGCCCGTGCTCGTCGTCGCCGAACCGCCCGATGTAGCGGGCGCGCCAGCCGAGCCGCGCACAAGTGACCATGGCCGTGGCCGCCTGGCCTCCGGGTCGGCGCTCGAAGTGCCGGAGGCGCTGCTTGGTCCCGGGCGCCGGATGTTCGGCCACGACGACCAGTAGATCCACCGAGTTCAGGCCGAATCCGACGGCGTCGAACGGGCGCGTTCCCCGGGCGGGCAAGCGCAGCGGCAGGCGCACCAGCGCGTAGGATACCGCAGGATTTGACTTTCGCCTTTCCTTTGCGTATAGTCGGGACCTGCGCGGGAGGTCCTTCGTTCAGGAGGTCGCCGTGCTTCCACTGACCAAGCGCCAGCGAGAGATCCTCGATTACCTGCAGGAGTTCATCCGGGAGCACGGGTATGCCCCGAGCCTCGAAGAGATCGGGCGGCGCTTCGGACTCTCGTCGCTCGCTACGGTGCACAAGCACCTGACGAATCTCCAAGAGAAAGGCTTCATTCGCCGGGCGTGGAACCGGAGCCGGTCGGTCGAGCTCGTGCCCACGCGCACCGGCGGCCGGGCAGTGGAACTCCCGCTCCTCGGCTATGTCGCCGCAGGCGCGCCGATCGAGGCGGTCGCCGGCACCGAAACCATCGCCGTGCCCGAGGACCTCGTCGGCAAGCGCGACACTTACGTGTTGCGGGTGCGCGGCGATTCGATGATCGACGAGCAGATTCGCGACGGCGACTACGTGATCGTGGAAGACCGAAAGACGGCGACGAACGGCGAGATGGTGATCGCCCTCATCAACGGTGTCGAGGTGACGCTGAAGAAGTTCTATCGCGACAATGGCCGCGTCCGGCTGCAGCCGGCGAATCCCGCGCTGCAGCCGCTCGTCTACCCGGCCGAGCAGGTCCAGATTCAGGGCGTCGTGGTCGGCGTCATGCGCAAGTACTGACGAACCGTCATGGCCGAAGCCAAACCGATCAACTTCACGATCGTGCCGGACGATGACCGGACTCTCGCGCGGACGTATGCGAATTTCTGTGCCATCTCGCATACCCCGTTCGACTTCACGCTCACCTTCTGCGAGGTGCTGCCGCTGTCGCCGGAGGATGTGCGACACGCCGAGACCGAGCACGTCGTGCGCGCGCCGGTGCGGGCGAAAGTCGTCTTGCCGCTCTCGGTGCTCCCGGGGTTGCTCGCGGCTCTTCAGGAGCACGTGCGCGTGCTTCAGGAATCGTCGGCGCCAGGGTGGGCCAAGGGGCCCGTGCATTGAGGTCTCGAACCGGGTCCGACCGTGGCGAGACGGGCCGCCAACGCCGAGGCGCCGTGGGTGCTTCGACCCAAGGTGCGGTCGTGCGACCGGCAGTGGCCCGGCGCATCCTCGAGCGCCTCGCCCTCGAGTATCCTGGGGCCACCACGGAGCTCCGGTACTCGAACGCCTATGAGCTGCTCGTCGCCACGATCCTCTCGGCGCAGTGCACCGACGCGCGGGTCAACCAGGTGACGCCCACGCTCTTCGCCCGCTATCCCGACGCGCGCGCCCTCGCCCAGGTCCAGCTCCCCGAGCTCGAGCGCCTCATCCAGCCGACCGGTTTCTTCCGCGCCAAAGCTCGGACGCTCGTGCGCGTCGCGCAGGCGCTCGTCGAGCGACACGAGGGGCGCGTGCCTGCCCGCATGGAGGATCTGGTCGAGCTCCCGGGCGTCGGGCGGAAGACGGCCAACGTCGTGCTGGGTCACGCGTTGGGTGTGCCAGGCCTAGCCGTCGATCGGCACGTGCTGCGTGTCGCGAATCGCCTCGGTCTGGCCGCCTCGGACGACCCGGACACGGTCGAGGCCACGTTGGGTCGCGTGCTCCCGCGTTCCCAGTGGACGCTCGCCTCCGACGTGCTGATCCTGCACGGCCGCCGCGTCTGCCGTCCGACGCCTCGGTGCGACCGCTGCGTCGTCCTAAGCGACTGCCGGGACGGCCAGCGCCGTCTGCGGGCGGCGGCACGACCCACAGGCGAGGCTCGGTTCACCCCGCGCCGCCCGCGCGCGGTGTCCGGCGGTCGCCGAGCGCAGAAGCCGCCGCGTTCGTTCCGGCGATGACCCGCCAGCGCTTCACCCGCCTCGTCGAGGAGGCGCTGCGGCGAATCCCGCGGCGCTTTCGCGACGCCATGCACAACGTCGCGGTAGTCGTCGAGGATGAACCGCCGCCCGACGTCCTCGAGGATCTTGGCATCGAACCGCCCGACACGCTGTTCGGGCTGTACCAGGGAACGCCCCTCCCCGAGCGCGGCTGGGGGCACGGCAACGCCCTCCCGGACCGGATTGCCATCTACCAGCGCCCCATCGAAGAAGCCTGCGGCACCGAGGAAGAGATGCGCGAGACGATCGTGGAGACCGTCATCCACGAATTCGGCCACTACTTCGGCTTGACCGAGGAGGAGATCGAAGACATTGAAGAGCGCTACTGGCGGGGCGAAGCGGACGTTGATGGGGAGGCGTGAACGCCCGCTGGCGCGCCGCCGGTTTGCCCAACATTTTCTCGAGCCTGCTTGGGCGCGCAAGGTCGTCGAAGCCATCGCTCCGCGTCCCGGTGACGCGTTTCTCGAAATCGGCCCCGGCACGGGTGCGCTCACCAGACCGCTGGCCGCGACCGGCGCGCGGGTCGTGGCGGTCGAAATCGACCGCGACCTCGGCGCACGCCTCGCCCGGGCGATGCCGCCCCACGTCACCGTCGTTTCCGGGGATTTCTTGAGCCTCGACGTCGTTCGGACGCTCCGCGGAGCGCTCCCGCACGCGGCCCTCGGCGACGGCGCCGCTCGGGCCCGGCCGGCCCTCCGCGTCGTCGGGAATCTGCCGTACAACGTCTCGACGAGCATCCTGCTTCGGCTGCTCGAGCTGCAGCGCTGCCACGGCCTGTTCCGGGACGCCACCCTGATGGTCCAGAAGGAGGTCGCCGACCGCTTGACGGCTGCTCCCGGCACGCGAGCCTACGGGGTCCTGTCGGTTTTCGTCCAGCTCGACGCCGACGTGACGCCTCTGCTGGTCCTGCCGCCGGGGGCCTTCCGGCCGGCGCCGAAGGTTCGCTCGACGCTGGTGCGGCTCGCGTTCCGCCCCCGGCGGGTGGCGATTCTCGACGCGGCGGTGTTCAGCCGCGTCGTGCGCACCCTGTTCACCCGCCGGCGCAAGACCGTGCTCAATGCGCTTCGTCCCCTCGCGGAGCGGTGCGGGGTCAGCGCCGGGGCCGTCCTGGCCGGGGCGCGGATCGACCCCCGCCGCCGCCCCGAGACCTTGCAACTGTCGGAGCTGGCGAGGCTTGCCGAGTGTGTTGCTTCGGGCTCCGAACCGGCTGTGCTATAGTCTTGGCGGATTCCGCTCCCCTGCGTTCGGGCCTGCCCAGCGGCCCACCAGGTGGATGCGTCCGTGCGCGGCCTCGTTGAGCCGCGCAGTTGGGGTCGCCCGCCCGGGCGACCGGGACGCGTCCGCGGGATGGGCACCCTTGTCCGGATCGTGGATGGGCATCGGCCGCGGCCGCCGCGCCGGGCACGCTCCGAATCGGCCGGCCCGGCGGCGTGGGTCGAGTCGAGGTCGGCGATGGTCGAGGTGATCCCGCTTGGAGGGCTCGGGGAATTCGGCATGAACTCGATGGTGGTGGCCTGCGAGGAGACGGCCATCATGATCGACGCTGGGGTGATGTTTCCCGAGGCTGACCTGCCCGGCGTCGACCTGATTCTTCCGGATCTCGGTTTTCTCGAGCCGCGGTACGGCCGGCGCCTGGCGGCACTCATCTTGACGCACGGTCACGAGGACCACATCGGAGGGCTTCCGCACGCGTTGCCCGTGGTCGAGGGCCCCGTGTACGGCTCGCCCCTGACGCTGGCGCTCGCCGAGCCGAAGATCGAAGGAGAGGCGCGCGGGCGGCTGCGCCCTGTGCAACCACGGGAAACGGTGGCGGTCGGCCCCTTCCGCGTCGAGTTCCTGCGGGTGACGCACAGCATGCCCGACTGCACGGCGCTCGCGATCCACACCCCGGCGGGGACGCTGGTGCATACGGGCGATTTCAAGTTCGACCAGACGCCGCTCGACGGCGAGGGCACCGACCTCCCCCGCCTCGCGGCGCTCGGCAGCGGCGGCGTGCTGGCGCTCTTCGGCGACAGCACGAACGTTGACCGTCGTGGCCTGACCGGGTCGGAACGGGACGTCATCGACGCGTTCGAGGAAATCTTCACGGCGGCGGCGGGCAAGATCGTCGTGGGCCTGTTCGCATCGAGCGTGTATCGGATGCAGATCCTCATCGACCTCGCCGAGCAGTTCGACCGGAAGGTCGCCTTCGTGGGCCGAGGCGTGGCCGAGACCGCGCAGATCGCGATGCGGCTCGGGCGGCTGCGGGTGCCACCGGGCGTGCTCATCCGCGAGGCCGACGTGGCGCAGTATCCGTCCCGGGACGTCGTGTGTCTGTGCACCGGCTCACAGGGGGAGCCGCTGGCGGCGCTGCCGCGCATCGCGATCGACGACCATCGCCATGTCAAGCTCGGCCCGGGTGACGTGGTGGTCTTGTCGGCCCGGGAGATTCCCGGCAACGAGAAGGCCATCGGCCGGGTTCTCAATCATGTGGCGCGGCGGGGCGCCGAAATCATCTACGAGGGCATCAAGCATGTCCACGTGTCGGGCCACGGCAGCGAGGAGGACCTCAAGCTGATGCTGGCGCTCGTCAGGCCCCAATACGTGGTGCCGATTCACGGTGAGTACCGGCAGCTCGCCGGGCACGCTCGGTTGGCGCGGCAGGTGGCGCCGGCGACCGAGGTGCTCCTCGTGGAAGACGGCGACGTCTTGCGGTTCGACGCGACGGGCGCCCGGCGGGCGGGCCGAGCCCCGGTCGGCCGCGTGCTCCTCGACGGCGCGCGCACGGGCGAGGTCGTCGACGAGGTGCTCCGCGACCGCCGGCACCTCGCCGCCGACGGCCTCGTCGTGCCGGTCCTCGCGATCGGCAAACAATCGGGCGCGCTCGAAGAACTTCCCGACCTCATTACCCGCGGCCTGGCCGTGGACCCGCGGACCGAGGCGTTGCTCGACGAAGCGCCGGCGCGCCTGGCGGAGATCGTGGAATCGGCCAGCCTCGAGGAGCGCACCGACCCCGGCCTGATTCGCGAGAAGGTTCGGGGCGAGCTCCAGCGTCTATTCCGCCGGCGCACGGGGCGCCGGCCGCTCGTCGTGCCCGTCGTGATGGAGGTGTAAGCGGTGTCCAGCCCGACGCTGCCCCGGCGGCTGAGCGAAGTCGTAGGCGTCATGCTCTTCGCCGCGGCGCTCCTGTGGATCGTGGCGCTCGCGAGCTACAACCCGTCCGACCCGGTGTGGTTCTTCCAGGCGGCGGCCGAGGTCCGGCCCACCAACTTCGCCGGGCGTGTCGGGGCGTTCCTCGCGGAGCTTTCGTACCAGGTGCTGGGCTACGCCGGCTACCTGGTGCCGCTCGTGCTGGCGACGGCAGGCTGGCACTACTTCTGGTGCCGCGCGTTCGAGGCGGCCTACACGAAGGTCGCCGGCGCGATGCTCCTCACCACCGCTCTGGCGGCGTTCCTGAGTCTTGCGTTCGGCACCCTCCCGGTGAGCGGCCGGGAGTTTCCTGCGGGAGGGGTTCTCGGCCGGTGGCTGGCGCAGGTGTTGGCGAGCTACCTGAACCGCACGGGCTCGATCATCCTGATCGTGACGCTGATCTTTCTCGCCGTCATCATGGCGACGCAGCTCTCCTTCGGACGGCTGCTGGCCACCGCTGGCGACCAGGTTCGGACCGGCGCGCGGCGGGTCATCGGCACGTGGCGCGAGCGCCGCGAGGCGCGGCGCCGCGAGCGGCAGCGCCGCGAGGTCCTCAAGAAGCACCTCGCCCGTGCGGCGTCCGTCCCCGCTGCGGCGGAGTCGGGCGCCGTGGCCGCGGCCGGGGCGGAGCGGCCCGCCCCCG